>UOEC01000023.1_pt1 | contig 27127 bp, 22 predicted proteins | sample 1988601 | NCBI WGS metagenome assembly UOEC01 (sample SAMEA4712195, study PRJEB27164) | hydrothermal vent metagenome | biome: marine basaltic hydrothermal vent biome; feature: marine hydrothermal vent; material: mineral | place: Pacific Ocean | collected 2011-06-14/2011-07-23 | depth 1719 m
GTCAAAGTCGTCTTGCCGTGGTCAACGTGACCGATCGTGCCAACATTACAATGCGGTTTGGAACGATCAAACTTTTCCTTACCCATAATCTCTTCTCCAATTTATGCCCAAAACGGGCCTTCTAAAACCTGTGACAATCCAAAATTCAGTTTTTGTCAAACTGTTTGATTTTGGAGCGGGTGAAGGGAATCGAACCCTCGTCTTCAGCTTGGAAGGCTGTGGCTCTACCATTGAGCTACACCCGCTAATTTATACCGTTTCGCAAAAACGCCCTTTTTCCAAAGGTTTACTTCATTTCATTCAACATTTACTCGCACCGCGCACCTCAAGAGTGGTGAAGGGGGCTGGATTCGAACCAGCGTACACATAGTGATCAGATTTACAGTCTGACGCCTTTAACCACTCGGCCACCCCTCCAATTTCGGAAACGAATCTCTTGAAATCGGTGCGAATTTCCACAACAAAACAAGCCCGGTGAAACGCACCGAGCCAATTTGAAGGGCTTTATGCGTTGCCTACCCCGGTCTGTCAACCTGATTCCTTATAGAAAACAGCGAACTAGCGTTTTTTCTGCAAAGAAATTTTTCCCCTGCCCTTTACAACCTGATAGTACAGTTTCAACAATAGTGCTTTCAAACATTTTCATTCCGTCTGCAGTGAGCCAATGGCCAGTTCCAAACACCACAATGCACCCCAAAAACGATGGAGCAAAAACAAACACCGGCCCCGGACTGATTCAGGGTCTGATCCAAAGTTTGATCCCGGTGCTGGAACCGATCTTGTTTACGGGCTGCATTCGGTGACAGCCGCACTGGAGAACCCAAATCGGGCCTTCCGGTCAGTTATGGCTACTAAAAATGCTTCAGCAAAACTGCAAACTCTACTGGCCAAACGCAACATTGCCCCGCAAATCGTCCTGCCGCGTGACCTGGACAAAATCTGCGGGCCAGAGGCGGTTCATCAAGGCATCATCGCCAAACTTGTTCCCCTTGCCCGGCTGGACATGATTGACATAGAGGCTCGTGGTATTGTGGTTCTGCTTGATCAGATAACCGACCCGCATAATGTCGGTGCCATCCTTCGTTCTTGTGCCGCCTTTAATGTTCAGGCGATGATCACCACCGGGCGCAACAGCCCGCAGGGTTCTGCCATTGTCGGCAAAACAGCTTCGGGCGGACAGGAACATGTGCCGATCATTGAAGTGACCAATCTGTCACGCGCTATGGACCAGCTGAAAAAACTGAATTTCACCCTGATTGGTCTCGACAGCGAAGCTGACAATACCATTGGCGGATTAAACATCCCTGCCCCGCTAGCGCTGGTGCTGGGCGCTGAGGGCAAAGGCCTGCGCCATAAAACCCGTCAGAACGTTGACATCATGGCCCGCCTGGACATGCCAGGCGCCATCAAAAGCCTGAACGTTTCCAATGCCGCCGCGGTTTGTTTGTATGCGTTACATACAGCAATAGGTACCCCGGGCGATCGTGGATAAAGCCGGTACACTGCCCCGGCAGCCCAGACGCCGCCGCCCACCTCCCCCTTGTGGGGAGGTCGAGCCGCGCGAGGAACGTTTGTTAAAAGTTGCCTAATGCAGGATTTGGCTCAGGAACAGTTTGGTGCGGTCTGATTTTGGGTTGTCGAAGAATTCATCAGGCGCGTTTTGTTCGATGATTTGGCCTTCATCCATGAAGATCACCCGGTTGGCCACTTTGCGGGCAAAGCCCATTTCGTGGGTCACAACCAGCATGGTCATGCCGGTTTCAGCCAGATCAACCATAACATCGAGCACTTCCTTTATCATTTCAGGGTCAAGGGCTGAGGTTGGTTCATCAAACAACATAATCCGCGGTTCCATGCACAATGAACGGGCAATCGCCACGCGCTGTTGCTGACCACCGGACAACTGACCGGGGTATTTGGCAGCCTGCTCGGGGATTTTCACTTTTTCCAGGAACTTCATTGCCCGTTCATCGGCCACCTCTTTGGATTCCTTGCGGACCCAGATGGGCGCGAGCGTGCAATTTTCCAGAACAGTCAAATGCGGGAACAGGTTGAAGTGCTGAAAACACATGCCCACTTCGCGGCGGATTTCGTCGATTTTTTTCAAGTCATTGGTCAGCTCAATGCCATCAACAACAATCTTGCCCTTCTGGTGTTCTTCCAGCCGGTTAATACAGCGGATCAACGTTGATTTGCCTGAACCCGACGGTCCGCAAATAACGATGCGTTCACCCTTGAACACGGTAAGATTGATGTCTTTAAGAACGTGAAAATCACCATACCACTTGTTCATGTTGGAAATTTCAATCGCCAACTCGTCAGAGATATGCAAATTCGATTTTTTCACTGGAGCAGATTTGGCACTGGCAACTTTGGGGGTCGAAGCCGCCGCTACAGCCCCTGCTCCAGTTGCCGCAGAAGAAGCGCGCAGTGCAGAAACACCAGCACCTTTTGAACCAGCCGCCTTGCGCTTGGCAGCAGATTTTGCTTTCGGGGCTGCTTTTGCTTTCGGAGCTGCTTTTTTTACAGTCTTGGTAACTGTTTTGGTTTTTGCAGACGTGGTCCGTTTTGCCGGAGCTTTTGCAGATCCCGACGTTTTAGCCAGTTGTTTTGCCTGCTTGACCCATTCTTCACGTTCAATACGGCCTTTGAAGCGTAAACCACCATTGACATAGTCGCATTCGGGCTTTTTCCAGTCAGCGATCTGGTCGTAGTGATAAACGCCCATGTCGTTTAACTGGCCGTGAATTTTCGGGCCAACGCCGGAAATCACCGTAAGGTCATCGGCACCTCCAGCACGAGGTTTACTCATGCTGCGAGGTTTTTTGCCTTCAGCAGCTTTTGTTTTTGTAGTTTTTGTAGCTTTTGCCATTTTCTTTTCTCCCTTGCCTCTACTAACGCTCGTGACCAGTATGGAGGCGGTTTTCTGTATAAATTGAATAACGTGACATGGCGAAACAGAACAAGAAGTAGACGGTCGCCAGGAATAAGAAGCCCGTCATCTGATTGGTTGGTGCCAGCCAGTTGGTGTCCTGCAACGCTGATTCCTGAATGCCAAGAAAGTCATAAAGACCGATAATGGAAACCAGAGTGGTATCCTTGAACAAGCCAATAAAGGTGTTCACGATACCAGGAATAACCAGCTTGAGTGCTTGCGGCATGGTGATCAGGTTGGTGGTCTGCCAGAACGACAGCCCCAAAGCCTGGGCACCTTCATACTGTCCCTTGGGGATAGCCTGAAGTCCGCCACGCACCACTTCTGCCATATAGGCTGATGCAAACAAGGCCACCACGATCAGCGCCCGGACCAATTTGTCAAAATTGACCCCTTCAGCAAAGAACAGCGGCAACATAACCGATGACATGAACAACACTGTGATCAGCGGAACACCACGCCAGACTTCAATAAAAATGGTCGAAGCCAGACGAACCGCGGGCATTTGCGAGCGTCGCCCCAGAGCCAGAATGATACCGAGAGGCAGAGAGACCACGATACCAACAAGGCCAATAACCAATGTCAGCATCAAGCCGCCCCATCTTGAGGTCTCGACATATTCAAGTCCGAAGTCAAAGCTCAGTGCTGCCAAAATCGCAAACAGTCCAATGGCGACCGTGAGCACAACCTTGCCGCCGGACATTAATATCCCTTTGGCCTCGGTAAACATTTCGATGGCAAACAGGATAGCCAGGATACCGGCAAAGACCACTGCCCAGAACAACCAGGTGCTGCCAGCGATATCCATGTTCCCGCCACTCAACAAAACAGTTGCAACAATCGGGTAGGCGATAAACAACAATACTGCATTGAGTGTTTTACGAGGAACCGACGGGATCAACAGACCGGCAATCAGCGGCGCACCGATGATGTAGGTCAGATAAATTCTCCAGCGTTCCGCTTCGGGATAAAAGCCGTTCATAAACTGGCCGAACCGGTTGGTCACAAAAGGCCAGCAGGCGCCAATGTTGATGCCAACGGGAACTTTACCCTTGTTGTCTTCTGGCCGACAGAAACTGCCGTCAGTACCGGACCAAATGGCATCTTGCCAGCCGAACTTGTACAAAACCACAATTACCCACCAGAATAGCGCCAGCACTGCAAAGGTCAGAATCATCATCAGTATCGATGATATTGCAGCCCCGACCGAGTTAAAGTTGGCCATCGATGAAAAGACGTTGTCCCAAAGCCACTTGCGAATTCCAACTTCACCAGCAGGTGGTGATTCTGCTGGCAGCATTTTCGTGCGCACATAGTGATTGGAGTGATCGTTATTTGTCGCCATTTTATCTCTCCACCAATGACATTTTGGCATTGTACCAGTTCATGAATACCGACGTTACCAACGAGAATGTCAGATAAACGATCATGATCATTATGATCATCTCAACCGCCTGACCGGACTGGTTCAGCACAATGCCGCCAGCACCCATCACATCTGGATAGCCGATGGCCATCGCCAGCGAGGAGTTTTTCGTCAGGTTCAAATACTGACTGGTTAGTGGCGGGATAATGACCCGCAGGGCTTGTGGTATGACCACGAGGCGGAGAATTTTTCCGCGACGCAGACCCAGCGCACCGGCTGCTTCTGTCTGGCCGTGGTCCACCGCCAGAATACCAGCCCGTACAATTTCTGCAATAAATGCTGCTGTATATAAAACCAGTGCAAACAGCAGGGCCATAAATTCGGGAATGAAAACAAATCCAACACCGGTTTTAAACCCGCGACCCAACATCGGACCTTCTGTGACAAATTCCGGAGACTCGATAACACCCGGGCTGCCGGTGGCAAAAAATACCAGCAACGGCAATCCGATGACAATACCCAGACCGGCCCAGAAAGAAGGGAATTGCTGCCCGGTTGCATCCTGACGCTTGTGCGCCCACCTGGCAACCATCCAGGCAAGCACCACGGCTATTACAATGGCAATGCCTGTCACCCAAAACCCGTCTTGAGCAATAAACTTGGGTGTCCAAAAACCGGTGACGTTCATTTGTCCGATGCCAAGAACAGAAGCAAAATCGCGCTTGCCCGGTGCCAATAACAACAGAATTTTGTACCAGATAATAATTTGTAGCAGTAATGGAATATTCCGCAGAACCTCCACAAAGACGGTTGCGACTCTTGAAATTATCCAGTTTTTAGACAGCCTGGCAACACCGACAATAAAGCCCAAAATAGTTGCAAGAAAAATGCCGATGACCGCCACATAAAAAGTATTGATCAGACCGGCAACAAAGGCCCGGCCATAGGTCGCGGTTTCATCATACTGGATCCATGACTGAATAAGTGTAAAACCGGCATTGGTATTGAGGAAATCAAAACCCGAGGCAATATTCAGCCGCTCAAGATTGGCAATTGTATTGGTAACCAGTGCGTAAAAGCCCCAGGCAATAAGTGCAACCAGAATTGCTTGTGAAATGATCGAGCGTACTTTTGGATCATACCACAACGAAACCTTGGCAGAAGGTTCGTCAGAAATCGTTGTCATTTTATTCCCACCCTGTTTTAAGGCTACCCCTGCTTGGAGGTAGAGCCCCTCTTTGATGTTGGCTGGCGTTTTTCGCCTGCTCAATTATATTATCAAGTCCAGAAAAAACAGGCCCGCAAACTTGTGCTTGCGGGCCTGAAAGGTTTTTTGCTTAGCGAATTGGCGGAGCGTATTGAATGCCGCCTTTGTTCCACAGGGCGTTCAGGCCGCGTGAAATGCCAAGTGGTGTTTTTGGTCCAACATTGCGATCAAAAGATTCAGCATAGTTGCCAACCTGTTTGATGATGTTGTAAGCCCAGTCGTTTTTCAGACCAAGGTTTTCACCAAATGAGCCTTCTTTGCCAACAAAGCGAAGAACAGCTGGATCTTTGGAATTAAGCATTTCATCAACATTGGCTGATGTGATGCCCATTTCTTCACCGTTCAACATTGCATTGTGGGTCCAACGAACCAGGTTAAACCACTGGTCATCACCTTGACGCACAACAGGGCCGAGAGGCTCTTTTGAAATGATTTCAGGCAGAACGATATGATCGTTAACATTTGAAAGTTTCAAACGCTGAGCAAACAGACCTGACTGGTCAGTTGTGTAAACATCGCAACGACCTTTGTCGTAGGCTGCAACAACTTCGTCAGACTTTTCAAAAGCAACAACTTCAAACTTCATGTTGTTGGCACGGAAATAGTCAGCAACGTTAAGCTCGGTTGTTGTACCAGTGTTTGTACAAACAGCAGCGCCACCAAGTTGCAGAGCGCTTGTTACGCCCAGAGACTTGCGAACCATAAAGCCCTGTCCGTCATAATAGTTGACGCCGGCAAAGTTCAGACCCAACGCTGTGTCGCGTGTCGCGGTCCATGTGGTGTTGCGTGAAAGGACATCAATTTCACCAGATTGCAGAGCAGTAAAACGCTCTTTTGATGAAAGCGGTGTGTATTTCACTTTTGTTGCATCACCGAAAATGGCAGCAGCCATTGCACGACAAACATCAACGTCAAGACCAGACCAGTTACCCTGTGCATCAGCATTAGAGAAACCTGGCAAGCCTTGAGATACGCCACACTGGACGAAACCTTTGGCTTGAACGTCTTGAAGAGTGCCGGCAACGGCACCAGTAGAAGCAGCCATTGATACAGCGGTACCAAGACCAATAGCGAGTAATGTCTTTTTCATTACTAATCCTTTTCTATGTAATTTTTTCGTCTCAAAAAATGTGCGCCCCTTAAATGCACGTCCGATCGCCTTAATGGTTTTTTTGTTTCCAGCGGTCTTGTTTGCGGCTTAAAAGCCGACATTTTTGAGAACCGAAGTTCACTCCCAATTGAATGTGTTTTCACATTCTCAAAATACCAAAGCGAAAAACACGGGCCAGGTCAAGCAGATTTCTGGGAATAATACTTTGGTTGATTTATTTTCGCGACGTGATAACGGTGAATCCCTATACATACCTTCGATTTATAACACTCCAGGAACAATGGTTTTATGTCTGTAAATGATAAAAAAAACAGCGGATACGCCGCACAAACCAAGATTGCTCATGCCGGTCGGCAATACGCCGTACACGGAATGGTCAACCCCGGCGTTTACCATGCTTCGACAATTACCGTTCCAACCCTCAAAGACTGGTTCGGCAACACCTCGAAATATGGTTACGGGCGCTATGGCACACCGACACTGCGAGCCCTGGAGGAGTCAGTAGCCGATCTCGAGGGTGGTCATGGCTGCTGCCTGTTTCCCTCGGGCCTGGCGGCAATCACTTCCAGCTTGTTGATCATGCTGCAACAGGGTGATCATCTGCTGGTTACAGATTCAGCATATCGCCCTACCCGGAATTTTTGCAACGAAATGCTCACGAACATGGGGGTCGAAACCACTTATTATGACCCATGCGTTGGTGCCGGGATTGAGGCACTGATCAAACCCAATACCCGGGTAATCTTCCTTGAGTCCCCCGGCTCTTTGACTATGGAAATGCAAGATATTCCTGCCATAGTAAAAGTCGCCCGGCAAAAGGGTATTGTTACCATCATCGACAATACCTGGGGGGCTGGCCATTACTTTAAACCTCTGGCCTTTGGCTGCGATATCTCGGTACAGGCGGGAACCAAATATATCGTTGGGCACTCAGACGTGATGCTGGGAACGGCAACCACCAGCCAGGCATTATGGGAAAATTACCGCAACAAATACAAGTTGCTCGGTCAGCATGTGGGGCCGGATGATGTTTATCTGGCGCTGCGCGGGCTGCACACAATTGATGTACGGTTGGAACGGCACATGAAGAATGCCCTGACAGTGGCAAAGTGGCTACGTGAAAGAGATGAAGTTGCCGAGGTCCTCCATCCAGGTTTGCCCGATGCCGCCGGACACGACCTTTGGAAACGTGATTATAATGGTGCCTGCGGGTTGTTTTCGATCAGGCTCAAAAATTCTGATCGCAAAGCCATAGCTGCGATGATCGACAATTTATCCCTGTTTGGTATCGGAGCTTCGTGGGGCGGATTTGAAAGTCTGGTGATCCCTTTTGAACCTGCCTCTTACCGTACCGCCACCAAATGGCCCCACACCGGGACAAGCTTGCGCTTCCATATCGGTCTGGAAGCACCCCAGGACCTGATCGCTGATCTGGAAGCGGGATTTGAGCGGATGTTGGCGGCAACCATAAAAATGGAAAATATTTAACAACAAGATTTGACACTGTAACAAAATTATCACAAAACTGTCAGACGGGTTTCCTGGATGGTGTCTTTCCGGTCAACCCAAAAAAACCAAGGGAGAAGTATCGACATGAAAAAGTCAATTCAAAAACTGCTTGCAGGCTTGGGCCTCGGCGCCGCGCTGATGATGGGATCGAGCCTGTCAGCGATGGCTGGCGAGCTAACTGTTTACACCGCTATTGAGGCTGAAGACCTTAAAAAATACGCCGCAACTTTCAACAAGGATTACCCTGATATCAAAATCAAGTGGGTCCGTGATTCTACCGGTATCATCACCGCCAAGTTGTTGGCGGAAAAAAACAATCCGCAGGCTGACGTTATCTGGGGCCTTGCCGGCACATCGCTTTTGCTGATGAAGAGTGAAGGCATGCTGGAGCCTTATGCACCTAAAGGTGTTGAAAAACTCGACAAGAAATTTGTCGACAAATCCACCCCCCCTGCCTGGGTCGGCATGGATGCCTGGGTGGCAGCAGTTTGCTACAACACTGTTGAAGCAAAAAAAGCCAACCTGACCCCACCCAAGTCGTGGAAAGATTTGCTCAAGCCTATGTATAAGGGCAAAATCATCATGCCAAACCCCAATTCATCGGGTACCGGTTTCCTTGATGTTTCCAGCTGGATACAAATGTTTGGTGAAGATGAAGCCTGGAAGTACATGGATGGCTTGCATGCAAACATTGCCCGCTATACCCACTCTGGCTCCAAGCCCTGCAAACTGGCCGCTGCCGGTGAAATTCCAATTGGTATTTCCTTTGCATTTCGTGGCGCCAAATCCAAAGCCAAGGGCGCACCAATCGACATCATCGTGCCTGAAGAAGGCGTAGGTTGGGAAATGGAAGCAACGGCAATCGTTGCCGGTACCGACAATTTGGCTGATGCCAAAACCCTGGTCGACTGGGCCGCTTCCAAAAGAGCCAACGAAATGTATAACGAAGGTTATGCTGTTGTGGCTTATCCAGGTGTTGCCAAACCGGTTAAGTTTTTTCCCGAAAACCTTCTGGAAAAAATGATCGACAACGATTTTGAAACTGCCGCCAACAACCGCAAGCGGGTTTTGGCCGAGTGGCAAAAACGGTACGATGGCAAGTCCGAAGCGAAATAAGAAAAACAACCAGATGCGGTGGAAATCATTTTCCGCCGCATCGTCATTTTATATCCAACTTATTTTCGCGGGACACAAGGCTTTCAAAAATGGGCAACAAATCACCGTTCCTGAAAATCCGTCATCTGACAAAAATGTTCGGAACATTTACTGCCCTCAAAAACATCTCTCTTGATGTGGATGAAGGCGAGTTTATCTGTTTTCTCGGCCCGTCCGGTTGCGGTAAAACTACATTTCTGCGGGCCATTGCCGGGCTGGACATTCAAACCTCCGGCACCATTGAACAGGCTGGCAAAGACATCTCGGCCCTGCCCCCGGCAGAACGGGACTTTGGCATCGTCTTTCAATCCTATGCCCTGTTTCCCAACCTTACTGTCAATGCCAACGTTGCCTATGGTCTGGAAAATGCCGGTAGAAACAAATCTGATGTAAAGGCGCGGGTTGCCGAGTTGCTCGAAATGGTTGGCCTGTCTGATCAGGGCGACAAATACCCCGCACAACTTTCCGGCGGTCAGCAACAACGCATTGCGCTGGCCCGGGCCCTTGCAACATCGCCTGGCCTGTTGCTGCTCGATGAACCCTTGTCGGCCCTTGATGCAAAAGTGCGCACCTTCCTGCGGCACGAAATCAAGGACCTGCAGGCCAAATTGGGCATCACCACTGTTATGGTTACCCATGATCAGGAAGAGGCCCTGACCATGGCCGATCGCATTGTGGTTATGGATCATGGCACCATTGAGCAAGTCGGCACGCCGCTGGAAATCTATCGCGAACCGGCTACCTTGTTCGTTGCTGATTTTATCGGCGAGATGAACCAAATACCTGCTGTTGCTGACAGCAAGGACACAGTTCAAATCGGGGACATTACACTGTCCTGCAATGCTCATTCCCAGGCAAAAGGGACAAAGGGCATTTTGACCATCCGGCCTGAAGATGTCGTTCCGCAAACAAAAACGGGCAGCTCAAAAAACAAAAACACCATCTCTGCCACCATCAGGGAAATGGAGTTCCTTGGTTCATTCTGGCGCGCCACCCTGACAGACCCAAAGCTGCAAGACCGCGAGTTGATTGCCGACTTCTCGATCAATGCCGTTTCCAGAATGGGGCTTGATGATGGGGAAAAAATCAAAGTTGAACTCCCACAAAAAGCCCTGCGCTTTTATGGCGCGGAAAACTGATATGGTTGATGTCCCTCTTAATCCGACCCAACTGGGTCCAAAGATAAAACCCAAAACCGGGCGCGATGCCTGGATCATGCGGGCCTTTATTGTGGTTATCGGGCTTTATCTGGTGATTACGCTGGCTTTGCCGCTGTATGCCATGCTGTCAAAGTCGGTCAACACTTACTCCTTTGACTTGTCGCGCTACGAAGTTCAGATCAACGCCGGAGATGGCTGGGGCGACACCTTTTCTGTAGCCACCCTGAACGAACAGGCCAAGAAGAATTCGCCCGACGATTTAAAAACATCATCCGATGGCCGCTTGTCGATGGTCGACATGATCGCTGATTTCAACTTTCGCAGCCCCACAATCTACCGACTGCGCAATACGACCGGGGGTGGGGCCTTTTTAAACGGCAGCGAGCGCATAACTGACGTTAAATGGCACGAATTTACCAGCAACGAGTTTCGCCGGGTGTTCCTGAAGCCGGTGGTTGCTACCGGCCTTGACAACTTCATCCAGTATTTCTCAAACCCCTCGCTGTTCAATTCAATTTACAATTCCCTGTTTATCGCCGTTGTCTCGATGGTGATCACCATTACCCTGGCCTTTACATTTGCCTATGCCATGGCGCGCAGCAAGATGCGCTTTAAGGGCGTATTCAGGGTTATAGCCATGGCCCCCATTCTGGTGCCGTCTTTGTTGCCCGGCATCGCGCTGGTTTATCTGTTTGGCAATCAGGGCATGCTGAATATCCTAATGGGCGACCAGACTATCTATGGTCCCATTGGCATCATTGCCGGTTCGGTGTTTTTTACCTTCCCGCACGCGATGATTATCATTCAGACGTCCCTGTCGATTTCCGATGCCCGCCTTTATGAAGCTTCTGACGCGCTCGGGGCCAGCAAGATGAAAACCTTTTTTACCGTCACGCTGCCCGGTGCCCGCTACGGTCTGATCTCGGCCGCCTTTGTGGTTTTTAATCTGGTGATTACCGATTTTGGCCTGCCCAAAGTCATTGGCGGGCAGTTTAATGTGCTGGCGGTGGATATCTACAAGCAGGTCATCGGCCAGCAGAATTTTGAGATGGGGGCGGTGGTTTCTGTGGTCCTGTTGATACCGGCGATGTTTGCCTTTGCCATTGATCGTGTTGTGCAAAAGAAACAAGTATCAACCCTGACGGCCCGCTCGGTTCCCTATCAGCCAAAGGCCAACCGCCGCTTTGACAATATTATGTTTACTTACAGCGCAATCATCGCGGGATTGATTGTTACTGTATTGGCAGTCTGCCAGTTTGCTGCGGTGATAAAGTTCTGGCCTTATGACCTTAGCCTTTCTCTGGTCAATTATGATTTCGATGTTATGGATGGCGGCGGTTGGGGATCGTTTACCAACTCCCTCAAACTGGGTTTTATGACTGCTGTTATCGGTACGGTGGTTGTGTTTGTCGGTGCCTATATGGTTGAAAAGGTCCCTGCCTTCAGCCTCGGGCGCAGCGCCTTTCAGTTTCTTGCGATGCTACCGATGGCCATTCCCGGTATGGTTCTGGGCCTGGCTTATATTTTCTTTTTTAACGACCCGGATAATCCTCTAAACGGCATTTATGGCACCATGGCCATTCTGGTTATCTGTACCGTCACCCACTTTTATACGGTTTCGCACCTCACGGCTTTGACGGCGCTGAAACAGATGGACAAGGAATTTGAATCTGTCTCATCCTCCTTAAAGCAACCCTTTTACAAATTGTTCTCAAAGGTCACTGTACCGGTGTGCCTGCCAGCTATTCTTGATATTTCCATCTACCTGTTCGTTAATGCGATGACCACCGTATCTGCGTTGATTTTCCTTTACAGCCCCGACACCACTCTGGCCTCGGTGGCAATGCTCAACATGGACGATGCTGGCGATATCGCCCCGGCTGCAGCCATGGGCATGATGATTTTTTACGCAAATTCCATTGCCCGCATTATCCATCATTTCGCGTCAAAGGGTCTTTACGCGAGAACTCAAGCCTGGCGCACGCGTTAACAAAGTTCTGGAAAAAAATTGACGTTATGACATGTTCAGGTTAGGTTCATCAACAAAATGTAACAAAAAAGTTACTTATAAAAATTGAACACTGGAGGACGCAATGCAAAAAATTACTTTGCAAAAGGCCTATCACCCCGGTTTAGCGATGTTTGTGGCATTTTTGCTATCAATGGCAATGTCTCTTACAATTGCGCGCGCTCAAGATGGCGCCGAACACGGTATTATGAGCAATGGCGATGCCGCGGTCACCGGATTTTCCGGTACGCAAGATCAAGATGGCCAAACAATTATCAACCCCGATGGCGCTTCGCTCAAAGTTCTGGACCTTTCCCAGCGCGGCAGCGCCAACGGTCAGGTCATCAACGCCCCGGCCAAATTTGAAGCCTATGCCCGCGATATTGGCCAGGTTTTTGGTGTTGCGCTGGATAATGCCAGCCCGCCCAATATATATGTCACCGCGACATCGGCTTATGGCCTTAGCCTTGTAACACCTGATACAAATGGCGATGGTGTCCCGGAAAAAGCAACTACCGGTTCTCCCGAAGCAACATTCATGCCCGGCCAGTTTGGTCTTAACGGCGGTTCCGGTTCGGTTTGGAAGATCGATGGAAAAACCGGTGAGGTAAGTCTTTTTGCAAGCATTGAAAACTCCGTTGCCGGTCTTGGCAACATCACTTTTGATGCCACCCATTACCAGTTCTTTGTTTCCGACCTTGAAAGCGGTCTGGTTCACCGGGTTGATATGTCTGGTCAGGTGGTTGACACTTTTGATCACGGTGCAAGCGGTCGCCCTGCCGGTGGCCTTGATGCTGTTGAGAACGACCCCTCTCTGAAGGCCGATATTACCTCGCCTGACTTTGATACAGACAACGCTGATACATGGGGACTGGCAGATGTCCGGCGCCGTGTGTGGGGTCTGACATATTATAATGGCCGTCTTTATTATTCACCCACCCAGGGCCCGCAAGTCTGGTCGGTTGGCATCAACAGCGATGGCAGTTTTGCCGATGACGCAACCATTGAGATACAAACCGTTCCCGGTGGTTTTCCGGTTTCAGACATGTTATTTACCACCGCTGGCCAAATGGTTCTCTCCCAGCGCGGCGGCCAGTTGGGCAGCAGCGATTACAGTCAGTTCCACACCCCGGCCAACAACTCTGTTTTACGCTATAGCCGCGATGAAACCGGACAGTGGATACAAGAACCCCAACCATATGCCATCGGTTCAACACCTGATTTCAAAAACGCTTCCGGTGGCATTGGCCTGGCATGCGCAAATATTTTGTGGAGCACCGGCGATGCCCTGACAGGCAGTGCGGCAGACGGCGCAAGCCAGATTATTCACGGCCTGCAAGGCAACAACGCCAACGCTGTCCGCCCGGCCAATACGCCGCCAACATCAAGCTGGTTTGTTGACTTTGACGGCCAGTTTGAGGATGCCGAAAAAGCTGGTCAAGTGGGTGATGTTGAAATTTACCGCAGCTGCCCAAAACAGGCTGAAGCTGGATTTGACGAAGGTTTCCCCGGTGGTGGCTATGAAGAAGACTGGCCAGGCTGGACACCAGAATGGACACCGCCAGATGGCTGGTATCCACCTGAATGGTGGCCCCGTTTTCCTGATCTGCGTCTGATCAAAAAAAATACCCGTTGTAAATATGTTGGAAGATCGCTGATCGTTGAATGCAAGTTCAAAATGATCGTTACCAATGTTGGTGCTGTGGTTTACACAGGTCCGCTCAGCATTGTTGACAATGTTCCAGCCAACTTTAAATACACCCCGCCCCCTGGTGGCAACATCCCGTGGTTTTGTGAACAACCAGGCGGTGCAGGTTCAGCGATTTCGTGCAACTCTGCCGATATCGAAACCCTGCTGCCCGGACAAAGCAAAACCCTTTTGTTAAGAATGCGAAAATTTGGCGGCAAGAAACGTCGATATGTACGAAATTGCTCGGTTCTCGAAGTGCCAGACGAAAATCTTCTGAACAATGAAGATTGTGGCTTTGGCAAAACCCCACCACGGGTGCGCAAATACTGCCCCGCAGGCTGGGGTCGCTACCCGAATGAAGCATCAGTGCCCGATGGCTGGAAAATCAAGATTGTCTCTGGACTGATCTGTGCCAGACCTGACATTCTGATACCGCCGCCATTGCCTGGTCCCAAATGCAAAGTCAATGAGTTCCGGTACAACAATCCGGCTGCTGTACCTCCAGGCTGGAGTTCGCGTACAGTAACACTTAATGGGCGCACCATCTGGTGTGCAAAACCGCAAATCATTGTGCCTTTGCCCGGCCCCCAGTGTCGCGCCAACGAAACCCGGTACAATAACCCTGCCGCTGTTCCCCCCGGCTGGAGTTCGCGCCGCGTGGTCCGCAATGGTCGCAGCATCTGGTGCGCCAAACCTCGGGTGATTATCGACCCCAGACCCGGACCCCAGTGTCGTACCAACGAAAGACGGTACAATAACCCTGCCGCTGTTCCCCCCAGCTGGAGTTCACGCCGGGTGGTCCGCAATGGTCGCAGCATCTGGTGCGCCAAACCGCGGGTGATTATCGACCCCAGACCCGGACCTGTGTGTAAAGCTGGCGAACGCAAGTATCGCAGCCGAGCCGATGTTCCGGCCCGTTGGAGCTCACGCCGCGTAGTCCGCAATGGTCGCAGCATCTGGTGCGCCAAACCACGGGTGATTATCGACCCCAGACCCGGCCCTGTCTGTAAGGTTGGCGAACGCAAGTATCGCAGCCGGGCTGACGTTCCAGCCCGGTGGAGAGCACGCCGCGTAGTCCGCAATGGTCGCAGCATCTGGTGTGCAAAACCAAGGATCGTTAGACCGGGCCCTGTGTGTAAAGCTGGCGAGCGCCAGTTCCGCAGCCGGGCTGACGTTCCAGCCCGATGGAGAGCACGCCGCGAGGTCCGCAATGGTCGCCGTATCTGGTGTGCAAAACCGCGCGCGGTAATCTGCAAACAGGGTACTCGCAAAGTCGGTAACCGGTGTGTTAAAATCCCGGTAAGGGTGATTTGCAAACAGGGTACCCGCAAAGTCGGTAACCGCTGTGTTAAAATCCCGGTAAGGGTGATTTGCAAACAGGGTACCCGCAAAGTCGGCAACCGCTGTGTTAAAATCCCGGTAAGGGTGATTTGCAAACAGGGTACCCGCAAAGTCGGCAACCGCTGTGTCAAAAACCCAGTTACCATTACGCCACGCCCAGTGGCCCCCCGGGTAATCCCAGGGTTGCTGCGTTGTCCACAAGGCACTCGCCCTTCAAATGGCAGGTGTGTTAAAGGCTAAACAGCACTGCAATTGACAACAACAAACAAGGGTGGGAGTTTTTCTCCCGCCTTTTTTGCGCGCCACACCCGGAACGGACTATTTGGAGATGGTGACCTCGGCAGGATTCGAACCTGCGACCTACGGATTAGAAGTCCGTTGCTCTATCCAGCTGAGCTACGAGGCCGTTTTGGGGCCGAAATTGTTAGTGTGTCCAGTTTGCGGAGCGGCCAAATTTAAAATTATCCGCATAAGATTTTTGCGGGCGTCTGGCAACAGCGCCTGAGCCGTCCTCCTGGACTGAAAAGGCAATACCCTCGCGTTTGGCATAGGCAATTGCGTCTTCTTTGGATTTAAAGCGCATTTTGATCTGTTGCCTGGTATCGCTTGACGATGTCCAGCCCATCAGCGGTTCGCTGGTGCGCGGCGTTTCAGCGTCAAATTGCAGAAGCCACAAATCCGATTTGCTGTTGCCGGACTGCATGGCGTTTCGGGCTGGTTGAAAAATGCGCGCTGCCATGTTTTCTGGTCCTCCCGAATATAAAATCAGGTGGTTATGGTCGGGGCGGTAGGATTCGAACCTACGACCCTCTGCTCCCAAAGCAGATGCGCTGCCAGGCTGCGCTACGCCCCGAATAACCACGTTTTACAGATACAAAACTGTATACCTGCAATACAGGCATGCTTATAAACATTGTTGGCCCGTGTGCAAGTATGGATTTTCAAAATCAGACGGTTTTTAGGAAAAATCTGTTTACTGGGCTTTTGGCAGAAGAACCATGTCGCCTGGTTTCAAACCGATCCGGTCAGCAGTTCCGGCAATTACTTCCAAAACCGCCCCTACCAGCCCGTCCGATGAAACCGTTTCCAAAGAAAGCGGGGTGGTGGCGCGCGCGATATTGGCGACCTGACCATTCTGGCGGATGAAAATCATGTCCAGTGAAATGTAGGTGTTTTTCATCCACATGCTGACCGGTTGTTGCTCGCGCCAGCTAAACAGCATGGCGGCATCTTCGGCCATGGATTTGCGGAACATCAACCCCATTCGGCGCTGCTCATTGGTGATGGCAATTTCTGTCTTGAAAACAAACTCGCCCTTGGTGGTCTGGATTTTGACAATATCGGTCGGAAACTTCTGGGCCAGCACGCCTGATGTGCCAAACACTAGAACCAAAAGAGCAAGCAGCGTCCCGGCAAAACGATTTCTAGTTAACTTTTGGAAGATCATCATCAAGAGACAAACGCACCTCGGCAGCCATTTTTCCCTTTGGCCCATCGCCAAAGCGTACAAATATTACCTGATCAGGTGTTAGTTCGGCAATAGCTGTTTTTCGTAATGTTTCCATGTGAATGAAAATATCGGGGCTCCCCTCGCCTTCCGTCGCAAAACCAAAGCCTCGGGTCCGGTTGAACCACTTTACGGTTGCCTGTCGCCATTCCGGCGTAGCCTCGACGCTAACATGGGTTCTGGCCACCCGTTCTACAGGGTGGATAGCTGTTGAAGTGTCTACATCCAGCACCCGCAGGCACTGATATCCCTTTTGACGTTCAACAACATCACAAACCACCCTTGTGCCTTCAAGAGGGGCCTCAAAACCGTCCCGCTTGAGGCAACTGAGATGAATGAGTACATCGCGAATGCCATTGTCCGGGATGATAAAGCCATAACCGCGCGCTACATCAAACCATTTGATGAAACCTGTAATCTGAAAAATCTGCACATCTTCGTCGGGCGCAGGAGCGACCTGCGTATCCTGCCTGGACTTTTCGGTGTGCTCGTTCCCCTCTGACGCTTTAGCGCCTTTGGGGGAAAAATCGTTCCCCGCCATTTTAAATACCCACTTTTTCTTTTACTGACTGGCGAAGGTCACAACCCCACAAATACCGCCTAGACCTATTTTGAACAAAAACCGACCGGCTTGTATAGCCCCAAATCACTGAACAATTGTGGAAAACACCCCACAACCTAGAATTGATTGCCGCAACGTCCAGAGCAACCCTATAAAATCGCTGGGTTTTTACTGCGGTGGTTGGTTTTTCATTGTTTTCCTGGCATCTGATAAAAGTTAATTTTTTTTTAAATTCAGTTGTTTTTAGTCACAGAAACCTTGAAAATCAGCCTCCAACCCTCTCCACTACCTGCTTTGTGATTCGCTTTAGGAGTAAAAAATGAAATATCTGCACACCATGATAAGGGTTCGTGACCTTGATCAGTCTCTAGCTTTTTTCTGCACTCATTTGGGTTTGCAGGAAACCCGTCGCAAGGACGTTCCTGCTGGTAAATTCACCCTGGTTTTCCTTGCGGCCCCGGAAACACCGGATGCGGAAATCGAGCTCACTTATAACTGGGAGCCTGAAGAATATGGTGAAGGCCGCAATTTCGGCCATCTGGCTTTTGCGGTAGACGACATTTATGCCACCTGTCAAAAACTGCAAGATGCAGGCATCACCATCAATCGCCCTCCCCGTGACGGTTATATGGCATTTGTCCGCTCGCCCGATAACATTTCCATCGAGCTTTTGCAAAAAGGTGGCGCCCTTGCGCCGCAAGAACCATGGACCTCCATGGAAAACAGCGGTCACTGGTAAACGGCTGCCAGCGATCTACACTCCAACTTGTGGGCAAAGCATGTTATAAGGATGCATGGACAGACAAGATTTCGAATTGCTCAGCCAGACACGGTTATTTCGTGGCTTGCCCCAGGACATGCTGCAAAGACTTGTTGGCAACGAGGCGCCGCGCAAATACCAAAAAGGCCATTTGTTGTTTCAACAGGGCGATCAGGCCGACCATTTTTACGTTATACTCAGCGGTTGGGTTAAACTTTTTCGGCTGATGCCGACCGGCGAAGAAGCTATCGTTCATATTTTTGCCGCTGGTGAAACCTTTGCAGAAGCTGCGATGTTTGCCGGCCACAAATATCCTGTCACGGCCGAAATTGTTGCTGATGCCCGTCTGCTGTCGATCAACAGCAATCATTTTGAAAAACAAATTGCTGAATCGCCCAAAATTGCTCTGGCCATGCTGGCAACGACGGCTGAGCGCCTCAAGCAACTGGTGACTGAGGTGGAACAGGTAAAGGGTCGAAACTCACTGGAGCGGGTTGCATTTTTTCTGCTTAGCATGTGTTCCAAAGAGCCGGGACCTACTGTTCTTGAGCTGCCCTATGAAAAATCCCTGATTGCCTCGCGGCTCAACATCAAGCCGGAAAGTTTTTCACGGGTTTTGAACAAGCTGCGCCATTACGGCATTACATCAAAAAAGAACCAGATCATCATACCTGATGTGGAGCAGTTGCGGCAACTTGCCATGGACAATGACAGCACATAAAATGATTCCGTTCACGGCTATTTCGGTACTACGCACCGAGGCTGCACGGGCGCGGCGCAGGAGCGCCGGGCAGCACTTGCTGCCTGGGTGCTTTCTGTTGAAAAAGACGGTACCTGCCTGCTGATCAACCTTTCGACCCGCACAGACACAAGTCATGCAGATGCCACAGGGCTGATGCCAACAGAACCAGCGCGCCGCCTTGATGCGCAAGAGCCAGATCGATCGGCACCTGATACAAAAGGGTTACGATACCAAGGGCCATTTGCGTAAAGGCAACGATCAGCAGGGCAAGGGCCGATGAACCGGCCCGACATTCACCGGTCATTTGCCGGGCGCTGTGCACAAAGATAAACAGGACAATGATGTAGGCAACCACCCGGTGATTGAACTGAACGGTCATGGCGTTTTCAAACAGGTTTTTCCACCAGGGAGACATGATTGCCAAACCATCGGGGATTATCGCGCCATCCATCAGCGGCCAGGTGTTGTAGCCCTGTCCGGCATCAAGACCGGCAACAAACCCACCCAGCGCCACCTGCAAAAAAATCAGGGTGATAATAATAATCGTTGCCGGGCCAAAGGGAACATTGAGCGGTCGTCGCTGTTCGCGGCCAATGCCAAATGCAATCCACAAAATTGCTGCAAAAATTACCACAGCAAGGGTCAGGTGAGCCGCCAACCGGTATTGGCTGACATCTACCCGGTCGACCAGTCCGCTTTTAACCATATACCAGCCCAGCGCACCTTGTAGACCGCCCAAAACGAACAGCAACAAGGTCTTTGCCCGTAAAGGCTTTTCCAACCTGCCAGTGAGCCAGAAAAACAACGCGGGCACGGCAAAAGCCAAGCCGATAAAGCGCCCGAGAAATCTGTGGCTCCACTCCCACCAGTAAATAAACTGGAATTCGGCAAGGCTCATGCCTTTATTGATTTGGGTGTATTCGGGAATCTGTCGGTATTTGTTAAAGGCCGCCATCCAGTCAGCTTCATTGAGTGGCGGTATTGCCCCCAGCAGTGGTTTCCATTCGGTAATTGACAGGCCGGAATCAGTCAGGCGCGTTGCACCACCAACAATCACCATGGCAAATATCAAGATGGCAACGAAGTAAAGCCAGGCGCGTATGGCGGGTCTTGCCGACCGTTGTTTTTCAGTTAGTTCGCTCATGGTATGAATTAAGCTGAACACCTGTGTTTCTGCAAGCTATAAAGCGCCGCAGCTATAGTGCTTGCGCAATTTTCGTCGGCCGACTATTTAACAGGCATGAAAATCAGAACCAGAAAATTCATCGGCGTCTTTGGCGGTATTATCTACCTTTTTCTGTACAGCCTGGTTGCCATGGCCGTGGGAGCCGCTTTTTTTATCGACTCCCATGGCGGTGTACAGTTCATCTACTTTGTTGTCGCCGGTGTGCTGTGGCTACCCGGCATGATGGCAATCATTCGCTGGATGTCGCGACCAGACAATTAAACCTACATTTTCATGTCCATCGCCATACCAGGTGTCGCCATCTGTCCCATCATGCCCATTTGCATGTGGTAAGGCAGCATGCACATAAACATCCAGGCACCATTTTCCTTGATTTCAGCAACGAAAGAAAACTTGCCACCAGGAAAAACCAGGGACTTTTCGTATAAAGCTTCATGCTCAAGAAGGTTCCAGTCCGCCCGTCTGGCCCGGTAATTTACTGCTGCCATGGCGGGCATGGTCATAAACATGAATTCATGGGGAATTTTACCGTCGTTGGTAATGTTAAAGCGGATTTTCTCACCACTTTTAACGTCTATTTTCATATCGGAAAATTTCCACTCAGCCATTGTCAGATTTATTTCCCGATCAAAAGCACCACCTTCGCTGATTTTTAATCCACCCTCTGCATCTTCGCCATGCTCGGGGTCCTTGTCTTCATCCTTGCCATGTTCGGGGTCTTTGTCTTCGTCCATTTTCATGGTGGTTTTGCTGTCAGTCTCCATCGGCATTTTCTTTTCAGCTTCACCTTCCATCTTCATGGTGGTTTTGCTGTCAGTCTCCATCGGCATTTTCTTTTCAGCTTCACCTTCCATCTTCATGGTGGTTTTGCTGTCAGTCTCCATCGGCATTTTCTTTTCAGCTTCACCTTCCATCTTCATGGTGGTTTTGCTGTCAGTACCGGCGGGCATATTCATGCCTTCCATTTTCATGCCGCCCATGGGATTGGACATGGCTTTTTTCAATTGCACTTCATCTTCTGGTGGAACTTCAAAAATGTCATGTTCCACTTCGTCGTTTTCAGAAAGTTCATTGGCACCCGGCACAAGACCGTCTGCTTGAAATTTCGCCAAAAGGCTGTTGGGTTGTGACATCTGATACTCTGGCCCCTGGCCCATCGTTACGAAATAACTGAGGCCAACGGTACCAACAACACCAATCATAATAAACAATCTAATCATGTTCGTAATTCCTTATTCAGCTGGTGCAGGAGAAGTTGCGGCGGCATCATGTTCAACCGGCCATGGCTCGTCAGGTGCCGGTTCTCCACGTTTGGCGCTTACTGCAAAGTTATAGACAAAAATGAGGAAGCCAAGGCCGATAGCAAATCCGGCAGCGGTTATCATCATCTGCGGCATGACCCATTCCTTGAGCGGCAGGTAATCATACACCCAGCGCGGGAAGTAGGCATAGCCGGCCACGAACATCATGGTGATCTTGGTGAAAAGGCCAATCTGCCACAGCCAGAAATGGGTGTTTGCCAGACCTTTGTTATACATCCGTCCCGTGAAGTACGGAAAGAGGTAATAGAAACCGGCAAAGGCCATCTGGCCAGCAAAGCCAAAGAACATGGCGTGAAAATGAGCCGGGATCCAGTAGGTATTGTGAATAAAGTCACTGTCTGTCGCGATCTGGCCGTTCACATAAGCTGTTGCGCCACCATAAATAACAAAGGCGATAGCCGAGATGGTAAACTTGAACGCCACGCTTTCGCGGGCCGACCTGGCAATCGGATCACCCCACAAGGTTGCAATCCAGTTGAACACATGCAAGACGCTGGGAATAAAGACCAGCAAGGTGAAAATCTGAATCATGCGTTCGTAAGGCCCTGAAAGTGTGTACAGGGGCTGGAAGTGGTGCGGGCCAATGGGCATGGCAAAAACGCCAAGCAGCAAAAATGCTACCACACCAGACCAGTAACTCCACATGGGTTTACCAAGCATTCTCGGCAACAACGTGTAGAGAATGGCAATGGCCGGAATGAACGGCAGATATACCGCTGGGTGGCCATAGGTCCAAAAAACATACAGGAAGAATTTGACGCTGCCGCCGCGGGCCGGGTCAAACCATGCGGTTATCTCCATCCAGTCGGTAAACAGTCCAAGTCCAATAAAGCCAAGTGGAATGGTTGCGACGATCATCAGCAGGCCAACGATAGCTGAACCCCAGCCGATCATCGGCAAAGTTTTCCAACCGCCACCAACCTTGACACCTTCAAGCGCGTTGCGGAACAGAACCACCCCGGCGAGAAACTCAGAAATCGCCACCAGCAATATCGCCAAGTGTCCAAGCCAGACTAGCGACCCACCAACTCTAAGCGACATTGGTGCATAAGCTGTCCAGGTAAAATCAGGACGACCGATAGCCAACATGACCACGGCAACAATCAAAAGCCAGTAACTCCAATGAGCAACTTTGGGTGCCACGAGCCGCTCGGTACCAAGAACTTTTGGCAACAGATAATAGCAGACCGAAATTGTTAGCGGAATCAGAAAGCCAAACACCATCAGCATGCCATGCAGGGTCATTAAAGTCATATACCCGCGGGCGCTTAAGAGTTGGGCACCTGGTACGGCAAGTTCTGTCCGAAAAATCAGGGCAAAAGCCCCGCCAAAGGCGAGCATGACAAATGCGGTTAAAATACCCTTGAGGGCGATGTGCCGATAGTCATCTGAAAACAGCAGTGTTTTAAGCGAAATCGTGCCGATGATGTCTTCAGGCTTCCAGTGGGGTGTTATGCCGGTACGTTTCTGGTCGAGTTCATGCGCCATTGGTTTTCTCCCCACTCTTTAGCTTTGCTATTGGCTCGTCACCTTGAACAACCAGCCATGCTTTCATCTGAGCATGACCTACGCCGCAATAATTTACACATTGAATAAGATATTTTCCGGGCTTATCGGGCGCCCGAATCCACAATTCGCGAACATCGCCGGGATCAATTTCTGCGGTAATACGGGACACCGGAATGTTGAACCCGTGGATGACATCATTGGTGATGACTTTGAACAATACCCGTTCGCCTGGCTTAACCACAGCGGCGTTGCGGCTCATTTCTTTATCTTCAGTAATAAAGGCAAAACCCCACTGAAAGGCAACGACTGTCAAAATGCGATCAAATTTCTTGTCGCGGTCAGCATCTTCAACAAACTTACCCGATATCGGATCAGCGCCGCGCAAATCTTCCTGATAGGCTTTGTAGATATTGGTACTGGCAAAATCACCGTACCAGGCCATTACCAAAAGTGCGGCAATAAAAACATATTCGATGCTATATGTGAGCTTCCAGCGTTTCTCCATCAGCAACGCCATTGCGAGTCCGACCAGTCCGAGCAGTGTGACGAAAATGGTAATCGTCATCAACACGGCCTGACCACCCGATAGTCCCAGCGCATTTTCCATGAGCTATCCCCTATCAATCTAGCAAAAATTTACTGATTCCTCAAAATCAGTCCCCCAGAGGTGGCACAATAACAAAGGACAATAGAAATTGACCTTAATATTTGTTAACAATTCCACAAATGCGAATAGGTGCATTTGTCAGGCAAGAACAATCAGTGCGTGAATTTTTTACAAAAACCGTGATTTTTCAATAGTTCCTGCAGCAATTTTCTTTGAAAGTGGTGGTTTTTTTGCCCACGACAACTTGAAAATATTAACACCAGCTTGCATCATCTTTACCGGATCGGCGTAATAGTTCCTGCACATTTGCCTCTATTAACCGGTAACCAACATTGCCAAACAGCTTTTGGCGGCCATCATTCATCAGGAAGGTTGGACTACCTTCTATACCCAGTTTCTGACTGAGATCGTAATCAGCTGCCAGTTCGGCAACCGCTTGTGATGACCGGATTTGTTCATCTATCTGGGCGTATTTCAAATCCAGTTTGTTGGCGATTTCTTCAAAGACCTGCCAATTTGAAATATCCAGCGCCGAAGAAAAAAAGCTCTCGCGAATCAGCCAGGCAGCACGAGTCGACAGGCGATCTGCATAGGGAACAGAGTCACCATCGGCTTTGCGTTCAATTATTTCAATAGCTTTGAGAAATAAATGGGCGCTGGCCGAGGTCCGCGGTCTGGTCTGCAACCAAAGGGTTTCATTTACCTCAACATGGGGAAATTTCTCTGCTATCTCGAGCAAATGCCGGTTGAAGCCCTCAAAACCGCCCCGCTCTTTCCACCCCCGGCCGATTTTCTTGTGGGCATCGGGGAAAACCGAGCAATAATGTGTTTCAACAGTGATTTCATCTGCGAACTTTTCAACCAGTCGGTCCAGCCGACGCTGACCTGCGTAGGCCCAGATACACAAAACATCAGAAAAATAAGAAATACGGACGGGTGTCATTTGGCAGGCCTCTAAAGTGGTGATTTACTGGTACGGGGAAGCTTCATGCAGACAGGTTGTTCTTGCCTGTTCGTGCAGATCAAACTATCTGCTATCAGGCAGACGGGCAAGTGGCCGGGTTAAATCGGGAAATGGCATGAATGTAAAATCCACCCATAAATTGGTACTGGCCGGGATCATCATTTTGACCCTTGCTGCCTTGTACTGGTGGGGTGACAGGTTGGGGCTGCCCAGCGAACTTCCAAACGGCGACGATCTGCGGGCGTGGTTTGACACCCTCGGGGTGGTCGGGCCGGTCGCGGTTATCGCGCTGATGGTTGTTGCTATTCTCGTCAGTCCGTTACCAAGTGCGCCGATCGCCCTTGCTGCGGGGGCGGTTTATGGCCATGTGTGGGGAACACTTTATGTTTTGGTTGGTTCTGAAATTGGTGCACTTGCTGCCTTTGCCATCGCCCGGTTCTTTGGCTTTGACTTGTTGCACAAGTGGTTTGGAAAGCAGTTGAACAGCGGTCTTGCCGGGTCTCAGAACGTGTTGATGTTTACGGTTTTTGCCAGTCGGCTGTTGCCGTTTATCAGTTTTGATATTGTCAGCTATGCCGCCGGACTGACGGCGCTCAAATTCTGGCGTTTCGCCATTGCCACGCTTGCCGGAATAATTCCGGCATCGTTTTTCCTTGCCCATGTGGGCAGCGAACTGGTGGCCGGTGAAACTGACCGTATTTTGTTTGCTGTGGGCATGTTGGGTCTGCTTACAGCCCTGCCGATTTTGGTAAAGCTGTTTGCCCGGTTCCGACGCAAAGACAGCTCCTAAGCAACATTCAGCTTTTTGAACCGGTTAAACAGCACAAAGGGTACACCGGAAAGCAGGGCATCAACATAATGCAGCTGTTGATAGCCGCCGTTCAAGGACAGTCGCGGCAAGGCGGTCAAGTGGTTTTTGTGTTCGGGGTAAACCAGTCCCTTGCGAGTAGTAAGGGCCATTTTGAAACCGGCCTTGTGCATCAGGTCAAAATCCCGGCGGCCAGCTGACCCCTCATCACCATAGGGGTAGGCAAAAAACTCCGGGCGCTTACCAATTTCTTTTTCGATCCGGTCGCGCGAGTCGGTTGCTTCCTTGATCGCGTCATCGGCATCAAGCTTGGAAATTGCATAATGGTGGATGGTGTGGGCACCGATGGTGCACAAGGGGTCGGCTGCAATTGCCCTCACCTCATCCCAATTCATCGCCTGGTTGGCGCACATTTTATCAAGGTCAACATTGTGTTGATCGCAAAACTGGCGAATCCACTGCCGTTGGCCAGGTTCGGGCAGATTACGCAGCGGCCAATAAAGTTTCGCAAAAGCCTCGTCTTGCTGATCAACAGTACCGGTTTGAAGGTCAAACTTTTCCCCAGCAATCTCACCAGCGATGACATCCTGGCCAACAATTACCTGTTCCAGCCCCCGCCACCACAGTTCGCAAGTGCCATCGGTGATTTGCGGAGCAATGAAAATTGTAAACGGGCAGTCCAATTGTTTGAACACCGGCAGGGCATATTCAAAATTATCGCGATAACCGTCGTCAATTGTAAAGACCACGAAAGGTGCATCTGAAGTCTCTTCCTGCAACATTATCTCATACGATTGTTCAATAGAAACAATTTGATACCCTTTGTTTCTAACAAACTGAATCACTTCTGCCAGAAATTCCGGGGTGATTTCCAGGCCGGAGTTAGGGGCAAATCCTTGCTGTAAACCGCCACCGGGCAAAATGTGGTGGAGCATCATAAAGGCCCCGGCACCTTTGAGCATTGGTGCTGCTACCCGACTGGCGCCAGAAAAATGCACCAAATTCAATGCACTTCGAAAAATCGCTTCTTTGTTCACGGCCCGGTAATCCTGATTGATGTATTGTGATCACCAGTATAACCGGCAAGTCTTTACGTGACCTTGACATCTGACTACAAATTTCAGTCACAAGCCAATAATGGGACGCAAAATCGTGGGTGCAAAAAAAGTTGCAATCAGCCTTCACAAAAGTCTTGTCGACGTTGAAAAAGACTGGTTCTTGCTGCAACAGAGCGGACTTTGCACATTGTATCAGACTTTTGAGTGGTGCAAGGCCTGGCAGGACACTGCAGGTAACGCTCGGCGAATCGAACCTTTGATCATCAGGGGAAACCTGAGTTCGGGCGAACCAGTTTTTATACTACCCTTTGCTGTTGTCACTACAATGGGCGCGCGAGCGCTGAAATGGTACGGGGCCGCCGAGATCACCTATGGTATGGGAATTTTTGACCGCGAGTATCTGACCAGAAACCCGAACTTTCTGGAAGCGTTGTGGCCAGAAATTGTCGACATGCTTGGCAATGTTGATTCCATCCAGCTCGACAATCAACCCGGGAAATGGGACGGCTTTGACAATCCGCTGAAATTTCTGTTTACCAGCCGGGGTGCAAACCAATCCT
>UOEC01000131.1_pt1 | contig 26294 bp, 27 predicted proteins | sample 1988601 | NCBI WGS metagenome assembly UOEC01 (sample SAMEA4712195, study PRJEB27164) | hydrothermal vent metagenome | biome: marine basaltic hydrothermal vent biome; feature: marine hydrothermal vent; material: mineral | place: Pacific Ocean | collected 2011-06-14/2011-07-23 | depth 1719 m
ATTGAACGTGTAAAAATTGCCCCTTATGTACCGGGGCGTGGCCGGGTTGTTGATGAAACCACCGTTGCCGCTGACTTTGTTGCAGTGGCGGGCGGGTGGAATCCGGTGGCACATTTGTGGTGTCACAATGGCGGCAAACTGCAATGGGATGACGAAAAAGTCTGTTTCAGGCCCAAATCCCATGATGATGAAATTGCTGTTGTAGGTAGCGCCAACGGCACTTTTGATCTGGCCGGGTGCCTTAAAGAAGGTTATGCGGCTGGTGAGAAAGCTGGCGGAAAAACCAAACTCAAAAAACCAAAAGTTGCTCCCTGCCAACAAGCCGCCATTCAACCCTTGTGGTTTTCGCCGGCAACCGGCAAATATAACGAAGGCAATAAGCATTTCATTGATTTGCAGAATGATGTTACTGCCGCTGACTTGGAGCTAGCCCAGCGCGAAGGTTATGTGTCGGTGGAACACACCAAACGCTATACCACTTTGGGCATGGCCACTGATCAGGGCAAAAACTCTAACGTGCCCGGGCTTGGGGTGATTGCTGAAGCCACCGGCAAAACCATTCCGGAAATCGGTACCACGACCTTTCGCCCGCCCTATACGCCGTTTTCCTTTGGTTCAATCGCTGGAACGCAAAAGGGCAAACTGTTTCATGTTATTCGCCGCACTGCGGTTTATGACTGGCATACAGCGCGGACAAAAATCATGGAACCGGTTGGTGACTGGCGGCGGCCCTATTGTTACCCGCAAAGTGGTGAAAGCCAGCAAGACGCCATTCACCGCGAAATTTTGACCGTGCGCAACAATGTCGGTATTCTGGATGCCTCGACCCTTGGCAAAATCGAAATCAAGGGGCCTGATGCGGGTGAATTTCTCAACCGCATGTACACCAACATGTTCTCAACTCTCAAAATTGGCAAGTGCCGCTACGGGTTGATGATGAATGAGATGGGTTTTTTGATGGATGACGGGGTGACGGCCAAACTGGCCGATGATCATTACCTCATGCACACCACCTCAGGCGGGGCGGACCGGATTGCGGCCTGGCTGGAAGAATGGCTGCAAACAGAATGGTTTGACCTGAAAGTTTATGTCACGCCAGTCACCGAGCAATGGGCGCAATTTGCCATTGCCGGGCCAAAGGCACGCAAGGTGCTGGAAAAACTGGGGGGGGATATTGACCTGAGCCACGAGGCCCTGCCCTTTATGGCCATGGCAACTGGCACTATTGGGGGCTTTCCTGTGCGCTTGTTCCGCATCAGTTTTTCCGGGGAACTGTCATTTGAGATCGCCACGCCGACAAATTTCGGCCAGGATTTGTGGGAGAAAATTCTCGAGGCGGGCGAGGAGTTCGAAATCACGCCCTATGGCACCGAGGCCCTGCATGTGTTGCGGGCTGAAAAAGGGTTTATTGTGGTGGGGGATGAAACCGACGGGACTGTCACGCCCCATGACGTGGGCATGAGTTGGGCGGTGTCAAAAAAGAAACCCGATTATATCGGCAAACGCTCACTTGAGCAGGTTTTTTTGACCAAACCGGGACGCAAGCAACTTGTGGGGCTGGCGACCATCGATCCCGATGAGGTATTGCCCGATGGTGCACCGGCTGTCGAAGCAGTTAAGCAAAGCAACATGAAAATGGTCGGGCATGTTACTTCTTCATACTGGAGCCCAACCCTGAAACGCTCTATCGCCATGGCGCTGATTAAGGATGGCCGCAAGCGGATGGGTGAAAAGATTTCGTTTCCACTGGAGGATAAAGTGGTTGACGCCAAGATCGTTGACCCGGTCTTTTACGACAAGGAAGGGCTAAGGCAAAATGTCTGAACCGGTATATCGCAGCGCGCTGGCCGATGCAAAACCCATTAAAGGATCGATCACCATCGCGATGATTGACGACCGGGGTATGATTGACCTGCGCGGGGATATCAGTAATAAAAGTTTTGTAGCGGCAGCAACAAAGGCCTTGGGTTTTGCATTGCCGACAACACCGCGACAATCAACAAACAAGAACGGTATTGTTGCCTTATGGCTGTCACCGGACCAATGGCTTATTACCTGCCCGCGCGATCACACAGCAGCGACTTTGAAAAAACTGCAGACAAGCCTTGCAAAACTGCACAGTCTTGCGGTGGATGTCAGCGACGCCCGTTCGATCATTCGTCTTGAAGGGGATGGCAGCAAAATCGTTCTGATGAAGGGCACGCCGGTTGACCTGACAACTCCTGAGCATACCGCCGGGTTTGTTCGCCGCATACAATTTGCCGAACTGGCTGGCCTGGTGCATGTCGTTTCCAGCAAACCCGAAACGATCGACCTGTATGTCTTTCGATCCTATACGCAACACGCCTGGAACTGGCTTGCAGCGACCTCTGGCGCTCAATCAAGGTTACATCTGTACGGTGTTCAAGAAACGACTGATGTTTAATTACCAGCATGATGTTTTTTAGTAGATTCCACACCAAAAAAGTGCGAAGCGTGATTGCTGGTATCTGTTTGAGATTTTCAGCCTGAACTGATTTGGAGTTGGTGTATGTTTGGCGAAAAGCCCCAGGAATTACCTCACCGGGTTGCTTTTGTTCTGGTGCCTGAATTTACCCTGATGCCATTTACCTCAGCAATTGAACCTTTGCGCCTGGCCAACCGGCAATCTGATACAAATCTCTATGAATGGTCGACCCACACGGTTGATGGCAATGAAATTATCAGCTCCAGTGGCCTGATTTCAAAAGTTGATTCAGGTTTTGAAGGAATTCACCCGCGCGCAGATGTTGTCATTTGTGGTGGCACCAATGTCCACAAATACGTGTTTAAACCGATGGTAAACTGGTTGCGTACCGCTTCGCGCCGCGGCGCAAACCTTGGTGCCATGTGCACCGGTAGCCACATTTTGGCTGCTGCCGGGTTGCTTGATGGTTATCGATGCACAATTCACTGGAACAACATTCCCGGCTTTATCGAAAACTTTCCGGACCACAACATCACCGGCCATTTGTTTGATATTGATCGGGACCGCTTTACCTGCGCCGGTGGCACCTCATCGCTCGATATGATGCTGACGCTGGTGGGCAGTCAACACGGGCAGGATCTGGCTGCCAGTGTTGCAGAAAGTATTTTGCATTCACCGATCCGTCATTTTAGCGAAAACCAGCGCATGTCCCTGCCCGCCCGCATCGGCGCACGCCACCCAAAGCTGGTCAAGATTATTGAGCAAATGGAAGCCAATCTCGAAGAACCCTATTCGCCAAGCTATTTGGCCAAACAAGCCGGATTGTCGGCACGTCAGCTGGAAAGACTGTTCCGGCGCTATCTCGACCGCTCACCCAAACGCTACTACCTTGAAATGCGCTTAAAGCAAGCCCGCTCGCTTTTGTTGCAAACTGACATGTCAGTAATCAACGTTGCACTGGCTTGCGGGTTTTCTTCACCGTCGCATTTTTCAAAATGTTACCGGGCCTTTTATGGTCGTACACCCTATCGCGAAAGAGGTGTGCCGGTTCTCGATACAACCCAGGATAAATAGAGACAAATAAAAAGGAGCGGATTCTAATGAACCCGCTCCCCTCGACAGAACCACCGACTGCGACCGGGGGCAATTTGCAGACGACAGTCTATCGATCTCAGAAAAAATTTTGTGCTTTGCTCGCTGTGGTTGCTTGTACCAATTCTTTACTTAACAGCAATTGCAATTTCGCCCGGTTTTTCCCGCAAGTTGATACAAATGCGTACCAAATACTGGAACAAAAGCAATAGCAAGTGTCAAGTAAATATGTAAAATTTGAGTAGTGCTTTAGAAAAAGAAAACCATTACCGGAATTTTGCTTACAAGTTAAATTAAAGCGTTAACTACACTGAAGGCAATTTGAGGGTTACCAGCAATCCGCCCAACTCTGAAGCCCCAAGTTCAATTGTCCCGTCATACATTGCTGCGGTCTCAGAAACGATCGACAGGCCAAGCCCGGTACCCGGCTTGGTCTCATCCAGCCGTCGCCCCCTGATGAGGGCTTCGTGGCGGGTTTCTTCCGGCAAACCCGGGCCATCATCGCCGACCGAAATAACAACCCATTTTCGGTCATCGCCATTGTCTTCTTCAAGTAACGCACCAGTGACAACAATCTCCCTGTCGGCCCATTTGGAGGCGTTTTCCATCAAGTTACCGAGCATCTCTTCAAAATCCTGTTTCTCTCCGCGAAACTTCAATTCTTCAGGACAATTGACTTCAATCTGCAAACCCCGATCCATATTAATTCGCATCAGGGTTCTGGCCAACCCATCGCAAGCTTCCCTGACTTTGGTAGCAACTCCGATTGAACGGGCCCGTGCGGCACGGCGGGCGCGGTCGAGATACAACTCGACCTGAGTACGCATAATTTCTGTTTGCTCATCGACCTTGCTCGACAGCTTGCCTTTGCTTAGGCGGGCTTCATTGGCAAGAACACTCAATGGGGTTTTCAGGGCGTGAGCCAGGTTACCCACCTGAGTACGCGCCCTTTCGATGATTTCGGTATTTGAATGAATGAGCAAATTGAGTTCATCGGCTACTGGTTTTATTTCAACCGGAAATTCGCCTGCCAGCTGCTCACTGTTGCCTCGCCGGATTTCGCTAAGTTCCCGTCTGAGCAGGCGCAAAGGTTTCAGGCCGTAGCGAACCTGAACCATAAGCGCGGCCAGGAGACCTACTCCCAAGAGTCCCAGTACGATAATCAATGTGCCGGTAAACGCTGCAATTTCTTGTTTTAACTCATCAAAATTTCCTGCAACAATGAAAGAGTAATGCTGTTCGCCACCAAACAATGTGAAACGTTGTTCGATCACCCGCAACCGGGTATTGTTAGAATCAGTCAGAAAAAAACGGGCTATGTCTGATGCATCTCGTTCAGCCAGATCGCCCGGGGCCGGTTTTAACCGTGCTTCAAGCAACGATGGTGAAGCCAGACCGGCTTGTGACTTTTCCTCAACAGGGGTCACCTGCCAATACCAGCCAGACAAGGGCAAGCGAAAGCGCGTATCAGCAATTTGACCTTGAATATTTAACTGTTGGTTTTCGGCAACTTCCACATTGGCCAGCAAACCATCAAGCACTGCCTGCAGACGGGCATCAAAATTACGCTCAACAGCTGAAGAAAACAGGTTAATCAGCAACAAGCCAGCAACGACCAGCAGGACAATACTTACAGCTGCAGCAGAGGCTGTCAGTCTAAAGGAAAGAGAATTAACCCGCATCGTCGGGCTCAGACAAACAATAACCCAGGCCCCTTACTGTTCGAAGAAGGTCTACACCAAGTTTCTTTCGCAAACGTCCAACAAAAACTTCAATGGTGTTTGAATCACGATCAAAATCCTGATCGTAAAGATGTTCGACCAGTTCAGTGCGTGACACGACACGATCTTGATGATGTATAAGATAGGCTAGCAAGCGGTATTCAAGGGAGGTCAACTTGATGGCTTTGCCATCTACAGTGGCGCGGGCGCTTTTGGTATCAACTATCAATGGTCCACATTCGATCTCGCTGGTTGCATGGCCGGCATTGCGGCGTAGCAGGGCCCTGATCCGGGCCAGCACTTCTTCCATGTGGAACGGTTTTGACACATAGTCATCAGCCCCGGCATCAAAACCGGCAACCTTGTCACTCCAGCGGTCGCGGGCAGTGAGAATCAGAACCGGCATTTTGTGTCCATTCCGGCGCCATTGCTCAAGAATGGAAACACCATCCATAATCGGCAGGCCCAAATCAAGGACCACAGCATCATAGGGTTCAGTATCGCCCAGAAAGTGGCCCTCTTCACCATCTAACGCTTTGTCGACCACGTAACCGGCGTCGGTCAGGGCATCAAAGAGCTGGCGATTGAGGTCAGGATCGTCTTCAACAACAAGCAGACGCATCGGACCAAACTCCCGTTTCTGTTTCTATTACAGCAGTAATAACCCTATCGCAACGACAAGTCAGCCAGAAATATGTACCATGAGTAAAATTGTTGATGTCGATCAACGCCGTACTCTACCGGTTCTGGCATCAACAAACACTCGGCGAATACGTCCGCGGGTCTTGAGAGTGACAACATAACCTTGTCGCCTTGGCATATATCGAACCCCCAATCCTTGGCTGCCGGGCACCACACGTCTGGCGGCACGCAAGGCTGCAGAAGGAGAAATCTTTCTGCCAGAACTTTGGGCAAGACGAATTCTCGGCTTGATTTTCTGGAATGAATTTGCGTATTTATGTTGGGAAATGCCAATGGAAACAATTCCATTGTCAAAAAATTTAAGCTGTTTGCTGCCCGCCCAGGCTGCAGTTTGCGAAAAACTGCCAATTACCAGCACCGCCAAAAATATTTTAATCAATTTTGTCACACTCATCGTCCTTTGCCCCGAATTGAATTGGATAGTACAAAATCGAATATGAATGTTAGATGAATACTATTTAGTCATATCTTTGATCACGACGATGTGAAATTATTTTTACGGCGCCATTCAGATTGCCCGGGCGCGTTGCTTGATCTCGATTTTCCGGCAATGGATGTCGCGATTTTTTCAAGTGACCGACCGCCTATGTAACCACCCACACCCAATGCCAGTAAATTCCACAAGCCATCAGGAATTTCCTGCCAACGCGGTTTGAAAATTACCGGTTTTGCGGTGAAAAGGTCAACAATCGGCAACAACAGGCCATACACAAGCAAAAAAAGAATAATCAAATACATTAAAACCGGACGCCAACTACGGGTCATCAACGACCCCCCACCGAGCTCCTGCATCAATATCTGGCGCTGCGCTTTTGTCACCTGGTTCTGGCTTTCAATCGTTTTGGCCTGAATTTCTGCTTTCAATTTGGCCTTCAAAGAAGGGTCTGGTATCAACTTGTCAATAATCGAAAAAACCGGCCCTTCGATCAACCCCAAAAGCGGCCCCAGCAAAGCTGTTTGAAGCATCCGCTAAACTCCTTCGCTTTGCATTTTTATCCACCGTTCGCGCACAATCCACAAAGTAGCAACTATAATCACCAGAGCTGAGATGATGATGAATAAACTGCCGACGTGATCTCCAGCGCCAGCCATAAAGGCCGAAATCAGCCCGGAGATCGCACTAAGGATAGCGGCCAGATTGGTTGTGCTTTTATAAGCTGGCTTTCCCGGAACCGGCTTTACCGGTTGACTGGATTTGACTTTTGATTGGATGCGACCAGCAAGAAACAACTCACCTTCCGCAGCCCGTCTACGGACCAGCCCCTTCAGAGTTTTGCCTCCAGCTTTGACCCACAGCGACAAACGGTTGGGTACAGCGTCAAACATGCCGGCATTTACCCGTTGCAGCACCGATGAGCGTTTGAAGCCGCCAACGCCAACATTGTAAGCAAAACTGACCAACGCCGAAAACTGGTTATCGTTCAGCTTTACGCGAATCAGGGGGCGAATTTGACGGGAAAATTTCTCAACATCGCGAGCCAGAATGCTTTCGCCCTGCTGGCGGGAAATTTTTAATCCTGATGTGACCCGTGGCAACCCGGCCATTGAGGTATGGCCATAACCGATGGTCCAAACGCCCACGACATCACGGTAAGCACGAGAGCGAAAACCCTCGTATTTTTTGATAAGATCCAAACCAGCTTGATTTATTTTCATGACCTGCCTTTCGGTTTTTTTGAATTAGCGGAAAAATGCCGCCATCGGCACTTTGGCAATCAAGGCACCAAGGCCTGCAGATGTAGCAACAATGAGCGTCAACACCCGCCAGCCGCCCTTGTAACCAACCAGCGCATCGCGGATTTCGCGGACATCACGCTGCAGCAAGGCCATGTCAGCTTCCAGATTGGCCATTTTGGTTTCCAGACGACCAAGTTCTCGGTCTAAAGATTCAGTCATTTAAGGGTTTTGACTTTCTAATTTTCTGTTGGAAATTGATAAATATGACTTGGCTGGCCGGAGTTGGACCATTTTCAAGCCTGTTTTTCCACCTACACTTCACGCCACTTCGGGAATACTAATTGAAAAGAAAAATTGTTTATGCTCGAGGTCGCTAAGGCAGGGTTTTTGGTCCATGTCGCTGGAAGCCCTGACACGATTTCGCTGGTGCAGCCGTTCTCAAAGATATAATAAGAAGGACCCAATATTCGTGGCCGACCGCTTGCACCTGAACCATGTGGATAGTATCGCGTTAAACCGGGAGCATGCCACCGTCCATAGATAGCGTCAGCCCCGGAACCTGACACACCCACTGCTGTTAAATACCAGCCTGGCTCAACAATGACCGGATTGGCAAGATCGAAAACTTTATTGTCAGCGGTTTCTGCCGATAATGTACCAAAGTCTGCAACCAGATTACCGATATCCCAATTTGAGCCGTTTGGAGCACCCAATTCATAAATACCAACCCGCAACAGCGCCCCCGTCGTTGAGCTGGCCCCATGCAAGCTAACAAAGCCCCCCAATAGCAGCAAAGTACGAGGAACAAAAAATGCTGAAAAGTACATTCGACTATTGGCTAGAGCGACTCCTGAACCTGAGGTGTATGCCGTTGTCAAATGATCTGCCGGGCCCCACCAGTCGGCTCCACCGCCTAAATCAACTGATGCTGATAAATGACGCTCCAACAGCGCGCCTTTTGGGAAGGTAATCCCACCGTTGTTTCTGTCGATACGGATTGATTCATTCCATGTCGCTCCGTCAGGAGAAACCTTGAAGTGAAAATCATCATCACCTGTTATCCCCATTTCCGCCCGACCTGAAAAGTTAGTTTGAAAAAGCAGGGAAGCCGTGTCATTGGCAGCGTTTTTGTTCAGTTTGTGCTGCACCCCGTTACCATCATGGTTAAACAAGACGGCATCTGTAGAAACCGATAATTTGTTAGTGGCGTCAGCGGCGGTATTAATCCCCAACGACGAGATGTTTTGCAACGCTCCCATGGCTGACGAGAGATCACTCCAGGTATTACCGTTCCAGAATGCAAACATATTTTCATCGGTCAGATAGACAATCCAGCCTTTTTGCGGTGTGTGGAATTTCCAGGCACCGTCTTGCCAAACAGCTATTGCCAGATCATTTCCATACCATTGCGCCGTTGAGCCGGATGCGGGAATAAAAGCTTCCCCGTCAACCGGGGAGGCTGGCGGCGAGGTCAGGTCGCGATCAACGATACCTGTTTGCACCAAAGCATCCAGCACCAGCAGCGCTTCATTGTGGGTCACATGCTTTTGCGCCTGGCTGGCCTCAATGAATGGCAAGGCAAGGTTTGTTGTTTCAGACATTAAATGTTTTCTCCTGATAAGTGCCTGGCCCGTAAATCGCGCTGATCTGGGCGACGCGGAAGGTTAGGGTTGATGGCAGGGGTAAACCAAAGTCTGCCTCACGTTCGACATCGCTGTAAATTGCCAACGGCTGGTTGGCTGACATGATGCGAACAAGTGTCTGCCCGTCCATTATCTCAATAGCGTATTCTTCAACTTCTTCGCCAAGCGGGACCTCTAGTAACGCCCAGCTGTCGCCGTCAATCCGGGTCCGTCGCACCCACGACAACTGTACGCCACCGGTCACCGGTTTTACCTTGAGATGTACGGGATTGAGCGGACGTAAACTGATCCCGGAGGCCGCATGGCTAAACTCGACAAATGCCGGATCAGCGTGATCAAGATGACCCGGGCCAATGCGCATTAACCGTTCGCGACCCTGATCATCAGCGGTTGCCGGTATCTGGCGCACAGCACCATCGAGCAGAACACACCGCGCGCCGCTCAATCGCAGGGGCAACATTTCGGGATTACTGCCAACCTGGCCGCGCAACAAGTGCGTGATCTCATAGGTATTTGTGCCGGTCAGTTCAGCATTTTCAAATTGCAGAACCTCCCAGCCGCTTTGCTCACTGCCCACTGCCAGCAAGTTTGATCCAGCCAGCAACTCATGCCTGCTAACAGACGACAGTTCACCGCTTGCCAGCTCGATCGTCAGACTGTTGGCATAGTCAATCCGCGAGAGTGGACCTGCGGGCAAATCGGTAAGTATCTCACCGATGATCGCTGGTACATTGAGGTTTTCTATCTCCGTAAAACCGCTTCCGGCGCTTTCGGTGATCGCCATATTTCCAGGCCAGGGAGCCGCCCGGGCTGCGATCCAGGGTGCAAACGGGTTGGCGCTGCTGCTTAACAACGGTAGGGACATAACTTCAAACAATGGCGGGCCGAATACTGCTGGAAGATCAAAAGAGCCGGTATTGCTATTGCCAGCGGCGGGTTGATAATTCTCACGAGAAGTCAGGCGGGCCGAAACGGCTCTGCCATCACCGTCAGTTAATGATTCCACTCGCAAAAACCGTTGCTGCCCATCAATCAGCACAAGCGTCAGCACATCGCCAACCTCCAGTTCGGCAAGGCTGGGCGGCAGAATAAAGTCAGCCGTTTCACGCCCGGTCCATATTTCCTGTAACGCGACTTCGGCATGACCAAGGGCACTATTCTGGGACAAAACCGCCGGCAGTTCCTGAATAATGTCGCGCTGCGATGCGCCGGTCAGTTTGCGGGCTTCAACAACCGATTGCCGGTAGTTGTTTTCGCCATCGATAAACAGCAACTGCACGCGATTCGGCAGATCTGTCTCCTGGGCTCGCTTCAGGGTGAAAACCGGTTTGTCGGCTTTGCTTTCGACCAGATCATCAATCGAAACTGATAAAACGGAAATTTCATCACGACGCCTGAACTTCAACAGACCGGCACTTTCAACTCCGTCAAAGAAAAATGCCGCCGCCAGAGGGTCGATGGCCTGGCGAGCTGACATGGTACGCTCGATTACATATCCATCGACCAAACCGTGAATGGCGCCAGTCTGGTGATCAGAAAATCCGTAGTCCTGCAAAATTTCCGCAACCAGATTGCTTAATGGTGCTGCACCGAGCCTGCCGTTTAGCCAATGACCAAGGTCGTAATTTTCACCGTCGGTCCAGACGTCTGACAGAAACGGAAACGCCGGATAAGGTCGGGCATCCCAGGCCCACATAAAAATCTGTTCTGCCGCGACCATAGTTCCAGCATATTCAAGCGAAACCGGGTTGTGTGAACCCACACTGGACCAAAACTGCATCACAACATCAATATATTTTCGCTGGATAAAGTCATCACGCTGACCGCTTGAGAAATGCGGGGCATTGCTTTCGACCGATTTGGGATCAACAAAAACGTTTGGTTGATTGGTGCCCTTGTCTATTGCCGGGCAGCCAACTTCGGTAAACCAGAAGGGTTTTGATTGCGGGACCCACGAAGTTGGCGCTGCGTCTTCAACACCTCCAGGCCTGTTGTGATGAGGGTTTTGCCACCAGGATTTTAAATCCTTGTAGCGGTAAACCCAGGGTTTGTTGTAAGCGCCATCAGTGATCGGGGTTCGCTGCTGAATCTCACGGTCGCTCTGACTGGCATAAAACCAGTCAAAGCCCTCACCGCCGGTAATGTTTTGTTGCAGGTAATCACGGTCATAGATAGATCGGGCGCCCGATTGTGCATCGAGATGGGCAAAGCCGTCACGCCAGTCGGACAACGGCATATAATTATCTATGCCGATAAAATCTACATCAGGCGAGGCCCACAATTCATCGAGATGAAAATAGACATCCCCGCTGCTGTTCTGGGGGTGATAGCCAAAATATTCCGACCAGTCCGCTGCGTAGGAAATTTTAGCATCAGGTAAAACCTGGGCCACCTCTGCCGCCAGATTTTTGAGGGCCGTCACTGCCGGGAAATTGTGTTGGTCATCGCGCAAGATGGTCAAGGATTTTAGCTCTGAACCGATCAGAAAGGCATCCACCCCACCTGCCATTTGACAAAGGTGGGCATAGTGTAAAATCATCCGGCGGAAACCCCAATCGGTAGGGCCGCTATAAACAACCTGTCCGGCGAGAACGGAAAAATCGGCTGCCTGGGCTGACCCAAAAAACGCATTTACCTGGGCAGCAATCGCGGCAGTCTTATCCGGTGTCGCTGGCTGACCGATAGCCGGATCACAGGTGATTTTGCCGCGCCAGGGATAAGGCGGCTGGGTGCCAGAGGGGTTATACGGATCAGGCAGTTGGGTATCAGCGGGGATATCCATCATGATAAAAGGGTAAAACACCGGCTTGATGCCGCGATCATGCAGGTCGGTTATGGCGCGAACAACTGATCCATCATCAGGTGTGCTGCCAAATGCGACCTTGCCATCTTGCAGCGAAATCAACGGCGCTGCACCCCGAGACAAACCGGCAACGCTCCATTGCAAGGGGGTTGTAGTTTTGTCGCGGGTTTCGATGCCGGGCCGGATTTTGATTTGGTCACATCGCAGATCATCGCCGAACCAGGCCACCACCAGTGAAGCCGAGTTGACATTTTCACATGTTGCCTGCAATTGATCGATGGAGGCCGTCCAGTCAGAAATGTCCGCAGCGGTATGGGTGTTCTCGGCAACCGTGGTTCCCCAGCCATCACTGCGCCTGACCGATATCGGGTCATAGCCAAATTCGGTGGCACCGGGAATAATATTAACGGCGGAAATCTTTCCTTCAACATCATTAAGCGATTTGAACACTTCGAAAGACAATTGCGGCAAACGGTTGCCGAATTGCTCGAGCGGTAAATGTTCAAAAACAATATAGGCTGTGCCGCGAAAGGCCGGGACTTCATTTTGACCCTGCTTGGCGATGATCAGGCTGTCAGGCTGTTGGTCCGTGCGACCGTCATGCAGACGCCAGACAAATTTGGAAATATCAATTTCCTTGCCATCTGCCCACACCCGACCAATGCGGTTTACTCGCCCCTGACACAGGCCAATCGCAAAATTGGCATAATAGGCATATTCTGTCACTTTGGTCTTGGGTCGCCCGGTACCGCCCTTGCCGCCCGAGCGCTGGGTTCGGGTGGTTGCAATTTCATCAAATCTGGTGGCCCAGATGACCTGACCGGAAATGCGCACCCGACCGTAAATTTTGGGGATAGGCGCACCCTCGGTTGAACCCAGAAGTTGAAGTTCTTTAAGCCGTGGACCTTCAATACGCTTTGTGCCCGAACCAAACAGCGCCTGATCCACAAAAGACCCGGCAATGCCCCCAACAGCCCGGCCCAAAACGGCCCCGAACGGTCCTCCCAGAAAACCACCAACGGCCTGACCGGCGGCTTGCATAACAAGTGTTGCCATTAAAGCGGGTTCCTTAGTTCAAAAGCATAAGCAAGGTGACGACGCCACCAGTTCGAAATTGGCACTTCGCATACCGCAGCACCTTGCTGGGCATGGATCATCGTGGTGGTCGAAACAACGATAGCCAGGTGCTTGGCTGGCACATGAGGGCGCCAGCGAAAGACCAACAGATCACCGGCACGAAAATCGCCGGGTTTGATTTCGCGCATGTGACGGCGGGCGGCACTGGCAAGCTGTTCGCTTTTGGCACTTTCGGCCCAATCAGGCGAATAGGCGGGCGTTGCTTCGGGTTCATTTCCATAGACTTGCCGCCACACCCCACGAACAAGTCCAAGACAATCGCAACCGATGTTTTTCAGGCTGGCCTGATGCAAATAGGGCGTACCTATCCAGGACCGTGCTTCAGCGATGACCCGGGCGCGCAAAGCAGCTTCAGTTAATCGGGCTGCCATCATTGTTGCCATCGTTACGGTTGGGATAAAAAGCGACAAAATCGTTGCCGGGCATGTGGGGAAAGCCCTGAAAATTGATGCCGTTGGAAAACTTCCCCCGACAGGTTTCAAAGGTTTTGCCACAGCCTGCCGTCACGACGAAACTGTCATTCGGCAAAATTACCTTTGGCATCTGCAACCACAGTTCCAGCAGGGTTCCTGCCGCAGTGACCTGAAAGTTTTTTATTTCGCTGGCCCGGTCAAGATTGTCGCCCGAGGTGAACATCAAGCGCCCGGATGCAAACCAGCCATTGGCAAATGCTTCAAGTCCCGAGACAAAAAATTTGCTGTTTTCAACAACACCAGATACCTGTCCGCTGGCGCGGTAAACAGGCAAAGTGAGATCAATCCCACAACGCGAGCTGCCCAAATCCGTATCACAGCTTTTTTGGAACAATCGTCCTTGGGGCTGGTTTAGAAAATGGGTCAACCCGCGTATCTCAGCTGAAAATCCGTTTTGATCGCGCGATACTTCACCAAGATTGCCCTTTTTGATCAGTATTCGCTGCTCAGGATCGGTCCAGTTGACCTGCCAGATTTCCACTTCGGCATTGTCAAAAACACCAGCAAACAAATCGGGCTCATTGAGTTTCAGGGACGACAACGCCCCTTCTACTTCAAGGTTGTCAACCGCCAGCCCAAGTCCGTTTTCCACTTCGCTGCCGGTAAAACCGCTGGCGGCTTCATAAGACACATCATCAAAGGCCAGGTCGTTGTCATGGTCGGTAAAACCGAAAACACGGCCATCACCGGTCGAAAGTTTCCAGCACCAGCACATGGTCGTAGCGCCGGTATCAAGATGGTCCTGCAGACCGCTTGGAAGTGTCTTCATGACTTGATCTCTATGATTGCGATATCCGGTATTTGCCCCGCATTAAAGGCCTCAAGGTTGATCTCGATGTTGTCGGTGTCAAAACGCACCGGCACATCAAATTCAAATCCGGCGGCAACAACTGCACCGGTGGCAGGGGCCTGAACAAAGGTGATGGTGCCGGTGATGAGATCGACGGTGTAGTCGGTGATTTCTGTTTGCAGCACACCTTCAAGAGAAATGCTGACAGTGTCAGCAACCGGTTTGGAAATGGTCCGTTGATAGGCCTTCGCACCAGTACCATAGGATTTGACCAGTTGAAACGTCACTTGCGTCCCGTCACCAACGCCCAATTGCTGATCTTCCAGCCCGGGCGTGCCGGAAGGCAAACAAGACTTGAAATCAGCATGGTCTTTCCAGCGAAAACCGGACAGGCGTCCGCGCTGTTGCTCGAAAAACGCCAATATTGCCTGCATATCATCAAGGTTTCGCACACCGTAACCTGCATCATAGCGGCGGCGAGAATCGGCCCAGCGGGTGTTGCGTTGTTCATGGCCTGATGACAGCGTAACGATTTCCGTCCGACGTTCCGGTCCACCACGGGACTTGAGTGAAATTCCGGTCGGAAACCGCACTTCGTTGAATGATTCTGGCATTTAGGTTTTCCCGCTTATCGATTACGGTTGCCGCGTTCGATGGCGCGGGCCATCACTGCTGCGACCTGTGATTGGGATTTCTGAAAACCACCGACGTCAGGCGTGGTGATGTTCATGGTGACATTGACCTGGTTGCCAGCGCCGCCTGACTTGACACCAAGACGGCCATCAGCTCCACGGGCCAGAGGCAAAATGGCTTCCGGCCCTGCCTCGCCCATCAGGCCGGTGCCGTTGCGCATCGGAAACAGGGTCGGGCTGTTGACCACGCCACCATTGGCAAATGGCTTTATCTGTCCGGCGGAAAAAACATTGCCGTTGGCGCTGCCAAGCAAATTACCAAACAAACCGCCAATGGCGTTGCCCAACGGTTTGATCGCAGCTGACAAGGCCTGACGCGACAATGACAATGCCAGAGAGCGCAGAACATCAGAAAATTTGCGCCCGCTGGTCACAGCACCGGCAAAGGAGCGCACCATGGTGCGACCAAATTTTTGACCAAGGCCTGACAGTTCATTCAACTCAGCCCGCAGGCCATTTGTGTTCAGGTCAATGGAAAATTCAAGACCATCCACTTTTTCAACCATTTGTTACCTCATCAGGAAATTTCTGTATCAGTTCATTCATGCCGGAACGGGTCAGAGCCGGAAACGCATCGCTTCCGGTGATGCCCGCAACAGCTGCCTCCAGTTCCTTTGGCGTCATCGCCCAGAACTGCGCCGATGGCAGTCGCAAGAGGCCCAGGCCCAGCCCCATAATGCGCCGCCAGGGGAAGGTTTCCTGTTGTCCGGCAGCGCTCAAAGCTTTCCCGCATCTGGCCCATTGGCTGGTGAAAAAGTTGCCTCAAGCAGATCAACCACAAGACGAAGGTAGCCCCCTGCCCCACCATCGATCTGTAAACAGGACAGCTCCTGGTTACTGATTACATGACCACCACCACGCAATCCGGCACCGATAACCTTGATGGCATCACTGGCTGATATTCTGCCCTTTTCAAATCGTTCGGCCAGGGCCAGAAGATCGGTATCGCCAAAGGCAGTTTCCAATTCGGCCAAGGCTCCAAGCGTCAGGCACAACCGATAAGTTTTGCCCTCAATTTCGGTTACAATTTCGCCCCGATGGCGGTTTGCTGTTCCATCCATCATACGGCGACAAAACTGAGAGCACCGGCTGATTCCAGTGCCAGTTCAAAAGTAATTTCACCATCATGTTCGCCTGAAAATTCAAGCGAGATAATCTGGAACGGTCCGGAAATCGTGCCAAATTCAGGCATGATGATTTGCCAGTCCCGGATGGTGCTATCGAAAAAATATTCGCGAACTTTGGCATCTGAGGCGGCATCTTTAAAAATACCGGCACCGCGAATATTGGCAGACTTGACCCCGGCACCAGCCAGCAGTTCGCGCCAGGCCCCGGCAGATTCCTGATGGGTAATGTCAACACTTTGAGCATTGAAAGACAGTGCGTGCGTTCGTAGCCCGGCTACGGTTTCAAATGTACCGACACCGTCTGAGTCCAGTTTTAATAACAGGTCGCGGCCCTTTTGCGCGGTCATGGCATTCTCCTTGAGTTAAGTTTTTTCAGTAACGGCACGCAAACGAATGATGCCGTGATAGGTGTGGTCATCAAGGTCACGCATGGCGGACCAGAAAATGACGTGCAGATTAATCAGCATATGGTTTTGCAGCGACAGCCCGCTGTCATCCAGCGCATCATCTATTTCACCGATAATGGTCTGAACCTGCTTGCGACCATGATGGTCTGACCAGATGTGCAGAGTGATGATGTGCTCATGGCCAATGGAGGTTTGAGTGTCCCAGTCGCGGGTTTCGATGTCGCCTATGGTGACATAGGGAAAGCTGGTGCGTTGGGGAACATCATCGAAAACATTTGCACCACCAAGGACAGAAAGAGTGCCGGGATGGCTGGTCAGGGCAGCATGAATGGCAACCTGTAAATCTAGGGCTGGATTAAGGGGCATTTGATTGTTCTTATCGTTTTGGGGTTAGCAATTGAACCAGCGCCAAACGGACAGGACCGCCCAGTCTGCGTTGAAATTTTTTGACCCAGGGCCGGGCCGGCTTTGTGCGCATGCCAAATTCAGTGGTTGTCGCAACCTTTGTTGCTATATGGACTTTCAGCGAACTGCCGTCTGGATTGCGAGACACCAGAAGGTTCTCTAAAATCTCACCCCGTTCGGCAGGCGAGAGGCCGGAAAGTTGCTGTTCGGCAGTGCGTTTAACAATTTGAGTAATGATGGCGGCAGACCGGCGGTCAAAGCGAAATTTAAGCTTTTTCATGCAGGTCTTTCCCTGCACAGACACGACAGCCATTTGTCTGCTTCATCAATATTTACAATCGACAGAATTTCAAATTTCCGCTCAGCATCAACAAAACGCATGCGAGGACGAAACCCGCTGAGATAACGGATGGTGATGATGTGGGTCGTTGTACTGGTCAGCGCATCGGCATACAGCTTTTCGCTACCGTGTCGCGAGCGGACCTTTGCCCAAATGGTTGCAAACTCGACCCAACTGACATCAGAACCACCGGCCCCATCAGGTGTTGTGACCAGATCTTCAATAACCAGCCGCTTGTTTAGATCGCCGATGCAAATCATAAACGGACCCTCTTGTAGGGGGCGAGCAGGGATTGCAGATTTGTCGCAATTGAGCCATCGGCAACACCGGCACAATCAGGTTGGCGATTTTCATACCAATGGGTAATCAGCATTAACATCGCGGTACGCAATGGCGCAGGAACGCTGGCACCATCTGGCCCATATCCGGCAATCACTTCAATTTCGATGCCGTTGGCAATCTGGCTCGGCTTGAGCCAAATTCGCGAACCACGCAGAACCAGCTTTTGTGGCGAACCGGCCAAATCAGCGTAATAGTGGGACGGATCAACGGTGCTGGCGATACCGTCGTTGGACCAGGTGCGTAAATCATTTACCGCGCTGATGGGCGCGACCGGCAGTTTGACCTCACTGGATCCGGGCCAATCACTCAGATAGATCAGCCAGGCTTGATCAATCATCACCTTGTCGGTTTGTTTTTCAACATGCTGGCGCGCCGAGGTGATCAATCGACTGATCTGGTTGTCATCGACATCAACTTCGACCTTGAGGTGTTCTTTTGCCTCAGCCAGTGACAGCGGTTCTACAGCAGGTGGGACGGTTAAAATCGCAGGCATGCACTGTTCCTAAATTTCAGAAAAAAGAAAGGCGACCCCGCAAAGCAAGGTCGCCTCAAGTTCAGGGAGGGAGACTTTTTAAGGTCAGGTTGCACCGAATTTCAAAAGCTTGATGGCTTCAAAATTCTGCACGCCGCCGCCAACCCGCTTGGTGGTGTAAAACAGCACATAAGGTTTTGATGAATAGGGATCGCGCAGAATGCGAACACCGAGGCGGTCGACAATCAGATAGCCGCGTTTGAAGCTACCGAAAGCGGCCGCAAAGCTATTACTGGCGATGTCGGGCATGTCTTCTGATTCAGCGATCGGGAAGTTCATCAGCGTTGCCTGGCCATCAATCGATGATGCTGGTTGCCACAGATAGTTGCCATCGGCATCTTTCAGCTTGCGAATTTCAGCCTGGGTGCTGCGGTTCATAACCCAATGTGCACTTTGACGATATCCCGCTTTCAGCGAATAGATCGTATCAACCAGTGCATCGGAAGGGGCTGTTGCATCAAATGCACCATCTGTCCCAGTTACCGTATAACCGATATTACCCCAGCTCCAGGTACTATCCTCAACATTGGTGTAATCAAGGAAACCTTTTGGCTGATTGATGCCATCACCATTGACAAAAGCTGCACTTTCCTGATCGGCAAATGCGGCCTGTACTTCTTCGGCAATCCACTGATCAATATTGACAACGCTGTCATCGAGCAGGCTTTGGGTTGCTGCCGGCATTGCATAAAGTTCCATTGTCGGGAACTGCAGTTCAGCCAGAGTCGGGCTTGTGGTTTCCGGGCGGGCGGCGGTTTCGCCAACCCAGCCAGTTGCCGGTCCTGCGGTTGTAAAGGGTTTTTTGTAGATGCTGGCTGAAATCTGGCGAACGTCAGAAATCGCCCTGATAGGTGAGGCATCGCTCAACAGGCGACCGATTTCCGCTTCGGTCTGGTCCGGCACAAGGTAACCACCATCAGGATCCGATCCAACCGACAGAGCTTTTGATTCGAGTGCCAGAAGCGGAGCGGTGTTGCCTTTGCGTACATAGGCATCAAAGGCTGATTTGTGTTCCGAATTGTCCTTTACAGCAATGTTTCCCTTTTCGCCGGCAAGATGCGGTCGACCGGCCTTTAGCATCAAACGGTCCAGATCCTGCTTTTGTGTATCAAGCGCAGCGTTGATGCGTTCGACCTTACTGGTGGTCAATACATCGGCTGACATACGCTTTTCGATTTCTTCAAGGCGTTGGTCATTGGCATTTTTGAAATCGTCAAAAGCGCACAGAAATTCATCCATGGCAGTATTGATGTCGGCTGATGACGGGGTGCCAGCGCCGGCGACTTTTGTCTCAAGGATTGAGACGTTTTCTGTATCCATTTCAGGCATGTGATTCCTCATGTTTGTGGATGTTGGTGAAATGCAGGTTCAGGCACAAAAACCCGAACTTGCGGTTTTGGCCAGGCGATGAATACCACCAGAGCCGGTTGACCTGCCGGCGCGATGGGCAGCAGGGGTTTGCACGGCCAGCGCTTTGTGGGCCTTTAAAGAGGCGACACGGGCACTGGTCAGCATTGGAAAAGTGACCAGGGAAATTTCCCAAAGATCAACGGTTAGCAATTGGCGAATGCCGGTTTTCTGGTCGCGGCGCGCCTTGATGGTTTTGAAGCCGATGGAAAGGCCATCAATCGCACCATCGCGCAACAACCCGGCCAACTCGGCCGAACGCTGGACATCCATTGACAAGCGGCCGCGAACATAAAGACCTTTTACATCCTGTCTGATATCCAGCCAGGTGCCGATCGGTTGGGCCGGATCGTGCTGGAAAAGCATCCGGATATTTGCCACCCCGCGATCGGCAAGGCTTTTGGTGAACGCACCGCGCAACACCTGATCACCGCTACCATCGACAGTGTCGAAAATCGAGGCATAACCTTCAAAAACGCCTTGCTTTAGCGTTGGTAAAGCACACGCCTGCATTCGGCGTCCGGCAAGAGCCAGTTCCGTCATATTTTATCCTTTGTTTCTCTCACGGCTGTTCCGAGCTGCGCTCGGGCCTGCGAGAGCGCGGCGCAGAGGCGCCGGGCCGCAGTCACGGCCTGGGGATTCAGTAATTGTCTTTGGTGAAGTTGCGACCTAGGTTTCAATGCCGGCTATTCGGCGCTTTTCGTTGTCTGTCAGGAATTCTGCGGCATTTACTGTTTTCCACAGGGCTTCACGTTCTTTACTGAGTGCTGAGATGTTTTCCTGATTGTATCCCAGACTTAGGTTTTGACCAAAGGCTGGAGAGAGCCAGTTGTTCAGGCTTTGTGATGTTTTATCGACCAGGGGCAACACCGTTTGCCGCCAGAAGGTTTTGTTGGCTTCGGCGTAATTGGCAAATGTGTTGTCGCCGGGAATACCGAGCAACATGGGCGGGACACCAAAGGCCAGGGCGATTTCGCGGGCTGCAACGTGTTTTGCTTCGATGTGCTCCATATCCTTTGGGCTATGGGACAGAGGTTTCCAGTCAAGGCCGCCTTCCAGAACCATCGGACGGCCAGCGTTACTGGCACCCTGAAAAGTTGTTTCCAGTTCTTTTTTAAGACGATCAAACTGTTCTTCTGTCAGATTGGCATCACCGCCCTTGTTATCATAAACCAGCGCACCGGACGGGCGGGCGGCATTGTCGAGCAAAGCCTTGTTCCAAGCCCCTGCCGCGTTGTGAATATCAATACCTTTGGCAGCCGCTTCAAAAGGCGACATGCCATAATGGTCATCAAGCGGATTGAACATTTTCACATGCAGGATCGGTGCGACCGGCTCTTTTGACTGGTCAAAACGAACCGCTGAACCATTTACGCTATACTCATAGGCTTCAGGCCATCCGCTTTGACCGGGAATAACTTTCATCCGGTCCGGGCGCAACACATGTAACTCACGCACCTCGTGGCCAAGCGTTGCTGCTTCGAGATAGGCATTGCCGGAAATTTGCAAGAAACTGTAAAAGCTCTCAAGTAAATTTCGCCCGCTTTCAGCCGGATTGGGTTTTTGCAACAATTCCTGCAAAGGATGAGTGGCGAGTGCTTCACCATCTTCAACCACATGCAAGTTAACCGACGCGGCCGCTTCGGCAATCATTTTCACACAACGATAGCCAATCGCGTTTTCGGCAAATCCTTGTTTGGCAAAGGCCTCATAATTGCGCGGCGTCCAAACCGGATTGCCCGTAGTATGAAGTGATATCAAAGAATGAGCCTGGCTTTTTTTAACCTCATCAGGCCCAAGCTGGTTATCTTGGCGCCAGTAAGAAGCCACCCGGTTTATCCAATTTGCCATAAAATCCTCGTTGTTTTGTTCAGATCACGCTAACGCGCGGGTTGGCCAGCTTTCGGGCCAGCAGCAATTCGTGTAAGGCCCATACCAGCGCATCAACCCGGTCCGGACTGGTTCGGCCTTTTGCAGCTCGTTGTTCAAACATGCACATTTCATCTTCCAGCGCCGGAAACGCGCCAACATGGCTCACCCGGTGCTGTTCATACAGCGCTGCCACCGGCTCGGCCCGCAGATGTTTTCCGCGAGTCGCGTGAACCGGCTTTACCGCAACACTGTCGTCAATTTCAGCCAGAATGGTGCTGACCATTTCACCGCCCTGATTAACTTCAACCACCAGCCGGTCAGCACCTCTGGCGTGATAAACAGCAATGGCTTTCCTGGCCCAGCGTGTGGGTGGAGCCCGTTGCACAGTGGCATCATCAAGCACATAAACGCGACCATCTTCACCAAGACCGGCACAGACTATTCCGCAGGAATTGGAGCTGTTTTTACTGCTCACTGGCGGATCGACTGCAACCACTATCCTTGTCAAAGGTGGCGTCTTGCGAACCCGGGTTTTCTCAATCAACTCACGCTGAAAAAGTGCATCGGGGTTGTCGTCAATCAGCTCCCCAGCAATTTCCTGACGGCCAAGGCGGGTACCACCATATTGTTTTTCCACTTCGTCAATAAACGACGGGGCCAGAAATTGGGCATTATCATGGGTGCTTGCTCTGGTGATCAGCGTACTTTCATCAGCCAGCAGGCGTTTTAACAATTTAACCGGGCGCGGTGTGGTCGTAACGACAGCACGTGGATGATCGCCCAACCGCAAACCAAATTGCAACATGTCCCAGGTTTCTTCAAGGTTACTCCATTTAGCCAGTTCATCACACCAGGCCACATCAAATTGTGGTCCACGCAAACTGTCTGGTTCCTGGGCAGAAAATATTTGCCCAACCGATCCGTTGGGCCAGATGAGCTTGTTTTGCGATGACAAAAACTGTGGTCGCTCATGCTCGGCGTGAATGGCCAGCAAACCTGAAATTCCTTCCACCATCACCGCACGCACCTCCCCAAGGGTTGGCCCGACAAGGGCAATGCGGGTGGCCGGGCTGTCAGCAATGGGCTTTCTGCCAAGAGCCTGATAACGGACCCATTCAGCGCCAGTCAGGGTTTTTCCCGCACCGCGCCCGCCAAGTACCACCCAGGTTTTCCACTTGGCCAGGTTGGCAGCATGTTGAATGGGCAATTGATCATGGCGGGCCCACAAAGGCCAGTCGGTGATCAGTCGCTCGAAATTTTCCGAACCAATGCAATCAAGAATATCGTCAATTTCGGCGTCTGAGCGCTTCAATGCGCCGTGCAAGATCGCGGCGCTGTTTGCTGTCGATTTCTTTGGCGTTGCCCTTGCTTCCGGCTCGTTTGAATCGCTCTTCAAGTTCGGCAATCTCTTCAATTATTTTCAGTAAAGTCCGTAAGGACCGGACGCTTTTTTCCCGGTCGCCTGAAGGGTTGTCAGCGCCAGAAGTTTTTACTTCTTTTTCCAGGGCGTTGACGTATCGCCCGGCAATAACCCGCAGCTTTTGCAATGTCGCAAGTTCGTCGCTCAATGGTGGAGTTCCCGTGTGACCTCAACCTGTTCGGTCGCGGTGTTTTTTGATTGTCTATTTGGGGAGTATTAAGAACATAGCAGGAACATCGTGCCGTTGTCAAGGATTATTTTCCTGTTTCGAGAATTTTTTCCTCGATTTGCGGAAATAATTCCTTAGCCACTGGTTGAAACTGGCCATTCTTTGAGATAATCGCCAAGTTTTGCCTCATCGATTCCATCTTCACTGACGGTTTGTCCGGCAATAGAGATACCAGCATCAATGACTGATTGGGGTGTTTGCGAGTTGAGAGGGTGCCAGTCTGCCAGTGGTTTTCCTTCATGTCGCAGCCGGTAAGCGCAAGTTTTGGGCAGCCAGTTCAGTGTGCCCACCTTCGTGTGATCAAGGTCAAGGCAGTCGGAAACTTTTTCAAACCGGTTTGCGTAATCTTTACAGCGGCAGGTTTTTGTATCAAACAGACTGCAGGAAACAGACGTTGTATAAATTTCACCAGTGTCTTCGTCTTCCAATTTAACCAGGCAACAACGACCGCAACCGTCACACAACAGCTCCCACTCCTTGCTATCAAGCTGATCAAGAGATTTTGTTTTCCAAAACGGCCCGGTTTTTGTCATTCTAGTTCCAAAGTGTGGTAGCGATTGTGGATTAGTCAACATTTTAGTGGTAAATCACTCTGAACAGGCAAGCGTTTTGCAACAAACTGCCATATTCATACCTTAATGAATATGATTTCATCAGTTGCTGCGTACCATATTGGTCTAAATTGGCAAAAGAGTTAAAAAGGCAACGTGTCAAAAAATCAGTCCATAAACAAGTTTTACCGGTTCTTTATGACCATGGACTCTTTTGTCAGTTCGGGTCTATTCGAGCTCTATGACGGGATTCGGCGCGGCTGGGCCGCCTATGCCTCCTGGCTTGAGCGATTTCGCATTCGCGGATTGACGCGGGTTTTTGTTGACCTGGTGGATGATCTTGCTACATTTGGTACAATAACCGCAGCGGCCATTTTGGTGTTTGCCCTGCCACCCTTTAGCGGCGAAGGCGATATCTGGAACCAGCGGCGCGAATACGCGGTTACTTTTACAGATATCAATGGCGAAATTATCGGCCGACGCGGCATTCGCCAGGATGATGCCATACCCCTTGAGGAAATTCCCCAATCGGTCATAAAGGCGGCACTGGCTATTGAGGATTCTCGCTTTTATCAGCATTTTGGCGTGGATATCCAGGGGACCATGCGGGCTATGCTGGCTAATGCGCGGGCCCAAAGCGTTGTCCAGGGTGGTTCAACAATTACCCAGCAATTGGCCAAAAACCTGTTTTTAAGTCCCGAGCGATCATTGCAACGCAAGATGCATGAAGCCTTTTTATCTTTGTGGATTGAAGCCCGACTGAGCAAAAATGAGATTTTGAAACTCTATCTTGATCGCGCCTATATGGGTGGTGGCAACTATGGTGTTGAAGCTGCCTCACAGTTTTATTTTGGCAAGTCAGTACGCGATGTGACCTTGTCTGAAGCTGCCATTCTGGCCGGCCTTTTCAAAGCGCCGTCCAAATTTGCCCCCCATGCCAATCCTGAAGTTGCAAAGGCCAGGGCAAATGTTGTTCTCTACCGCATGCTGGACGTTGGCTATATCAGCCAGGGCGAAATGTTTGAAGCTCGCCGCAATCCGGCAAAGGTGATCGATCAGTCAGATTTTTACAGTCCTGATTACTTTCTTGATTGGGCCTACAAGGAAGTGTTGGACGTCGTTGAAAAGCAACGGTTTGAAGGCGACTATGTTTTAGAGGTGAAAACAACGGTTGATATCGGTCTACAGAAAACTGCCCAGAAAACCGTTGATGACATGCTGGCCGAGAATTCAGAGCGCTATGCTGCCAATCAGGCAGCACTGGTTTCCATGCTGCCTGATGGTGCGCTGAAAGCCATTGTTGGTGGGCGGGACTATGAAAAAAGCCAGTTTAACCGGGCAACCGATGCATTGCGCCAACCGGGGTCGGCGTTTAAGCCGTTCGTTTATCTGGCTGCGCTTCGCAACGGGTTTACGCCAAAAACCGTGGTTTACGACAAGCCTGTAAGCATTGGCGGCTGGCAACCCAAAAACTATTCACGCAAATTTCGCGGCAGGACAACCCTGGCCAACGCTTTGACCTACTCTTACAATTCTGTTCCGGTTCATCTGATGCTGGCAATCGGTCGCAAGTCGATTATTGAAACAACCAAAATGGCCGGAGTTAAATCTGAAATCAAGCCGGTCCCCTCGCTGCCCCTTGGCACCAACGAAATGACCGTAATGGACATCACCACCGGCTATGCAACATTTGCCAATGGCGGCAAACAGGCTAAACCCTATACGGTTCTGGAGATTCGACGGCCAAATGGAGACCTCCTTTATTCACGCGAGAAAAACGCCCCCGAACCAAAACAGGTCTTTGCCGAGGAACAGATTGCAGATTTGAATTTCATGCTGAACCGTGTGGTTGAAGCGGGTACAGGTCGCCGCTCTTTGCTGGGCTTTACACCCCAGGCGGGCAAGACCGGCACCACGCAAGCTTATCGTGATGCCTGGTTTGTCGGTTTTACCGCAGACTTTGTTACCGGGGTTTGGTTCGGGAACGACAACTTCAGTGAAATGAACCGGGTAACTGGTGGTTCCCTGCCAGCCATGACCTGGAAAAACTTTATGCTGGAAGCTGAAAAGGGCAAAGTTGCCAAGGGGCTTCCTGGTGTTCCACTCAATGGTTCCTATACCAAATTTGCCTCACGCAGCGAAGGTGTGGCCGAAATTCCCAATATCCCAAAACCCCGCGCTGTATTTCGTAGAACTTCCACCGGGCGCGGCAACCAGGATGTTGTGGTGTTTCAACCCAAAAAACAACGCCGTTCAGGACCAATCGTGTCTGTTTTGCAAGATATGTTCAGTCTGTTTGGTAATAACAAACCACGAACCAAACCCCGCCGAGCCACTCGTCGCATATTTACAACCAGGAAAAAACCGGCCACCAAACGCAAAAAATCGGTTCGCCAAAACGCCCGAAGATTACGAGATCTTCTTGAGAGCCGCTAACAACCAATCCGGGGATGGAATGAATTTTGAATAGTTTGGTAAAATTTGCA
>UOEC01000010.1_pt1 | contig 25541 bp, 24 predicted proteins | sample 1988601 | NCBI WGS metagenome assembly UOEC01 (sample SAMEA4712195, study PRJEB27164) | hydrothermal vent metagenome | biome: marine basaltic hydrothermal vent biome; feature: marine hydrothermal vent; material: mineral | place: Pacific Ocean | collected 2011-06-14/2011-07-23 | depth 1719 m
GAAAAAACGACTGCGATTGTGAAAAGGGAAATGAGGCGCCTGTTGGTCGTCTTCATATATTTTATTCCGTTCTTGCCCACTCAGAACATGAGGTAAATTAAGCACAAATTCAGGCTTCTTGATGGCCTGGCAAGAACAACTCTTGCCGCGGTGAATCTAAAGCCCTATGTTGCCCAAACTTTGGGTTGCTGATATCAGGATTAACCCATAGTTTATTAAGGTTACCGAAGTGTTAGGAGCAAGAAAGATGCAGTTCAAAGGGTCTATTCCAGCCTTGATCACCCCCATGTTAAATGGTGCAGTTGATGAAAAGGCCCTCAAGAAGCTGGTCAACTGGCACATAGAAGAGGGCACCAACGGCATTGTTCCGGTTGGTACGACCGGTGAAAGCCCGACCCTTAGCCATGCCGAGCACAAACGGGTTGTCGAGATTGTTGTTGATGAAACGGCAGGCCGCGTGCCGGTCATTGCCGGTGCCGGTTCCAATAACACACGAGAGGCCATTGAGTTTGCCCAGCATGCTGAAAAAGCCGGGGCGGATGCGGTTTTGACGGTCGCACCCTATTACAACAAGCCATCGCAAGAAGGCATGTATCAGCATTTCAAAGCAATCGCCGACAGCATTTCGATCCCGGTATTTTTGTACAATGTTCCCTCGCGCACTGTGGCAAACATTTCGATTGAAACGGTTGATCGTCTGGCCAAAGATTGCGCCAATGTGGTTGGCATTAAAGATGCAACAGCTAATCTTGCGCGACCCAGTCAGCAACGTCACTTGACCGGCCCGGATTTCATTCAGGTTTCTGGCGAAGATGCAACGGCGCTGGGTTTTAACGCTCACGGTGGCGTTGGCTGTATTTCTGTTACCGCCAATGTTGCACCGCGACTTTGTTCGCAGTTTCAGGCAGCCACGGCAAAGGGTGACTTTGAACTGGCCCTGACTATTCAGGACCGGCTGATGCCTTTGCATGATGCGATGTTTGCCGAACCAAGTCCGGGGCCGGTAAAATACGGTGTCAGCCTGTTGGGCCATTGCAGCGATGAAGTACGCTTGCCGGTGACGACCATTTCCGATGCCTGCAAAACACAGGTCAAGGATGCGATGGTATTTGCCGGGTTGTTGAATTAGGGGTAATTTCGATGTCTGCCAAGAGCGGCGGTCGCAAAAAACGCGCAGGTGAAGGCGGCAAGGTTATCGCCGACAACCGCAAGGCCCGTTACAATTACGAAGTTCTTGATACCTGGGAAGCGGGCATCGAACTGCAAGGCACAGAGGTTAAGGCCCTGCGTGAAAGCGGGGCCAACATTCGCGAATCATATGTTTCGCCAGAGAACGCTGAGCTGTTTCTGGTCAATTGCCATATTGATGAATACAAATTCGGTAACCGTAACAATCACAGCCCGCGGCGGCCGCGCAAATTGCTGATGAAGCGCCGGGAAATCGACAAGTTGAGCCAAAGCGTTCAGCGTGATGGCCTGACAATTATTCCTTTAAAACTCTATTTTAATGACCGGGGCCGGGTTAAAATGTTGATTGGTATCGCCAAGGGTAAAAAACTCCATGACAAACGCGAAACTGAAAAGAAACGCGACTGGGCCAAGCAAAAAGCGCGATTGATGAAAGATATGGGTTGAGATATTTTCTGTTGCCTTATTTTGAAACTACCCAGTCGTTAAACAGGCCAAATGTTTACAAAACGCCCGGGAGGCACCAATGAAACGCACCTTAGCAACCGCACTTTTGTTTTCCTCATTCTTTACACCGGTTTATGCCGCTGAAGTAACGTTTGATTCCGCTGTAAATGAAGTTACAGTTTACCCGCGTGGCGCGCAGGTTACACGAACTGCCTCTGGCAAGGTTCCAGCCGGGGATAATGTGATCATTATCAATGATTTACCCGGCCAACTGGTGAAAAACTCGGTGCGGGTCGAAGGTTCTTCCGGGCAGGCGCTGGAAATCGGCTCGGTTGATGTGCGCCAGACATATGTGTCGCCAAATGACACCCCTGATGCGCGTTTGAAAATTGAGCGTCAGATTGAAGTGTTAAATGATCAGATTGCAGGGCTCAACCAAACCATCAACAACGCCAATGCCCAGCGCAATTTGTTGCAGGGGCTGGCCTCAAATGCCATTTTGCCTAGGCCGACAGGAAAAGGCGGCTCCGTTGCGATCAGTGCCAGTGAACTTGATGAACTGCTTTCGCTTACCGCAACCCGGCTTGCCGATTTGTCGATGGTTACCGAAAAAGCCCGGATTGAACAACGGGGTCTTTCCCGTCAGATTGTCGATTTGCAGAACAAGCTGGAAGAAACATCACCAGAACAGAGGCTTACAACAACGGTTGCAATCAATTTGTCAGCTCCGGCGGCGGGCGATGCCAGTTTTCGGATTCGCTACAACGTTGCAAATGCCAGTTGGGCCCCGATTTACGATGCCAAACTCACCCTTGGTGAAAAAGGCAAAGACAACAGCGTGAAACTGGTTCGCCGGGCCAATGTTCGCCAGGCAACGGCTGATAATTGGGAAAATGTTGCTCTTACATTGTCGACGGCCCGGCCAAGTGCAGCCACGCAAGCCCCGGTATTGAACCCGTATGTTCTTTCGGAACTGAAAATTGTTCCCTATGCGCAGCGGCAGAGAAAACAGGGGCGGGCCGAGTTCAGCACGCTGGAAAGTGATGCAGCAAGTTCCCCGCGTGCTGTGCTGCGACCGGCTCCTGCCCCGGTCAAACGCAAGAGTGTGGCGGTGGTCTTTTCCGGTTTTCTGGCCGAATATAAGATTCCCGGCAAGGTCAGCATTTCAAATGCGGGAGTTGAAAAGAATGTCATTATTGGCGAAGGCGACTTTGCAGCGGAAATTTCAGCCAACACCACGCCAAAACTGGACAAAGCGGCCTATCTGACCGCGCGGTTCACACTCAAGGGTGATACACCTTATCTTCCTGGTACGGTGTTGCTGTCTCGCGATGGCGTGTTTCTTGGCCGATCCCGCTTGCCATTACTCAATCCCAACGAAGAACACAAGCTGTCATTCGGGAGGGATGATTTTGTTAAAGTGGAACGCAGCAAAGTCACTGAAAAAGCCGGTGAAAGTGGTTTTGTCTCACGCAGCAAGGAAGAAACCCGCAAATTTGTTACTACCGTCACCAATCTGCATGACTTCCCCATCAAGGTTGTGGTCAATGACCAGTTTCCTTATGGCGCCCATGAAGATATCAAAGTGAATTTGACCTCCGGCTCCACTAAACCGACGATCCAGAATGTTGATAAAAAACGCGGTGTTGTGGCATGGGAAAAAGTGCTGACGGCAAAAGAAAAATACACGATTAACTTTGGTTATACCGTGAGCTGGCCTAAGGAAATGAAAATCACGCCGGTGCGGTGAGGGTGTCGCGGACAATTTCAAACACGTCCTCAAACATTTCTGTCGTCAACCGTTTGGTGTTGGTGTTGTAGCGAGAGCAGTGATAGCTGTCGATCAACGTGACCTGCTCAAGCCTGTGTACCGCGCCGTGAGCAAATTTGTAGTGGCCACGGACCAGACCGAAATTTATCAAAATGGCATCGTGGGCGATTTTGCCGAGGGCGAGAATGACTTGCAGATTGGGCATAATTGCCATCTGGCGCTGGAAGAATGTGTTGCAGGTTTTTATTTCTGCTGTGGTGGGTTTGTTTTGCGGCGGCACACAGCGTACGGCATTGACGATCAGGCAGTCTTTCAGTTTCAGTCCGTCATCGGGCCGGGCGGCAAATTTACCGGTCGAAAAGCCGAATTTGTCGATGGTGTCATAAAGCAGATCTCCTGCAAAGTCGCCGGTGAAGGGGCGGCCTGACTGATTGGCACCGCGCAGGCCGGGGGCCAGCCCGGCGATCATAAAGCGGGCATTGTTATCACCAAAGGGGTCAACAGGCCCGTTGTGCCAGTCAGGATATTTTATTCGCTGTTCGGCGATAAAATCATGCAAACGCGGACACAGGTTGCAATCGTGGTGCGGATTTACCGGTTCGCTCATCAACGGACCCTGTTCAAAAAAGGGGTTAAAAAATCAAGACATGTAAAGTAGAGTTCGGCTTGTGTAAACAACCGGGGATGATGAGATGATATTGATTGGATTGGGTGCCAATGTGTCTGGCCCTTGGGGGTCGCCACAGCAAACCCTTGAAAGAGCCATCCTGATTCTCAATGAGGCACCGTTATCGCTGGTCAAAGTATCAACAATCATTGCCAGCAAGCCCTTTGGTGTTACCGATCAGCCCGATTTTGTTAATGCAGTTGCCCGGATTAAAACCGCGCTGGCACCAGAAGCGCTTATGGCAAGGTTGCACGAAATTGAACTTTTGGCCGACCGGCGTCGAACCGTGCGTTGGGGACCACGAACCCTTGATCTTGACCTGCTGGACTATGATGGGCTGATTTTGGCGGGTGAGGGCGAGGCTGACGGCCATCGAACACCGCTGGTGTTGCCCCACCCAGGTATTACCGAGCGCAGTTTTGTTCTTGGTCCGATTGCCGAGATTTTACCGGAATGGAAACATCCGGTTATCGGACTTTCCGCTCGGGCAATGTTGCAACAAATCCAATAAAATGAAACTTTTCCAGCCGGGAAGGGCGGCTCTGTTGACTTTTGGTAATGAATGAGGCACACACGCTGATTGAGGACATTTGCAGTTTATTTATCAACCTGGAGGAAAAAATGCAGTTTAAATCTCTTGTCGCATTAGGGGCTGTTGCAACAATGTTGACGCTGCCGGCAACAACACAAGCGCAAACCAAATTTAATTTTACCAGTTCTGTCATCCATAGCGGGTCTGGCTCTTCTTCCAGTGCGGGCGGTTATGGTTATCGTGGTAAAACCACTGTCAGTTTCAGCCGGAAATTAAAACCGGGTACTATTCTTATCAAAACGGCAGAGCGTCGGCTTTACTACGTCCTGCCCGGCGGCAAAGCAATCAAGTACGGTATTGGCGTTGGTCGACCCGGTTTTACCTGGAAAGGCAGAAACCGGATTTCCCGCAAGGCTGAATGGCCAAGCTGGACACCACCAGCTGCAATGCGGGCTCGTGAAAAGAAAAAGGGTATCATTTTACCCGTTACCATGAAGGGCGGTATTAACAATCCTCTGGGGGCCCGGGCTTTGTATCTTGGCTCAACAATTTACCGCATTCACGGCACAAATGCTGCGCGGACTATCGGTGGCGCTGTTTCCAGTGGTTGCATTCGCATGCTGAACAGTGAAGTCAAAGAGCTGTATGCAAAGGTTCGTGTTGGCACTAGGGTAATTGTAGAGTAAGAATCAACAAACTTGCTTTTTGATATGGATGCTCGTAAAAGGGCGTCCATATCTCATTTTTATATCAAGGAATGCAAAGCCTATGGCACGGGTTACAGTTGAAGACTGCATTGAAAAAGTCACCAACCGGTTTGAACTGGTTTTGCTGTCGGGGCACCGCGCCCGGATGGTTTCGCAAGGGGCACCGCTTACTGTTGAACGCGACAATGACAAAAACCCCGTGGTTGCCTTGCGTGAAATTGCAGAAGCAACCATTAACGCAGAAGATTTGAAAGAAGACCTCATTCATTCCTTGCAACGCCATGTGGAAGTTGATGAGCCTGAAGAAACAGAAATGCCTCTTCTGCCTGCTGGTGAAGGCCAGATTGCTTCTCCTGCGGACGCCGGTGCTGTAACTGGCGAACCTGAAATGGAACCAATGAGTGAAGAAGATCTTTTACGCGGCCTTGAAGGCTTGCCGCCAGCTGAAAGCCCAGGCAGTCAGCGCTCTGGTTTCTAGGTACTTCCGGGCAAGTCGGCAGAGATGAATTTCAAGAGGTCAGATTGCATTCGCATCTGGCCTCTTTTTGGTTTTTCGATTACTACGTTCCTTTAAGCAAAGGCCCGAAAAATATGATGCGCCAGTATGAACTTGTTGAACGTGTGACCAGCTACGATCAAGATGCTGATGAAGCGCTGCTTAACAAGGCTTATGTCTATGCGATGAAGGCTCATGGCAGCCAGAAAAGGGCATCGGGCGCACCTTATTTTACCCACCCGCTGGAAGTGGCGCAAATTCTCACCGACTTTAAACTTGATGCTGCTACCATTGTTGCCGCACTCTTGCACGATGTGGTTGAGGATACTGATGCTACGTCGGAAGAAATTGAAAAGATTTTCGGTTCAGATATCGCGACGCTGGTTGACGGACTGACAAAAATCAGCCGACTCGATCTGGTTACCAAAGAAGCAGCACAGGCAGAAAATCTCCGAAAACTGCTATTGGCTGTCTCTCAGGATGTGCGGGTGCTGATGGTCAAGCTGGCGGATCGATTGCACAACATGCGCACGATCGAGCATGTGCGTGCAGAAAAACGCAAGCGCATTTCCCAGGAAACCCTTGATATTTATGCCCCGCTGGCTGGCCGCATGGGCATGCATTCCATTCGTGAGGAGCTTGAAGACATCGCTTTTCGGGCACTTGAGCCAGATGCCTGGGAAACTGTCACCAGACGGTTGACAGAACTGCGGGCTGAAAGCGGTGATATCATCGAGGAAATTGAGTTCGAACTTAAGAAAAAACTCAAAGAAAACAAGATCAATGCGACAATTTTCGGTCGCGAGAAACGACCTTATTCAGTTTGGTCAAAAATGGAGCGCAAGCACCTGTCGCTTAACCAATTGTCAGATATCTTTGGTTTTCGGGTCATCGTTGATACAGCTGATGAGTGTTACCGGGTGCTCGGTGTGGTCCACCAGACATGGCGGTCGGTGCCTGGACGGTTTAAGGACTACATCTCCAACGCCAAACAGAACGACTACAAGTCGATACACACCACCGTCATCGGCCCGCATCGCAAGCGGGTTGAGTTGCAGATCCGCACACAGCAAATGGATTTGGTGGCCGAGCAGGGCGTTGCAGCGCACGGATTTTACAAAGATATCAAAGACGCATCAAAATCTGAAGAAGGGGTGAGTGTTCCAGCTGCCACATCAAATGCCTACCGATGGTTGCGGCGGCTGGTTGACATGATGTCCAGTTCTGACAACCCGCGAGAGTTTTTGGAGCATACCCGGTTGGAGCTGTTCCATGATCAGGTGTTTGCCTTTACCCCCAAAGGTGACTTGATCGCGCTGCCAAAGGGGGCCAATGCTATTGATTTTGCCTATTCGGTTCATACCGATGTTGGTAATTCCTGCGTCGGATGCCGGGTGAATGGTCGCCATGTACCGCTGTTGCAGGAGTTACAGAATGGCGATGAGGTCGAAATTATTACCTCAGCAGCCCAAACTCCGCCTGCGGCATGGGAAGGTGCTACGATCACCGGCAAAGCAAAATCGGCCATCCGCCGGGCAACCAAATTGGCTGTTCGGACCCAATATGCAGGCTTGGGGCGAGAAATCCTTGATCATTGTGTGGAACGGGCCGGGGCACGCTATTCACAGTCTGACCTTGAGCAAGCAGTCAAGCGGCTCGGCATGAAAGATGTTGATGATGCGCTGGCAGCACTGGGGCGTGGCGAAATAAGCAGTGTCGACATTTTGTCGGTCATGGATATTGAAGTAGAAGAAGACACAGCCAAGCCATTTACCCGCTCCAATGGTGGTAAAAAGTACACAGCAATTGAAGTGCGCGGTGCGGACAAAAACCTGCCGCTCAAGATTGATCCGGCAACGGGGGCTGTGCCGGGAGAGCGCATTGTGGGTATTTTCAGCCCGGGCGAGGGGATTACCATTTATCCGATTTTTGCCCACAAGTTGCAGGAATACGAGGATCAGCCCGATCGCTGGATTGATCTTGCCTGGGGCACCGATGTTTCAGAAAAAACCTATCCGGCCCGAATTCAGGTGGTCATCCACAATGAAGTGGGCGCGCTGGCGCAAGTGACCCAGATTATTGGTGACATGCATGCCAATATCGAGAACTTGACCATGGTTTCGCGTCAGCGCGATTTTTATGATCTTGATATCGTGGTTGAAGTAAATGGTATCAAACATTTGACAAAACTGATGAAAGGTTTGAATAACGCTTCTCTGGTCAGCACAGTTGAACGTAAAGAAGGATAAAAAAGTACAATGAATGAAGAGCAGGTACTGGAGGAATTCCGTCAGGCAGGAGCGCTGCTGGAAGGCCATTTTGTTTTATCATCTGGACTTCACAGCGCCCGCTATTTGCAATGCGCCAGAGTGATGATGGATGCAAAAAGGGCAGACAGACTGTGTTCAGCCCTTAAACAAAAAATTGCCACTACCATAAAGGATAATATTGAAATGGTTGCATCGCCTGCGATGGGCGGTGTAGTTGTTGGTTATGAAATGGGACGGCAATTTGGTGTTCCTTCAGTATTTTTTGAACGGGTGGACGGTAAATTGGAGCTTCGCCGCGGGTTCTCCATGAAACCGGGTACCAGGTGCCTGATGGCTGAAGATATTGTGACCACCGGCCTGTCGTCTCGCGAATGTATTGAAGCGATCAAAGCATTGGGTGGCAAAGTGGTTGCTGCAAGCTGTCTTATTGACCGTTCGAACGGAACCGCCAATATAGGGGTTCCACTGATTCCCTTGGCCAAGCTAGACGTGGCAACCTATAGCAAAGAAAATTTGCCGCCAGAGCTTGCCGCCTTAACTGTCGAGAAACCTGGAAGTCGTACACTGAATTCCTGAGAGATGAAGTAAGTAAGTATTTTTTATGTTTAAACGCCGCAAAAAGTTGAGCTTGTGGGCTCGCTCAATTAACTGGATATGGCCGCGCGCTGGCTTGAGGCGCTCGCTGGTTTATGCCTGGCACCGGGTGGCGCGTATTTCGGGTACACCGTATTTTATTACCATCGGGGTTGCGTCGGGGGTTTTTGCTTCCTGGACCCCTTTTGTCGGTTTGCATTTTTTTCTGGCTGCATTGATTGCCTTTTTCTTGCGCGGAAGCCTGTTGGCATCTGCTCTTGGTACGTTTTTCGGAAACCCCTTCAGTTTCCCGTTTATCTGGCTCGCAACCTATAATCTGGGTGGGTATATGCTGGGTTACGAAACCCGTTACCATGTTGATATTACCTTGCCGGATGGCACCTTTTGGTTGTTGTTCACCAACCCTTCAGAGTTTTTTGACGTTGTCTGGATCGCAGTGGGGCCTTATTTCATGCCGATGCTGATCGGCTCAATACCGCTTGGCCTGCTAACCAGCGTTGTGATTTACTTCATTATGCGCCCGATTGTTCACAAATATCAGTTGCGCCGCCTCAGACGGCTGGAAGAAAAACGCAACAGCGAAAAAAAACTTAAACAATCCCAAAAGCACTCCCAAAAGCACTCATTGCACGCATGATTATCGGTCTTGGCAACGATATGATTGACATCAGGCGGATTGAGAATTCGATTGAACGGTTTGGTGATCGCTTTATCAACCGCATTTTTACTCCAATTGAGCAACAAAAATCTGACCGGCGCGCAGCGCGGGCGGCGTCCTATGCCAAGCGCTTTGCGGCAAAGGAGGCTTGTGCCAAAGCGTTGGGGACCGGGTTTCGAAAAAAAGTGTTTTGGCGTGACCTTGGAGTGGTCAATGAACCCTCGGGGCGCCCGACAATGGTTTTGACCGGCGGTGCGGCACGACAGTTGGCTGCAATTACGCCATTTGGCTACGATCCGGTCATTCATCTGACAATTACCGACGATTTTCCATGGGCCCAGGCGGTCGTGATTATCTCGGGCCACATTTACCCAGAATAAATTTGCAGGACGGTGCGCGGTAGGTTAGTTAGTGCAGGAATCCATTTGGTTGCGGATAAAAGGTAAGATGTGATGGCCTCCAAGGCAGAAAAAGCCGATGCAAAGTCCGAAGATGGTGTTTGGGAAACAATCAAAGTTGTTATCCAGGCCCTGCTGATTGCATTTTTTGTGCGATTGTTTTTGTTTCAGCCTTTTAATATTCCATCGGAATCGATGGTGCCAACATTGCGGGTTGGTGATTATCTTTTCGTCAACAAACTGAGCTATGGTTATGGGCCTTATTCCTTTAACTTTTCAGCCGGTTTTCGCGACTATGAATTGTTTGCTGTCAATAAAGTACCATTTTCGGGCAGAGTTTTGGAGTTTGGCAAGCCAAAGCGCGGTGAAGTTGTGGTTTTCAAGCTGCCTTCGGATACCAAAGTGGATTACATCAAACGACTGATCGGTCTGCCAGGCGATAAAATTCAGGTTCGCGAAGGTGTGCTTTATCTAAATGACAAGGCGGTAAAGCGGGAAAAAATCGAAGACTTTATTGACACGGAAAAAAATGGCCAGAGGATCGAACAGTTTCGCGAGACACTGCCTAACGGTGTCAGTTATATCACCCACAATCTGTGGGACTCAAGTGGGCCTGGAGCAGATAACACAGCTGCCTTTATTGTCCCGCCGGGCAATTATTTTATGATCGGTGACAATCGGGACAACTCTTTAGACAGTCGTTTTGCCAATGGCGTTGGTTTTGTTCCTTATGAAAACATGGTTGGTCGTGCGACAATCCTGTTTTTCTCACACACCGATGAAGCATCTTTCTGGAAATTCTGGAATTGGCCTTGGGTTATTCGCTGGAGCCGGATTTTCAGTCAGGTACAAGGCTAGGTTGGCGTGGACGAAAGTCAATTACTGTCGGTTTTTAAAAAGCATACCGGTTATGCCTTTAAAGATGGGCAGTTGCTGGTGAATGCGCTGACCCACACCAGTCAGGTGAACACAGACCGACAGAATAATGAACGACTTGAATTTTTGGGTGATCGGATTCTGGCTCTGGTGATTGCTCAGCACCTTTATGAGGATTCGCCAAAAGCACGGGAAGGGGAGATGGCATTGCGCCTGAACTCAATGGTTCGCAAGGAAACCTGCGCACAAGTTGCCAGAAACATACATTTGGACGAATTGATGAAAGCGTTTGCCGGTAAGACAGCGGTTCACAAGGGAGTTTTTGATAGCCAGAACGTGCTCGGCGATGCCTGCGAAGCGGTTCTTGCAGCGATTTATCTGGACTCGGGACTGGAACCAGCGCGCAAATTTATTTTGTCGGCCTGGAAAGACATGTTGAGCCAGGATAATGTCATTCGAAAAGACCCCAAAAGTGCTTTGCAGGAATGGGCACTGGCCCGGGGCCTGGATATGCCGGTCTATGTGGAGGTTTCGCGTGAAGGCCCTGATCATGCGCCTGAGTTTGTGATGTCTGCCGAAGTGACCGGCAAGGGCAAAAAGACCGGCAAGGGGACGTCAAAAAGAGCAGCAGAACAAGATGCGGCAGAGAAGTTTATGACCTCTAAAAAGATAAAGTTTTAGCAATGACAGAGTCTATGACCACAAAATGCGGATTTGCGGCGATAATCGGTGCACCAAATGCGGGCAAATCAACGCTGCTTAACGCGTTGGTGGGATCAAAAGTGGCGATTGTCACCCACAAGGTTCAAACTACCAGAGCAGCGATCAGGGCCATTGTGGTCGAGCAGGAAAGCCAGATTGTTTTTATTGATACGCCGGGTATTTTCGAACCCAAACGCCTGCTTGATGAGGCGATGGTGCAGGCAGCCTGGGCTGGCGCTGGTGATGCCGATGCCATTGCCCTGATTATCGATGCCAAGCGCGGCTTGAATGAAAACGTTGAAAGAATTATCGAAGGTCTTGAAAAAAACCGGAAAAAGGCAATTTTGATTCTCAACAAAGTTGATATTATGCAGCGCGACAGTCTGCTGGCGCTGACCAGCCAGATTAACGAGCGTTTTGCTTTTGATGAAACTTTCATGGTGTCAGCGCTAACCGGTTCTGGTGTTAAAGACATACGCTCTTATTTTGCACAGAAAATGCCGCAAGGGCCCTGGCTTTACCCCGAGGATCAACTGGCTGATCTGCCGACCAAATTACTGGCATCTGAAATTACACGCGAAAAACTCTATCTCAAACTCCACGATGAACTGCCCTATGCTTCCACGGTTGAAACAGAAAGCTGGCAGGTGAAGAAAGATGGATCGGTTCGCACTGAACAGGTGATTTATGTGGAACGGGAAAGCCAACGCCGGATTGTGCTGGGCCACAAGGGTGCTACGATCAAAAAGATCGGCCAGCAGGCCCGCGAAGAACTGGCGGAAATTCTGGGTATCACGGTCCACCTGTTCCTTTTTGTAAAAGTGCGACCCAATTGGGCAAAGGACCCAGAACGACTGCGGATGATGGGGCTTGACCCCAAGAAGAAAAAAAAGAAAAAGCGGCAAAGAAAGAAATAATTTTAAATGGAGTGGCGCGAAAAAGCAATTGTACTGGGCGCCAGACGGCATGGCGAAACCAGTGCCATTGTTGAGGTTCTGACCCGCGATCATGGTCGACATGCCGGTTTGGTGCGCTCGGGCCGCTCAAAAAGAATGCGGCCGGTTTTGCAACAGGGCAATATAGTAGAAGTGGTCTGGCGGGCGCGGCTGGAAGAACATCTGGGCAATTTTACCATTGAGCCTGTGAGCATGAACGCCGCGCTGGTGATGGATGAACCGATCAGGCTTGCCGGGCTAACGACTTTGACTGCACTTTGCTCGTTGTTGCCCGAGCGCGAACCCCATGCCGACATTTTTGATGCCACCAGCCTGATTTTGGCCAACATCGAAAATGATGAGGTATGGCCTGCGTTGCTGGTGCGTTGGGAGGCGGGATTGCTTGATTGTTTGGGGTTTGGCATTGATTTGAGTCAGTGTGCGGCAACCGGACAGAAGACAGACCTGATATACGTTTCACCCAAATCGGGCCGGGCAGTAAGTGCTTCTGCCGGTGAGCCCTACAAAGCAAAATTGCTGGCTTTACCGGATTTTTTGATCGGCAGTGGCCATGCGGATGCAAGTGACTTGATTAACGGGTTTGCCTTAACCGGATACTTCCTTCACCGGCATTTGTCGGCGCCGCGCGGGATCGAATTGCCTGACAGTCGCGAGCGACTGATTGCGTACATTAAATCGCGTTAAGTGCTACATCAACGACGTTGATTTTAACTTGGCGGCGCGATACACAGGCTTGTATCATTCAGGAGTTAGTGCCACATGCTCGGCCGTCTAAATCACGTAGCCATCGCTGTACCGGACCTCAAGGCCGGTGTGGCGATATATGAGAACATGTTGGGCGCGAAAGTTTCTGCACCGCAAGCAGAGCCCGCGCACGGGGTAACAGTGGTGTTTGTGGAACTTGCCAATACCAAAATTGAATTGCTGGAACCGCTGGGTGAAAATTCACCGATAAAGGCGTTCCTTGAAAAGAATTCCAGCGGCGGCATTCATCATATCTGTTATGAAGTTGATGACATTATTGCAGCCCGTGACAAATTGAAATCTGAAGGCGCGCGTGTGTTGGGCGATGGCGAGCCTAAAATCGGTGCTCATGGCAAGCCGGTGCTTTTTCTGCACCCTAAAGATTTTTGCGGCACCCTTGTAGAACTGGAACAGGCATAATCACATGCAACCTGTAAGTATCGCAGCGTTTTATTTTATTATCTGGTGGCTGGTCTTGTTTGTCGTGTTGCCATGGGGGGTGTCGAGTTCTCATGAACTGGGCGAAGAGGTGGAGCCGGGTACTGCCAAAGCAGCGCCTGTAAAACCGCGAATGTTGCTGAAATTTGGCATCACGACGGTTTTGGCCGGGTTGATATTTTCCGTGGTTTATTATGTTGTCGTAAATGAAGTCATTGAATTGTACGAAATCCCGTTCTTTCCGAAATTCCGTTCGATTATCGATTAGGGCCTGCTCTAAAACAAAAAAGCAAGGCCCTCACAGCCTTGCTTTTTTGTAGATGGTTTTTCGGTCGGGCATTTGCCTCTTTAAACCGCAAAACAAGTTTTTGCTTTCTTTTGGAAAGCCTCTCCCTAGACTCGGGCTATCGTTACCGGTTTTCCGGTTTTTTGACCTAGCCCGGTCAAATACAGGTCAGACACTATCACAAACCAGGTGCTTGTCGACACTTTTATGACACATTCGCGGCAAATGCATTGCTATATCTCTTGTGCGTGCTGCAAAATCCCCTAAAACTGCGTGCAACAGATTCGTTTTTCCATCAAAGGTTACCAGATGCGCCTAAGCCAGTATTTCCTGCCTACTTTGCGGGACGACCCCAAAGAAGCGGAAATTGTTTCGCACCGGTTCATGTTGCGGGCCGGGATGATCCGCCAGGAAAGCGCCGGTATTTACTCGTGGTTGCCACTGGGTTTACGGGTACTAAAAAATATCGAGCAAATTGTACGCGAAGAACAAAACCGTACCGGTGCGATCGAGGTTTTGATGCCAACCATCCAGTCGGCTGACCTGTGGCGCAAGTCGGGGCGCTATGACGATTATGGCAAGGAGATGCTGCGGATCACCGACCGCCATGACCGCGACATGCTTTATGGCCCCACCAATGAAGAAATGATCACCGACATTTTGCGGGCGGGGACCCAGTCCTACAAAGATTTGCCGGTTAACCTGTATCATATTCAGTGGAAGTTTCGTGATGAAGTGCGGCCCCGGTTTGGGATTATGCGTGGTCGAGAGTTTTTAATGAAAGACGCATACTCTTTTGATTTGAGTGCTGAAGATGCCGTTCATTCCTACAACAAAATGTTTGTAGCCTATTTGCGCACCTATGCCCGGATGGGGTTGAAAGCCATTCCGATGCGGGCTGATACCGGACCCATTGGCGGTGACAACTCGCACGAATTTCTTATTCTTGCCGATACCGGCGAAAGTGAAGTGTTTTTTGACAAAGACCTGCACGATATGGACTGGTCAGACTTTGATGTTGATTACGATGATCAAGGCGTTGTTTCCGGTATCGTAAAGGACTTCACAGCAAAATATGCTGCCACTGATGAAATGTATGTGGAAAGCGAGTTTCATCAGAAAGTATCAGAAGAAAAACGTCTGTCTGGCCGCGGTATTGAAGTGGGTCATATCTTTTTGTTCGGAACCAAGTATTCAGAGCCCCTTGGAGCAGTGGTGCAAGACCCCGAGGGCAAGCAGGTGCCGGTGCATTCCGGTTCTTACGGTGTCGGGGTTTCTCGCCTGGTCGGGGCGATTATTGAATCCAGCCATGATGAGAACGGTATTATCTGGCCCGCTTCTGTCGCACCGTTTGATGTGGGATTGCTCAACCTGAAATCAGGGGATGAGGCAACAGATGGTGCCTGTCAGAAAATTTATGACGAGTTGGAAAAAACAGGCATGGAAGTTCTTTACGATGACAAGGATGACCGGGCCGGGGCCAAATTCTCGCGAATGGATTTGATCGGCTTGCCATGGCAGGTAATTGTCGGCCCGCGTGGTGTCAGGGATGGCAAGGCGGAAATCAAGAACCGGGCAACCGGAGAACGCCAAGATGTCGAGTTTACCGAAATTTCGACGTTTTTGCAGGATAAGCAAAGCAAATGACAGACATGCAGCCAGACGCCAGACCGTTTTCAGCTTTTGAGCGGACCATCGCCATGCGCTATCTCAGGCCACGCCGCAAGGAGGGGTTTGTTTCAGCCATTGCCGGGTTTTCATTTGTTGGCATTGCCCTTGGTGTTGCCGCACTGATTATCGTGATGGCGGTGATGAATGGTTTTAGAACTGAATTGTTGAATCAGGTGTTGGGCTTTAACGGTCATGCCATGGTTTTGCCGATGTCATCGGGACAGCCAATTGCTGATTATAAAATTCGGGTAGAGATGCTCAAAAAGCAACCGGATGTGGTAAAAGCCATTCCCTTTGTCGAAGGCCAGATACTGGTGTCGTCAAACCGCTCCAATACCGGTGCGTTGGTGCGCGGGATGAGCGAAGCTGACATTAAGACGCTGCCGGGGATCAACAATTCATCGTTGCGCGGCTCATTTGATAATTTTGACAAATTGCGCGGGGTTGCCATCGGTTACAAAATGGCCTGGCAACACGGGGTAAACCTTGGCGATAAAATCACCCTTGTATCACCGGAAGGACCGGCTACTATTTTTGGCAGCGCGCCGCGTATTCGTGGCTATCCAGTGGTGGCGATTTTTGAGGCTGGCATGTCTGAATATGACAAAAACGTTGTGTTTATGGGGTTTTCTGAGGCGCAGGATTATTTTGCGGTGGATGATGGGGCTTCGGCAATCGAGATCGTTGTCAACGAACCAGATGACATCGAAAATATCATTGCCAAGATCAAGCCGGCCATTGGTCCGGGGGTGCAGTTTGTATCCTGGAAACGCTCCAACGCCTCTTTGCGCAATGCGCTGGCGGTTGAGCGCAATGTGATGTTTTTGATCCTGACACTGATCATCGTAATTGCCACGATGAATATCATTTCCGGCCTGATTATGCTGGTCAAGGGCAAAGGCCCTGACATCGCAATCTTGCGGACCATGGGGGCGAGCAGGGGGGCGATCCAGCGAATTTTCTTTATGACCGGGGCTATCATAGGCGTGCTCGGTACAGTTGTTGGTGTGGCGCTTGGCGTGCTGGTCAGCCTGAATGTTGAGTCTATTCGCAAAGGACTGGAAGGCCTGACGGGTGGCAAGTTGTTCCCGGATGAAATTTATTTTCTGTCGCAATTGCCGGCTGAAATGGATATCTCGGAAACGATTTTTGTTGCAGCAATGGCAATTACATTTTCCTTTATCGCCACTCTTTATCCCTCCTGGCAAGCTGCCAAGCTGGATCCGGTCGAGGCCCTGCGGTATGGATAACAGCACAAACGGGGCGGTGCTGGAACTGCGCGACATCACCCGGCACTATACGCAGGGGACCGAAACCCTAAAGGTTTTTGACAAGTTGAGTTTCAGCATCAACCCGGGTCAGATTGTTGGTCTTGTGGGGCAGTCCGGTTCGGGCAAATCATCATTGTTGCACATTGCCGGGTTGCTCGAAAAACCGACATCAGGGGAAGTGCTTATTGCCGGGCGGAACTGCGTTGATCTCAATGATGAAGCGCGGACAAAAATCCGCCGATACGCCATTGGTTTTATTTATCAGTTCCATCACCTGTTGCCGGAATTTACTGCACTTGAAAATGTTATCATGCCGCAAATGATCGCTGGAGTGAACAATAAAGATGCAACTGCCCGGGCGAAATCTCTGCTTGAAAAGCTGGGTCTTGGGCAACGTCTGGAGCACCGGCCGCCAGAACTGTCTGGCGGTGAGCAGCAGCGGGTTGCCATTTGTCGGGCGCTGGCCAATCGGCCACTGGTGTTGCTGGCTGATGAACCAACGGGTAATCTTGACCCAAAAACCGCCGAGGCGGTTCACAAGGAGTTCCTTCATTTGATAGAAGATGAAGGACTGGCAGCAGTAATTGCCACCCATAACCTTGAACTGGCAAACAACATGCATCGGGTGGTTCGCATGGAAGATGGTGTTTTGAAAGAAAGTTAAGGGGGCTAAGGGCCTGCCATCAATTAAGGTTACGGCGCTGGTTTGATCAGATTGGTTCAATTTTGTAGTGTGAGGACGAAGGACATACATGTATATTCAAGGACGAACAGTGCAAAAGTGGGCCAATCTGATCAAATCCTTATCGGACGAAGTGCATTTGCTCGCTGGACAGCGCATTTCGCGCCTTAAAGTGCCAGCACTACTGCGTTGCGAAATGCTTGCCAGCAAACAAATGCACTTCGCCAGCACCATAACCTTAATTGATGACAGGCCCTGATATGAAGGCGGTATTCAATGCTCTGCAGATGGGGCACAGACCAGAGCGATACCTTTCAAAAGGAAAGATGGTTCACTATCCAGAGCGACCAGAAAGAGTGCGGCGGTTGTTGCAGGGGTTACGCAAGGCAGATGCGGTTATTCATGCCTCAAAAACATTTGATGAAAAAAGCTATGGGCTTGTCCATGCGCCGCGCTATCTGGATTTCCTGAAAAACGGGTACGAAGAATGGGCCAAACTGGATGGTTCTTACAAGGAAATGATGCCAAGTGTTCGCCCGACGCCGGGTTTGAGCAACTATGCCGATCACATCGTTGGCAAGGCTGGTTGGCATTTGTCTGATTTTTCCTGTCCGATGGTTGCTGATACCTGGGGGGTGGTAAAAGCCTCGGCTGATACAGCCTTGAGTGCTGCTCAACTGGTCGCCGGGGGCGAAAAAACAGTTTATGGGCTTTGTCGCCCGCCCGGTCATCATGCCCAGCAAGAGCGTGCGGGTGGATTTTGTTATCTCAATAATGCAGCTCTGGTTGCCGAAGAATTGCGCAAAAACTTCGATAAGGTCGCCATCCTTGATATCGATGTACATCATGGTAACGGCACGCAGCAGATTTTTTACCGCCGGGCTGACGTGCTTACCGTATCAATTCATTCTGACCCTGATCAGTATTACCCGTTTTTCAATGGCCATTCTGTCGAACGCGGGGCAGACGAAGGAGAAGGATTTAACCTCAACATTCCTGTGCCGGTTAAATCTGGCGATACGGTATGGATGGAGGCGCTGGAAAACGCCCTGGTAGCGATTGATAATTTTGCCCCGAATGGGCTGGTGATCTCGCTGGGTCTTGATGCCCATGAAGCAGACCCCCTGGAAGGTGGCGCGGTGACGACACAGGGGTTTGCAGATATGGCCGGGATGATTGCAGAGACGAATCTGCCAACGGTCATTGTTCAGGAAGGCGGGTATCTTACCCCGTATCTGGGCGATAATCTGGCGAGTTTTTTGACAGGCTATGAAAGCAACCTTGCATAACTTGAATTGGCAGGTGTTCAGGGCGTGATTTAGCGCTATTCTTGGCTTATGCCTGATTCCGCCAAACTTCCTGAACCCACAGCACAAAGCGTACCATTCGTGCATTTGCGGGTTCATTCGGCATTTTCGCTGTCAGAAGGGGCCTTGAAGATCAAGAAACTGATTGATCTGGCACAAACCCTGAAAATGCCTGCTGTTGCAGTGACCGATACCAACAATCTGTTTGGGGCGCTGGAGTTTTCCGAAACCATGGCCGCGCACGGCATTCAGCCGATCATCGGTTGTACCTTGATGGTGGACTTTGCAACTGAAGGAGAAGACGCGCCCGGAGCCAATACCAGCAACAGTCTTTATAAAATTGCCCTGATCGCCAAAAACCAGAGCGGCTATGCCGGGTTGATGAAGCTGACCAGCAAGGCTTTTCTGGAGACACCTGAAACGCAAGAGCCGCATGTTTCACTGCAGACCCTGCTGAATTTCCAGGACGGGCTGATTTGTCTGACTGGTGGACCGGATGGGGCTATCAATGGGGCGCTGGTTGACAACAAACCGGATCTGGCAAAGTCCCGGATGCAAATGCTCAGGCAAAATTTCGGTGACCGGTTGTATGTTGAGCTGCAGCGCCATAATACACCGGCGGAAGTGGCAGCAGAACCTGGACTGATCAAACTGGCATATGAGCTGGAAATACCTTTGGTCGCCAGCAATGAACCGTTTTTTGCCGTTGCCAGTGATTATGCAGCCCATGACGCACTGTTGTGTATTTCTCAGGGCGCGGTGGTGATTGAGGAAGATCGCCGCCGCCTGACGCCAGAGCATTATTTCAAGACACCGCGCGAAATGGCGGCGTTGTTTGCAGATATTCCCGAAGCGATTGAAAACACCATAGAGATCGCTCGCCGGTGCGGTTATCGTCCGGTGCGCATTGACCCGATTTTGCCCAAATTTGCTACCGAAAATGGCCAAAGCGAAGCCGATCTGTTGCGGCAGAAGGCTGAGGCGGGTTTGAAAGAGCGCTTGGCCAAACACGGCGTTTATCAGGGGTTTGAGGAAAAAGATTATTGGAACCGGCTGGAATATGAGCTGAAAATCCTTATCGACATGAATTTCCCCGGTTACTTCCTCATCGTTGCTGATTTTATCCAGTGGTCCAAATCGCAGGATATTCCTGTCGGGCCGGGCAGGGGGTCTGGTGCCGGTTCGGTAACCGCCTGGGCTTTGACGATTACTGACCTTGACCCGTTGCGTTTCGGACTGATTTTTGAACGCTTTCTCAATCCTGAACGGGTTGAAATGCCCGACTTTGATATCGATTTTTGTCAGGACCGGCGCGAGGAAGTGATCCGCTATGTGCAGGATAAATACGGTCACGATCAGGTTGCCCAGATTATCACTTTCGGAAAACTTCAGGCCCGGGCAGTAGTGCGTGATGTTGGACGGGTGTTGCAGATGCCCTATGGCCAGGTTGACCGGCTGTCGAAAATGATCCCCAACAACCCGGCCAACCCGATGACCCTTGGCGAGGCGATTGAAAGCGAACCGCGCCTGGCTGAAGAACGTGATCGTGATGAAACCGTTGCCACGCTGCTGGAGTATGGTCTCAAGCTGGAGGGGCTTTATCGCCATGCTTCAACCCATGCCGCCGGGGTGGTGATTGGTGATCGGCCGCTTGATGAACTGGTGCCGCTTTATCGTGATCCACGGTCTGACATGCCGGTAACGCAATTCAACATGAATTGGATCGACAAGGCCGGGCTGGTCAAATTTGACTTTCTGGGTCTTAAAACCCTAACGACAATCCACAAGGCTTGCGGGCATCTCAAGGCGCGCAATATCGAGATTGATCCGGTTGCCATTCCTTTGGATGATGAGCCGACCTTTGCCATGTTGAAAAAACGCGAGACCATTGGCGTGTTTCAATATGAGAGTTCGGGCATGCAGGATTTGATGCGCAAGGCCCAGCCGGAAAATATCGAAGACCTGATCGCCATCGTTGCCCTGTTTCGTCCCGGACCGATGGAAAATATTCCCAAATATGTGGCGTGCAAACATGGTGATGAGGAACCTGAATTCCTTCACAAAACCATCACCCCGGTGCTTGAAGACACCTATGGGGTGATCATTTATCAGGAACAGGTGCTTAAGATTGCACAAGTGCTGGCTGGATATTCGCTTGGTGAAGCTGATATTCTGCGAAAAGCGATGGGCAAGAAAATCAAGTCGGAAATGGATGCCCAGCGTACCCGGTTCGTCAAAGGTGCGCTGGAGGGCAATGAGGGTCTTAGCGAAGCCCACGCCAACTTTATTTTTGATCTGGTGGCAAAATTTGCCGGTTATGGTTTCAACAAGGCCCACTCTGCCTGTTATGCTTTTGTTGCCTATCAAACAGCTTATCTCAAGGCCAATTACCCGGTTGAATTTCTGGCCGCCTCGATGACCCTTGATATGGGTAACACTGACAAACTGGCGGTGTTTGCCGGGGAAGCCAGACGGTTGGAGATTGACGTGCTGGCGCCCGACATCAACAAAACCGAGATTGAATTTGCCGTGAAAGACGGGGCGGTGGTCTATACGCTGTCGGCATTGAAAAATGTCGGGCGAGCCGCGGTTGAGCATCTTTGTGCGGTTCGGGACGAGGGGGGACTGTTCAAGAGCTTTGGTGACTTTGCCAACCGTGTTGACGGGCGCACCATCAACAAGCGGGCGCTTGAAAGCATGGCCAAGGCGGGGGCTTTTGACAGCCTTAATGCCAACCGGGCGCAGGTGCTGGCCGGAACCGGGGCGATTCTTGGTATGGCCAGCCGGACCAGTGCCGATGCGGAATTGGGTCAGAACGACTTTTTTGGCGGTGGTGATCTGGTTGAAGACGTGGCGTTGCCGCCAGCCGAACAATGGTTGCCGCTGGAAAAGCTTAACGCTGAGTTTGAAGCCATCGGGTTTTATCTCTCTGGCCATCCGCTGGATGATTACATGTCGTCCTTTGGCGCCCTGAATGTTGATACCTACACAGGCTTTGTTGAAAAAGCGCTTAAAAAAGGCGCTCGCGCCGGCAAGCTGGCCGGTACTGTGGTGGCAAGACAGGAACGCACTTCTAAAAGCGGCAACAAATTTGCCTTTGTGAGTTTTTCTGATCCCACCGGCCAATATGAAACAGTTTGCTTTGGTGATTTACTGGGCAGCGCTCGCGACATGCTTGAACCTGGAACCGGTGTTATTATCCGGGTTGAAGCTGATGTGGAAGATGAAGAAATAAAATTGCGCCTGCAAGGAGTTGAATTGCTCGACAAAGCCGTCAACAACGTTGCCCAGGGCCTGACAATTTTTGTGCGCGATGAAACTCCGCTGGACAGCATAGCCAAACGCCTGACCAACGGTGGCAAGTCGCCAGTGAAACTGGTGGTGCAGGTGGAGGGCGGCCAGGAGGTGGAAATAATACTTGGTCGAAAGTTTACTGTGACACCGCAAATAAAAGGGGCGATAAAGGCGATTTCGGGGGTCGTCGAGGTCTGCGACTTGTAAAGCTGTTAGGGAGAACTGACCATGGATATGCTGTTGCTGCTTGGTATTTTTTTGATTATTGTTTCTGTTGTTCTGCCGATTTGGAGCTTTTTCAGAATATCTGGTTTAAACAATCAGTTGCAGAAACTAGCCAAGCAGATTGTTGAGCTGGAAAACAGACTTTTTTCATCAGATCGCGGTGCAGAAGAAAAAGCTTCTGCCAAACCGCTGAAGCAGAAAACAGCGCCGGTTAAAAAATTACCTGTTGAAACAGTTGTAGAGAAACAGAAAACACCTGACCTTGAAGAAAAAATCCGGGATACCGGGAAAGGTCAGGAAGACAAATCTCCACTGGATCAGACAATAAAGGTTTCCGGGGGCAATCTGGAAGAGAATATCGCGTCGAAATGGTTCGTCTGGGTCGGCGCGGCGGCCATTGCTCTTGCCGGTATTTTTCTGGTTAAATATGTCGCCGATCAAGGCATACTGACACCGGCCGTTCGCATGTTCCTTGCCTTTTTTATGGGGATAGGTCTTGCCATTGGTGGTGAATGGGTGCGCCGACGGCCCATTTCGAAAATGATTGCCAGCATCAAGCCCAGCTATGTGCCAATGGCTCTGACGGCCTCGGGTATTTTGGTTATGTATGTTGCTGTCTATGCTTCTTTTGGCCTTTATAATCTGATCGGACCGCTGTTTGCCTTTATCCTTTTGGCGCTGGTGTCATTCCTGGCCTTTGGGTTGAGCATCCTGCAGGGCGCGCCTGTGGCAATCCTTGGCCTGGCAGGTGGCCTTATTACACCGGCACTGGTTTCAACCGGCAATTCTCCGGCTACCGGGCTGTTTAGCTACCTTGCAGTGGTTATCATCGCCTGCGTTGCTGTCATGCGCTATCGCCCCTGGTGGTGGCTTGGGTTTATTGCCACGGCGGGCAGTTTTTTATGGATTTTCCTCTGGACATTCTTTAGGGCCGGGCCAGGTGATGTAATGGTTCTGGGGGCATTTTTGATGCTCGTTGTTGCGGCCATGTCTTTGCTCGTACACACCGATGAAGAGCCTCCACGGGGATTTGCCCGACAGTTGCAGGCTCATATGGATATCAATGGCTATTTTGCCGTTTCCCTGGTTGCGGCCGGTGTCTTGAGCCTGGCGTTCCTGCTGCCATTTGTGCAGGATCATTTCAGCAATAGTGCCCTGACATTCCTTGCGCTGTTGGCGGCTGTCATTGCCGGACTTGCCTATGTTCGCCCCCGGCTTGAGGTCATGTTATTGGTTGCATTGGGCCTGATCCTGACCGGCTTTGGCCTTTGGGGTCTCCTGAGTGTATTTGCCGGTCTGGGCTATGACCTTGGGCTCGATGTAGACCGGACCTGGCAAGAAGAAATGTCACCACAGGTTTTTCGTTTTCTGTGGTGGATATCGGGCTTTGCGATTGTCACCGGGGCAGGCGGTTTTATTATCGCTTCACGGCACAAAAAACCGATTTTCTGGCTGGCGTTTTCGATTGTCACTCCGATTGCCTTGCTGATCATCGCCTATTTGACATATTACGCAAGTTTCCCGGCGCGCAATTGGGCCTTTGCTGCCTTGTTGCTGGCTGGTGCCGCCTTGATGGCTTGTGTGATCATTCGCAAACGGTCGCAAACAGAGGAAGCCAATTTATCGCTCGGGCTTTATGCAACCGCTGTCGTTGCCGGTATCTCACTAACCATGGTGTTCCTGTTGAAAGATGCCTGGTTGACGGTTGCGCTGGCATTGCAATTGCCTGCAATCGCCTGGATTTCGAACCAGTTGAAGCTGGATATATTACGAAAGATTGCCTTTGTTGTTGCTGCTGCCATTTTTGTCCGGTTGGCATTGAACCCGTTTCTGGTTTCTTATGCACAAGAGCATTTTTTGGGCCAGCACTGGGTACTTTATGGTTATGGAATACCGGCGCTGGCAGCACATTTTGCAGCGCAGTGGTTTCGCCAGCAAAAAGATGATCGACTGGTGTCCGCTCTGGAAGGTCTGCGGGTGATATTTGCGGTGTTGTTGATCTCCGCCGAAATACGTATTTTTGCCACTGGCGAACTGGCGCGAACCTCTTTCAACCTGACTGAGAGCGCCTTGCAGTCGATTGCCTGGCTGGCGGTTGCCTGGTCGCGACTGCGGGCCTATGCAATCAATGGTCGATTTATTGACAAGTGGTCCGGTTATATTTTACTGGCCATGGGGGTTGCAATGACCTTCGGTGTAAGTCTGTTGATTCAAAACCCGGCGCTAACCGGCGAAAATATCGGTAAATGGCTGGTGCTTAATACCTTGCTGCTGGCCTATGTTTTCCCGGCTGTATTGATCCTGTTGATCTCAAGACTGCCACTCAAGGCTTTCACGGTCAAAAGGCAGGCAATTTCGGGCGGAGGGGTGTTGGTTTTGCTATTTACCTATATCACCCTTGAAACCCGCCATGCCTTTCAGGGGGCGGTTATGGAATCTATGCCAACCTCGGATGCAGAAACCTATGCTTATTCGGTGGTCTGGCTGATTTTTGCTTTTGCCTTGCTGATGTTCGGGTTGGTCAAAAAGCGCCCGGTTTCTCGTTATGCGGCGTTGCTGGTGCTGGTGATTACGGTATTAAAGGTTTTCCTGTCCGATATGAACGGGCTGTCGGGGCTTTGGCGAGTTGCATCTTTCCTTGGTCTGGGACTGTCGCTGGTTGGTATTGGCTACGTTTATCAGCGGTTTTTGTATCTGCCGGGGGCGGTGACAACAAAACCTGTTGCAAATGACGAATAGGGGGCATATAAGCCACCTGTTAAAAATCCACATACAGGCGGATTTCGGTTTGGTGACACGGGAGCTTTGGTTCCCCTCATAGTTTTCAGACCTTCCGGTGCCAGTCATCACAACTTTGATGTCGGTCACACACTGCCTGTAGAGGTTAAACCGGAAAAGGAAAAGTATCATGGCATTGCCTGATTTTACTATGCGCCAGCTGCTTGAGGCAGGCGTTCACTTTGGTCACCAGACCCATCGCTGGAACCCCAAAATGGGCCGCTATATTTTTGGCGCGCGCAGTGGTGTTCACATTATTGATCTTGCCCAAACCGTTCCAATGCTGCATCAGGCCCTTGTTGTCGTGCAGGAAGTGGTTGCAGGTGGTGGCCGGGTTTTGTTTGTCGGCACCAAGCGTCAGGCGTCTCAGCCGATTGCTGAATCTGCTGAAAAAGCAGCCCAATATTATATTAATTCGCGCTGGTTTGGTGGCACACTGACCAACTGGCAGACGATTTCCAAATCAATCAAGCGCCTGCGCAAGCTGGAAGAAATGCTGGACGGGGAAGCAGCTCAAGGGTTCACCAAGCGTGAAATGCTAACCTTGACCCGTGAGCGCGGCAAACTGGACCGCGCCCTTGGC
>UOEC01000110.1_pt1 | contig 25352 bp, 24 predicted proteins | sample 1988601 | NCBI WGS metagenome assembly UOEC01 (sample SAMEA4712195, study PRJEB27164) | hydrothermal vent metagenome | biome: marine basaltic hydrothermal vent biome; feature: marine hydrothermal vent; material: mineral | place: Pacific Ocean | collected 2011-06-14/2011-07-23 | depth 1719 m
TTGCCGTCTCAACCGGCGGTGCCTGGATTTTCTATTTTGCCGATGCCCCCACATTGTTTGTAAATTTCTTTACCCTCAACTCTCCCTTTGTTGCCTATGCAACTGTCGCGATCCTTACGGCAACAACGTACATTTTTGCAGGCTTTGCGCGCGAACAAATTTGCACCTATGCCTGCCCCTGGCCGCGTATTCAGGGTGCCATGATCGATGAGCATTCATTGATTGTCAGTTATGATAGCCAGCGAGGCGAACCCCGTACGTTGCGAAAACGCGAACGAGACAAGCTTGGCGACAAGGCGGGTGATTGCGTTGACTGTAATGCCTGTGTGGCAGTGTGTCCCCAGGGTATCGATATTCGCGATGGTGAGCAACTTGAGTGCATTACCTGCGCCCTTTGCATTGATGCCTGCAACGCGGTTATGGACAAGGTCGACAAGCCGCGCGGTTTGATTTCCTATGCAACTTATGCTGATCGGGCGGCGACCAAAAAGAACACCGCTGTAAAACCGGCCTGGCACTCCTTCATCCGGCCGCGGACCTATGTTTATATCATCGGGTTCTCGGCAATCAGCCTTGCCATGGTGGGAACCCTTTTGGTGCGGGACCGTCTCGACATGTCGGTTTTGCATGACCGTAACCCGCAATTTGTCAAACTTTCTGATGGTTCCATTCGCAACGGCTATACAGTGAAAATTTTAAACATGATTGCCCAGCCCCGCACCTTTACCCTTTCGATCACGGGACTCAATGGTGCTACTATGAAAATTTCCGGGTCAGACAATGAGCCTGCACGGTCTATGGAAGTAAAAGTTGGCCCGGACAAATTGCGAGCATTTAAAGTTTATGTGACGGCTGGCAAAGGCGGCTTGCCTGCTGGCCGAAATGATCTGCAATTTTCTGTAAAAGATACCCTTGGTGAAGAAACTACCAGCTATGATGCTGTGTTTAAAGGACCGAAAAAATGACACTTTCAAAACTGTTTACGGTTAAAGAATTTACTGGCAAGCACATGCTGGTCGGAATGCTTATGTTCTTTGGCGTGATTATTACTGCAAATATGACAATGGCCTGGTTCGCAGTCTCGACCTGGTCGGGGCTTGTTGCAAAGAACGGCTATGTCGAATCAATCAACTTCAAGGCAAAACAGGAAGCGGTAGATCGCCAGACCCTTCTGGGTTGGAAAAGCAAAGTACGATTGATAAACGGTCAGGTTATTTTTTCAGTCAAAGATGTCGGAGGCAAACCTGTTTCTGACCTGTCAATTGTTGCAACAATCGGACGACCGACAACAGAAAAGGCCGATGCGGTAATGGCGTTTCGCCAGGCAAATCCAGGTGAATATCTTGCTGGCGCACCTGAACAGTCTGGGCAATGGATTTTGGAAATTCAGGCGACCGGTGTGGAGAAACAACTCTATCGGAAAAAATACCGAATTTTGGTTGGCGCCAACTAGCAGAAAGGACAAGACATGACCTGTTGCCCGGCTGCAGTGGCTGAAAAATCCACAGACAGCACCCAGCATCAGACAGACCTGTCAAAATGGGTCAATCAGGTTGGCGATGACCGTCAAGCCCTGGACTTGCTGGTTCCTTCTATTCATTGCGGTGGGTGTATCAACCGCATCGAAAATGCATATCGTGATTTGCCCGGTGTCAACAAAGCCCGGGTTAATCTTTCCACCAAACGGTTATCGCTGGAATGGGATCCAGGTAAAATCTCTGCCAGTGAAATGTTCGAGGTGGTTTCTAGTCTTGGGTATGATGCCCGTCCTTTTGATAACGAGCAGTCGGGCGAAAGGCAAAGCGACAGTGAGGGCAAAGAGTTGCTTCGCGCGCTTGCGGTGGCCGGATTTGCCACGGCAAATGTCATGTTGCTATCGGTTTCTGTTTGGGCCGGTGCTGAGGGTTTTACCCGGGACTTGTTTCACTGGCTGTCTGCACTGGTTGCCCTTCCAGCGGTCATTTATGCCGGTCGGCCGTTTTTTCGTTCTGCCGCAAAAGCGCTGTCACACTGGCGCTTGAACATGGATGTGCCAATTTCGCTGGCGGTGATATTGGCCAGCGCAATGAGCCTGTATGAAACCATCAACAGTGGTGAGAACGCCTATTTTGATGCAGCTGTAATGTTGCTGTTTTTTCTGCTTGCTGGTCGTTACCTCGATCACATGATGCGCGACAAGGCCCGTTCAGCAGTGTCACAATTACTGTCCCTGAATTCGGCCGGGGCGACTGTTGTGCAGGCTGACGGAAGCCATAAATTTGTCCCGGTTAGCGACCTCACACCGGGCATGACGGTTTTTATAGCCGCTGGAGAACGCATTCCTGCTGATGGTGAGGTGATGAGCGGGATTAGCGATATCGACCGGTCACTGGTAACTGGCGAAAGCCTGCCGGAAAAAATCAGACCAGGGCGAAAAATCGAAGCCGGTGTGATGAATTTAACCGGCCCGCTTGAATTGCGTGTAACAGCAGTGGGCAACAAAACCTTCCTGGGTGAAGTCATCAAATTGATGGAAACCGCAGAACAAGGCAAGGCCCGTTACATGCGCATTGCTGATCGGGCGGCACAAATTTATGCACCAGCTGTACATCTGGCAGCGGCTCTGACTTTTGCCGGCTGGATGTGGTGGAGTGGTGACTGGCACTTTTCGCTTTATACAGCCATTGCTGTTTTGATTATTACCTGCCCCTGCGCGCTGGGCCTTGCCGTTCCGGCTGTTCAGATTGTTGCCAGTGGGATGTTGTTTCGCCGCGGCATTCTGGTCAAGGATGGTTCCGGCTTGGAGCGTATGACCGGCATCGACACCGTGGTTTTCGACAAAACCGGAACCTTGACTACCGGCGAGCTGGTTTTGCAGGGCAAAGTAGAAACCACCGGTGAGGTGGCGGCACTGGCGCTGGCTCTGTCAGCAGCCAGCATGCATCCGCTTTCCAAAGCCCTGCACAAAACGCTACATAAAACCTTGGCAAAATCAGAAAACCCGGCGACGCTGATTTCAAACATACGCGAAGTGCCAGGACTGGGCGTCGAAGCTCTCTGGCAAGACAAACCCGTCCGGCTTGGTGAAATTTCGTGGTGTGGTGGCAAAACATCTGATAGCGATGTGGACACCAACTCAATTGTCGCCCTGTCCATAGACGGTAAAGTAGTGACCACCTACCGTTTTCAGGACAGCCTGCGCCAGGGGGCGATACAAACCGTGGCTCGGTTGGTCGAACGTGGTGTTAGCGTAGTGGTTTTATCGGGTGACCGTGCACCAGCTGTAGCCGATATTGCTGGCAAGCTTGGTATTGCCGAGTTTCAGGCGCGTATCACCCCGGACGGCAAGGTGGCATTTGTTGAAAGTCTGGTTTTGCAAGGCAAAAAAGTTCTGATGGTCGGCGACGGTATAAACGATGCGCCAGCCCTTGCTGCTGCAACTGCTTCCATTGCTCCTTCAAGCGCCTCTGACATCGGTCGCACGGCTGCTGACATGGTTTTTACCCGCCGCGATCTCTATGCTGTTATTGATGCGCTGGACGTTGCTGATGGTTCTACCAGACACGTTCGCCAGAATTTCGCGTTCGCCGTTGTCTACAATCTGATCGCGGTGCCAATGGCCATTTTTGGTTTAGCCACACCTCTGGTTGCGGCTCTTGCCATGTCGTCGTCGTCCATTGTTGTTATTGCAAATGCCCTGCGTTTGAACTGGATTGGCACAAAAGAAAAAATGCCAGAAACCACAATTACCGGGTTCCCGGATAAACAAAGGGCGGCCCCATGACCGTTTTACTGGTTCTGATACCCGTTGCGTTGTTTCTCGGCCTTCTCGGCCTGGCAGCATTTTTGTGGACTTTGCGGTCAGGTCAGTTTGATGACTTGGAAGGGGCAGCAGAACGGATTTTGCATGATGATGATGAACTTCCGGTACAGCAGGAGCCAGATGAGCAAAAACCGGCAACAAAAAAGGGCAGCTGAGCCACCCTTTAAAATTTCTGCAATGTAGTTGCTGACTTAACCCAGCGCTTTAATCCGTGCTGACAGGCGCGAAATTTTCCGCGATGCTGTTTTCTTGTGCAAAATGCCTTTTTGAGCGTTGCTCATCAACTCAGGTTGTGCGGTGCGCAGTGCTTCTTTGGCTTGCGCCTGATCACCAGCTTCAATTGCTGCTTCAACTTTTTTAACGGTTGTGCGCATACGGCTGCGGCTGTTTTTGTTAACTGCGGTGCGACGCGCGGACTGGCGGATCGCTTTTTTTGCCGAACTTGTATTGGCCATTTATTTAGTGTTCCTGATCATAGAAAAAACCGCCCATAGGACGGCTAATAATTGCCGCTGCTTATACGCCTGAGAGGCTTTCACGTCAACACCTGAATCACATGGTGTTTTGGCTATTTATTCTCAAATTCAGCTTTTCGTTTGTCGATAAAAGCCTGCATGCCTTCTTTCTGGTCTCTGGTGGCAAAAAGCGAGTGAAAAACCCGCCGTTCAAAGCGGATACCTTCGGCTAAAGTTGTTTCATAGGCCCGGTTGACAGATTCCTTGGCAATCATCACTGATGGTCGTGACATGGCTGCTATTTTGCTCGCCGTTTTAAGGGCATCTGCAACCAGAACATCAGCCGCCACAACCCGTGAGACCAGTCCGGCCCGTTCGGCCTCTTGCGCATCCATCATCCGGCCGGTCAGAACCATCTCCATGGCCTTTGATTTGCCGACAAACCGGGTCAGGCGCTGGGTGCCACCGGCCCCTGGAATGGTGCCCAGCTTAATTTCCGGCTGGCCAAACATTGCTGTGTCTGCCGCGATAATAAAATCGCACATCATGGCAAGTTCACAACCACCGCCAAGGGCATAACCAGCAACAGCAGCAATAACCGGCTTGCGCTGGTCAGCCACATGGCTCCAGTTGCCAAGAAAATCATTCAGATAGGCATCCATATAGTCTTTGGATTGCATTTCCTTGATGTCAGCCCCGGCGGCAAAAGCTTTTTCGCTGCCGGTAATCACGATGCAGCCAATAGCTTTGTCGTCATCAAACGACTTGAGCGCCTGATTGAGTTCGCCGATCAGGGCAGAGTTAAGGGCATTTAGTGCCTTGGGCCGATTCAGGGTGATCAGGCCAACGGCGTCTCGGGTTTCGCAAATTATGTTTTCATAGGTCATGGCCAGACCATAATGTCAGCATCGCCCGCAAACAAGCCTCATTTTGGCATTACTTCTGGCAGCGGGGGCAGTAGAAGGTTGAGCGTCCCGATTGTACAACTCGTTTTACCGTGCCACCACAGCCCTTTTTGCGACAAGGCTGGTTCTCGCGGTCATAAACATCAAACCGCTGCTGAAACGAGCCTGCATCGCCGTTGATATCGGCATAGTCGCTAAGGGTCGAACCACCGGCCGATATAGCCTCGTTGAGACAGGCACGAATAGTGGATATAAGCTTTTCGCCTTTTTCGGTCGCCTTGCCCCGGTTCGACAAGGTGCTCGACTGGCGCTTTGGCGATAACCCGGCCCGGAACAACGCTTCACAGACGTAAATATTGCCCAGTCCGGCGATGTATTTCTGATCCAGCAAGCTGGCTTTCAGCGGGGCCTTTTTACCAAGAAATTGTTTTGCCAGAAATCCGGCATGCAATTCATTGCCCAACGGCTCGACGCCCAGATTTGCCAGTAATTTATGATTTGCAATCTCGCTGGCTGGAAAATGATCCATCACCCCAAAGCGACGCGGGTCTGTATATACAATCAGGCTGCCATTCTTCAGGGTCAGCACCACATGATCGTGTTTGCCCTGTCCTGCATCCTCACTACCAGTTTGAAAATAAAATTCTGCGAGGTTTTTTCCCTCACCATTACTGCCAAATACAGTAAATCGTCCGGTCATGCCCAAATGTGACAGCCACACTGTATCGTCATCAAGAAAAGCCAGAATGTATTTGGCCCGCCGTTCCAGCCGCACAATGGTGCGCCCTGTCAGTTTTTCGGCAAATTTGTCGGGGAACGGAAACCGCAAATTGGCGCGACGGATTTCAGCCCCGGCAATGGTTTGGCCCACCAGCGCCGGTTCCAGCCCGCGCATAACCGTTTCAACTTCGGGTAATTCTGGCAACTCGTTCTCGCTTTGCTCGTAGCAATTAACTTTAAAAACCCTAACAGCCGCACCACGTTAAGGACAATAGCGTTTGTTGGTGCAATGGGTTATGATTGCCGCCAATGAGTAAAAAGCAGAGTCCGAGCATGGAAAATCAGCAAACGGCCCCCTTTGGCTTCAGGCAAGTGTCAGAGGAACAAAAGCAGGGTATGGTCAACGAGGTGTTTTCCGCTGTTGCCAGTCGCTATGACCAGATGAATGATCTGATGTCAGGCGGCCTGCATCGCCTGTGGAAGGACGATTTTGTTACCGAACTTAATCCACCGCGCGGTGACCAGCCTTTCAGGGTGCTTGATGTTGCAGGCGGCACCGGTGATATAGCTTTTCGCATTCTCAATACCGGTGGTGAAAATTGTCATGTCACCATAACCGACATCAATGCTGAAATGCTGAAAGAAGGTCGCAAACGGGCAGAGCAACAGAGCTTTAAGGGCAATTATGAATTTGCCGTCAGCAATGCCGAAAAACTGTCTTTTCCCGACAAGTCTTTTGATGCCTATACCATTGCCTTTGGCATTCGGAATGTTACCAAAATTGATCAGGCCCTGGAAGAGGCCTACCGGGTGCTAAAGCCCGGTGGACGGTTCATGTGCCTGGAATTTTCCCATGTGGACGTCCCGGCGCTTGAGGCTTTGTATGATGCCTATTCCTATACGGTGGTGCCAGCCATCGGCAAAGTGGTAACCGGCGATGGCCATCCCTATCGATATCTGGTCGAAAGCATTCGCACCTTTCCCAATCAGCACAATTTTGTCAGCATGATCACCAAAGCAGGTTTTGCCCGGGCAAAATACACCAGCCTTTGCGCCGGTGTGGTTGCCATACATTCAGGCTGGCGGATTTAAGTTTTTATGTTCAAGCAAGTCTCACACCTCCTGCACCTGATGCGCGCCGGTCTGGTTTTTGCCCGTCACGATGTGTTGCCGCCCGAACAACTGGCCCAGGCACCAACGCCGGTTCGATTGTTGTTCAAAGTGGCAAAGCTGGTTGCCGGAAAGCCTTCAAAGGATTCCGCCAAAGGACTGAATGGTGCGCTTGAAGAGCTTGGCCCCAGTTATATAAAATTGGGCCAGTTTCTTGCCACCCGGCCTGATTTTGTCGGCAAGGAGCGTGCCACCGAGCTTGCCGACCTGCAAGACAAACTGGCCCCGTTCAGCCAGGACCTTGCCGAAGCCGAGGTTGTAAAAGAACTTGGCCGCCCCGCCAGTCAGGTGTTCAGAAAATTTGGCAAGGCCATAGCAGCTGCTTCTATTGCCCAGGTTCACAAGGCCGAAATCACTGGTGGCAAACATCCATTGGCCGTCAAAATACTGCGGCCCAATGTCAAACGCCGGTTCAAGAAAGATCTCGACAGCTTCTTTTTTGCCGCCCGGATGATGGAGCGCTGGATCGAACCCCTGCGCCGCCTGAAACCGGTTGAAGCGGTTAGCGTTCTGGCCCGCTCGGTTGACATGGAAATGGACCTCAGGCTGGAAGCTGCAGCAATTTCCGAGATGGCTGAAAATACTCGCAATGATATTGGTTTCCGCGTGCCCAAGGTTGATTGGCAGCACACCACCGGGCGCATATTGGTCACTGAGTGGATAGACGGCATCCCGCTTAACGAGCCTGAGAAGCTCAAAGCTGCCGGAATAGACCTTAAAAAACTGGCCGACAATGTCATGCAGTCTTTCCTGCGCCATGCTATACGCGATGGTTTTTTTCACGCTGACATGCATCAGGGTAACCTGTTTGTCGATGGCAAGAAAAATCTGGTTGCGGTGGATTTTGGAATTACCGGCCGTCTTGCCATTCGGGACCGTTTGGTGCTGGCTGAAATCCTCTATGGATTTTTGAAGAAAGATTATCTCCGGGTGGCGCAGGTTCATTTTGATGCCGGTTACGTGCCTGCAACGCAAGATGTCCATGTTTTTGCCCAGATGCTGCGCGCTATTGGTGAGCCGATTATGGACAAAAAGGCTGAAGATATTTCCATGGGTCATTTGCTTGGTCAGTTGTTTGAGGGCACTGAGCGTTTTTCCATGCCAACCCAGCCGCAATTGATCCTGCTGCAAAAAACCATGGTGGTGGTTGAAGGCGTTGCCCGGTCACTTGATCCACAATTTAATATGTGGACGGCTTCTGAACCTGTGGTGCGTGAATGGATCGAAAAACGCCTTGGCCCGCAGGGTAAGCTTGAAGATGCCGCTGACGGTGTGGCTTCCCTTGGTAAACTTGCCGCCGCATTTCCCGAACTCTTGCAAGAGATGGCGCAAGGGGTCCATATTGTTTCTGATATGGCAAAGAATGGTGGCATGAGTCTTGACCGCAGAACCACCAACGACCTGGCAGCAGCACAGGCAAAACACGGGCGTTCTGGCCGGATAGCGTTGTGGATTGGTGCAATTTCGCTGGCGGTTCTGGCGATTACAGAGATTTTTTAAGGAGGGCTGGTTGTGCTTGATGGAAAAAGAATTCTGCTGATTATTTCCGGTGGTATTGCCGCCTATAAATGTCTTGAACTGATCCGCCTGATCAAAAAGCGCGGTGGTGCTGTTCAAGTGATCCTGACTCGCTCCGGTGAAGAATTTGTAACCCCTCTCTCGGTGGCCAGCCTGACCGGGGAAAAAGTGTTTACTGACCTTTTTGACCTCACTGACGAAACCGAAATAGGCCACATAGAGCTGTCGCGCTCTGCTGATCTGGTGGTGGTGGCCCCGGCCAGTGCTGATATCATGGCCCGGATGGCAAACGGCATCGCCAATAATTTGGCCACTACAGCCTTGTTGGCAACGGACAAAAAGGTCCTGATTGCCCCGGCCATGAATGTGCGCATGTGGCAACACGCGGCCACTCAAAGAAATATCGCTATACTGCGCAGTGATGGCATTTTGTTCGTTGGCCCCAATGAAGGTGATATGGCCTGTGGGGAATTTGGCCCGGGCCGGATGGCTAAGCCTGAAGAAATCCTTGGCACGATTACATCAGCTCTGGGCGACCAGATCGGGCCGCTGGATGGCAAAACCGTGCTGATCACCGCAGGGCCGACCCATGAGCCGATTGATCCGGTTCGCTATATCGCCAACCGCTCTTCCGGCAAACAGGGCTATGCCCTGGCCCAGGCAGCTTATGACCTTGGTGCCCGGGTCATTCTGGTATCTGGTCCAGTAAGCCTGCCATTGCCTGAAGGGGTGGAAATGCTGCCGGTTGAAACTGGCCAGGACATGCTGGCAGCTTGTCTGGAGGAATTGCCGGTGGACATTGTTATTTGCGCTGCAGCCGTTGCTGACTGGCGGGTGGAAAATCCGGCTGATGAGAAAATGAAAAAACAAGGCAAGGGCGATGTGCCAAAGTTCGATCTCACACAAAACCCCGATATTTTGCGCACCATTGCCAACCACAAGACAGACCGGCCTCTGATTGTCGTTGGTTTTGCGGCCGAGACACAAAATGTTATTGAAAATGCCAAGGCAAAACTTGCCTCGAAAAACTGTGATATGATTGTTGCCAATGATGTAGGTGCTGACAGCGATGTAATGGGCGGGGCCAGCAATACCGTCCATATCGTAACCCGCGATGGTGTTGAAGACTGGCCGGAAATGCCAAAACAACTGGTGGCTGAAAAACTGATGGTGTTACTGTCGGGCAATCTGAAAGTAAATCCATGACAACCATAGCAATTAAACAACTCGACCATGGCCACGGCCTGCCATTACCATCCTATGAAACCGTGGGAGCAGCCGGTATGGACTTGTATGCAGCAGTGCCGCAAGGCTCACCAATGGTGCTGGAACCGGGCCAGCGTGATCTGGTGGCAACCGGTATTTCTATTGCCTTGCCGCAAGGCTTTGAAGCCCAGATCAGGCCGCGCTCTGGCTTGGCTGTCAAGCATGGCATAACCTGCCTCAATACGCCCGGTACAATTGACAGCGACTATCGCGGTGAGATTAAAGTCATATTGATCAACCTCGGTCAGGAAAATTTCACCATCTCGCGTGGCGAACGTATCGCCCAGATGGTTATCGCACCAGTTGTTCAGGCCAGTTGGCAGGAAGTTGCAGAGTTGCCGGAAACCATCCGCGGTGAAGGTGGGTTTGGATCAACCGGCAGATGAGCCTTTCCCCGTCAGAGCTTGAGCGTTACGCCCGCCATATTCTGCTGCGCGATGTGGGCGGGGCCGGCCAGCAGAAACTGAAAAAAGCCCGCGTACTGGTGATTGGCGCCGGTGGCCTTGGTGCTCCACTGCTGATGTATCTGGCTGCTGCCGGGGTTGGAACCCTGGGTGTTGTTGATGATGACACGGTTGATTTATCCAATTTGCAGCGCCAGATTATTCACATCACAAGCCGTGTTGGTCAGCCCAAAACCGCCAGTGCCAAAACAGCGGTGGCAGACATCAACCCCCATGTAGAAGTCATTACTCACCAAACACGCCTTAATCCGGGCAATGCCATGGAGATTGTTTCGGGCTATGACATCATCGCCGATGGTTGCGATAATTTCGAAACAAGGTTTGTTGTATCCGATGCCTGCTTTTTTGCCGAAAAGATCTTGGTGTCAGCAGCAGTGGGCCAATTTGACGGGCAGATATCAACGTTCAAGCCGCATCTGACCGGACCAGATGGCAAGCCATTTCCGTCCTATCGCACCCTGCACCCGCAGGTGCCGCCTGCCGGGTCGCTGCCTACCTGCGCCGAAGCCGGGATTATTGGTGCTTTAACCGGCATAATCGGTTCCATGCAGGCAATGGAAGTGATCAAGGAAATTCTTCAGGTCGGCGACAGTCTCGCCGGTAAAATTGTGATGTATGATGCGCTGGCTGCCAGCAGTTTTACAGCAACTTTGAAATGGCAGAAAGATGATCCACTGAACGGTGAGTCCCCGACAATCACAAGTTTTTCGGGTCAGGTGTCGAAATAATGTTGTAACCGGCATCAACGAAATGAATTTCACCGGTCACGCCGCCCGACAAGGGTGAAAGCAAATACAGCGCACTACCGCCGACATTCTCAAGGGTGATGCTTTTGCGTAATGGTGAATGGCTCCTCTGGAAGTTGAACATTGCCCGGGAATCTGAGATTCCCGCTCCAGCCAGGGTGCGCATCGGGCCTGCTGACAAGGCATTGATCCGAATGCCTGCATTACCAAAATCGTTGGCGAGATAACGCACCGATGATTCCAGCGCCGCTTTGGCCACACCCATAACGTTATAATTTGGCATCACCTTGGTTGAGCCACCATAGGTGAGGGTCAGCATTGATCCGCCTTCATTCATCATTTCAGCTGCCCGCTTGGCAATTTCAGTGAAGGAAAAACAGGAAATCACCATGGTGCGAATGAAATTTTCCCGGCTGGTATCGGCATAGCGGCCTTTGAGTTCATTGCGGTCTGAAAATCCGATCGAGTGAACGAGAAAATCAATCGAGCCCCATTTGTCTTTCAGTGCTGCAAATACCGCATCGACTGAATCGATATCTTCGACATCACAAGGTAAAAGAATGTCGCTACCAATAGATTGAGCCAAAGGTGCAAGGCGCTTGCCAAAGGCATCGCCCTGATAGGTAAAGGCCAACTCGGCACCCTGTTCAGACAAAGACTTGGCAATGCCCCAGGCAATTGAGTGGTCATTGGCAACGCCCATAATCAGGCCACGCTTGCCTGCCATCAGAGTGCCAAGATTTGGATTGTCTGCCATTCCATTCCCCTTTTTCAGATTTTAAGAAAAGCGCTGGAACGCCAGACAACCATTTGTGCCGCCAAAACCAAAACTGTTGGACAGCACCACGTCAATTTTTGCATCATCAATCCGCTTGCGAACGATGGGAACCCCCTCAAATTCAGGATCAAGTTCGGTGATATGAGCGCTTTCACAAATGAAATTGTTCTGCATCATCAAGATTGAATATATCGCTTCTTGAACACCGGTTGCTCCGAGCGAATGTCCCGTCAATGACTTGGTTGAAGCGATATAAGGCAAATCATCACCAAAAACGTTTTTAATGGCAGCCACTTCGCGCTTGTCGCCAACTGGCGTTGCCGTTCCATGAGGGTTAATATAGTCAACCCGCTCATTGACCGTTTCCAGCGCCATTTTCATACAGCGCTCGGCACCTTCGCCCGATGGCTGAACCATGTCAAATCCATCGGAGTTGGCAGCATAGCCAACCAGTTCGCAGTAAATTTTCGCCCCGCGCGCTTTTGCGTGCTCAAGTTCTTCCAGCACCAGTGTGCCACCACCACCGGCGATGACAAAACCATCCCGATTGACATCAAATGCCCGCGAAGCAACAGCCGGGGTTTCGTTGAACTTTGAAGACATGGCGCCCATGGCGTCAAACAACACCGACAACGTCCAGTCCAATTCCTCGCCGCCACCGGCAAACATAACGTCTTGTTTGCCCCACTGGATCATTTCAGCAGCGCTGCCGATGCAGTGGGCTGAGGTGGAACAGGCCGAGGTGATTGAATAATTTATACCGCGAATACCAAAGGGAACAGCAAGAGTTGCTGAATTTGTGCTCGACATGGCAGCAGGAACAGCGAATGGACCAACCCGCTTGGGGCCCTTTTTCAAGGTGGTTTCAGCCGCTGCAACAATGGTTTTGGTGGATGGACCACCAGAACCCATAATCAGCCCGGTTCGATCGTTCTTGATATCTTTTTCTTCAAGGCCCGCATCGGCTATCGCCTGTTGCATGGCAATGTAGTTCCAGGCTGCACCATCTCCCATAAAGCGCAGGGTGCGGCGGTCGATATGTTCAGAAATATCAATATCAGGGGCGCCCTGAACCTGGGAGCGAAAGCCCAGTTCGGCGAATTTTTCGGCTCGCGAAATGCCGCTTTTGGCTTCGCGCAATGACATCGTCACTTCCTCAGCATCGTTGCCAATGCATGAAACAATCCCCAATCCTGTAACTACAACACGTCTCATAAACTTACCCGCATTTTTAAATCACTCGCTATTTCGCTTCTTCGGCATCAAACAGGCCGACACGCAAATCCTTTGCTGTATATATAACTTCGCCATCTGCCTTCAAGACCCCATCGGCTATGCCCAGTTTAAGCCGGCGCATGATTACCCGTTTGAGATCAACAGTATATTCTATCTTTTTAACATCTGGCGTGACCATGCCGGTAAATTTCACTTCTCCGACACCAAAAGCCCGCCCTTTGCCGGTGCCGCCAAGCCAACCCATATAAAACCCCAGCATTTGCCACAGGGCATCAAGCCCAAGACAGCCGGGCATCACCGGGTCGCCAACAAAGTGGCAGGGAAAGAACCACAAATCGGGTTTAATATCAAACTCGGCAACAATCTGGCCTTTGCCATGTTCGCCACCATCAACACTGACATTTGTGACCCGGTCCAGCATAAGCATAGGTGGTAAGGGCAGTTGGGCATTGCCCGGACCAAATAATTCTTCTCGGGCACACAAGAGCAGGTCTTCATAGGTATAGCTGGATTTTTGTTGGTGCATGCCGTTCCCGGTTTTTTCTGTTAAGTGCAAATTGTCTCTTCATCGTTTCTAACACACCAGCATCTAACGCTCAAATCTAAAAGGGCCAAATGGGACATCTGCAGCGGGAATTTACGCGTCAATGAAAGTGATTGTTGCGAATGATTGTCATTTGGAATATAATCAGGCCACCAAAGTTGCACCCCTATGTAAACAGGATTGATCCGGGTGATAGCAGAAAACAGTGAGCAGAGATTGCGCCAGGCCGGTTTGCGGCCCACACGCCAGCGTATAGCGCTTGCAAACTTGCTGTTTGCCAGGGGTGACCGTCATGTTACTGCAGAAGGCTTACATGCAGAAGCTTACGAGGCAAAACTTCCAGTTTCACTGGCAACGGTTTATAATACCCTGAACCAGTTTACTGAGGCCAATTTATTGCGTGAAGTTGCCTGCGAAGGAAATAAGTCATATTTTGACACCAATATCTCAAACCACTACCACTTTTATGTAGAAGGTGAAGGCGAGTTGATTGATATTCCTGTCGATTCGATAGACGTGGCGGGATTACCGGCAACCCCGCCGGGTAAAAAAATCGGTCGCATTGATGTGATTGTTCAACTGGTACCTGATACGCAGTAAAGCTTTTCGCTAAAGCTTTTCGTTGGGGTAGACGCCCCACAGCATGGATTGGTTGATCCAGCCTTCATAGTCGCCAAGCTTTACCTGACACCAGTTTCCGGTACATTTTTCAACATCACCCACTGCTCCGGCACTGACATTTGCGACAACACTGCTGGATTGACCGGGGGATTTCAGCATACGCACCGCAGCTCCTTCACGCCAGGGGGCAACCGTTACCGTGCGGGTTCCAGCCAGCATCGAATGATAAATCCAACCTTCCTGACCGTCGCTGTCGCGCACCCTGCGCCAGTTTTCAAACTCAGCCACAATTTCCACCGGCAATCCCTTGAGACGAAAAATCCAGGCTAATTTGTGTTGGCTGGAAGGTCCGCGCCGAACATTGACTTTGGAGCGTTTTAAAGAGACAAATCGGGGAACAGGGAGCCCACTGGGTCCGGTTTGCTGTCTCGGTTGGTCAGATTTGCCGGTTTGTTGTTTGGTTCCCGTTGCAGTGTTCTGGGCAGTGCTCTGGTCATCAGTTGTTGCAACACTACTTGTACTGGAAAGAATATACACCAAAATGATGCCAAGAGCAGCAACGCTCGCAACCACCAGGCCGATCCCGAACATGCTGCGTTTGCCTGATTGTCCAGTCATATTTGACCAGTTCCCGATTAGTAATTCCCGCCGCCACTTTTCAACTGCTGCAAAGCAAATCATTTATAGCATACAAGTTCCTGATAATTGTGTCTTCTTTTAGTTTGCGAGCCAGACAAGATCGAAAATTTGTAATATGTTGTCGCGATTACACAAAAAAGCTGGCATGACGCCCGCCATTTAATGCATACTGCAGTCAATGTAAGTCTATGTCGGGAAACATTAATGACAAAACGTAAACCAGTGGTAATCGTTTCGCGAAAATTACCCGATGTGGTGGAAACCCGTCTGCGGGAACTGTTTGACACCCGTTTGAACGAAGAAGATACACCAATGAGCCAGAGCGATCTGGTGGAAGCTGTCAAGACAGCCGAAGTGCTGGTGCCGACAGTTACCGACAAAATCGACAAAGCCGTTATCATGCAGGCTGGCGACCAGTTAAAACTGATTGCCAATTTTGGCACCGGGGTTGACAATATCGATGTGGAAGCCGCCGCTAATCGCGGTATTACTGTGACCAACACGCCAGGGGTGCTGACTGAAGATACTGCCGATATGACCATGGGCCTGATTCTGGCTGTTGCCCGCAGGGTTATTGAGGGTGCTAATGTGATTGCCGATGACAGTACCTGGAAAGGCTGGTCACCGACCTGGATGCTCGGCCACCGAATTTATGGCAAGCGGCTCGGCATTCTTGGCATGGGGCGTATTGGTCAGGCTCTGGCGCGGCGGGCCAAAGCCTTTGGTTTGCAAATTCACTACCACAACCGCAAGCCGGTTCATGCCTCTATTGAAGAAGAACTTGAAGCAACCTATTGGGACAGCCTGCCGCAAATGCTGGCCCGCATGGATGTAGTCTCGGTCAATTGCCCGCACACACCCGGCACCTATCACCTGCTGTCAGCAGGTTTGTTGAAGCTGATGAAACCAACCGCTATTATCGTCAATACCGCGCGTGGTGAAATCATCGATGAGAACGCCCTGACCCGGATGCTTGAAGCAGGCGAGTTGGGCGGTGTTGGACTTGATGTTTTCGAGCATGAGCCTGCGGTAAACAAAAAGCTGCTCAACAACCCGCGCGCCGTACTTCTCCCCCATATGGGTTCAGCCACCATTGAGGGTCGGATTGATATGGGCGAAAAAGTAATCATCAACATAAAAACCTTCACCGACGGGCATACGCCGCCGGATCGGGTGTTGCCGAGCATGGTGTAGGGTGCAGCCGGGTTCAGTGTGAATCTGATGGACTGGTGACCGGCGGATTCATAATTGGCAAACTCCTTGTCGCCTCTTCAAAACCAACAGTGCCTCCGCAGCGGACGAGCGCCAGCAAGGACTGGGCCATTGAGGCCCCGGCGCTTATGCGCCGCCCCTCGGAGGCCCGACCGAAGGGAGGATACGCCGTGAGAGATATCCAGAATCAAAAAGCGCGGCCACTAGGACCGCGCTTTGAAATCGTGCTCTAAAGCCAGCGACTATTCGTCGTCGTCGCTATTTGTCAGATCTTCGCCGGTTTCCTGATCTACCGCTTTCAGCGACAGGCGGACTTTGCCGCGATTGTCGATGGCCAGCAGTTTGACCTTGATTTCATCGCCTTCATTGATGATGTCGGTTACTTTTTCAACGCGCTGCGGGGCAAGTTCTGAAATGTGAACCAGACCATCGCGTGGGCCAAAGAAGTTTACAAAAGCACCAAAATCGACAACCTTGACCACTTTACCGGTGTAAATTTCACCAACTTCAGGTTCATCGGTAATTGACTTGATCCACTTGATCGCTGCTTCAATGGAAGCTTTATCGGACGACGCAACCTTGATAGTGCCATCATCAGCAATGTCAATTTTTGCACCGGTTTGTTCGACGATTTCACGGATCACCTTGCCACCGGCGCCAATCACTTCGCGGATTTTATCGGTCGGCACGTTGATGGTTTCGATACGCGGGGCGTATTCTCCAACTGCTTCACGACCACCGGTCAGGGCTTTGGACATTTCATCAAGAATATACAGACGACCATCTTTTGCCTGATGCAAAGCGGTCTGCATGATTTCTTCAGTGATACCGGTAATTTTGATATCCATCTGCAGGGATGTAATACCTTCGTCGGTACCGGCAACTTTAAAGTCCATGTCACCAAGGTGGTCTTCATCACCCAGGATGTCAGAAAGGACGGCAAACTTTTTGCCTTCCAGGATCAGGCCCATGGCAATCCCGGCAACCGGTTTGCGAACCGGTACACCGGCATCCATCATTGACAAGGAAGCACCACAAACTGACGCCATCGAAGAAGAACCATTGGACTCGGTAATCTCTGACACTACGCGGATTGTATAAGGGAACTGCTCGACGCTGGGCATCATAGCGTGCATGGCCCGCCAGGCAAGTTTACCGTGGCCAATTTCGCGGCGCCCGGTAAAGCCAACACGGCCAACTTCACCGACAGAATAAGGCGGGAAGTTGTAATGCAGCATGAACCGTTCTTTGTAAGTGCCTTCCAGAGAATCGATAAATTGCTCATCATCACCAGTACCAAGAGTGGTGACCACCAGAGCCTGGGTTTCACCACGGGTGAACAGGGCCGAGCCATGGGCCCGGGGCAGAACACCAACCTCACATTTGATAGCGCGAACATCCGCAAGACCGCGTTCATCGATCCGCTTGCCGGTTTCAATGATATTGCCGCGAACGATTGATTTTTCAACCGCTTTAAAAGCCTCACCGACTTTGCTGGGATCGGCAGCGTTTTCATCATCTTCAGGGCAAAGTTTGGCAAGCACTGCATCTTTTGCTTCGGCAATTTTTGCAACACGATCTTCTTTTGTCGTAATTGCATAGGCTTTGCGAAGATCTTTTTCTGCCAGCTTGGAGACTTCTTTGACCATTGCAGAATTGTCGATGGCTGCAATATCGCGGGGTTCACGAGCCGCTTTTTCAGCCAGACGAATGATCATGTCGATAATCGGCTGGAATGCTTCATGACCGGCCATCACAGCACCGAGCATGATTTCTTCTGAAAGCTCATCAGCTTCAGATTCAACCATCAGCACCGCATCTTGGGTGCCGGCAACAACCAGATCAAGAACACTTTCTTCTTTTTCTTCGGTGGTTGGGTTGATGATGTAATCACCATCTTTATAGCCAACCCGAGCGGCACCAATTGGCCCCATGAACGGGATGCCTGAAATGGTAAGGGCAGCTGAAGTTGCAACCAGTGCAACAATATCGGGATCATTTTCCAGATCATGCGAAATAACGGTACAAATAATTTGGGTTTCACACTTAAAGCCCTTGGCAAAAAGTGGACGGATCGGCCGGTCGATCAAACGACAAACCAGTGTTTCCTTTTCGCTCGGACGGCCTTCGCGTTTGAAAAAACCGCCTGGAATTTTACCGGCGGCATAAGTTTTTTCCTGATAATTTACTGTAAGCGGGAAGAAGTCGAGTCCCGGCTTTGGCGAACGGGCGGCAACGGCTGTTGCCAGCACAGTGGTTTCACCATAGGTGACCAAAACGGCACCATCGGCCTGACGGGCCACACGACCGGTTTCTATACGCAAGGGCTTTCCTGCCCATTCGATTTCTTCTACATGAATATTAAACATTTAATTTCCTTTTCGGACGGTCCTGTGTTGTCTCTTGATACTTAACTGACAACGCCCCTTTTGGACCTGATAATGGCAATAAGGCCCCATTGCCTTTTGCCTGAATGTGGGGAAGTGCTGGCGAGCAGCTTAAATTGCCCGCCTTGGTAGGTTTTGTTTAGCGGCGAACGCCGAGAGTTTTAATCAACGCCTGATAACGCGGCTCATCTTTGGACTTGATATAGTCCAGAAGTTTACGGCGGCGGCTCACCATTTTCAGCAGGCCGCGTCGTGAATGATTATCTTTTTTATGGTCTTTGAAGTGTTCGGTCAGGTTTTTGATCCGTTCGGTCAAAATTGCGACCTGAACATCCGGTGACCCTGTGTCGCCCTTTGTTTGGGCAAATTCTTCGATCAGCGCTTCTTTGCGCTCTGTAGTGATCGACATCGTATTCTCCTAAAAATTGCCGCTTCATTGCGGCGTTTAACTCAAATTAAAAACCCGTTTCGGTTTCAGCATGCCTTTTTCAACGCTTGCAAGTGCCACCGGCTTTCCCCGGTATTTGGCAACAACAAGGTCATTATTGATAGGCGCATCACGTCCACGCAGAATAACCGCCCGGCCTTGTCTTAAAGAAAACGCCTGACTTTGATCAACCAATACCGCCAGGATGTCGTCCAGCACAGCATCGATCGGTAAAAGGCAGGCCAAAAGGCCGGTTCGATCAGCGCCCTTATGACTCAATTCTTCAAGTTTTTCCAGCAAAATCATGTCGTGGCTCGAAAAAGGCTTAACAAAAGTGCGCCGCAACGCCGTTACATGACCAAAACAACCCATATCGCGACCCATATCACGGGCTAATGCTCTGATATATGTACCTTTTCCGCAAGTAACTTTAAATAAGGCGTGATCTTTGTCAGAACATGAAACAAGCTCCAGCTTGTCGATCTGCACATCGCGGGGTGCAATTTCCACCTTTTTTCCGGCCCGGGCCAGATTATAAGCCCGTTCTCCGGCCAGTTTAATGGCAGAAAACTGTGGGGGAATTTGTGAAATGAGGCCGGTGTAATTGGGCAATATGGCGTCTATGTCTTGCCGTGTTGGCCTGATATCTGATTGCTCGACAATCTCACCTTCGCCATCATCAGTATTGGTTTCTTGCCCCCATCTGACAGTAAACTCATATTCCTTGGCCCCATCCACGGCAAAAGGCACGGTTTTGGTTGCTTCGCCAAGGGCAATCGGCAACAGGCCACTGGCCAGCGGGTCAAGAGTTCCGGCATGCCCGGCTTTTTGCGCGTTAAAAATTGCCCGCACCACTGCCACCGCTTTGGTTGAGGTCATGCCATAGGGTTTGTCGAGAACACACCAGCCGTTGACGGGCAAACCTTTCTTGCGCCGGGCCATGTTTTAGCTCTCAGACAAATCGTCATTAGAGCGTTGCAAATCTCGCATCACTTTGGGGTCGTGCAGAAGATCATCAATGCGGCGGGCGTGATCCGGTGCCGTATCAAGCATAAACCTGATGTTGGGCATGAATTTCAGCCCCAGACGTGGCGAAAGGAGTTTTCGCAGAAATTTTTTGTTGCGTTTTAGCGCCGCCATCAGTTGATCTTCGTGACCCTCAATTAGCGGGCGGACATAGGCGCGACCCTGTTTGAGGTCCGGCGCCATCGAGACCTCAAGAACTGTAACCCCTGATTTTTCCAGATCAGGATCATTGGTTTCTCCGCGTGTGAAAATTTCTGACAGCGCGTGCCGCACCAGTTCACCAACTCTTAGCTGGCGCTGGCTGGGTTCATTACCTTTAGCCATTTCAGTCTCGTAAAGTTTAGCTTTTAAAGTTTATTTTTCCTGGTCAAGCAATTCGTCGATGGTGCGATCGATTGCTTCAACTGTGAAGCACTCGATCACATCGCCCGCGCGCATGTCCTGATAGTTTTCAAAGGCCATGCCGCACTCTTGTCCGCCAACAACCTCTTTGACTTCATCCTTGAAGCGCTTGAGGGTTGAAAGCTCACCGTCATGGACAACAACATTGTCGCGGATCAGGCGCACTTTGGCACCGCGCTGGACCTTGCCTTCAGTGACCCGGCAACCGGCAACCTTGCCAACTTTCGAGACGTTAAAGACTTCCAGGACTTCTGCATTGCCAAGGAATGTTTCGCGCAACGTTGGATCAAGCAGGCCGGACATGGCAGCTTTTACATCATCAACAAGATCATAGATGATGTTATAATAGCGAATTTCACGACCGGTCTGGGTTGCCAGTTCGCGCGCCTGTTTATTGGCCCGTACATTGAAACCAAAAATAACTGCATCAGAAGCTTTTGCCAGTTCAATGTCAGACTCGTTAATGCCACCGGCAGCGTGATGGATAACCCGTGCAGTCACTTCCTTGGTGGACAGCTTGTCCAGGGCCTGAACAATTGCTTCAGCCGAACCCTGAACGTCAGCTTTCAGCAAAATGGAAACCTCACGACGATCAGCCTCTTTCAACTGGTTCATCATCTGCTCAAGTGTCATGGCAGATGTTGAGGTACCGCGCGCTTCGCGAATCTTGCGAATACGATAATCGGTAATTTCCCTGGCCTGTGCTTCTGATTCAACCACCACCAGCTGGTCACCAGCTTCTGGCGGACTGTTCAGGCCCAGCACCTCAACCGGCTGTGAGGGTACCGCTTGAGCAACATTGTTGCCTTTGTCATCAATCAGGGCACGAACCTTGCCCCAGGCACGACCGGCAACAATGATGTTACCGATTTTCAGGGTGCCGCGTTGGACCAGCATGGTTGCCACAGCACCACGGCCACGATCCAGTTGCGCCTCAACCACCATGCCGTCAGCCGGACGATCTGGATTGGCCTTTATTTCAAGAATTTCTGATTGCAACAAAATAGTATCCAGCAACTTGTCCAGATTGGTGCCTTTTGTTGCTGAAACTTCAACTTCCAACACATCACCACTCATGCTCTCAACAACGATTTCATGGGACAAAAGATCGGTACGAACCCGCGTCGGATCAGCGCCCACAACATCAATTTTGTTGATCGCAACGATAATAGGCACACCGGCTTCTTTGGCGTGTTTGATGGCTTCAACAGTTTGGGGCATAACACCATCATCAGCTGCAACAACCAGGATGACGATGTCAGTGGCTTGTGCGCCACGCGCCCGCATGGCCGTAAATGCTGCGTGACCAGGTGTATCAAGAAAGGTAATCAAACCATTATCAGTTTCAACCTGATAGGCCCCAATATGCTGGGTAATGCCACCGGCTTCTCCAGCCACGACATTTTCTTTGCGCAGGGCGTCAAGCAATGAGGTTTTACCATGGTCAACGTGGCCCATAACGGTCACCACAGGCGGACGTGGCAGCATATCTGCTTCATCGTCCTCATCGCCCATAATGCCTTCTTCGACGTCTGATTCAGACACCCGTTTTACCGTGTGGCCAAATTCTTCGGCAATCAGTTGGGCAGTATCAGAGTCAATGATGTCATTGATCTGGTGCATTTGCCCCTGCTTCATCAGCGATTTGATAATGTCGACAGCCCGCTCGGCCATTCTGTTGGCCAATTCCTGAATGGTGATGACTTCAGGAATAATAACCTCGCGGAATTGCTTTTCCTGCGGAGCAGAAGATAGCCCGGCGGCCTGTTTTTTCTGGCGCTCCATCCGGCGCTTGAACGCCGCGACTGATCTGTTGCGTTCACGGTCACCAGTAAGGGCATTGCCAATTGTCAACTTGCCACGACGGCGCTCTTGTTCGCCTTTGGTCGGGCGTTGCGGCTGGGCCGGTTTGTTTTCTTTTTTCGGTTTGCCCCGTGTTCGCGCTGTTGCGCCTTCTTTGATGCTAGCAGGATCAGCATCGGGTATTGGTGCTGGGGCCGATTGTTGGTCTTTGGTCTGCTTGCGGGCTGTTTCTGCTGCCAGTCTGGCTTCTTCTGCTTCGCGCTCAGATTTAGCCTGGGCTTCTTCAGCTGCTTTCAGAGCATCCAGTTCAACCTGTCGGGTGCGATCAACTTCTTCTTCCACAGCCCGAACTTTTGCTTCTGCCAGGGCTTTTTCGCGCGCTTGCTGTTCGCCGCTGGTCAAGCCGCCTTTTGCTGCAGCTTCTGGAGCAGGAACTGGTTTTTTGGCCGGAGCGGCCGGAATGTCGGGCGATGGTGGGGCCGGTTGCGGTATTTTTGCCGCCGGTTTTCCGGCTGCCCCCGGGGTTCCCAAAACCCGCTTGCGCCTGGTTTCAACGACAACTGTTTTGGATCGGCCATGGGAAAAGTTCTGGCGAACCTTGCTTTGCTCGACAGTTGTACGGCTCACGGACAGCGTGCGGCCGCCTTTTGCCGGTTCTTTGGTGTCTTTTTCGTTCGTATCGCTCATATCAGTCTTTATATAAATCCTGTTAGAAACCGCGGTATTTGGTCAATTTATCAACAGCGGCAAGGACGTTTTGTGTCATGTTTCCGTGTGTTATAGCAGCATGTATCACATTTGTACTGCCAAAGGCCATGTCCATTTGCCCAGAAGTGAAAAGTTTGATTAATCGGCCTTGCGGAAAAACCGCTGCAAACTTTTTCTCCAGCTTCTTTTGCCCACCTTCAGCGCCATCTTTTGCTTCAATCAACGCAGTAAGTTCGGTTTTCGACATCGCCAAAAAAACCTTGTCAAACCCTGTAATAACCTCGCCGGCTTTTTTTGCCAGAGACAAACTGTTCAAGGCGCGCGCCTCCAGCATGGCTTCTATGGTTTGCGGCAGATCATCAGCTACTTTGCACTTGGCTTTAAAAGCCCGGGCAAACAACTTCTTTTTTACCGCTTCTTCCACACTGGATTTGCTGCATGTCACCCAAACACCTCGTCCGGGCAGTTTCTCCTTTAAATCTGCAACAACAACGCCGGTTGGATCGCTTTCATCGCCAGAGGGTCCTATGACAAACCGCAGCAGTTCAGTTCTGTCTGCCGGTTGCCGTTTGACGATGCATTTGCGCTCCATCGTATCGTTTTGCCCTTTTGTTATCAGGCCTCTCCTTTTGCTTCAGACGGTGCATCATCGGTTGTTTCACCATCTTCTTGCTCACCGTCTGCCTGTTCTGGTGTTTCTTCTGGCGTTTCAACTTCCGCTTCAATCCAGCCAGCTTTGATGCGGGCAGCCATGATCATGTTTTCAGCCTCTGCTGATGAAACCTTGATCTTGCTGAAAGCACCGTCATGCTGGGTAACCTCTCCATCAACCCGCTCGCTCCAGCCGGTAAGGTCATCGGTTGCGCAACCGGCAAAATCTTCCACGGTGCGAATATTATCTTGGCCAAGGGCGACCATCATTTCCGGCGTCATGCCGTCAATTTCAAGCAATTCATCCTCAACTCCAAGACTTTTGCGTTTTTCGTCCAGTTCTTTGGCAAGGCGCTCAAGGTATTCGCGGGCCCGGGTTTGCAGTTCAACGGCTGTTTCTTCGTCAAGACCTTCGATGATGGCAATTTCATGCGGGTCGACATAGGCAACCTCTTCCACTAGCTCAAAACCTTCAGAGGCCAGTAATTGGGCCAGCATTTCATCCACATCAAGAGCTTCCATGAAACGTTCCGTCCGGGCAGTAAATTCTTTCTGGCGGCGTTCCGACTCATCGGCCTCGGTCATAATATCGATGTCCCAGCCGGTCAGTTGCGAAGCAAGGCGCACATTCTGGCCGCGACGACCAATGGCCAGAGACAACTGCTCATCAGGAACCACCACTTCAATTCGCTGGGTTTCTTCATCAAGTACCACTTTGGAAACTTCAGCGGGTGCCAGGGCATTGACGATGAAGCTGGCTGCATCGTCAGTCCATGGAATAATGTCGATCTTTTCACCCTGCAATTCATTGACAACCGCCTGCACCCGGCTGCCGCGCATACCCACACAGGCACCGACCGGGTCAACAGAAGAATCTTTCGAGATTACCGAAATTTTGGCCCGGCTGCCCGGATCACGGGCAACCGACACCACTTCAACAATACCATCGTAAATTTCCGGCACTTCCTGGCCGAAAAGCTTTTTCATAAATTCAGGCCGGGCCCGTGACAGGAAGATCTGCGGTCCGCGGGTTTCCTCGCGAACATCATAAATATAGGAGCGGATACGGTCGCCGGTTCTGAAATTTTCCCGCGGCAGGCCTTCATCGCGCCGCACAATGCCTTCACCGCGACCAAGGTCAACAATCACATTGCCATATTCAGCCCGCTTGACGACGCCGTTGACCACTTCACCAACCCGGTCTTTAAATTCGGCGTACTGGCGTTCACGCTCAGCATCGCGAACCTTTTGGACAATCACCTGCTTGGCGTTTTGCGCAGCGATACGTCCGAAATCAATTGGTGGAAGGGGTTCGGAAATTGAATCGCCAACTTTTGCTTCGCCGTTGATTTTTTCAGCTTCGGCCAGCAAAATTTCAGTGGCTTCATTTTCAATGGTTTCGACAACCTCAAGCATGCGTCGCAGGCTGATCTCGCCGGTTTGTGGGTTGATCGTTGCCCGAATGTCATTTTCCTGCCCGTAGCGTGAGCGCGCGGCCCGCTGGATGGCATCTTCCATCGCAGCCAGCACCAGACCCTTGTCAATGGACTTTTCGCGGGCAACCGCTTCTGCGATCTGCAACAGTTCCAGCCTGTTTGCACTTACAGCCATGTCAGACATATTCACTCTCCATCTTCGTCACATTAAAAAAGTTTTCCAAAAAATCTCTGTTTCAGTCCATTTCGCTGCCATCAGTTGGCGCGCCATCTTTTGCCGCCATACGGCTCTTTTCCAGCAAATCATCCGTCATCACCAGCTTTGCATCACTGATCAGGTCAAAGGGCAGGCCGATCAGGATATCTTCATCTGAACCATCATCAGGTTTGACAAAAATTCTGACCTCACCGTCTTCAAAACCTTCCAGTTTCCCCT
>UOEC01000153.1_pt1 | contig 25336 bp, 21 predicted proteins | sample 1988601 | NCBI WGS metagenome assembly UOEC01 (sample SAMEA4712195, study PRJEB27164) | hydrothermal vent metagenome | biome: marine basaltic hydrothermal vent biome; feature: marine hydrothermal vent; material: mineral | place: Pacific Ocean | collected 2011-06-14/2011-07-23 | depth 1719 m
CATGAGCCGTCATGGCCATCGGAATATCAGCCAGGGCAGCAAAAGGGAGAAAATCACCATGCAGCAACTCCTGGTAGTCAGTATCAACTGTTGGCAGGCTCATGTGGCTGTCTGACATAGCCCGCCCATGACCGGGAATGTGTTTGATGATGCCAAGCACCCCGCCCTCCATCAGACCGGTTACTGCTGCTCGCGCCAAAACCGAAACCCGTTCTGGTGTCACACCATAGGCGCGATCTCCGATGATTTCATGGGAACCAGGCTGGGGAACATCGAGAACCGGCAGACAATCGACATTAATGCCGACATCAAAAAGATCTTTCGCCATTAGTCTGGTAACCAGTCGGACCAGTTTCAGGGCCCGTATGGGATCGCGATCGTATAAAATACTGTATTTGGCTGCGGCAGGAAACTTTCGCCATAAAGGTGGTCCCATGCGTTGGACCCTGCCGCCTTCCTGATCAATCAGAACCGGGGCATTTGTGCGGCCGGTGATTTTGCGAAAGTGAGCAGTCAGGTGGGTGATCTGTTCCGGAGAATCAATATTGCGTTTGAAAAGAATGAGTCCCCAAGGATTTGTCCGTTCAAAAAAGGCAACTTCCTGGGATGTCAGTGAGGTTCCTTCGCAACCGGATATAAATGCACCGATAGTCATAGACATCCCCCCTAACTGGTACCTAACTGAATTTGCCTGGCCAATGGGGTTGTGGAGCACCCATCGCTCAACCATCAGAATCAGTCATGATTGTGGGGGCATTAACGGTTGCGCACAAGACAATCTTTTTCGCCTGCGGCGATCAAGGCATTGCACAATTGGACTGCCTGGCTGCGACTGGCAACCGAGCCCAGGCGCAATTTATAAAATTTACCGCTTTGTCCGAGATCGCCTTCGCGTATTTCAGGCGACAATCCGCGCAAGATCGATGCGTGGCGGCTGATCAGGCGACGATATTCAGATGAAGCCGCATTGCGATCCCTGAAGGTCGACATTTGCAAGACATAACCACTTCCTTGTGCCGCTGGTTGCTGCTGCGGGGCAACGGGCGCAGGTTGCCGGGGTTGGATTTGGGGTTGGGGCAGACTTTGAGGTTGGGGCAGGCTGGCGATATTGGTATTTGGCTGGTGCGGCACTGCAGGAGCGTTAAAATTGCGCGAACCAGATGTACCTGGAGAAAGTTGCACCGGCCCGCTACCGGTCAGTGGCTGGCGTGGTGCTACAGGTATTGCCGGTGGTGGCGGGGCAACTGAACGGGTCAGGGCTGCCAGCCTGCGCTGTTCTTCAGCTTGGCGGGCACGGGCAATCACAGCTACCGGTTTTCTGCGCGGCAATGGTGGGGCAGCAGTGGTTGGGGCTGCAGCATCTGGTGCCTGTGGTCCAGAAGGTATGGCGACAGGCGTGCCGGATGGAGGTTCAACCGATGCCGTTTCTGAAGTTGCTGGTTGATCTGGCGCGGCCACTGGTGGCAAAGCTAAGGGGGCTTGTTGGCCCCCTGCTTGTACTGCTGATGATTTTTCCTGTCCGGCTGTAGGCGCGATAACGGTTTGCCCGGTTTTGCTCGCTCCTGATGCCACACCGGCTACCCGGTTGGATTTCTGGGCTCCTGCCCCCGGAACACCTTCCTGTATGCCTCCTTGCACGCCTGGAATTGTTGGGGGCGGCGGTAAAGGAAGCGGCAATGGCTGGACGCCTAATGGAGCTTGGCCTGCCGGAGGTGCTTGGCCTGCCGGAGCTGGTTCGGGCACAACTGGTGGTGGTGGTGTTTGAGGCGTTTCTTCAGATGGCACCAGCTTTTCCGGTTCCAGGGTTTCGTTGCCAAGAATACGGTCATAAATTTTCTTGCGTCGAACCGGTGCACCAGGTGTTGCTGTGTCAGCAGGATTTGGCGCAACTTTTACCGGTTGTTCCGGGGCCGTTACCGTTGGAACATTACCGCCAGAAGGCGTGTTTGATCCGATTTTTGTGCCATAGTTGATGAACCAGTAAGCTCCTGCCGCAATAGCGGCAACGACAACCAGCATCAGAACAACAAAAACCCACACACCACCGCGGCTGCGCGGCTCTTCGTCATAATCAAAGGCTTCATCATAATCTTGATAAGCGGCAGAATAATCTGACACGCCAGCCCGGCGCGGGGCTTGACGGGGTGGCTCTGGCCCATCGTCAAACAGATCATCAACCACCTCATCGGTGTAATAGGCTTCGCGTGACTGAGGCGGCCGGTTACCATCTCTGGCCCTGTCGTCTCTGGCCCTGTTGTCTCTGGCCCTGTCGTCTCTGGAAGGTGCACGCTGACCCCTGACTGGTGGCTCTGCGTAGCGGTCATAAGCGGGTGCAGCTGGTGCGCTAGCAGGCTGGTCATTATATTCGCGATACCCATGGGTCTGGCGATATGCGTCGCTCGGCTGATAAGCAGGTGGCGCTGATGTTGGCGCAGCAGTATGTTCAGGGCGAAAAGGTGGCCGTGGCTCGGGTGCTCGAGGCGGTGTTGAGCGCATCTCAGGTGCTGCCGGACGCCTCGGTGGAGAGGTCGGCTTTTCTCTGGATGCTGCTTTTATCTCTTCATCAGCAAAACTGAATTTTGGTCCGCTTCCCCCGCTGGGGCCGCCGGAAAGCCGGCTGCGGGTTTCTTCAGCCCGTTTTTTGGCCAGCGCCTCTGCAGCTTCTCGCTGAGCCCGTAACCGCTCGGCAAAAGCTTTACTTCGTTCTGTTGATGCACCAGATGAATTTGTTGGTGTCGGTGCAGCCGGCCGGGCCGAAGCTGCAGGCTTTGGCGGCGGCGGTGAAGCCGGACGTCGCGGAGCCATTGGTGCCGGGCGTGCAACAGGTCGTGGAGCCGGGCGTGCCGCACCGCTTGCCTGATGAGGCGCTTTCGGCGCTGGTTCAACGCTGGTTTTTGGTTCTTTTTTGAATTCGTCGGCGAGTTTAGGCATGTCGCCTTTTACGCCGATCCGATCACGCCAATTTCTTGGCCCTGATGAATTATTGCTGGAGTTATCAGCCATTTACCGTCTTTCGCTCTTACATCTCTTTTACTGGTGTTACACCCAGGATTCGTAATCCATTTGACAGAATATAGCGAACCGCACGCAACAAAGCGAGACGCGCGTGTGTAACTTCTAATGAATTCTGAAGGATAAACCTTAAATTTGGCTTATCTTTGCCCTTGTTCCACAAAGAATGGAAGTCCGAGGCCAAATCATACAAATAGAATGCCACCCTGTGAGGCTCATGTGCCAATGCCGCTGCTTCCAAAATTCGTGGGTATTCAGCCACACGCCGAATTATCGCCAACTCTGCATCATCATTAAGACATGACAATTGATCCGCATCAACTGAAATTTCTGTAAGATCCTGATTCAGGTCTTTTTCAGCATTGCGAAAAACCGAACAAATCCGGGCATGGGCGTACTGAACATAGAAAACCGGATTTTCGCGGGATTGTTCAGTGACCTTCTGGAAATCAAAATCCAGCGACGCTTCGTTCTTTCGATAAAGCATCATAAACCGAACGACATCGGGACCAACTTCATCGACCACATCGCGCAAGGTGACAAAGGTCCCTGCCCGCTTGGACATTTTAAAGGGCACCCCGGCCCTGAACAGATTGACCAGTTGGCACAAGCGAACTGTCAATTGTACCTCGCCACCTGAAAGCGCTTTGGCAACAGCTTGTAACCGTTTGACATATCCGCCGTGGTCAGCGCCCAGCACATAAATCAGTTGCTTGAAACCACGGTCGATTTTATCCTTGGTATAGGCCACATCGGCAGCAAAATACGTATATGAGCCATCCGATTTGACCAGCGCGCGATCCACATCGTCGCCAAATTCACTGGATTTGAACAGTGTCTGCTCGCGATCTTCCCAGTCATCAGGCAACTTGCCTTTGGGCGGTGGCAGTCTGCCTTCATAAATCAGTCCGGCGTCTTTCATCGACGCGATTGCTTTTACAATGCCACCTTCATCGTGCAATTTCTTTTCGGAAAAGAAAACATCCTGCTTGATATTCAAAGTGGCAAGGTCTGCCCTGATCAGGTCCATCATCATGGAGATGGAACGCTGCCTAAGCAGCTCCATCCGCTGGTCCTCTGCCATGTTTAAAAGTTTGTCGCCAAACTCTTGCTTAAGAGCCTGACCTACCGGAACCAGATAATCACCGGGATAAAGGCCATCAGGAATTTTGCCAATTTCCTCTCCCAGCGCCTCGCGGTAGCGAATAAACGCTGAATTGGCCAAAACATCGATCTGCCCACCAGCGTCATTGATGTAATATTCGCGAGTGACATCATAACCGGTTTGTTCCAGCAATGCTGAAAGCGCATCACCAAAAACCGCGCCGCGACAATGGCCCACATGCAACGGTCCAGTTGGATTGGCCGACACATATTCAACATTGACCGGCAAGTTGTTGCCAAGCTTTGACTGGCCGAAGGTTTCACCCGCTGACAAAACAGCAGCCAGCACCTTCATCCAGTAGGATTGATCAAGACGCATATTGATAAAACCGGGCCCGGCGATTTCCACTCCGGAAATGTCGGCATTTTTCTCAAGTTGTGCGGCAATCACCCCGGCAATTTCGCGGGGACTTTTTCGGGCCGGTTTGGCCAGCACCATGGCCGCATTGGTGGTGATATCACCATGGGATGGGTCGCGTGGCGGCTCTACAACAATACGTGAAAAATCAAGCCCTTGAGGGAGTTGGCCATCGGCAACCAGCTCCTCCAAAACAGCTTTTACGACACCCGTAAAATGGGTAAACAAGTTCATTGTTGAACGATCCGAATTTTGAAATTTTAAAAAGATTGGCCGGGCTTAACGGAAAAGCGGGTCAAGGTCAAATATAGCCTTGTGCTGATCAAGGGCATAGCGGTCGGTCATTCCGGCGATGTAATCACAAACCTTGCGGGCTTTGCGGTCTTCATCAAGGTTATCAGCGCGCCACTTTTCCGGCAAACGCGATGGATCGGCCATAAAGGCTTCAAACAAATCCCTGATTACACGGCGGGCCCGGGCCATGTTGTCGCTGACCAGCTTGTGGTGATACATGCGGCGCATCAGGAAAGACTGCAACACTTTGTTCTTTTCATGCATCTGGGGTGAAAAGTCGACCAGCAACTGACTGAGATTGCGAACATCGTCTGGCGATTGCGGTTGGTATTTTTCAATTTGTTTTTCCGTATGGGCGATGACGTCATTGACCATCAGGGTGATTACCGAGCGCACGGTTTCGTGTATCAGGCGGGATTTCTCTATTTTCGGCCATTTTTCCAGGGTTTTGGACAAAGCACCACCGACCAGCGGGTTATCGCCAAGATCAATCACATCAAACAATTTGGCCCGCAGCCCGTCATCGATGTCGTGAGCGTTGTAGGCGATATCATCTGAAATTGCTGCTATTTGCGCCTCGGCCGAGGCAAAGGTTGCCAGCTCAAGGTCGTTGGCGTGAGCAAACTCGCTGATTGCAACCGGGATTCCCCTCACCTCATAGCGTTCTGTCAGCGATCCATCCATATTGACCAGCGGACCATTGTGCTTGACCAGACCTTCGAGAGTTTCCCAGGTCAGGTTCAAGCCATCAAAAGCAGCATAAGATTGTTCCAGTCGCGTGACAATACGCAAAGCCTGGGCGTTATGGTCAAAACCACCATAAACTTCCATGCAGTTATCAAGGGCTTCTTCGCCCGCATGACCAAAGGGGGTGTGGCCAAGATCATGGGCCAGGGCGAGTGATTCTGTCAGATCTTCATCGAGGCCAAAATACCGGGCCATGGTGCGCGCCACCTGGGCCACTTCGAGGGAGTGGGTCAGCCGGGTGCGGAAGTGATCGCCCTCGTGATAAACGAAAACCTGGGTTTTATGTTTGAGCCGACGGAAAGCGCTGGAATGAATGATGCGGTCGCGGTCGTGCTGGTAACAACTGCGTAAATAACTGTCTTGTTCACCGCTAAAGCGGCCTTTGGAGTTTTCCGGGCTTTGGGAAAATATCGCCTTTTTGTAATTCATGAGTTCTCTAAAACTTGACAAAACGCCGGTATGGACCGACATAACATCTATACCTTTTAATGAAATGAAATAACAATGTCCTCAGATATTACAATGACAAGTGCAGCCGCTGAGCGGATCAAGGAAATTCTGGTTGCTGAACCTGATAAAAAAGCCCTGCGAATTTCGGTTTCCGGTGGCGGATGCTCAGGCTTTCAGTATGAATTTGACCTTGATAAGGTCAGCAATGATGATGATCACGCGATTGAAAAAGATGGCTCGACCATATTGATTGATGCCATCTCGCTGGTTTATCTGCTTGGCTCGGAAATCGACTTTGTTGATGACCTGATCGGTGCGTCCTTTCAGATCAACAACCCTAATGCGACAGCCTCATGTGGCTGTGGCACCAGCTTTTCAATTTAAATGAAAATTGCTACCTGGAACATTAACGGCATCAAGGCTCGCCTGCCGGTGCTGCTTGATTGGCTGAAAGAAGCCAACCCTGATGTTTGCTGTCTGCAGGAGATCAAATCTGTTGATGAGAATTTTCCCGGCGGCGCGATCGAAGACCTTGGTTACAATGTGGTCACCCATGGCCAAAAAGGGTTTAACGGCGTTGCCATTCTGTCAAAGCGACCCTTTGATGAAATAACCCCTCGCTTGCCCGGCAATGATGATGATGTGCAGGCCCGTTATCTAGAAGCGGTGATTCCGTTTGGCGACAAAGTGGTGCGGGTGGCATCAATTTACCTGCCCAATGGCAATCCGGTTGATACGGAAAAATATCCCTACAAGCTTGGCTGGATGGATCGCCTGACAGACCATGCAAAAAAGCTTTTGTTGCTTGAAGAACCGCTCATACTTGCCGGCGACTACAACGTCATACCACAAGTCGAAGATGCCAGAAAACCGGAAAGCTGGGTTGGCGATGCTTTGTTTCTGCCGGAAACGCGCAGCAAGTTCCGCGAGTTGGTCAATCTGGGCTTTACCGATGCCCTGCGGGTTTTTGAGGCCGGACACGATATTTACACCTTCTGGGATTATCAGGCCGGGGCCTGGCAAAGAGGCAATGGCATCCGCATTGACCACCTGCTGCTGTCACCGCAAGCCACCGACGTTCTGACCGGTTGCCATGTCGACAAATATGTTCGTGACTGGGAAAAGCCTTCTGACCACGTACCTGTGATTATGGAAATACAGGCTTAGACCAGTTCGTCCAAAATTTCAGTTTGCAGGCGCGACAGGAACTTGGCCGACAGCCTGATACAAACCATTTTGCTGACTGTTTTGCGGGGCGGTATGCTGGCCAGTCAGTTGAGCATTTCTGGTGGTTAAAGGCGGCCTGACCGGTTTGCGGGCTCGAGCCGGGTTGACCAGACGGTTTTTCTCCATCCAGCGAACAGCAAGGCTTTGTGCTCGCTGGTATTCTTTATCTGTCAATTTTCGGGAAAGCTCATCGAGCCGGTCAAAGATTTGTGGATAAAGCGCTTCATTGGTGCCGGTGGTTGCAACGATATACATGGCTACGGCCCGGATCATACTTTTGCGAACCAGTTTTCCCTCGGCTGACAAATCACCCAGTTGAGCCAGAGCTGGCGGGAAACGCTTGCGCGCCGCCAGACGCATCCAGCGCACCGCCTTTTTGGGATTGCGCTTTACAGCCTGCCCTTTCATGAACATGTTGGCGAGACCAAATTGAGCTGCCGGATGCCCCCTGGTGGCTGCTTTGTTATATAACCGCATCGCCCGGGCGTAATCTTTTTTAACGCCGCCAGATTTGATACCGGTGCGGTAACCATCCGCTACCCGAACAAGTGAATCCAGCACAATCAGAAACATGCGCGGCGGCAATCCGCGATCATTGTATTCGACCGCAACGGTGCGATAGAACTGGAAGGCCTTGCCCGCATCTGCCGGCACGCCCAAACCTAACCGATGAATATGGCCCAGGTACCATGCCGCAAGAAAATTACCACTTTTCAAGGCTTTCTGAAGATATTTTCGGGCTTTGGTGTAATTTCCTTTGCGATAAGCCTGTTTGGCTTTCTGCATATCGTTCTTCCAAATGGAAATATCGCCAAGATTTGGCAGTTTAAATTTGGACTTTGGCGGGGCCAGTTTGGAAAAATTAAAAGTATCGCCGCCAGCGTATAGCGCTGTGGGCATCAGCAGCCCGAGCGCCAGCACCAGCGCTGCAAGCAGGCGTGTGCTAAAAACCCGGGTCAGAAAGGTCGGTAGATTATATGTCAGCGTAACAAACAACTTCAGCCTTTCCTCCAGGATGGGTTACAGCGCCGTAACGGGCTTTGCCGACGCCTTGAGCATATTTCCAGATGCAACCGGATTGGAACGTTGTTTCGCGTGGTTTCCAACTTGTTTTCCGCTCTGCAAATTCTTCATCGCTGACGTCGACTGATAATTCACCCGTAACAGCGTTAATGGTGATCATATCGCCGTCTTTCAGCAGGCCGATGGGGCCGCCTTCAGCTGCTTCGGGTCCAACGTGGCCAATACAAAACCCGCGAGTTGCACCAGAGAACCGGCCGTCGGTGATAAGGGCCACCTTGTCGCCCATACCCTGGCCGTAAAGCGCCGATGTGGTTGAAAGCATTTCGCGCATGCCGGGACCACCACGGGGACCTTCGTAGCGGATAACAAAAACATCACCTTCCTTGTATCGGCGGTTTTTTACGGCATCAAAACATTCTTCTTCGTTGTCAAAACATCGAGCCGGGCCGGTAAATTCAAGTCGTTCCATGCCGGCAACTTTTACAATCGCGCCATCAGGGGCCAAATTTCCCTTCAAGCCGACAACGCCACCAGTTTCGGTAATTGGACGGTTGGCCGGATAAACCACGTCCTGTTTGTCATTCCACTCAACCTTTTCCATGTTTTCAGCCATGGTGCGCCCGGTAACAGTCATGCAATCGCCATGCATAAAGCCGTTATCAAGAAGGGTTTTCATCAATTGAGGAATGCCGCCTGCTTCGAACATGTCTTTGGCAACATATTTTCCGCCCGGTTTCAAATCGGCGATATAAGGGGTTTTTTCAAATATTCTTGCCACATCAAACAGATCAAAATCGATACCGCATTCGTTGGCAATGGCGGGCAAATGCAGCGCTGCATTGGTTGACCCACCAGAGGCTGCAACCACGGCTGCGGCATTCTCCAGGGCTTTAAGGGTGACAATGTCGCGCGGGCGAATGCGAGATTTCAACAACTCCATAACCTGCTCACCGGCGGTCATGCAAAACTGGTCGCGCACTTCATAAGGTGCCGGTGCACCTGCCGAATAAGGCAGCGCCAGGCCAATGGCTTCGGAAACCGTGGCCATGGTATTGGCTGTAAACTGACCACCACATGCGCCAGCCGACGGACAAGCAACCTGCTCAAGTTCAAGCAAGTCTTCATCAGACATATTGCCCACCGAGTGATGCCCGACAGCCTCAAAAACATCCTGAATTGTCACCTGGCGCCCTTTAAAAGTGCCGGGCAGGATTGAGCCACCATAAATGAAAATACTGGGTACGTTTAGCCGCACCATGGCCATCATCATGCCGGGTAGTGATTTGTCACAACCGGCAAGACCGACCAGCGCATCGTAACAATGGCCACGCATGGTCAACTCAACCGAGTCGGCAATCACATCACGTGAGACCAACGAGGACTTCATGCCCTCATGGCCCATGGCAATGCCATCAGTGACGGTAATGGTGGTAAATTCGCGCGGTGTGCCGTGGGCAGAAGCGACGCCTTTTTTGACCGCCTGGGCCTGTCGCATCAGTGAAATATTGCACGGTGCGGCTTCATTCCAGCAGGTTGCAACACCAACAAATGGTTGTTCAATCTGTTTGCCAGTCAACCCCATGGCATAATAATATGATCGATGCGGGGCTCTTTGCGGCCCAACGGTAACATGCCTGCTTGGCAGGTCTGCTTTCAGATTAGTCTTGGCATCCATTGTCTTTAACTTTTCCCATCAATATTTCAATTGAAGTCCTGACACGGCAAAAAACTCTTTGCCGGACAAAACTGTTGCCTCAATCAGTAGTATTCCCACGCCTTCACAATTTTCCGCTTCCCAATTCAAACGGATTTTTATTAAATTCAACCTATGGGCAGTTTTGGGCAAGAAAAAGAAAGATTGTGTCAAACCGGGGCCAAAGATGCAGAAAAGTATCAGTTGTGTTATTTATGCAACAAAAAGTCATGGATTGATTGGGGCTGGACGGAATCAGGCGCAATGTCATACAAATAGCAACGGCAAATTTGATGGCAGGCAAATTTATGACTCAGCGACTTTTCGGACAAAAACCCGGTGGTTCACCTACAAACCGATTTACCGGTGGTTCACCACCCCCAGCTTCGCCCAGCGGGGGGGCAAATGTTACAGTTACTTATGAAGCAAAGCCCGGATTGGGCTGGCTTTCGGTGAAAAATGCCTTGCTCGGCCTTATCACCCTGACAATCTATCGATTCTGGGCAAAAACCAATGTTCGAAAACATGTCTGGTCATGTATTCACATCAATGGTGAGCCGCTGGAGTATACCGGTACGGGTAAAGAGCTTTTCATTGGTGCGTTGATCATTCTTTTCCTGATTTTTTTGCCCTTTGTACTGATCGTTACCGGTTTGCAAATTGCTGGTTATCCCGGCGCGGCTGTCATTGCGCAGATTGTTTTTGGCGTTTTGGTAATCCTGCTGTTCGGGATGGCTATTTACCGGGCACGACGTTATCGCCTGTCGCGAACTATGTGGCGTGGAGTGCGTGGTTCACTGGGTGGATCTTCAGTAAAATATTCACTGGTTTATTTCGGCACTTACTTGCTGTCAGCGGTCACGCTTGGTTGGTCCAATCCGGCCATGAACCTTGAATTACAGGAACGAATTACCAAAAACATGCGGTTTGGCGAAACCCCGTTCGGATTTCGTGGCACCGCAGGCCCGCTTTATGGCCGTTACGCCATTGCCTGGTTTGCATCGCTGGTGGTGATGATTGTACTGACTTTTGCCATTGGTTATGGATTTTCAGACTACTGGGCTGAATTGTTCGACAATTTACGTAATGCGGAAAAAGATCCGAAGGCGTTGATATCCATTGTACTGGCGATATATGGCGCATTTTTTGTACTTGCGATCGTTTTTGGGATTATCTGGTCTTTTTATACTGCCTTTGAATTGGCCCAATTTGCCCGCTATACTTATTTCGACAACGCCACTTTCCGCTTTAATGCTACCGCGCCAAGCCTGATCGGATTGTGGTTAGGCAATATCCTGATTATCATTTTTTCCCTTGGTATCGCAGCCCCGTTTACAGTTCAGCGCACGATCAGGTATTTTGTCGACCGGCTTGATGTTGATGGCTGGGTTGATATTGGCAAGATCGAACAATCGCGCGCGGCAGTGTCGAGCCATGGCGAAGGCCTGCTTGATGCCTTTGACATAGATGGAATTTAAATGGCAGTTCAGGCTAGTTTTTTTGATGGCGAAACGGCAGCAAACCACACGGTAACAGTGGATGTTGGGGCCAGTGCTTTGCGTATTTCCGGCGATTCCATCCGCAATGCGACCTGGGGCTACGCCGATCTTATTGCAAATCAGCGGGTAAAGCCGGGGGAGGAGCTGCGTTTGAGTGCTCGCCCTACGCCGGGCGCCAGACTGATCATTCCTGCCGGGTCAGCCAGTGAGCGTATTTGTGAAAGAGCACCTCAATTGCTCGGCGGTTTTAGCCTGCAACGGGCAACCAGAACCGCTGGTTGGGTCGCTGTAACTGTTTTGGTGGTGGTTGGGCTACTTTACGGCCTGCTTAATCTGGCTCCTAAAACCGTTGCAGGCATGATGCCGCTGGAATGGCGGGAAAAGCTGGGTGTTCAAACTGAAAAAACAGTCGTCAAATCTACCAGGCAATGCGTCAACCCGGCCGGGCAACGCGCCCTGTTGCGGCTGGCAGGTAAAGTGGCCTCTGGCACCACCACGCCACCCGATTTTTCCATTCGCGTGTATGACATGAAACTGATGAATGCTTTTGCTGTTGCCGGCGGGCGGGTGGTTTTGACACGCGGCCTGCTCAAGGCGGCTGAAACGCCGGGTGAAGTGGCAGGCGTTGTTGCTCACGAACTGGGCCATGTGGCCAACCGGCATCCCGAAGCAGCGCTGGTGCGGGTCATGGGCATACAATTGTTGATTTCGCTGGCAACCGGCGGCGGCGGCGGTGAGACCCTTGGCAACCTTGCCGGACTCGCAACATTGCTCAGTTACACCAGAGATGCAGAACGCGAAGCTGATGAATTTGCCCAGCAGGTTTTAACCGATGCCAAGATCGACACGGTGGGTTTGATTGATTTTTTCAAGCGGGTCAAAAAACTGCAAGGTAAAATACCTAAAGACAGCAAGATCAAATCCTTGCTTTCAATCATTTCAACCCATCCTGGGACTGAAGAACGGATTGCCAAACTCAAGCCCCTGCCCAAGGGCGTAGCAATAGAAGTGTTGACGCCACTGGAATGGCAAGCGCTTAAAAATATTTGCGGGAAAGTTGAAAGAGGCCAGAAATCCTGAAACCCTGTCCCGCCTATCGGTCAACCACAATAAAATCTTCGTCTGCGGCAAAAAATAGCGTTTTACGGGCCATTTCATCGAGCATGTCCGGATCGATTGTTTGCGGTCTTAACAATGCCACTCTTGCATCAAGCCGGTCACGCTGGCTTTCAGCTTCTTTCTGTTCTGCCTGATATTTGACAACTTCAGCCTTGATGAACTTTTCATGTTCAAGGGATCGCGGACCATAATAGCCGTACCAGCCAAAATAGGCCAAAACCGCCATGGAGCTGAAAAGCACCGTTAAATCAAAAGCAAAAGACCGACGTGAATCGCGCATTGGGACACCGCTTGCAAGTTACATTTGGATAAAATGCACCGCCATCGGTTAACAAGCTGTTAGCAGATTGAGAATTCCGTAAAATCGCTATTGGCTCTGTCTTTCAATCTCGGTGGCTCTATCAAGTTGATCAACAATCGCCTGACAAGACACATCGTAATCGTCAACCAAAATCCCGATTTTTCGGGTTTCCCTGTCAATTCGCAAGTACATGACATCGTCAATGTCATTTTTAAGGCTGCGGAACTGTTCCATGGAAAACCTGCTATTGTTTACTACAACTTTGATAGCCGAGAATAGCGTTTTTCCTGCCCCAAAAAGGTCTCTTGATCGAAGTCGCGGGTCCCGGCGCTGCGCATTGAGAGCAAGCGCAAAGTATGAAAGGCAGGTTGCCAATTCTTTGACTCTTTGCTCGATTTTTGTTTTGTCTTTGTCCTGATAGTCATCAGATGGCGGTGTTGTGGATAAAGATCCGGCAGGATAAATGACTACCCCTAACCCTAGCAAAAGCAATGTGCAGAACGCTGTCGATTTCATTGGCCCATGTTACAATAAAAGAAAACACACGCCAAATTACTTCAGTACCGAACTTCCCGCATACACTGCCTGATCGCCCAACTCCTGCTCAATGCGGATCAACTGGTTGTATTTGGCCAGTCGGTCTGAACGTGACAGGGAGCCGGTTTTGATCTGGCCACAATTGGTTGCAACGGCCAGGTCGGCAATGGTTGCATCTTCGGTTTCACCCGAGCGATGAGACATTACTGCTGTATATGCTGCTTTATGAGCCATATCCACGGCTGACATGGTTTCTGTCAGAGTGCCAATCTGGTTGACCTTGATCAGGATCGAGTTGGCGGCGTCCTCGGCAATGCCTTTTGCCAGGCGCTGCGTGTTGGTGACAAACAAATCATCGCCAACCAGTTGGCATTTGCTGCCAATCAGGCTGTTTAGCTCTTTCCAGCCGTCCCAGTCATTTTCATCCATGCCGTCTTCGATGGAAATAATCGGGTAGCTGGCAACCAATTTCTCCAGGTAAGCTGCCATCTGACTGGAATCTAGCACTTTTCCTTCACCAGCCAGATTGTATCTGCCATTTTCAAAAAATTCGCTGGCAGCGCAATCAAGGGCGATGAAAACTTCTTCACCGGGTTTGTAACCGGCTTGCTCCACCGACTTGACAATAAAATCAAGCGCATCGGTGGTCGAAGAAAGATTAGGAGCAAAGCCGCCTTCATCACCAACATTGGTGTTGTGGCCGGCATCGGACAGGCCCTTTTTCAGACTATGAAAGATTTCTGCACCAATACGGATCGCCTCGGTACAGCTTTCTGCAGCCACCGGCATGACCATGAATTCCTGGATATCAATGGCGTTATCAGCATGTTCACCACCGTTGATGATGTTCATCATCGGCACTGGCAAAATATGGGCACCAGCACCGCCAACATAACGATAAAGCGGCAATGCGGCTGATTCTGCTGCAGCCTTTGCCACCGCCAGCGACACGCCGAGAATTGCATTGGCACCCAATTGGGATTTGTTCGGCGTACCATCAAGGGCGATCATTGCCTGGTCGATAGAAATCTGGTCCTGGGCATCGGCACCTTCAAGGGCGTCAAAAATTTCGTTGTTTACCGCATCAACGGCCTTCAAAACCCCTTTGCCGCCATAGCGGTTTTCATCACCGTCGCGCAGTTCAACTGCTTCGTGCTCACCGGTTGATGCACCAGATGGCACCCCTGCCCGCCCAAACGCACCATCCTGCAATGTCACATCGACCTCAACCGTCGGGTTACCCCTGCTGTCGAGAATTTCTCGCGCCGTAATATCGACGATGGCGGTCATTTGCTTGTCTCCGTTGATTTTGCAGTTAATCTTCTGGTTTAGTTGTGATTTTTGCCGTTTCTATAGGCCTGTTTGCCAACTTTAACAACAGGTGTACCCCCTGAAAGGGGGCAAAAACAGCGATTTGGGTGTTTGTTTGTTTGCTCTTTGCAGAAAATTCGCCTAAATCGCCTGCCATGAGCAAACCGGAAGCCAAAACCACCTATGACTGCTTTGACTGTCCAGGATACTGCTGCAGTTACCCGGTGATCGTGCTGACCAAGCGTGACCTGACACGGTTGGCAAAACATCTTGACCTTGATGCTGCAACTGTTGAAAAGCGCTTTACACGCAAGGCCCACGGCTACAAACGGATCATGCGGCGCAAACCCGATGCCCACTTTGCCCGTATCTGCCACTTTTTTGATCTGGATGAGCGCCGGTGCACGATTTACAATGGTCGACCCGCCATTTGCCGGAGTTTTCCCGGCACCAAAGCCTGCGGATACTATGATTTTCTGAAATTTGAACGCATCGGCCAGGAAGACAAGGAATACATTTCAACCACCTGGCATGACGAAGACTAGGCTTTTGGCTCCCGCGGGTTTTTTCCTTCTTGCCGGGTTGATTGGGAAAATGCTTCCTGAAAGGCCATCTCCAGAAAGTACACAAGGAATTTCAGATCAGCCGCCTTTGCCATATTGCGAAGCTGCAATACGATGTCAGAGATATACGCTGCGGTCTCTACCTTATCGAGAGCCGCACTGCTTTTATTGTCCCCCACAAGATCGTATTCAAAGTTTGCCTTTGATTCTTCTACACGCTTAGCTTTAACCATTTTGATTTCCGCCTTTTATTGCTTTAGTTTGCCAAGCGACTCACTCCTGCCAAGTACCTCCCTGCCCGAAAAGCAACCTATTCGATTATATTTTTATATCAAGCAACCTAAGGGTGTATTTAGCTGTAAAAAGAAGAATATTGCATCATGCCGATGTCAACCAGAATTTCAATTGCTGCGTAAACCACTTGCAAGTTTGCCCAAAAGTATTCTAAAGGGGCGAACCTGTGACCTTCAAAATAACATTGGTAAATAGAAAACCATGGCCGTAGTCGTCGTAGAATCACCTGCAAAAGCAAAAACCATAAACAAATATCTCGGCAATGATTTTGTCGTGCTGGCGTCCTATGGGCACGTCAGGGACCTGCCGGCCAAGGATGGCTCGGTGTTGCCTGATGAAGATTTTGCCATGTCCTGGAAGCAAGACACAAAATCAGCCAAGCGGGTCAAGGACATTGCCGATGCTCTTGCCGGTGATAACGAACTTATTCTGGCAACTGACCCTGACCGTGAAGGTGAAGCCATTTCATGGCACGTGCTGGAATTGCTGAAAAAGAAACGCGCCCTGAAAGATGTTAAAGTCAAGCGGGTGGTTTTTAACGCCATCACCAAACAGTCGGTGCTTGATGCCATGGCCGCACCGCGTGATATTGATATGGCGCTGGTTGATGCCTACCTTGCCCGTCGGGCGCTTGATTATCTGGTCGGCTTTACCTTGTCACCAGTCCTTTGGCGCAAGCTGCCCAGCGCCCGCTCGGCTGGCCGGGTGCAATCTGTTGCCCTGCGTCTGGTCTGTGCCCGCGAGCTGGAAATTGAGTCTTTCAAATCACAAGAGTACTGGACCATTGAGGCCGATCTGAAAACCGGTGATGGCTCACCTTATTCGGCAAAGCTTTGGTCCATTGATGGCAAGAAGCTGGAAAAATTTGACCTTACCACTCAAGAGCAAGCCAGCGAAATTGAAATCGCTTTAAAAGATGTGCCGCTGAATGTGGCCAGCGTTGAAAGCAAGCCGGTAAAACGAAACCCCAATGCACCTTTCACCACTTCAACCCTGCAACAGGAAGCCTCAAGAAAGTTGGGGTTTTCAGCCAAACAGACCATGGGTGTTGCTCAAAAACTCTATGAGGGCTTTAACATTGATGGCGAAAATGTCGGCCTGATAACCTATATGCGGACTGATGGTGTGACCATGGATGGTTCAGCCATTGCCGCTGCCCGCAATGTCATTCAGCAGAAATATGGCGAGCCATTTGTGCCCTCCACACCGCGGGCCTACAAAACCAAAGCCAAAAACGCTCAGGAAGCCCACGAGGCTATTCGGCCCACTGAAATGTCTCGCGTCCCTGCCGAGATGCAAAAAATTCTCGATCGTGATCATGCGGCCCTTTACGACCTGATCTGGAAGCGGGCCATTGCCAGCCAGATGGAAAGTGCCACCATTGAACAAACCAGCGCCAACATCGCCGGTGTCGGTCACGACGACAAAAAATATTCCTTGCGCGCGACCGGTTCTGTTGTTCGCTTTGAAGGTTTTCTCAAAGTCTATCAGGAAGGCCGCGATAATCCTGCTCAGGACGATGCAGATGAAGCCAAGAGATTGCCAATTCTGGCCAAGGGCGACAAGGCCGGTGTTGAAAAGCTGGCAGGCAGCCAACACTTTACCGAGCCGCCCCCGCGTTATTCTGAAGCTTCCCTGATCAAAAAAATGGAAGAGCTGGGCATCGGTCGGCCATCCACTTACACATCAGTTCTCTCGACCCTTCGGGATCGCGACTATGTTCGCCTGGAAAAAAAACGGATGATCCCGGAAGACAAGGGGCGGTTGGTGACAGCGTTCCTTGAGTCGTTTTTTACCCGCTATGTGGGTTATGATTTCACTGCCAATCTCGAGGAACGGCTCGACAAGGTTTCCGCCGGAGAGGCTGACTGGAAAGCCGTGCTGCGCGATTTCTGGACCGACTTTAAAGCCCAGGTCGATGAGATCAAGGATGTTCGGGTGACTGCTGTGCTTGATGCTCTTAATGAGGTTCTTGGCCCGCATATTTTCCCGGAAAAGGAAGACGGCACAGCGCCACGCAAATGCCCTTCCTGCGATGATGGTCAGATGTCTTTGAAAATCGGTCGTTTTGGCGCATTTATCGGGTGTGAAAATTATCCCGATTGCCGCTATACCCGACAATTAAACAATGGTGGCGATGCTGCTGCCGGGGCCGTTCCACCGGAAGGTATTTTGCTCGGGGAACACCCAGAGACCGGCCAGCCGGTCACCCGCCACGCAGGCCGCTTTGGCCCTTATGTGCAGTTGGGTGTTGTTGAGGATGGCGAAAAACCACCTCGTTCATCTTTGCCAAAAGGTATAGACCCTGAATCCGTCGACCTTGAACTGGCGGTAAAACTATTGGCCCTGCCCCGTCTGGTTGGTGAACACCCTGAAACGAAAAAGCCAATCACTGCAGGGCTTGGCCGCTATGGACCATTTGTGCTGCATGATGGCACCTATGCCAATCTCGACAGTTTTGAAGAAATCTTTGAAGTCGGCCTCAATCGCGCTGTGACGGTGCTGGCAGAAAAGAAAGCCAACTCCCGTAAAAGTTCCAGCGAATTGCGCGATCTGGGAGAGCACCCTGATGGCGGTGGTTCTGTCAAAATCATGGATGGCCGCTATGGTCCCTATGCCAAATTTGGCCGCATCAATGCCACCTTGCCAAAAGATACCGAGCCGGCAGATGTCACCCTTGCGCAAGCTGTTGAGTTAATTGCAGCACGCGCTGCCAAGAAAAAACCAGCAAAGAAGAAGGCTGTGAAAAAGAAAGCAGCCAAAAAGAAAACTGCTAAGAAACCTGCCAAAAAGGCAGCCAAGAAAGCAGCGAAAAGCTAAGGATACCCGATTACGTGGCCAAACAGCCAAAAAATACAAAGAACAAAAAGCTCTCCAAGAAAAAGAAAAACAAAAAGAGCGCTTTCAAACTGCCCAGCGAAGAAGATATTCAAAAATTTGCCGCCAGTATGGACGGGTTGATCGGCAAGGAAGCCATCGCCCGTCATTTCAAACTTAAAAACGATCAGCGAGCAGGTTTGAAAGGCTTGCTCAAGCGCATGCGGGATAACGGCAAGCTGGCACCCCTGCCGGAAAAGAAACCCACGTTCGCCAGCGGCCCGACAAAGCTCAAACCAACGGCGGTCTTACGTGTTACCGGTCTCGACAAGGATGGCGAGGTCAAACTCGAGCCAGCCAATTGGGATGTCAAACAACAGGGTGAACCACCGGAAATATTTCTGCACGAAGCACCAAAACAGGGCGGGCGGCGTTCCATCGGGCAACCACCGGCCCAAGGTGATTTGATTTTAGCCCGGCTCACCCCGGTCAAAGGCAGCAGCAACACCTACAATGCCCGCACTTTAAAGCGGCTGGAAGACAACCGCGAGGCTTTGCTTGGTGTTATCCGTCAATCGGGAGACAGTCTGCGGGTTGTCCCTACCGAAAAAAAATCCCGCTTTGATTATGAAGTCAGTCGCAATCAATCCCTGCAGGCCAAGCCTGGTGACCTTGTACGGTTTGACTTGCAAAGCGGCAGGCCGGGCAGCTTTCGGCGCGCCAAAGTGCTTGAGCGCCTTGGTAACATCGATGACTTTCAAAACATTTCGCTGATCGCCCTGACCGAGCAGGGTATTCCGGTTGAAATGCCAGAAGATGTCGCGGCCCAAGCTGCCGCTTTCAAGCCATTCAAGCCGGTAAAAAATGGCGATCACAAAGATATGCGCCAGGTGCCGCTGATTACCATCGACCCGCCTGATGCCAAAGACCATGACGATGCGGTGTGGGCAGAACGTGACGATGACGCGCAAAACCCCGGCGGTGTTAAAATCATCGTCGCCATTGCCGATGTCGCATATTATGTGCGGGCTCAGACCCGCCTTGATGAGGAAGCCCAAAAGCGCGGCAACTCTACCTATCTGCCTGACCGCGTGGTGCCGATGTTGCCGGAAAAATTGTCGAACGAACTATGTTCGCTCAAGGATGGCGTTGACCGCCCGGCTCTTGCCTGTTTTATGACTTTCGACAAAAAGGGCAAAAAACTGCACCACCACTTTGACCGCATTGTCATGAAATCTGCCGCCAAGCTGTCTTACCGCGAGGCGCAAGATGCCATTGATGGCAAGCCGGGCGATGTTGCAGGGCCACTTCTTGAGGGTGTTCTCAAACCGTTGTGGGCCGCCTATGAAATTTTGAAAAAAGGCCGTGACAAGCGCCAACCGCTTAACCTTGAACTGCCGGAACGAAAGCTGATTTTCAACAAACACGGCTTGATGTCTGATGTTATCATTGCTGACCGCTTTGATGCCCACAAGCTGGTTGAAGAATTTATGATCCAGGCCAATGTTGCGGCTGCCGAATCGCTGGAAAAGCACAAGGTGCCGGTGATTTACCGCATCCATGATGCGCCAGCGCCGGAAAAACTGATCGCACTGGCGGACTTCCTTAAAACCCTGGACCTGACCGGGCCCAAGGGCCAGGTGGTGAAACCGGCCAACTTCAATTCCATTCTGGCCAAGGTTGCTGGTGGTGAATATGAGCATGTGGTCAATCAGGTGGTTTTACGCAGCCAGTCGCAAGCGGTCTACACCACAGAAAACCTCGGCCATTTCGGCCTTAACCTTCGCCGCTACGCCCACTTTACATCACCCATTCGCCGGTACGCAGATTTGACCGTACATCGCGGCCTGATACGGGCCTATAATCTGGGCAAGGATGGTCTAAGCGGCGGGGAAGTTGCTCAACTTGAAGAAATCGCTCAGGAAATTTCGAAAACCGAGCGGCGCTCAATGGTGGCCGAGCGCGATACCAAAGACCGCATGATTGCCGGTTTTTTGGCTGAAAAAATCGACAGCACCTTTTCTGGCCGCATCGGGGGTATCGCCGGAGCTGGATTGTTTATCACCCTTGAGGGCACGGGGGCAGATGGCTTTATTCCTGTTTCAACCCTTGAGGGAGACTACTTCATTCACGATGAACCGGGCATGGCGATGGTTGGTGAACGGACCGGGGAAACCTACAAGATCGGTGACAAGGTTACGGTAAAGCTGGTTAAAGCCACCCCGGTTTCCGGCGGCATGCAGATGGAGATGATCAGCAAGGGCAAACCGGGCAAACCCATGCAGCGCAAAAAACGCCGCTTTTCAAGAAGCAGTGGACCCCGAAGGCGTTAGGGTTTTATTGCAATCATAATCAATCATTCGTTCATGCGAATGTACTGATATTTTGCGGCAAGGTGACGCGCGACCGACCGCAGTCTGTTTCAAATCACCTACATATCTCATACAGGGTGCATGACTGTCGAGATCACCAAAAACTCCTCTGGCGAAATCGCCGATGCGGTAAAGAAAAAAACCTGTAACCGGACCTGGTGGCGAGCCATGCTGCGCGGCTTTTCCCGCAAATGCCCGTCATGCGGCAAGGGTAATCTGTATCACAAGTTTTTGAAAATCTCCGATACTTGCCCAAGTTGCGGTGAAGAACTTCATCATCACCGGGCCGATGACGCACCACCCTATTTCACCATTTTTATTGTCGGTCACATTCTTTTGCCCGGCATCATTGTGGTTGAAAAACTGTGGCGACCGGAGATCTGGATCCACATGTCAATCTGGCTTCCGTTGACCATTCTGTTGACCTTATGGTTGTTGCCACGAGTAAAAGGTGCGGTTCTTGGCCTGCAATGGGCGTTGCGCATGCACGGCTTTGAGTATTCTGCCCTTTGTGCGCCCGCCCGACAGTCAGCAAAGAGTGGCCAAAACAACAATTGACGAACCGCGCATCCGGTGCCTACAACTGCACGTCATGGAACAACATACAAGTCCATATATGCGGCCTAAAGATGCCGCCACCCTGATCATTTTGCGCCAGGACGGCCCGCATCCTAAATTTATGATGGGCAAGCGGCATGAAAACAGCAAATTTATGCCGGGCAAATTCGTTTTTCCCGGTGGCCGGGTTGATGCTGGAGATTGCCGCGTCAAGCCCCTTACTAACCTTCACCCCAAGGTGGAACAATCGCTGATCAACAAAATGCGTCGAACGCCCTCACCTTTACGGGCCCGGGCTTTGGCAATGGCTGCTATTCGCGAAACATTTGAAGAAGTCGGCCTGATCATCGGCAAGCAACACAACGGTGCCTTCAACACGCGGGCAAGCGGTTGGCGACAATTTGGCCAAACCGGTTATGGACCGGCTCTGGATCAGATGCGCCTGATCGCCAGAGCAATAACCCCGCCCGGCCGCACCAGACGCTTTGATGCCCGGTTTTTTGTTATTGATGCCAGCGAAGTAGCCAATCTTGATTCGCCCTACTCCATCGACAATGATGAATTGCTGGAATGCCACTGGGTTGGTTTTGACGATATTTTATCCCTCGACCTGCCATGGATAACCCAAAAAATACTTGGTGTTTTGCGGCAAAGCCTCAAGCAACCGGGAAGCCTTGATCCGGGAAAACCAGCCATGTTTCACCACATGACCAAATCGGGCTGGTGCCAGGAAACAGTGTAGTGCTAATATTCCGCTTGAAATTTCAGGGGGCCAGATATCACAATGAATTCCAGGCGACGTTTTATCAAAACTATTGGCGGTGTTGTTGGCATGACGATGGTTCCGCGCCTGGGTTCCTCAAAAACGGTCACTGGCCCCGATCATCCGCCTTTCTGGATGCCTGAAGAAGCTGAACCCCACTTGCGCACCTTCATGCAGTGGCCAGTCAGTCGAATTGTCTATCCGGACAGTTTATTTTTAACAATGGTCCAGCGTTCGATTGCCGATATTGCCAACGCCGTTGTGCAGTTTGAACCCGTCGTCATGTTGATGGATAAAAAGTTTGAACAATCGGCCCGCAAGATTTTGTCAGATGCTGTTGAGATATGGGATATCGCCACCGATGATTTGTGGTGCCGTGATGCCGGCCCGCTGTTTGTCAGAAACAAAGCTGGCGAGTTGGCCGTTTCCCTGCTCAATTTCAATGGCTGGGGTCAGAAACAAATTTACGACAACGATGGCAGGATTGCGCGGCTTGTAGCTGAACGTCTCGACATGCCAATATTTGACAATGGTCTGGTCGGTGAAGCAGGCGGTGTGGAAACTGACGGTGCAGGCACCCTGATTGCCCATGAAAGTAGCTGGGTTATCGAAAATCGCAACCACGGCACAAAGGCAGAAGTGGAAAAGCTTCTGCTGGAGGCGCTTGGCGCAGAAAAAATAATCTGGGCACCGGGGATAAAGGAAGAAGATATCACTGATTATCATATTGATTCGCTGGCGCGTTTTATTGCGCCCGGCAAAATTGTCATTCAGTTACCGGCAAAAATTCTCAACGATGATCCCTGGTCAGCAGCGGCGTTTCAAACCTTCGATATTCTCAAGAATGCAACAGATGCTAAGGGGCGAAAATTTAACCTGATTGTCATTCCTGAACCTGAAACACCGCGTATTGCTTCACCAGATTTCGTCGCTTCCTATGTTAATTATTATGTTTGCAACGGGGCGGTAATTGCAGCGCAATTTGGCGATGAAGAAACCGATGAGGAAGCTGTGAGCATTTTGGCGAAATCTTACCCTGATCGCGAAATAATTACCGTAAATGGCGATGCTCTGGGTGAAGTGGGTGGTGGCGTTCATTGCGCGACTCAACAACAACCAGCAACTTGAAAACTCGATGACTGACCAATTGTCAGCACCAGACTCAGTGCTTGACTTTGGCGCTGCACTAGACCATATACGCCACTTTAGAATTCCATGATTGCCGAGCTTGTGTTTTGCCCGGTATATGACTTAAGAGAAGCGATATGGCAAAAGCAACTACCATCAAGATCAAACTGGTCAGCACCGCTGACACTGGCTACTACTACGTAACCAAGAAAAACTCCCGCACCCAGACGGAAAAACTCATTTTCCGCAAATATGACCCTGTGGTGCGCAAGCATGTGGAATTTAAGGAATCGAAAATCAAGTAATCCACAGTTTGACGAAATTCAAAGGGCTGGTGTTTTTGCATCAGCCCTTTTTTATTGGCTAGAGTATGTCTTATCAAATTCACAACCTTCTATCCCTCATCACCGGCCTTGTGCCGGTGATCCATAATTGGCCAGTGGATTACCGGCACAAGCCCGGTAATGAGGGAGGCGAGTAGTGTGCAGGATTTTCTAAAGATTGACCAGTTGGTCCTCGGGATCAAACAAATCTATATGCCTGCCATCACCAAAACCACTTACGTCACCATCCAGCAATTTCCAGGCTGCAAAGCCCCCGACCATGTTGCAGGCATTTTTAATACCCATGTTTTGCAAGGTCAGCACTGTCAGAGCAGACCGACGCCCAGAAGCGCAGCAGATCAGAAATTTGTGATTTTCACCGAATACCGGTTTAAAATATTCACTGGCCGGATCGACCCAGCTTTCGACTAACCCGCGTGGCACATGGTAAGAACCGGGGATGCAGCCATCGCGTTGTAACTCACGGATGTCGCGAACATCAATGATTACCGCACCGCCTTTTTCCATCATCTCCAGTGCAACAACCGGTGGAATATTTTCCACCTGTTTTGTCGCCTGGCGGACCAAATCATCATAGCTTTGTTGCAGCTTGTCGCTCATTTCATTCATGCCGTCTCGTTAAACAATTCACGGCCAATCAGCATCCGTCTGATTTCTGATGTGCCTGCGCCAATTTCATATAACTTGGCATCGCGTAGCAAACGGCCGGTGGCAAATTCATTGATGTAGCCGTTGCCGCCCAGACACTGAATGGCTTCCAGTGCCATCCAGGTGGCTTTTTCGGCCGCAAACAAGATTGCACCGGCTGCATCCTTGCGGGCTGTCTCACCGCGGTCGCAAGCTTGCGCCACCGTATAGACATAGGCTTTTGCCGCATTCAAAGTGGTGTACATGTCGGCCAGCTTGCCCTGCATGAGCTGGAATGTTCCTATGGGTTGACCAAATTGTTTGCGCTCGTGCACATAGGGCAAAACAATGTCCATTGCTGCCTGCATAATGCCAAGAGAACCGGCTGCCAGCACCGCACGCTCGTAGTCGAGGCCAGACATCAAAACGTTTACCCCCTTGTTCAAATCGCCAAGGATATTTTCCTCTGGCACCTCACAATCGTTAAAAACCAGCTCGCCGGTATCAGACCCGCGCATACCAAGCTTGTCGAGCTTTTGGGCGGTGGAAAATCCGGCAAAGCTGCTTTCGATGATAAAGGCTGTAATACCCTTTGGTCCGGCATCCTTGTCGGTTTTGGCATAGACAATAAGGGTTTGCGCACACGGGCCGTTGGTGATCCACATTTTGGACCCGTTGAGCACGTAGCGGTCGCCTTTTTTGTCAGCCCGCAACGTCATCGACACCACGTCAGAACCTGCACCTGTCTCGGACATCGCCAACGCCCCTACATGTTCGCCCGACAGCAATTTGGGCATGTATTTGCGTTTTTGCGCATCAGAACCATTTTTGCTCAGTTGATTGACGCAAAGATTTGAGTGGGCGCCATAGGACAAGCCAACAGAGGCAGAGGCCCGAGAGATTTCCTCCATCGCGACGCAATGCTCAAGATAACCCATACCCGCGCCGCCAAATTCTTCTGCCACCGTAACACCCAGCAAGCCAAGTTCACCCAGCCTGGGCCACAGGTGGCGCGGAAATTCATTGTCCGTGTCTATTTGGGCGGCAATCGGAGCGATTTCGTCAGCGCTAAAGCTGCGGGTCATATCGCGCAGCATGTCAGCGGTTTCACCGAGGTTGAAATTCAGTCCCGGAA
>UOEC01000147.1_pt1 | contig 24208 bp, 23 predicted proteins | sample 1988601 | NCBI WGS metagenome assembly UOEC01 (sample SAMEA4712195, study PRJEB27164) | hydrothermal vent metagenome | biome: marine basaltic hydrothermal vent biome; feature: marine hydrothermal vent; material: mineral | place: Pacific Ocean | collected 2011-06-14/2011-07-23 | depth 1719 m
AGGCGCGAAAAGTCTGACGCCAGAATTGAAGGTGCAATGATGATGTCTCTTGCCATGGTACTGTTTTCCTAAATACAAAATGAGCGGTCTCCCTCACAACAGCCCCTCAACCGTGTGAAGGAGACCTTGCCTAAAGATGCGCGCGCGCATCTAAAGGGTAGTTGGTTTAACCAATCGCTGGATCAAGATCACCAGCGGCATATTTGGCCGCCATTTGATCAAGTGGAATTGGCGTAATTTTGTGGGCGTTGCCCGCGGTGCCAAATTGTTCAAAGCGGTCTTTGCACAATTGCTGCATGGCATCGAGGGCCGGCTTGAGGAATTTGCGCGGGTCGAACTGGGTATCATCTTCCATTGCAACCTTGCGCATAATGCCGGTCATTGCCAGACGGCAGTCGGTGTCGATATTGACTTTGCGCACACCGTGCTTGATGCCGCGAACGATTTCTTCAACCGGTACGCCGTAAGTTTGCGGCATACCGCCACCGAACTCGTTAAACAAATCCTGTAGTTCCTGTGGAACTGAAGATGAGCCATGCATCACAAGATGGGTATTGGGCAGTTTTTTGTTGATAGCTTCAACCACGTTCATTGCCAGAATGTCACCATCTGGTTTGCGGCTGAATTTATAAGCACCGTGTGATGTACCCATGGCAATCGCCAAGGCATCGACCTTGGTTTTTTGAACAAAATCAAGCGCCTGATCAGGATCTGTCAAAAGCTGATCCATGGTCAGTTTGCCTTCAGCGCCATGGCCGTCTTCCTTGTCACCTTCACCGGTTTCAAGCGAGCCAAGCACGCCCAGTTCACCCTCAACTGAAGCACCAACCCAATGGGCCATGTCGGTAACGCGCTTGGTGATGTCGACGTTGTATTCATAAGAAGCAACGGTTTTACAATCGCGCTCAAGCGAACCGTCCATCATTACCGAGGTAAAACCGAACTGGATGGCTGTTGCACAGGTTGATTCAGAGTTGCCGTGATCCTGATGCATGCAGACCGGAATTTCCGGAAACATTTCCACCAGCGCATCGACCATTTTGGCCAGCATGATATCACCGGCATAAGAGCGCGCGCCGCGTGATGCCTGAATGATAACCGGTGCATTCACCTCACGGGCGGCATACATAATCGCCAGCCCCTGCTCCATATTGTTAATGTTAAAAGCGGGAACGCCGTAGTCGTTCTCTGCTGCATGGTCAAGTAATTGCCTTAGTGTAATGCGGGCCATGTAATTCCTCCAGAATTTTACCTAGTCTTGATTGGTTAAAGCTGCAACGCCAGGCAGTTCTTTTCCCTCAAGCCATTCAAGGAAAGCACCACCGGCGGTTGATATGTATGTAAAGTCATCACTAACTCCAGCCTGATTTAATGCGGCAACCGTGTCACCGCCGCCCGCTACTGTAATCAGTTTTCCCTGTTTTGTCAGGTCAGCGGCAGCTTTTGCCACAGCAAATGTGCCATCACCGAACGGGTCTATTTCAAAAGCACCCAGCGGGCCGTTCCACAGCAAGGTCTTGAGTGCGCCAAGTCGTGCAGTCAAATCTGTAATTGAGGCGGGTCCGACATCAAGGATCATCCGACTACCGGGATCAGTGCCAACTGGTACAACTTCGTTGGCAGCCCCTGCTGCAAACTCGTCAGCAACCACAAGATCAACCGGCAAAACAATCTCGCAATCATTTTCTGCCGCGACTGCCATGATCTGCTTGGCGGTGTCAATGTAGTCCGGCTCGGCCAGCGAATTGCCAATCGGAACGCCTTTGGCCAGCAAAAATGTATTAGCCATGCCGCCGCCAACAATAATCGCGTCCATAGTGGGGATCAGTGCCTCAAGTACGGTAATTTTGGTTGAAACCTTGGCACCACCGACCAGAGCGGCAATCGGGCGCTGTGGGCTGCCAAGAACAGCATCAAGGGCATCAAGCTCGCCTTTTAGGGACAATCCAGCGTAGGACGGCAGCAACTTTGTAATTGCCGCGGTCGATGCATGGGCCCGGTGAGAACAGGAAAAGGCATCGTTGACATAAATGTCAGAGAACACCGCAAGACGCAGGGCAAAGGTGTTTGAATTTTCGGTTTCCGCTGCCTGAAAACGCAGGTTTTCCAGCATTAAAATATCGCCATCGCGCATGGCCCAGACAGCTTTTTCCGCAACTTCACCCACACACTCCTCGGCAAAACCAACTTCGCGGCCAAGACTTTCAGCCAAAGCTTTGGCGATGGGCTCAAGCGACATGGCTGGCGTGCGAACCCCGTTTGGACGTCCAAAATGAGAAATAACCACCACCCGGGCACCCTTGTCGGCCAGATAAGTCACAGTTGGGGCAAACCGGTCAATGCGAGCCATGTCTGTTACCCGGCCATTGTCCATCGGCACGTTCAAATCAGCCCGCACCAGAACAGTTTTACCGGCAACGTCCACATCAGTGATGGAAGGTACTGTGCTCATTATTTGTTCCTTTAGGCCTGAAGAGCTTTAGCAGCATCAACAACCGCATCAACGGTAATGCCAAATTTTTTGTACAGCTCTTTATAGGGAGCAGATGCCCCAAAACTCGACATACCGATGAAAGTGCCATTGTCGCCTATGTACTTTTCCCACCCCATGCCAACAGCAGCTTCTACTGCAACGCGCGGGGCGGTTCCGAGAACTTCACTGCGATAGGCCGCATCCTGAGCATCAAACAACTCCCAGCACGGCAGGGAAACCACCGCTGCATTGATACCCTCTTTGGCCAGCGCATCGGCTGCCTCGGAGGCAAGGGATACTTCTGAACCGGTGGCAATAAGGGTCACATCGCGCTCGCCTTGAGTGTCGCGCAGTACATAACCACCAAGGGCGGTCATATTGGTCTCTGTATGCTGTGTACGTTGCAGCGGTCGGCCCTGGCGGGTGAGCGCCAGCACCGAAGGGGTATTTTCTGCCTCGACCACGCACTGCCAGGCTTCAGCGGTTTCCACCACATCGCAGGGACGAAAGACATTCATATTTGGCATGGCCCGCAGCGAGGCGATTGTTTCAACCGGCTGATGGGTAGGACCATCTTCGCCCAGATCAATTGAGTCATGGGTCAAAACATACCCGACGCGAAGGCCCATCAGGGCCGCCAGGCGCATGGCGCCACGCATGTAGTCAGCAAAAACCAGAAACGTCCCCCCGTAAGGGATGAAACCACCATGCAGGGCAATACCGTTCATGGCTGCTGCCATGCCGTGCTCGCGCACCCCGTAATACATATAGCTGCCGGAAAAATCATCGGCTGTAACTGCTTCCATGCCACTGGTTTTTGTATTGTTTGAACCGGTGAGATCAGCCGAACCACCGATGGTGAAGGGAATGGCCTTATTGACCACTTCAAGGGCCATCTGTGAAGCCACGCGGGTGGCAGGGCCCACAACACCAGGTTTGGGTGCCTCTTCAACCATTTTCTTTTTGTATTCATTGATCGCCGGAGCCAGAACACCGGGAATTTTGCCGGAATGAGCCGCTTCAAAAGTGGCCTTGTCGCTTGAGGTATCAAGGCGCTCCTGCCACGCAGCCCGGGTTTCTGCGCCGCGGCTGCCTGCGTCGCGCCAAGCGGTTAGAACATCATCGGGAATTTCAAAAGGCTCTGCCGTCCAGCCCAGCGCTTTGCGGGTGCCGGCAATTTCCTCATCACCAAGGGGTGCGCCGTGGGTGGCATGGGTGCCCTGTTTGGTCGGCGCGCCATAACCGATGATGGTTTTACAGGCGATAAAAGACGGTTGGTCTGAATTGCGCGCTGCCTCCAGGGCTGCTGCAATTGCATCAGGGTCATGGCCGTCAATGGCAACAGCATCCCAGCCCGCAGCGGCAAAACGGGCGACCTGATCGGTTGAGGTGGACATGTCGGTGCCACCATCGATGGTGATTGAATTGTCGTCCCACAAAACGATCATCCGTGACAATTTCATATGACCGGCCATGTCAATGGCTTCGTGTGAAATACCTTCCATCAAACAACCATCCCCGACAAATACGTAGGTGTGGTGATCAACCAGATCATCGCCAAAACGAGCATTGTCAAGCCGTTCGGCAATGGCCATACCGACAGCTGTTGCAATGCCCTGGCCCAGCGGACCGGTGGTGGTTTCAATACCCAGTGCGTGACCATATTCAGGGTGACCGGCGGTGATTGAATCAAGCTGGCGGAAATTTTTGATCTGGTCCATGGTCATGTCTTTATAGCCAACCAGATGGTTCAGGGCATAATGCAGCATTGATGCGTGACCGGCAGACAAAACCCAGCGGTCACGGTCCGGCCATTTGGGGTCGGCTGCATCAAATTTCAAAACCTGAGTAAACAAAACCGTCGCCATGTCAGCCATGCCCATCGGCGCACCGGGGTGACCTGAATTTGCCCGTTGAACACCATCCATGGCAAGTGCCCGGATTGCATTGGCCATTTGGTTGTGAGGGGTATCTGTCATGGGTGCTTTCCTAAAACTGAAATTTGCGGTTTGGAGTGAACAGGGGTTTAACAGGCGCTTTAACAGGCTCTGCGCTTTTTTTCCATCAGGCGATGGATGAGAGGGGTCAAAATAAGTTGCATGGCAATATCAAGTTTGCCGCCGGGCACGACGATCGAATTGGCCCGCGACATGAAACTGTCATGGATCATTGACTGGAGATAAGAAAAATCAATACCGGCAGGGTCTTTAAAACGAATGACCACCATGGATTCATCAGCGGTCGGAATCCAGCGGGCAACGGCCGGATTGGACGTATCGACCATCGGCACGCGTTGAAAGTTGATGTCGGTTTCTGAAAACTGCGGTATGATGTAGTTGAGGTAATCAGGCATCCGTCGCAAAATGGTATCAGTTACAGCTTCGGTCGAGTACCCGCGTTCAGATTTGTCGCGGGTAATCTTTTGTATCCATTCCAGATTGATTACCGGCACCACACCGATTTTCAGATCGGCATATTGGGCAACATTGACTTTGTCGGTGACAATGGCACCGTGCAGGCCTTCATAAAACAACAAGTCTGTATTGTCAGGAAAATCAGCCCACTGCGAAAAGGTGCCCGGTGGTGTGCCATGTTGTTCGGCTTCTTCTTCATTGTGGATATAATAGCGGGTCTGGCCGCCACCGGTCTCGCCGTAAACCTTGAAAACCTCTTCGACCTTGTCAAAAAGATTGGCTAGCGGGCCAAAGTGGCTGAAATGGTTGTCGCCGTTTTTCCCAGCATCCTCCATGGCTTTTTTCATGTCTTGCCGATTGTAGCGGTGGAAGGCATCACCCTCAATAGAGGCAGCAACAATACCTTCACGCCGGAAAATCTGGTTAAAGGTGTGTTTGACAGTCGAGGTGCCAGCACCCGATGAGCCAGTGACCGAAATGATGGGGTGTTTTACAGACATAGCGTGCTTTCCTGAAAAATATTCCGACTAGCGAAAAAGACCACGATGGCCAAACAGGGGAGAAGATGCCCCTTTTTCCACCGGGCTGGCCTGATAGCGCTTCACCCGCTCAACTTCATCAGCAGGGCCAAAAACCAGCGGGGTGCGCTGGTGCAGGTCATCGGGCACCAGATCAAGGATACGGTCCGTGGTGTTGGTAGCAACACCACCTGCCTGTTCGATCACCATAGCGACCGGGAAAGCTTCATAAACAAGACGCAAGCGACCACATTCATAACCATCACGGCTGTCTCCGGGATAAAGGAAAACCCCGCCACGAATAAGAATGCGGTAGGTTTCTGCCACCAACGATGCCACCCAGCGCATATTGTAGTTTTGCTGACGAGGGCCATCAGTCCCGGCAAGACAATCATCAATGTAGGCGCGAATTCCCGGACTCCATTGACGGTAATTGGAGGCGTTGATGGCATATTCACATTTGCCGGAAATCATTTTCATGTTTTCCATGGTGATCAAAAACTGACCGGCCTTGCGGTCAAGAGTTGCAACGTGAGTGCCATCACCAACCGTAAAGACAATGGTTGTTTGCGGCCCATAAACCATGAAACCGGCAGCAAGCTGATTGGTTCCAGGTTGGAAAAACACTTTTTCAGGCGCTTTGTCAGCCGCTGTTTCGGTCGGAAAAATTGAAAAAATCGTGCCTATTGAAACATTGGTTTCGATATTGGAGGAGCCATCAAGCGGATCAACGGCAACAGCAAGCGGCGCACCTTCATTGAGAGGCACCGCCTCATCATCTTCTTCTGATCCCATGACAGCAACAGGGGAATCGCGCAAGGCGGCAAATATCAGCTCATTTGATTTTACATCAAGAAATTTTTGCGCATCGCCATCTGCGTTGTCACCAACAATAGCGGCCATTTCACCAGCAAGCGGGCCTTGCGATATCAGATCGGCAATTGTTACGGTGGCCCCGCACAATTTTTCGATGGTTTTTACAACAGCTTTGTTGGTGGCATCCTCGCCTGCCCAATCTGCCAAAAAACTTGCGAGAGTCTGATGACGCTCCATGGTCGATAACTCCGTTTGCGGCCTGATATTGTTTTTGTGAAGTACATACCCTTAGTCTGTCAGACAAAACCATGGGGGTTTTGGTCGCAAAAGTAAATTTGAATAAACTTTCCATATGTGATAGAAAAACTAAATGTCATTTGTACGCGACATTACCATGAAACAACTGCGGGCGCTGAGTGCTACGGTACAGACTGGCACCGTCAGCGGTGCGGCAAAAATTTTACATGTCACGCCGCCTGCGGTTTCCCTGCAACTTAAACAGTTTGAGGGGCTTGTTGGTCTCGAACTGCTGGAGCGCAATCCGGGTGGCCTGAAACCCACAACCGCCGGGTTGGAAATTCTGAATGCCACAAAATCAATTGAATTGCTGCTGTCAAATTGCTCTGACAGCCTGGATAGCATCAAGGGGATGACCAAGGGTACTGTGCGCGTCGGGGTGATTTCCACAGCAAAATATTTTGCCCCACGGGCGTTGGCAGCCTTTAAGAAACTGCACCCGGAAATTGAAATGAATTTACAGGTGGGCAACCGGACCGAAACGGTAGCAGCACTGGAGGCTTTTGAATTTGATTTTGCCATTATGGGGCGCCCCCCCAAACAGTTCGAGGTCGAGCGGGTAGAGTTTGGCCCCCATCCTCATATTCTTATTGCCCCGCCGGAGCACCGGTTGGCAGGCAAAAGAAACCTGAAACCCCAAAGCCTTATAAAAGAATCCTTTTTGCTGCGAGAACAGGGATCAGGCACTCGGGCTTTGACTGAAGATTTGCTGATTGAGGCCGGGGCGCCTTTAAGCAGAGGCATGGAGATGGGGTCGAATGAGACCATCAAGCAGGCGGTGATGGCCGGATTGGGTATCGCCCTGATTTCAGCCCACACGGTTTCGGTCGAACTGCAGGAAGGACGTCTGGCCTGTCTCGATGTTGAAGGTTTTCCCATTGAGCGGAACTGGCAGATTATCCGCCGCTCACAAAAACGCCTGATGCCGGCTGGCAAGGCCCTGTGGGAATTTATGATTGAACACGGAGAAAGTTTTTTACCGAGCTTGCCAAAGCATTAAGGGCACTGCATGATCGCTAATATGGAATCCAACATCACCACAGAACGCCAAACATTTGTTACTCATCTGGAGTGTTCAATGACCGGTGAACATTATCAGGCCGATACCCTGCATGGTCTTTCCAGCGCCGGTAAACCGTTACTGGTAAAATATGATCTCAAAGCGATGGGCAAAGCCCTCAAACGCGATGACCTGAAAAACCGCGAACCAGACTTCTGGCGTTATCGCGAAATGCTGCCGGTGAGACATGTGGATAACATTTTATCTCTTGGTGAAGCCATGACTCCACTGGTTTGGCTCAACAGAATTTCTACCCGGTTGGGCAGCGGCGAGATCATCGTCAAAGATGAAGGACGCCTGCCAACCGGTTCGTTCAAGGCGCGGGGTTTGGCACTGGCCTGCTCGATGGCAAAGGAATTGGGGGTCAAACGCACGGCCATGCCAACCAATGGCAATGCCGGAGCGGCACTTGCTGCCTATTGCTCGCGCGGCGGTATGGAATCTTATGTTTTTTGCCCTGATGACACGCCCGAAGTGAACGTTCGCGAAATCGCCCTGCAGGGGGCCAAGGTCTGGCGGGTCAATGGCCTGATCAATGATTGCGGCAAAATCGTTGCTGAGGGCAAGGACAAAATGGGTTGGTTTGACATTTCCACCCTGAAAGAGCCCTACCGGATTGAAGGCAAAAAAACCATGGGGCTAGAGTTGGCTGAGCAGCTTGGCTGGCAGTTACCCGATGCAATTTTTTATCCCACTGGCGGGGGTACAGGTCTGATTGGCATGTGGAAAGCTTTTGCCGAGTTGGAGGAGCTGGGCTGGATCGGTTCGCAGCGCCCGAAAATGATCGCTGTTCAGGCAACCGGCTGCGCGCCGATCGTCAAAGCCTTTGAAGATGGTGTTGAGCATGCGCCCTTGTGGGAGAATGCCTCAACACTGGCATCGGGCATTCGGGTACCCATTGCCGTGGGCGACTTTCTGATTTTGCGGGCGGTGCGTGAATCCGGTGGTTTTGCCATCGCGGTTGACGATGAATTCATCGAAAAAGCTGTTTCAGAAGTGGCCAAAGATGAAGGTTTGCTGCTATGCCCGGAGGGCGCTGCAACTTATGCCGCCTATCGCAAGGCGCTGGATGAGAAACGCATTGCCAAGGACGCCCGCGTGGTGCTGTTTAATTGTGGTTCCGGCCTGAAATATCCAATGCCACCAGCCGATGCCACACTGGATCGCCATCAGCCTGTTGACTATGGCGGCCTGGTTTGAGTTTGACCCTAAAAACTTTCTGAAAACATTTGATTCAGATCAAGGTTTGCACAGGGTCCTGGGCGCATATACCTGATATATTCGTATATTAGGATGTTGTAATATGACCTTGACTGCTGTGATGGAATGGCTGGGTGAAAATCACACAGCTGCACTGGGTGGATTGATAATTGGAACATTGTTTGGGATTTTTGCCCAACGCTCAAAGTTTTGCCTGCGAGCAGCGGTGGTGGAATTTGCCCGGGGCAAAATTGGCAATAAAACCTCGATCTGGTTGCTGGTTTTTGCTGCTGCGGTATTTGGCACCCAGTTGTTGCAATCAATCCAAATTATGGACCTGAGCGATGTCCGGCAGTTGTCAAATACCGGCAGCATTTCCGGGGCGCTGCTTGGCGGTTTGATTTTTGGGGTTGGCATGATTTTGGCCCGCGGTTGTTCTTCCAGACTGCTGGTGCTCTCAGCCACCGGTAATTTGCGGGCCTTGTTGTCGGGGCTGATTTTTGCTGTCACAGCACAAGCCTCTTTGCATGGAGCAATCTCGCCATTGCGCAACTGGATGACCGGATTGTGGACAGTTAGCGACACCGCATTGCTCAGTGTGATTTCACTGTTTTCACTGCCCGCGGGCAGCGGTCTGGTTATTGGCACACTGTTTCTGGTCGGGGCAGTTTTCTTTGCTGCCTACAACAAGATGAAACCGGCCATCTGGATCACCTCGCTGGGGGTGGGAGCAACAGTGGTTATGGCCTGGCTCTTCAATTTTTCCCTTTCTCAACAGGCATTTGAAGTCATGCCGGTAAAAGCCATCACATTTACCGGGCCATCGGCGGACACCCTGATGTTTGCCCTTAGCCCGCCTGGCTCGTTTATGGATTTTGATATCGGCCTGGTACCGGGTGTATTTCTTGGGTCATTTACCGCTGCCTGGTTTGCCAAAGAACTGAAAATCGTCGGGTTTATCAGCGGACTGTGCATGCGCCGTTATATTTTCGGGGCGGTTTTCATGGGTTTTGGCGGTATGCTGGCTGGTGGTTGTGCGGTTGGCGCCGGGGTCAGTGGTGGTTCGATTTTTGCCCTGACCGCCTGGCTGGCGCTGACCGGCATGTGGGCCGGTGCGGCAATTACCGACTGGCTGATTGACCGGGAGAATGAAACCTGTGTCGCAACAGGTGTTTCAACCCCGGCCTCGCCTTAACAGTTAAATATCAGCCACGACCTTTTCAAGCATGCCGCGGACCTTGCTGGCAATCTCGCCCAGTTCAGCATTTTCAATAGCCTGCATGGAGGCCATCGGATCAACGGCGGAGATTTCCACCGTGCCGTTGGTTTCCTGAACAATCACATTACATGGCAGCATGGTGCCGATATGGGGTTCAGCCAGCAGCGCTGTATGGGCCAGCTTGGGATTGCAGGCGCCCAAAATAGTATAGGGGCGAAAATCTGCATCGAGCTTCTTTTTCAGAGTGGCTTTGACATCGATGGTTGTCAGCACGCCAAAACCATTTTCTGCTAAAACGGCCGTTGCGCGTTCAATCGCATCGTCAAAAGAAAGATCAACGGTTTTTGAAATGTGGTAGGTCATGGGGATTTGCGCTCCTGGTTTATGAATATGTGTTTTGATAAATAGGAAAGCAGACCGGGTTAACAAGTGTCAAGCTGTCACGCATTGTTTCTAAAACAAGTCGCATTCAATCCCCCTCAATGACCAAACTCCCTCATCACCGGTCCTGTGCCGGTGATCCATGTCTACCAATAGATTACCGGGACAAGCCCGGTAATGAGGAGGTGTATGGTGAGGGTAATAAAACGTGGCAGGCCCTAAATCTACTGAATTTTGACTTTTGCCGTCATCACCCGCAAAAACGTTCCGTCATAACCGCTGTCGGTTTTGGTAAAGGTGAATTTTGACCGGCCCCAGTTGAATTTGATTTTTGTGTCCCGGTCGCCGGTATAGGCCTGGGTGGTGCACTTTTCCTTGTAGCAATACTTGACCTTGTTACCGTCAAGAAATTCCAGCGTGGTCGGCGACTTGCCGCTCCATTTACCTGTCAACACCTGAGCGGCAAACGCGTTACCCACACTCAATACCAGCATGGCAAAAGCAGTTATCAAAATTCCAGTGCGCATTTTCATGCCCTCCCCAAAAGAATAAAACGAGAACACAGATTTAATCTAAAGAGAACAAAAAGGCAACTAATTTTTTTAACTGTCCAAACCCTGATAATAATCCATCAGGATTTGCGCAACTTCAGGCCGTGAAAACTCTTTCGGTGGGGCTTTACCCTCACCCAGCATTTCACGAACCGCTGTGCCGGACAGCAGAACAAAATCTTCCTTTGAGTGATCAGGGGCCTCGCGCATCATCACCACTTGCCCAAGCTTTTTGGAATAGGCGGTGTGGTCGGCTTCAAAAATTTCAATCTCAAGTTCGCCTTTTTTGATGTCATGGAAAATCGTTTGGGCATCAAAGGCACCGTAATAATCGCCAACACCGGCGTGATCACGCCCGACAATCAAATGGCTTGCACCCATGTTCTGGCGGAAAACCGCATGCAGCACAGCCTCGCGCGGCCCGGCATAAAGCATATCAAAGCCATAACCGGTCACCATGGCGCTATTGGGCGGAAAATAAACCTCGACCATTTTGCGAATTGAAGCATCGCGCACATCGGCTGGAATATCGCCCTTTTTCAATTTGCCAAGCAGCATGTGAATGACCAGGCCGTCAGCATTCAAGCGCTCCATAGCCATATGGCACAACTCTTCATGGGCCCGGTGCATGGGGTTTCGGGTTTGAAAGGCAACCACTTTTGACCAGCCACGTTTGCCGATTTCATCACGAATTTGCACAGCTGTGCGAAAGGTGTCGCCAAAATCAGTTTCGAAATAAGAATAGTTGAGCACCTCAATCGGTCCGGACAGACAGGTGCGCCCCTGACTATTAAAAGCTGCCACACCGGGGTGGGCGGCATCTTGCGTACCATAAACCTGCTGGGTCATGGTGGCCATTTCATCGGCGCTGAATTTTTCAACGGCTTGCACGGTCATCACTGCCAGCACCGGGTTGCCATCCACATTGGGATCTTTCAGGGCAATGCGATCACCAGAGCTGATCAAACCGGCATCTTGTACCAAATTCAAAACCGGTGTCGGCCAGAACAGCCCGTCAGCGGTGTGCATATTATCAGCAACACTGAGCGCATCTGCCTTGTTCATATAGCCGGTCAGCGGGTTAAAATATCCACCGCCCAACATAACCGCATTGGCGGCACTTGCCGAACTGAGCAAGATCGAGGGCAGGCTTGATGCCTCAACAGCAAGTTGCTGGCGCTTTGCATCGTCACTTACAAACAGGGGGTTAAGGGTGTCAGAGCCGTGTGGTTTGATGATCGTTGCCATTTGCTGTTCTCCAGTTTCCCGCAATCAGTTTTGAAAATTCCTTTTAAATTCAGAGGGCGGTTTAGCAAGCCCGGCCCGGCAAAGCGAGAAAAATATGAAATAGCGAATATGTTGGGGTGCTTCACAGGTGTTTTGCCGTTAGTTCGCGACACGGCGTTGTCAGGCCGATCAAGATGGATTACTGCTGATTTATGGGAACTCTTGACTGGTTTGTTGTGGCTATTTCTGTGGCGACGTTGGCATTGTTCATGCTGGCGCGCGTGCGCAACAACGTGTTTTGGCGGGCAACTGTTACGCCACTGGCATCAATAATCGGCAGTGGCTTTCTGGTGGTTGCGCCCTTGCTTGGCAGTGTGGCTGGTTCATGGTCTGTTGTGGCAATGGCGGGGATTGTTCTGGTTGCCTATGCCATTGGCGGTGTCCTGCGCTTTAATATTCTCAACAGCGAACCGTTTGAGGAAACCGCGAGTGGGCCAAAAATTCTCAAACCGATGGCCCGGATTTCAAATCTTGCACTGACGGTTGCCTATGTCATTTCCGTTGCTTTTTATATTCGGTTGCTGTCATCGTTTGTTCTGTCGATGACACCTTTCAAATCGGGTTTCTATGAAGTCTGGCTGGCAACCATCATTCTGGCCGTCATTGCTCTCATCGGCTGGCGGCGCGGATTGAAAGGCCTTGAATCAGTTGAGACAATTTCTGTTTCCATCAAGCTGTCTATTATTGTGGCACTGCTGGCGGCACTGTTTGCCCATAATTTTTCGTCCGGCACATGGACTGCTGATCTGGTTGCAGATGATGTGGACTTCTGGACCCGCCTGCGCATGCTGGCCGGTTTGTTGCTGGTGGTGCAGGGGTTTGAGACTTCGCGCTATATTGGCCAGGAATATTCCGCCAAAACCCGTCATGATACCATGGCAGTTGCCCAAATTAGCAGCGCGATCATCTATGTGGCCTTTGTTGCTCTGATCGTGCCTGTACTGATCAACCTGCCGACAGGCAAACCCGATGAAACCGCCATTATCAGGCTGTCAGGGTATGTGACCTGGGTGCTACCGTTTCTGCTCATACTGGCTGCATTCATGAGCCAGTTGTCAGCTGCCATTGCGGACACGGTCGGGGCGGGCGGGCTGGTGTCTGAGGAAACCGGAAAACGCATAAATGCCCGTGCCAGCTATCCGGTGCTGATCGCTTTTTCCATTGCGCTGATCTGGCTGTTCGATATTTTCCAGGTTATCTCCATCGCCTCACGCGCCTTTGCCTTTTATTATATGATGCAGGCGATGATTGCGGTTCTGGTGGCCGGTGAAACGCTTGATGGCAGACGGAAATTGCGCCACCAGCTCTGGTATGGTCTGTTGGCGGTTATGCTGGCTGCCATCGTCCTGTTTGCCCTGCCCGCAGAATAAAATTCTTCAAACCACCAGCACCGTTGTCTCCTTGATATCCTCCATGACAAAGCTGGCTGAGACATCGGCGATGGGGACTTTGGCGATCAGGCGCTGGTAGAAGGTGTCGTAGGCTTTTACATCAGCCACCCGGACCCGCAAGATGTAATCGAGATCACCGGTCATACGGTGGGCGGAGGTTATTTCGGGCATTTGGGAGACGGCGCTGCGGAATTTTTCCAGCCAGCTTTGGGTGTGGTCATTGGTGCGGACCAGCACATAGACCAAAAGCGGCAGGCCGATTTTTTCCGGATCTACCAATGCCACCCGGCCTTTGATGACGCCGCTTTCTTCCATTTGTTTGACCCGCCGCCAACAGGCGTTGCGCGACAGGTTTACCCGTTCTGACAGCCCGTCCACAGACAATGTGCCATCAATTTGCAGGGTATTGAGGATTTTACGGTCAATTGAGTCCAATTTTTCTTTCATATTGGTATATTTATCCCAAAATACTTAAAAATAAAAGGATAAAAAAGACAATACTATCGGCAAACCACGCTAGATTGTCTGCAATGCTCAATCAGAGGGAACAAAACCGTGTCAGCTTTAATCAATCGCCTGTTCGTCCAGCATCCACAAACTGTTGATGAAACCTATTTCCAGCACATGCGTTTTGCCGGCTGGTTTGCTACAAAACTTCTTGCAGCAGGTCTTGCCGCACTGGTTCATGCCATCATTCCAGCGGCGTTTGAAAAGACCGCCGGTAACATTATCCGCGAACTGCACCACCGGATGGAAAATCGACATTAACGCCAGAAATCGCGAGACAGCACAACCAGCACGGTGAAAAACTCCAACCGGCCGAGCAGCATGCCAAAGGTCAGCAGCAGTTTGGAATCAGCCGGCAGGTTTTTAAAAGTGCCGGACGGGCCGATTTCCGGTCCCAAAGCCGGGCCAACATTGGCTAGGGCGGAAGTTGCGGCACTGACGCTGTCAGTAAAATCCAGCCCGAGAAACGACAAAACCAGCGTAAACAGCATGATGCAGATAAACATCAGCGAAATATAGGCCAGCACCGAGGCTGAAATCTCCGGGGTGATCTGTTTGCCATTATAAACTGAAACCACCACCCGATTGGGGCTGACAAGTTGTTTCAGGTAATTGCGGGCGGTAATCAACATCACCTGCAGGCGGAAGGTTTTCATGCCGCCGGTGGTTGACCCGGTACAGCCACCCATAAACATGAACATGAAAAAAACACCCACGGCACCGGGGCCCCAGGCGGTGTAATCGCCAAGCGAAAACCCGGCGGTGGAAATAATTGAAATTGTATTGAAGGCTACAATGCGCAGTGCTGTGGCCAGTTCTACTTCGCGGGTGAAATAATACCACAGGGAAAGCAGGATAACTGCCGTGCCAACAAAGCGCAAAAACCCACGAACCTGCATGTCATTCCATACATTGAGGTTGCCGGTGCGGACAAATTTCACATATAGAACCAGCGGCAGGCTTGCAGCGATCAAAAAGAAGGTGGCAATCCAGTGGATCCAGGGGTTTTCAAAATAACCAAAGGACAAATCACGAGTGGAAAAACCCCCTGTGGCAATGGTGGTCATGGCATGGTTGAGGGCATCAAATGCCGACATGCCAGCCAGAGCATAAGCAATACCGGCAAGGGCGGTCATGACAAAATAGGTAGTGGCGATCAGCCGGACCAGTTCGCTTGACTTGGCAACAATCTTGTCGGAGCGATCTGAATTTTCGGTCTGAAACAACTGCATGCCGCCAACCCGCAAAAACGGCAGCATGATCAGGGCCATAAGAACAATGCCAATGCCGCCGATCCATTGGGTGATTGAGCGCCATAACAATATACCAGGGGGCAGCTCATCAAGGTTGTCCAAAATCGTAGCCCCGGTTGTGGTCAGGCCCGAAACGGCTTCAAACCAGGCATCGGTGAGGCTAAGGCCCCGGCCAAAAAAAACATAAGGGATGGTGGCCACAAGACACAGGGCAATCCAGCTGGCCACCGTCAACACAAAACCTTCTTTCAGATAGATTTCGTCTGACCAGGCACCCCGGCTTGACATCACCATCATCAGCCCCAGAAAGCCGGTGATAAAAGCCGAGCCAAAAAATACCCAGTAGTCAGGGTTTCCAGCCAGAATATCAGTCAGGGCAGGCGGCAGCATGAACACCGTCATCACCAGAAACATCATGCCGATGACATAAGAAATCCGGTGAAAATCTATTACGGCTACCCGCTTGCGTGACCGCGCACGGTTTGCATGATCAATGGGCTCGGCCATAAAGATCAGAACCTGTTAGTTGTCTCAAAACCAGCCAACATTAGCCTATTGCATCCATGTATGCCAGCACAGCAGGTTTATTTTTTCTCACCTGCTGGCTCTTTTTCACCCACAGCCCTTTTATATAGATGCCAGGTTGAATGACCCAATATCGGCAAAACAACGATAAGGGCGACAAACATCGACAAAAGGGAAATAGCAAACAGAACGCCAATTATGGCGCACCACAACAGCATGGGTTTGGGGTTCTCCAGCACCACTTTAACCGAAGTGATCATGGCAGTAACAAAATCCACATGCTTGTCAAACAGCAATGGCAATGAAACAACGGTTAAAGAGAAAACGATCAGGGCAAGAATGGCCCCGGCGGTATTGCCGATGACAAAGAACAAAAATCCTGATGGTGTGGTCATAATCGCTGTTACCAGCTCGGTAAAGGCAAGCGATTTCAATCCGAAAAAGATCACATAAAGCGCAACAGCAATGTCAAGCCAGATGATATAGGCAAAAGTTGTGACCACCGCCATCCAGCTTAAATCTTTGCCACCAGCCCGGCGGGTTGAGGTAAACACACCACCCCAGGACAATTTTTTGCCGTCTTCCAGAGTGTGGGAAACTTCATAAAGACCTGAAGCGACAAAGGGGGCCAGCAGGGCAAAGCCCGTGGCCATCGGGTAGACATAATAATTGATTTCAAGGGTATTGAGCAGATAGAGCAAAAACCAGCCAAAGGCGGCATAAGCCAACCCAAAGGCAATGCCATATTGCGGTGCCCGGGCAAAATCGCGCAGGCCAGAGCGCATCGCCTTGGTAATGTCACTGTACTGCAGTTTTTTTACTGCAGGTTTAAACGCCTGGATTTTTTCAGGTTCAACCTGTTCAATGGTTGCTGTTTTAATCATTCTATCCTCCTCCGTCTGCCATTTCATACAATTATGCTGCTAAATCAGATTTGGCGCAAGAGTGCGCTGTGGAGGCTTTGCAAGTTGTTGAAAATGTTTATGATAACGGGATTCGTTAAGGGGAGAGACGAAAATGTCGTGGCTTACAATTGCAATTATTTTTTCAGTGATCGTGCTGCTTGCAATTGTTATCTTCATGCTGATCACCAACCCGTCCCTGTCGCGCAACTGGTCTCCTGACCAGTTTTTAATGCCGGAAGTGAGTTTCGGTGAAGATGGCAAGGTAACGATTAAAAATATCCGCAACATCAACTATCGCACCACCCGCGATTATGACCTCAATTATTACGACAAGGAATTTACGCTAGAAGATGTGCAAACCGCCTGGCTGGCCATTGCGCCTTTCTCAGGATTTGGGGCAGCCCATGCCTTTCTTTCCTTTGGTTTCACCGATGGCAGTTATCTGGCAGTTTCTATAGAAGTTCGCCGCAAAAAGGGGCGGAAATTTGACCCGGTAAAAGGTTTTTTCCGGCAGTTTGAAGTCATGTATGTGCTGGCCGATGAGCGTGATGTGATCGGGGTGAGAACCAATATCATCAAATATGATGTTCGCCTTTACCCCATTCACGCTAACATCGAAATCATTAGGGCAGTGTTCTGTGACATTCTCAAACGGGCTGATAAACTGGGAGAAGAACCGGAATTCTATAATACCATCTGGAACAATTGCGCCACCAATATTGTTCGCCATGTCAGACGGTTTTCCAAAAAACCAATACCGGCCTGGAGCCCGCGTTATCTGTTTCCGGATTTTTTTGATCGCATCGCCTATCGTCTGAGCATTCTTGACACTGAACTTGGTTACAAGGAAACCCGCAAACATTTTAACATCACCAAACAGGCACAAACCGCTGGCCCTGATGACGACTTTTCTGCTGTTATCCGCCATGGGCTGGATACAAAAAGAAGCGAGCAATGAAAACTGAAATGAGCTGGCTGATTTCGATTGTAGTGGTTTTGGGCACGGCTTATCTGGCGATCATGGTCGCCATGTATGTATTTCAGCGCGGCTTCATGTATCTGCCTGACAGGCAGGCCTATAGCCCCGGTGATGTTGGCTTGTCAGGCATTGAAGAAATAACCATTTCCACAGCAGATGGCGAACGTTTGCAAGGCTGGTATCTGCCCGCCAAAACCGGACAGCCAACGATTTTGTTTTTCCATGGCAATGGCGGTTCGATTGCCGGGCGGGCCGAAAGGCTGGCCTTTTATCAAGCCAAAGGGCTCGGGGCGTTGTTTGTGTCTTATCGCGGTTATGGAAAGTCCACCGGCACCTCCACGGAAACCGGCCTTGTCAATGACGGCCTGGCTTCTTACGACTGGCTTTTGCAAAAAAACATTGCGGCGGAAAGCATTGTCGTGATTGGCGAAAGTCTGGGAGCCGCCGTATCGGTTCGGCTGACCCTGCAACGCCATGTCAGGGCGCTGATCATCGAGGCGCCATTCACCTCAGCCGTGGATGTTGCCAAATCAGTTTATTGGTGGCTGCCGGTTGACCTGCTGATGAAAGACCGCTTTGAAACCATCAAAATTATCGATCAAGTCAAGGTGCCGCTGCTGGTTATCCATGGCGAAATGGATGAGATCACCAATGTCGAGTATGGCAAAAAACTTTTTGAAAAAGCCAATCAGCCCAAAACCCTGAAAATTATCAAAGGGGGCACCCACAACGGTATTTTTGTGAAAAGCACCTGGCAAATGGAAGTCGACTTCATCAAGTCACTCAAGGGCGTTCCAACAGCCGGGAAAGATCCTGCTTGAAACTTTCCTTGACTTCATCGCCAGCGGCCAGAATTTCTTTTACTTTGAAAAAATCAAACGCCCGGAACGGGTCTACAGGTGGAGCCAAATAAATATCGGGTTGGTATTTTTCCAGGTGCAGCCGGGTGATACTGTGCTGCATAATTTGCGACACACCAAGGGCCAGGTCTGTATAACCGGGGCGTTTGCCATCTTTTTCAATCGGCCCGCCGGTGACATCAATGGCAATCAGGATATCAACACCACTATCCACATGGTTCATCGGCACCGGGTTGGCCATCGCTCCATCAATCACCAAACGCCCGTTTATATCAGGTGCTTCTATGACACCGGGAATGGCGATACTGGCTGCCACTGCATCACGCAAAGGCCCTGACTTGATGGCGATTTCCGAGCGGGTGTAAAAATCTGTCGCGGTCACGGTAAAGTCGATTTTGGTGTCCTGAACATTTTCAACGACACCTTCCGGCAAAGCCAGATTGGTCAGGTTAAGCCCGTCCACCTGCGTTGGGCGGCGGAAGGAAAAATTTACCAGGTCAAAAATGCTGCCATTGGCGTGTTTGAACAGCCGCTTGGCAGCATCCATTTTATTGGCCAGTACAGATGTGGTGTGCTCGCGAAGTTCTTTGCCTGAAATACCCGATGCATAAGCTGACCCGACCAGCGCGCCAATACTGGTACCAGCTATTTTTGTCGGCGTTATGCCCAACTCATCTATGGCTTCGAGCAGAGGAATATGGGCAATACCGCGCGCGGCGCCACCGCCCAGTGCCAAACCGATTTTTTTGCTCATTTAAACCTTAAACCTTTTCTCTTTTAACGGCGCGCCAGCCAATATCACTTCGGTAAAACCCTTCGGGCCAGTCCACCTTTTCCACCGCCTGATAGGCCACTTGCCTGGCTTGCGACACGTTTGTACCAAGTGCCGTGACATTGAGAACCCGGCCACCAATGGCCAGCGTTTTACCGTCTTCAACTTTGGTGCCCGCATGAAAGATTTCAACCCCGTCAGCTGCACTTGCCGCATTTAGGTTACCGATCTGGCTGCCCTTGTCATAGCTGCCGGGATAGCCCTTGGCGGCCATGACCACTGACAAGGCCACATCGTCGCGCCAATGGGTCTCGACACCGGCAAGTTTTCCATCTGCTGCAGCCACTAGCAATGCCACCAGATCGCTCTCTAGCTGCATCATAAGCACCTGACATTCCGGGTCACCAAAACGGACGTTATATTCGATCAGTTCGGGCCCGTTGTCAGTAATCATCAAACCGGCAAAAAAAACACCTTTGAATGGCGTTCCCAAATCTTTCATGGCCTGCACGGTGGGCAGGATGATTTCATCCATGGTCCGCTTGCACATTTGCGGGGTCATCACCGGGGCCGGTGAATAGGCCCCCATGCCGCCGGTATTGGGGCCGGTATCGCCTTCACCAACCTGCTTGTGGTCCTGGGCAGTGGCCAGTGGCACTGCCGTCTCACCATCACAGAGAGCAAAGAACGAGGCTTCTTCGCCCACCAGACAGTCCTCAATCACCACCTCGGCACCAGCTGTACCAAACATGCCGGCAAAAATGTCTTTAACCGCTGTTTCAGCCTCGGCCATGGTTGTGGCCACAATGACACCCTTGCCTGCTGCCAGACCATCGGCTTTTACAACAACCGGGATGTTTTGTTTTGCCAGGTAAGCAAGTGCGGCAGCCTCATCACCAAACCGGCCGTAGGCGGCGGTGGGAATGTTGTATTTGGCGCAGATATCCTTGGTAAAACCTTTCGAGCCTTCCAGTTGGGCAGCTTTGGCTGAGGGGCCGAACACCCTGATGCCAGCGGCTATCAATTCATCAGCCAATCCGGCCACCAGCGGCCCTTCTGGCCCGACCACCACCAGACCTATATCATTGTCTTTGGCAAAAATTGTAACCGCGCGGTGGTCATCGACATCAAGCTCAACAGGTTCTGCAATTGCATTTATGCCGCCATTTGAAGGCGCGCAGAACAAACGATCACACAAGGGCGATTGCTTCATTTTCCAGGCCAGGGCATGCTCGCGTCCGCCCGAACCAATGAGAAGTATGTTCATTCCTGAACCCTTTGTTGCGAAGTCCTTTTGATACCGCACAATAAATCGGCTACACACAAAGAAAAAGGATTCTTTGTACATGTCCACCGATTGGCCATTTGATCCCGAAACCGGCGAGATATCAGACGCTCCACAAAACAACCAGATCGAATATTCGGTCTCGGATATTTCTTTTGCACTCAAACGCACGCTGGAAGACACTTTTGGCTTTGTTCGGATCAGGGCAGAACTGGGCCGCGTTTCACGCCCCGCCTCAGGCCATGTTTATCTTGATCTCAAAGACGAAAAAGCAGTTCTTAACGGGATTGTCTGGAAAGGCGTCGCCTCGCGCCTGAAAGTCCAGCCCGAACAGGGGTTGGAAGTGGTTGTCACCGGCAAAATTACCACCTACCCCGGCCAGTCGCGCTATCAGATCATCATTGATTCTATGGAACCTGCTGGCGTTGGCGCGCTGATGGCACTGTTTGAGGAGCGCAAAAAAAAGCTGGCAGCCGAGGGCCTGTTTGATGAGGACCGCAAAAAAACCATTCCCTATCTGCCAAAGATCATTGGTGTTGTTACCTCACCCTCCGGTGCTGTAATCCGCGATATTCTTCATCGCCTTGCCGATCGCTTCCCGCGCCATGTGCTGGTCTGGCCAGTCAGGGTGCAAGGTGAAACCAGCGCCAAAGAAGTTGCCGCCGGTATCGACGGCTTTAATGCCATGACTGACGACAATCGGCCTGACCTGATTATTGTGGCACGTGGTGGTGGTAGCCTTGAAGATTTGTGGGGGTTTAACGAGGAGATTGTTGCCCGGGCCGCCGCGACCAGTGACATTCCCCTGATTTCAGCCGTTGGCCATGAAACCGACTGGACGCTGATTGACTATATCGCTGATGAACGCGCGCCAACCCCAACTGCTGCTGCAGAACGGGCCGTTCCCGTGCGCCGCGACCTGCTGGCCATGGTGGCTGATCTTGGCGCAAGAAACCCACGCGCTTTGCATCGCCTGATGGCAGAACGCAAAACCCGGGTTCAGTCCGCTGCCCGCGCCCTGCCCAAGCCCGATGACCTTTTGGCTCTGGCCAGACAACGTTATGACACTGCTTCAGGTCGCCTGACACAGGCCCTTAAAACCAACCTGCAAAGCCATCGCAATACCTATGAACGCGTGGCCGGGCGCCATACACTGCAACCCCTCAGGCAACAGATCGAGCGCCACCGCGAAGCGCTTTTGCGCCATGGCTTGCAATCTGCCCGGGCCGTGCACCGACTGGTCGGTGAAAAGCGCCAGCGGCTGACACTGGCGGCCAAGCTAAACGATTCTTTCTCCTATAAATCGGTACTGGCCAGAGGGTTTTCTGTCATCAAGGACGAAAACGGCAAGCCGGTGGTTTCTGTTGCAGATGCAAAACCGGGAGGCCGGGTTTCGATTGAGATGCAGGACGGCAAGGTTAAGGCCACGCTGGATGGCAAAAAGCTACCTGTTGCTGCAAAGGAAAGCCAGGGCAGTTTGTTGTAGGTGTTGGCTTCACCGGCCAAACACCCGCGCTATCCGTCCATCAATCGCCGCTAACCCCGCCCCAATCAACGCCATGCCGATGAAGTGTTTCATCTGCAACGTCTCATTGAGGAAAAGCGCGCCGAGAATGATGGCGCTGACGGGGATAAGGAAGGTGACCAGAGACAGATTGGTGGCACCGGAACTGGCAAGAATGCGAAAATAAAGGATATAGGCAAGGGAGGTGGCAAGGATTGCCAACGCAACAACCGCTGCCCATGTTTCCAGGCTCGGCATCGGCAAAGTCCAGGGCTGGTCAACCAACAACACCAGCGGGATGAGCATGAGGCTTGACGCGCTGACCTGCCCGGTTGCTGTGGCAATGGGGGACACCCCCAACGTCTTAAATCGCCGTCCGTAAATGCTGGCCAGCGCGTATGATAGCGCTGCGGCCAAAATGGCGATCTGGGCAATGGTATTGTTTGAACCCGATGACAAAAGTTCAGGGCCGATCATCGCTGTTACCCCGGCTATGCCAAGCACAACCCCGGCAATCCGCAATGACGTCAACTTTTCATCGGCTGTCAGAAAATGCGCAACGACAACTGTAAACAGCGGCATGGTGGCATTGAAAATCGAGGCCAGGCCACTTTCGATCTGGCCTTGCGCCCAGGCGATCAGAAAAAATGGTATTACATTGTTCAGGAGCCCCATGCCGAAAAATGCCACCGTGACTTCACGGCGCAATGGCAGGGCCCTGCCCGTCACTTGCAAAAACAGCAACAGGGCAAGCGCTGCTATGACCACCCGCAGGGTGATGATGGTCAGCGGTGGCAATTCTTTAACAGCCACCCCGACAAAAAAGAATGACCCGCCCCATAAAATCGACAGGGTGATCAGCATAAGCCAGTCAATAAAGCGCATTATGCCTCCACAACTTTGGCCGCATAACAGCCAAATTTCGCCCAGTGCAGGTGCAGGTAATCTACCGTTGGAATTTTTAGCAACCGCTCAATCAGGTCGGCCAGTTCGGCCCCTTGCGCAATATCAGCATCAACCATCATGCCCTGTTTGTCAAAGGCCCGCGCTGCCACGATCCGGTCGAGAAATGATTGTGGGATTTCATTGACGGCAAGGCTGGCTTGCGCACCATCACGGCGTACAAAAATTGCTGCTTTGGCGCAATAGGGCGTATCGAGGCTCAGGTGTTCATAGTTCAGCAAAATCACCGTCTCGCCCACCTCAGCATCTTCAAGCGACGTCCGGCACGGAAACCCCGGTTTTTCGTCAGCCACCATCCGCAATGCGCCGCGCGCTTTAAGAGCGGCATCATCAAGCTCAAACAAAGGGGCAAAAGTTTCTTTTTTGAGGGGGATAATTTGAAACGACATGGCAGCAGCTCCTGTAAAATCAGTCAGCCCTACCTAAACCGCACGACCGTGCTGCCGCTACAAAATAAAAAGTATCAGGTCCGAAGGCGGCTAGATCGCGGCCAGCGCTTCGGCAAATTCATCCAGTGCGGCGGTGCCCTTTGGGGTTATCTGATAGACGCCGCGCGCGACCCGTTCAAACCAGCCGTAATGATCGTCCTGTAAAATACCCGCGGCTCGCATAACGCCAGTGGCGGTGCGCAGATCAGCCAGTTTGGTCGGGCCGTTTTCATGCAGGTGTTGCAAACATCGCAGGGCGTCCTGGCGGTAGGCGGTGATGATCGAGCGGCGGGTGACACCGCCCTGATTGGGGTCGCCAACGCGCAACTCAAATTCGCGCAACAGTCGGCCCTGCCGTTTGGTGTTTTTGCGCGGTGTATAGGGCAACGGATCGAGATGAACCTCAACAAAGTCGTCGCGGTTTTGGTTCAGCCGCACGGTGATCAACCCCAACCCCAACCGCCGACAGAGCTTCTTGATTTCCTTGCGGTTCTTTTTCCACAGCGAGTTTTTTGACGCCACTTCGCTGACCGCAAAAGCCAGATACACATGGTCACTCACCGCCAACCGGTCAACGCCTTGCAGCAGTAATGGCAGGGTAAAGCCGGTTTTGAGTTCAA
>UOEC01000166.1_pt1 | contig 23931 bp, 21 predicted proteins | sample 1988601 | NCBI WGS metagenome assembly UOEC01 (sample SAMEA4712195, study PRJEB27164) | hydrothermal vent metagenome | biome: marine basaltic hydrothermal vent biome; feature: marine hydrothermal vent; material: mineral | place: Pacific Ocean | collected 2011-06-14/2011-07-23 | depth 1719 m
CAGCCTGTGCTGCCGGGGTCGCAACCAGCGAACCTGAAAATGCGACAACTGTATATAAGGCCAAAACACTTGCAGGCCCTGATAGAATTTTTGGTATTTTCAACTTAGTCTCCCGATTCACAGATACTGTACGCGCGAATCAATTACCCGCTCACTATAATATTAAATGCCCCACTACCGGAATAGCGCGAATTGTCCATTCTTGCAAACCCCAACCATTGTGGCAGGGTTTAATTTAGTTGCCTTTCTGGCAATAAGATGGCAGTTGGCAGATCAATAGGCAAATTAACAATTCATAATCTAAAGCCCTGACACCGCCCTTACCAGAACATGTCCATCACAACAAACAGTTTACCAATCTCCAACGCCCCTCAAATGCCAGAAAATGACAACCCGTCATTTGGTTTAATCAAGGGCGACTACGCCAAAAACATGGTGATAATTTCCGATCACGCCCGCAATACCGTACCACCGCAATATAACAATCTTGGCCTGCCAGACAGCGAGTTTAGCCGCCATATTGCCTATGATATCGGCGCTGAGGCATTAACTTTCCAGTTGGCTAAAATGCTGAATATACCAGCTGTTTATTCCAAATTTTCCCGCCTGCTTATTGACCCCAACCGTGGCACCGATGACCCGACCCTGATTATGAAAATATCTGATGGTGCACTGGTTCCTGGCAACATAGGTATAAGTAAAGCAGAAAAACAAAACCGGATCGACAATTACTACCAGCCCTACCATAATGCTGTCGAAGAAATGATCGATACCGCTATTGTCCGGGGACATTCTCCAAAAGTCTTTTCGATTCACAGTTTTACCCCATTCTGGAAAGGCGTAGCCAGACCATGGCATGCAGGAATTTTGTGGAAGGGTGATGATCGTTTCGCTCGACCGCTCCTGGATGGTTTGGCCGCTGAAAAATCATTGATAGTTGGCGAAAACGAACCTTACACAGGCGGCGTGGAAGGTGAGAGCGTTGACAAACACGCCCGTGCCAAAGGTTTGCAAGCCGCTTTGATAGAAGTGCGTCAGGATCTGATATGCGACAAATCAGGTGTGGATGAATGGGCCGAACGCCTTGCACAAATCCTGTCACAAATTACAATCTGATATCTGTTTAAATCTGCAAGACTGGACTTTGTAAAATGGATTCAACCACCGCTGTAGCTCAAGGCCAACTCAAAAGCATTGTCGAACGTGTCGAACGCCTGGAAGATGAAAAGAAAACCATCGCTGACGATATCAAGGAAGTTTACGCAGAAGCCAAGGCAAATGGTTTTGACACCAAAACCCTGCGCAAGGTCGTCACTTTGCGCAAAAAAGACCGGGCCGAGCGCGAAGAAGAAGAAGCGATGCTCGACCTTTACCTCAATGCCCTGGGGATGGTTCCTTCAGGACTTGACTCCGATAACTCGTAAATCACTATCGCTCTGTCAGTTTAAGTTCGATCCGCCGGTTACGCGCCTTGGCCTCTTCGCTATCGCCATCAGCAATCGGCTGAAATTCGCCGAACCCTGCCGCCACCAGTCGCTGGGGCGGGACACCTTTGGCAACCAGTTGCTTGACCACCGCAATGGCCCGTGCTGCTGACAGTTCCCAGTTTGACTTGAACAACGATGTATGGATCGGATCACTGTCGGTGTGACCATCCACCCGTAAAACCCAGGCGATATCGCTGGGGATTTCTTTTTCCAGTTGTTTTATCGCCTCAGCCAGCTTGTCCAGTTCCCTTGCCCCGGCCGGATTAATCTCTGTCTCACCTTTGGAAAAAAGCACTTCAGACTGAAAAACAAACCTGTCACCGACGATCGACACATCCGAACGATTGGACAGGATACGGCGCAGACGGCCAAAAAATTCTGACCGAAAACGTGCCAGTTCACGCACCCGTTGAGCAAGAGCAGAATTTAATCGCCTGCCAAGGTCGGCAATCTGGGTTTTTGAGTTCTGGTCGCGGCTTTCAGCAGCTTCAAGCGCATCATTCAATATACCAATCTGACGGCGCAATGCTGCAATTTGCAAATTGAGCAACTCGACCCGCGCCAGCGCCTGCGATGACAAGTCTTCCTCTGCTTTCAGTTTGATCTGCAACTGCGATGTTGCCTGCCCGGCTGTTTTTTCTCCCTTTGTCAGGCCTTCCAGCAATAATTGCAATTCACTGGTTTTACTACGGGCACTTTTAAGGTTGTCACTCAAAGCACCCAACGATGTTTCAAGTTCATTTTTTGACGACTTTTCCAACGCCAGCAGGCTCGACAATTCGGCAATCTGGGAACGTAATTTGACCAGCGCCGTATCCTGCCCGGTAATTTCGCGAGCCAGTAAAAACTGTGCCACCATAAATACCGACAACAAGAACACAATAACCAGCAACAATTGCGCCATGGCATCAACAAAGCCGGGCCAGTAATAAGCATTCTCATTGTTACGGGTTCGACGTGAGAGAGCGCGTGACATCGATCTCTATTTCCCCTGTTCCGGTTTCTTTGCCCCGCGGATAGCGGCCCGCAAGCGGTTGCCGGTGGATGGTTTGGAGATATTTTCCGTCAACAATTTCTTGATTTCATTCTGCTGTTCAGTCTGGGCCTGGACCCACTGGCGTACAATCTTTTGTTCCTCACGCATCTGCTGCACCAGCCCGTGAACGGCATCTGCCAGCTTGTCTATGGACCCCGGTTCCAGATTAGCACCACTGCCGCCATTACTGCTTGCCGGTTCTGACAAGGCCGTTTCAAGCGTTGCGTTCATGCGTTCAATGCCATCTTGCAAACCAGACATATCCATCTGCAGGTATTGCGGCATTGTTGCCTGACCTGCTTCACCCATTTCAATATCAGTTAAAGAAGCCAACCAATCTTCCAGCGAATTATAAAAGCGGTTCTGGGCCTGACTGGCCTGCAAGTCCAAAAATCCCAAAATCAGGGAGCCGGACAGGCCAAACAGTGAGGATGAAAAAGAGGTTCCCATCCCGGCCAATGGTGCCTCAAGACCGCTTTTCAAATCATCAAAAATCGTTGCCGAATCCGCACTGCCGACATCAAGAGACTTGATCACATCTCCCACCGACGCAACCGTCTGCAACAGGCCCCAAAAGGTTCCAAGCAGTCCGAGAAAAACCAGTAACCCAATCATATAGCGGGAAATATCACGTGCTTCATCAAGCCGCGATGCCAACGAATCAAGCAGGGAACGCAGCGCCGTGGTTGACAAAACCGTCGCCCCTTGCCGATTGGCAAGCAACGCTTCCATCGGTGCCAGCAGGTTTGGAGAATAAGGGATTTCAAGTCCGGGATCGCCCACCCGAAAGTGATTAACCCAGTTCACCTCGCGAAACAGGCGATAGACCATCCGAAATGCGTAACCAAGCCCCAATAGTAAAACCAGAACGATCATGCCGTTCAGGCCTGGATTGGACATAAAGGCGCGTTTGAACTGGGGGAAAAGAACCGCTGCAAGGATAACCACCAGCAGCGTGAACACCATCATTTTTACCAGATAAACCCGCGGCAGGTCCAATACGTTGCTATCTTCAATATCATCCATGGACATTTGAAACGTCTTCTCCTCCGCCTTTTTCGTGACCTTTACCCTAAACTCAGTCTTTTCAACAAACAAGGCAACTTGTCAGTTTCATTGCTCCCCAGACCATGTTAATGGCATGCCAACCTGACTTTTATCATATTGCCAACCTGACTTTTATCATATTGAAAGACTTTTTTATGACTTCCCCCATTCGCCGCGCCCTGTTGTCTGTTTCTGATAAAACCGGACTGGTGGATTTTGCAAAAAAACTGGCCGATTCTGGCGTGGAAATCCTCTCGACCGGCGGTTCGGCAAAAACCCTGCGCGAAGCCGGGCTATCAGTTACCGATGTTTCCGAAGTAACCGGCTTTCCCGAAATTATGGACGGCCGGGTCAAAACCCTGCACCCAAATGTGCATGGCGGATTGCTGGCTGTACGCGGCAATGATGCCCATGAAGCGGCCATGAAAGAACACGGCATTTCCGGCATTGATCTGCTGGTCTGTAATCTTTACCCCTTTGAAGCAACGCTGTCCGGCGGCGGTTCCTATAACGATTGCGTCGAAAACATCGACATCGGCGGACCGGCCATGACCCGGGCGGCAGCCAAGAACCATAAATTTGTAACCGTCGTTGTTGACGTTGCTGACTATGACGATGTTATTGCCGACATGAAAGCCAACAACGGTGGCACCAGCCAGGCCCTGCGCCGCAAACTGGCCGCCAAAGCCTATGCCCGCACCGCAGCCTATGATGCAGCGGTCAGCAACTGGCTGCTTGGTGAAGCAGGTGAAACCGCCAGCACCTACCGCGCCTTTGGCGGCACGCTCATTCAATCCTTGCGTTATGGTGAGAACCCCCATCAGTGGGCCGCCTTTTACCGGGCCGGAAAACCACGCGCCGGTGTCGCCAGCGCCCGTCAGCTGCAAGGCAAGGAATTGTCCTACAACAACATCAATGACACAGATGCAGCTTACGAATGCGTCGCCGAATTTGATCCGGCAAAAACCGCTGCCTGCGTCATCGTCAAGCACGCCAATCCCTGTGGTGCCGCCACATCTGATAACCTTGCTGAAGCTTACCAGCGCGCCCTTGCCTGTGATCCGGTCAGCGCCTTTGGTGGCATCATTGCCGTTAATCAACCTCTTGATGAAGCCGCCGCAACCGAAATGGTCAAAATATTCACCGAGGTCATTATTGCGCCAGGGGCCAGCAAAGAGGCCCAGGCGGTTATCGCGGCAAAAAAGAATTTGCGCCTGTTGCTGACCGATGAGCTGCCCGATGTGCGCGAACCGGGCATAGCGGCAAAAACCGTTGCCGGCGGGTTGCTGGTGCAGGCCCGCGACAATGGCAATGTTGACGATGTGGAACTGAAAGTTGTCACCAAACGCGCGCCAACAGACGCTGAACTGGCCGACCTGAAGTTCGCCTTTCGGGTTGCCAAACATGTCAAGTCAAATACCATCTTGTATGTCAAAGACGGTGCAACCGTTGGCGTTGGTGCCGGGCAAATGTCGCGAGTCGATTCAGCCCGCATTGCAGCCCGAAAGTCACAAGATGCCGCCAAAGAACTGGGGCTCGATGAGCCTCTGGCCAAAGGCTCAGTGGTTGCCTCAGATGCGTTTTTCCCGTTCCCGGACGGTTTGCTGCAAGCAGCAGAGGCTGGTGCTACAGCAGTCATTCAGCCCGGCGGCTCAATCCGCGATGATGACGTCATAAAGGCTGCCGATGAAGCAGGGCTTGCCATGGTCTTTACCGGCATGCGCCATTTTCGACATTAATTTTCTGGCGTTACCGGAATTTTGTCCCGCCGCCGGGCAATCAGTGCCTGATTGATTTCACCACCCAGAATGATGACCAGCGCCGAGATATACAAAAAGATCAGGGCGATAACCACATTGCCAAGACCGGCATACATCACCTGAATGCGGCTGAAATTGGTGATGTAGTCAGCATAGGTCCAGGCTGCCAGCAACCACAGGCCAATGGTGATCAAAATACCAGGCAAAATTTCACGCATTCTGTGTCGTTTGACCGGCAGGTATTTGTGACCAATAACCAGCGCGATAAACATCAGGCCAAGACCAACCGGGTAGCGCAACAGGTCAAACCAACTGGTAAATTGCGCCAGCCAGGGGACCCAAACCGCCGCCTGTTCCCACCACAGCGGACCAAAGACGATCAAAAAGGACAGGGCCAACAAAACCACCGCGCCACCGATGACAAACAACAGGTTTTGCAAAAACCGGAAGATGCCCCAACGGGTTTCGGTGTAACCGTAAGCCCGGTTAAGACCGGTCCGAATGCTCTCTACGCCACCAGCCGCACTATAGGTGGTAATGGCAATGGATAAGGCAAGCACTGACCGGTCAGGAACGGTCAAAATCGCATGAATGTCATCGGCAAACGGCTTAACCAGATCAGGCGGTGCTACCGATAAAAGGTAAGTCACAACGGTTTCTGCAAGATCAGCATTGCCAAAAAACCCGGCCAAAGATGTCAGGAAAATCAAAAACGGAAACAGCGCCAAAAGGCTGGAAAAAGCAATGTTTCCAGCAAGAGGAAACCCATCGTCTTCTACGAAGCGGTTATAAACATCCAGTATTATTGATTTTCCGGTGGAAATGTCGTTACCCCTTGCCTATCGTGGTAGAGGTTATACTTATTGTTGTTAACCCCCAAAAACAAGCCCCCTTCATGCCCCCATCCCGCAACGGTTTCAACTGGCTGTCATTGGCCCCTGCCCTGTTTGTCGGCTTGTGGGCAACCGGGTTTATCGGTTCGCGCCTAAGCGCTCCCTATGCTGAACCGCTCAGTTTTCTGTCGGTGCGTTTTGCCATCGTTACGACAATTTTGCTTGTAGCTTCAATTGTGATGAAGGCCAAATGGCCGACGTTTAAAGTCTCTGTCTGGGCCTTGATAACCGGTGCGTTCTCTCAAGGAGGCTATCTGGGTGGCGTGTTCTGGGCAATTTATTTTGGTATGCCCGCCGGCGTTGCCGCCCTGATCACCGCCTTGCAACCCCTGCTGACGGCGGCCCTTGCTGGCATGATCCTTGGGGAGAAAATCAGCCCCCGACACTGGACCGGATTGGCAATCGGCCTGGCTGGAGTCGCCATGGTGGTCTGGCCCAAACTGACATTCACCGCCATTGGCATCACGCCAACAACCCTTGCTGTTTGTTTTTTTGCCACCGTTTCAATCACCCTCGGCTCAATTCTGCAAAAACGCCACCTGACAAATGTCGACCTTCGCACCGGCAACACCCTGCAGTTCGCTGGCGGCGGCCTGGTCGTACTGATTGGCGCGCTGGCAACAGAAAACTTTGAGATCATCTGGAATGCCGATGTCATATTCGCTATGACATGGCTGACCTTGGTGCTCTCCTTAGGCGCTATAACCATGCTCTATCTGATGATCCGCCATGGCGAAGTATCCAAGGTTTCCAGCCTGTTTTTCCTGGTACCGGCAGTGACGGTCGTCATTGCATATTTTCTGTTTGATGAAAGCCTCAGCCCGGTGCAACTGGTCGGCATGGCCGTGTGCGCCGCAGCAGTTTTACTGGTAACCCGCAAACCCGCAACCAAATAGCGCGGCATTGCGTCGCCTGATCAGCTTTGACTTTAGATGCAAATGATTCTTAAGTAGATTGATGAGCGACATTCCCGGAAATAGTCGATTGTTCAAACGATCAAAAACGTCGAAAACCAGTTTTTTGTCGCTGGTCCCGATTATGTTGGTCGCCGCAATTGTTTTGGGTCCGATTATAGCGCTTTTTGCCGTTGCGCTATCTGGTCAGGATAACATTTGGCCGCACCTGCTGGCCACAGTGTTACCCCGCGCCCTTGTCGAAACAGTGTTGTTGATGACCGGTGTTGGCTTGCTAACCATTTCCATCGGCGCAAGTTCTGCCTGGCTGGTGACAATGTACCGATTTCCCGGCCGCAAGGTTTTTGTCTGGTTGTCATTGATCCCTCTGGCCATGCCCACCTACCTCACTGCCTTCAGCTACACCGAAATCTGGGATTATTCCGGCTTCATGCAAACAACTTTGCGATCCGTTTTTGGCTGGCAGACAGCGCAAGATTACTGGTTTCCCGAAATCCGCTCTCTAGGCGGGGCAATTTTTGTCATGTCCTTTGTCCTTTACCCTTATGTTTATTTGACCGCGCGCGCCAGTTTCATTGGCCAGTCCATTTGCGCCCTGGAAGTGGCCAGAACTCTGGGTCGCTCCCATTGGGGCATGTTCTGGAATGTCGGCTTGCCCCTGGCCCGCCCGGCCCTGGTGGCTGGTACCACACTGGCGCTTATGGAAACTCTGAACGATATTGGCGCGGTCGAGCATTTCGGCGTTAACACCCTGACTTTCTCGGTTTACAATACCTGGCTTGAACGCGGCTCATTGCCCGGTGCCGCACAAATTGCTAGCATCATGCTGATCTTTGTCGTATTGTTGTTGTGGGTTGAGCGGGTAAGCAGAAGGCGCCAGCGATTTTACCAGACCACCGGTCGTTATCAAAATATTTCAGCCACCAGACTGAAAGGGTTTTACGCCCTGGCCGCAACCATCGCCTGCGCCCTGCCAATTCTGCTCGGCTTTGTCATGCCAGCCAGTATTTTAATCAAGGCAGCATTTACCAACGGGTACTCACTGCTTGACAATGCCTTCTGGCTAACTGTCGGCCGCTCGGTTCTGGTTGCCGGCATTGCCGCTGTGCTTGCAGTTATTATTGGCATCTTTTTAACCTCATCACAGCGCTCGGCCCAATCTGGCCTGCTCAATGGGCTGGTACGTGTTTGCTCCATTGGTTATGCGGTTCCCGGCACCGTGCTTGCCATCGGCATTCTGATTTTTCTATCCTACGTGGAAGGTGCCATCGGCAAATTGTCCTCGGGCCTGTTTGGCATCACCACCGGTCTGCTGGTTTCAGGCACCGCCGGTGCGTTGGTGTTTGCCTATGTGGTCCGCTTCATGGCCATTTCCCATGGCGCGCTGGATTCCGGTTTTGCCAAGCTCTCACCCAACCTTGATGCAGTTGCCCGATCCCTTGGCCGCACAAAAGGCATGGTCCTGCGCGAAGTCCACTTGCCATTGCTGCGCCCGGCCATCGGCACCGCGGCCCTGCTGGTTTTCGTTGATTCAATGAAAGAGTTGCCAGCCACCTTGTTACTGCGTCCCTTTAATTACGACACCCTGGCCACCAACGTCTATACCCTGGCCTCCCTCGATTTGTTTGAAGAAAGCGCCCCGGCAGCCCTGGCAATTGTACTGATCGGCCTGATCCCGGTCATCATCCTGTCAAAACTGGTATCCACCGGTCGACCAAAACGGCGCAATTAAAGGCTTTCGTCTTTGTATCGAATTTTACTTGAAGCTATAGTAGCTAGAGGTTCTATCTACAGGTCAAATGTTGTTTTAGAATCAGGAAACTTTTTATGGCCGATACCCAAACGTTGCTCATTGATGGCATGGACTGCCCCAGTTGCACCAGCAAAATAGAAGGCGTGGTTTGTAAAATTGATGGCATTGAAAATGTCAATCTCAACTACAATACCCAAAAGATAAAATTCAATCTGGCAAACGGCAAAGCTGACACCAGCCCGGTTATCAAAGCAATTGAAAAGCTCGGCTACAAAGTCAGCCAGCCTGACACCAAAGCCCAGCCAATAGCGCTGGCCTGGTGGCAGACCGGCAAAGGCAAACTGGTCATTGTTGCCGGCACCCTTTTGGCCATCGCTGCGGTTTTGTCCTACGCGCTGCCTGCTTATTCCGGTTACGTTTTTGCCTTTGCCGCTCTTTTGGCTCTTGTGCCGATGGCCCGCAAAGCCGTGCTAAGTACCTTTGCTGGCCAACCTTTCACCATTGAAATGCTAGTGACGATTGCTGTTGTCGGGGCGATTTTTATTGACGAAGCAGCCGAAGCAGCCGTTGTGGTATTCCTTTTTCTGATCGGTGAACTGCTTGAGATGATGGCCGCTGCAAAAGCGCGTCGATCCGTGCAGGCGCTGGCCGACCTTGTCCCGAAGTCAGCATTTCTGGTCACCGAACACGGCACCCGGGAAGTTTCTGCCGACAGTCTTTCTGTGGGTGACATCATCGAAGTTCGCCCCGGCGGGCGGGTGCCTGCGGATGGCATTATCACCGAAGGTCAAACCTCTATTGATGAAGCTGCTGTTACCGGCGAATCCATGCCCAAAAGGAAACAGGTGGGCGACAGTGTTTATGCCGGTTCCATCAACACCGATGGCCTGGTCCGTCTGACGGTCGAAAAAACCGCTGAAAACAACATGATTTCGCGTATTCTGACCATGGTGGAAGATGCCGAAGCCAGCAAAGCCCCGACCGCCCGGTTTATTGACCGGTTCAGCCGTTATTACACTCCCGGCGTCATTGTCGTTTCAGCGATGGTGGCATTTATCCCGCCATACTTCTGGGGAGAAGATTTGACCCTCTGGATTTACAAGGGCCTTGCCATTTTATTGATCGGCTGCCCCTGCGCTTTGGTGCTCTCTACCCCTGCTGCCATTACCTCAGGCATTTCCTCAGGTGCCAGGCAAGGTTTGCTGATGAAGGGCGGTGCCGTCCTTGAGGCTATCGGTCGGGTCAAGCAAATCGCCTTTGACAAAACCGGTACCCTGACTGCTGGCACCCCGAAAGTAACCGATATCGAGGTTTTTTCGGGTACGGAAAAATCCATGCTGGTACTGGCCGGGTCGGTCGAGGCAGGCTCTTCACATCCCCTTGCCCTTGCCATTGTGCAGGAAGTTGAGAACCGCGGCATCAGCATAAAAAAAACCAGTAACGCAAAAAGCCTCAGCGGGCGCGGCGTGCAGGCAAAAGTTGCTGGTAAAACCATCATCATCGCCTCGCCGCGATATGCAAAAGAAATTGTTGCTGTTTCGCAAGATCAGGAGCAAACCATTCGCGACTTGGAAAACGCTGGCAAAACAGTCGCGGTCGTCATTGCCGGAAAAACTGTTCTGGGGGCGATTGCCCTACGCGATGAATTGCGCCCGGACGCCAAATCGGCCATGCAACAGCTTGCCAATCTCGGTGTTTCAACAATCATGCTGACCGGCGATAACAAACGTACCGGCGCCGCCCTTGCCGCTCAATTGGGCATTGAGGTCAAAGCTGAATTGCTGCCCCAGGACAAATTGGACGAAATCGAGCGCCTGAAAGAAATCGGCGACATCGCCATGGTCGGTGATGGTATCAACGATGCCCCGGCACTGGCGCGCGCTGATGTCGGCATTGCCATGGGCGGTGGCACCGATGTTGCCCTTGAGACCGCCGATGCCGCCCTGTTGCATGAACAGGTGAGTGATGTCCCGGCCCTTGTTGCCCTGTCGCGGGCCACCATGTCCAACATCTACCAAAACATAACCCTGGCTCTTGGTTTGAAAGCGGTCTTTCTGGTCACAACCCTGCTCGGGGTAACAACCCTGTGGATGGCTATTTTGGCTGATACCGGCGCAACTGTGCTGGTGACTTTAAACGCCCTGCGCCTGCTGGGTTACAAATACAACGCCAAGTAAAGCTGCTCAACCGCCGTTGTTTTGCTTGTAGGCCTGATCTATCTTGTCGTGACTTTTGCGAACATCGGCAGGCCAAGTGCTTTTGATATATGACAGGACCGCGATAATCTCCTTGTCAGACAAGATTTCTGCAAAGTCCGACATGCCGCTTTTGTAGTTCGCCTCCTTGATCAGGCTGGCCGGGCCAAATTTGGTCATTTTGAACAACAGTTCACTGGCATGGTGCCAGGTATGGCCAGACTGGTCATGGGGAGGAGCTGGCATCAGGCCTTCTGCTGTACGTTTTTGCCAGTTGGGCTGACCTTCAAGATTAACCCCGTGGCAGGATGCACAATTGGCCTGATAAATTGATTGACCCTGAGCTACGATCGTTGGGTCATCAGGAAACAATTGGAAACTATTTCCCTTGCCATAAAACATTGTAAAGGCGACCGCCCCGACCAGCACAAACACCGCTGGCAAATATAGCCAGCGATTGGCGGATTTTGTCGCTGTTGGCTGTTTTTCACTCATGATCGATTATTGTATCCCATTTGCCAGCTGCAATTCGCGAATATATTGCGTAATTCTGAGCACCTGTGCTTGTGTAACTTGCGGTTGTTTGGGCATATTGCCAAACTGCCAGTGGTGAGCCCGCACACCGGTTAAAGCAGCCAGCACAAAAGCTTGATTACTGTGGTGACCCGGGCGGTAAACACTCTGGATAAAGGATGGTCCCTGATCAGTCCCGGCGGCATTTTCCCCATGGCAGACGGCACAATTTTCGTCAAACAACTCTTTGCCTTCCACGGCAACCACAGAAAGGTTGGCTGGAACCTTGACATTCACCTTGCCAACGCCCGGGCTTCCGCCACCGCCACCAACCAGTTTCAAAAGCAATACAGCTGCTCCACCAACCAGCACCGCCATTACGGCATATTTCGGCAAATTCGACGCTAAGCTCATCTATACGGTCTCTCTTTTTTCAAAAGGCAACCCTGGTGCCTCAATTTTATACCTTAACTGACAGCAGAATTACCAGAATCCACATTGATGCCCCGAAGTTTTTTGTTAAATTTTTGCAATGTCCCGCTTTAACCACCAGCTTTAAGAATTTTTTCCATGGCAACATCATCAAAACGGCCAACTGCATCGCGAATATCGGCATCGATAGCCTGTTTCAGCCCGGCAAGGTTACGGTTGCGCAGGGCGGTGATAATTTCCTTGTGTCGATCGATGGTATAAAATGTGCCGATGTGTTGCAGGGCGATACGCATGAATGGGCCCAGCTGTAACCAAATGCTTTCAATCATCGGCAGCGACAACTGATCAGGGTTGGCACAAAAAAGTTTACTGTGAAATTTCTGGTTCAGAACAATCAGCTGTTCCCGGTCTCCCTTTTCAACCGCCAGATCCATTGCGGTATCTATTTTTTCGATTTTGTCGATTAGAGCTTCAGACACAAAGGGAAAGGCCCGCTCTGCCGCATAGGTTTCAAGGGCCAGACGCAACGACACCAGTTCATGAAACCGCTCACGGGTCATATCGGGCACAACAATTCGCCGATTTTCCAGTACTAGAAGGGCGTTTTGCGAGCTCAGCCGCCGCAACGCCTCGCGCACCGGCGTCGGGCTCAAGTCCATCACCCCGGCCAGACCGCGGATAGTCACCGGTTCACCCGGCGCAATCGACCCAACCATCAGCGAATGACGCAACCGGCAATAGGCATATTCTTGCGCCGTCATTTTTTGTGGTTTTGCGATATCGGGTAAAACAAGCTCACCGCGACCATTAACAATTGCCATTTTCTTTCCGGGCAGGTTTCAGTTGTGCTTATAGTATCTGGTTGACAAGAACATTTAAAGTGATATCTTTTTAAATAATGTGATCACATTTTAGGTTTAAATAAAATGGACGCCCAAACCGGCAGCAGAGACATACAAGTTGCACGAATGCTTGACTGGCTGAAGGCTCGTCCGGAGATAAAAAACCTGCGCGTTGGCCTGTGTGATCTCAATGGTATTATGCGCGGCAAGCTGATCCCGGTTGAACAGGCCGAAAAAGCTCTGAACGGCGGCCTTCGCATACCTTTGTCAACCACCAGCGTCGACATCTGGGGGAATGACATTGCCGATTCCAGGCTGGTTTACGAAACTGGTGATGGCGATGGTATTTTAGAATGGACCGGTCGCGATATCCTGCCCATGGACTGGTTAGGCCAGCCAACCGGCTTGATCCCTTTGTGGATGACCCAAGAAAGCGGGGCACCCTTTTCCGCCGACCCCCGTCAGGCGTTGGCTGCGGTGTTGGCAAAATACACCGAGCTGGGTCTTAAACCGGTCGTTGCCACCGAGCTTGAGTTTTATCTTGTAGATCCAGCTCAAACCCGCCCCGCCGCACCAAAATCACCGGTAACCGGCAAACAATTGGCCGCAAATGCGGTGCTGTCTGTCGATGAAATCGATCACTTTGACGGGTTTTTCAATGACGTTTACGCCGCCTGTGCCGACATGGCGGTTCCTGCCGATGCTGCCATCGCAGAAGGGGGTGCCGGTCAGTACGAGATCAACCTTATCCACCGCGATGATGCCATGCAGGCAGCCGACGATGCCATGCTGTTCAAGCGGATTGTCAAAGGCATGGCCCGCAAGCACAATGTCACTGCTTCCTTCATGGCCAAACCCTATGCAGACCGGGCCGGAAACGGTTTGCATATTCATTTTTCATTGCTTGATGAAAAAGGTGAAAACGTCTTTAACGATGGCAGTGACCAGGGTTCAAAAACCATGCAACATGCGGTGGCCGGGCTACTGGATGCGATGCCCGAATCCACCCTGATCTTTGCCCCGCATCTCAATTCTTACCGCCGCCTGCAACCACAAACCCATGCCCCGACCACCGTCTGCTGGGGTTATGAAAACCGCCACGCCGCCATTCGCATTCCCGGCGGTTCGCCCGTTGCCCGGCGCATCGAACACCGAGTTGCCGGTGCCGATGCCAACCCCTATCTGGTGCTGGCTGCAATTTTAGGTGCGGCCCTTGAAGGCATAAAAGCAAAAAAACAACCTTCCGCACCAATGGACGGCGACAATTTTGCTGCCGACCTGCCACAACTGCCTACCCAATGGCGTGCTGCAATCACTGAATTTGACACCGGCAAAACCTTGCCATCTGTCTTTTCGTCATTGTTGCGCAACTTGTACTCTTCATGCAAAACTCAGGAAGCTGCAGTTTTTGCAGCACAAGTTACCGATTTTGAATACGCCACCTATCTGGAAACAACTTAAAAAACTAAACTCAAACAGGGAGAAAACAACATGAAAAAACTGGTATCACTTGCGGCACTTGCTGCCTTTATGACCACGCCGGGACTTGCACAGGAAAAAGTTCTGCACATTTATAACTGGTCCGATTATATCGCCGAAGACACCATCAAGAAGTTTGAGGCCAAAACCGGCATCAAAGTCACTTATGATGTTTATGACTCCAATGAAGTACTGGAAGCAAAACTGCTGGCAGGCAGTTCCGGTTATGACGTGGTCGTACCGACTTCGGATTTTCTGCAACGCCAGATCGCAGCGGGTGTCTACACCAAGCTCGACAAATCCAAACTGCCCAACCTGAAAAACATGGACCCCGATCTGATGAAATCGGCCGCCAACTATGACCCTGGCAATGAATATGCCACCATTTACATGTGGGGCACCACCGGCATTGGTTACAATACCAAAGCCGTCGCCAAGCGCCTTGGCGAGAACGCACCAACAGACTCTTGGGCCCTGGTTTTTGACCCGGCCAATGCCGCCAAATTGAAAGATTGCGGTATCTCGTTCCTTGATGCCCCGACTGAAATGATCCCTGCTGCAATGAACTATCTTGGCCTGGATCCGCGCTCGACAAAAAAGGAAGACCTGGAAAAAGGTGCCGCATTGCTTGAAACAATCCGCCCGAATATCCGTTATTTCCATTCTTCCCAGTATATCTCAGACCTTGCCAATGGCGACATCTGCGTCTCGGTCGGCTGGTCCGGCGATGTCTTTCAGGCTCGCGATCGCGCTGCTGAAGCCAAAAAAGGGGTCGAAATCGGCTACTCCATTCCCAAGCAAGGTGCTTTGCAGTGGTTTGACATGCTTGCTATTCCGGTAGACTCCAAAAACAAGGACTCTGCCTACGCTTTCATCAACTTTGTCATGGATGCCCAGATCACTGCCGACATCACCAACTATGTCTGGTACGCCAATGGCAACAAGGCCTCCCTGCCCATGGTCGAACAGGAAATCAAGGATGACCCCGGCATCTTCCCGCCAGATGAAGTCAAAGCCAAATTGTGGGGTGCTCAGGTTTACGCCAAAAAGACCGATCGCGTCATCACCCGGCTCTGGACAAAAATCAAAACCGGCAAATAACAGGCAGACGCCTCCAGTCATGGCCAGACCATGGCGGGAGGCGCTCTTGCGGTGGGATCAATATGGAACAAAAAAGTTCAATTGCCAGTGGCGCAAAGCCGTGGATAACGCAAAACGAGACACCGTTCATTCGCGTCTCAAATCTGACCAAAAAATTCGGCGAATTTATTGCTGTCGATAATGTTTCGCTCGATATTTACCGCGAAGAACTTTTTTGCCTGCTCGGCGGCTCAGGCTGCGGCAAGTCCACTTTGCTGCGCATGCTGGCCGGTTTTGAAACCCCAACCAGCGGGCGCATTGAAATTGACGGGCAGGACATGGTTGATGTTCCAGCCTATGCGCGCCCAACCAACATGATGTTTCAGTCTTACGCGCTGTTCCCGCACATGAATGTCGAAAAGAACGTTGCCTATGGCCTGTTGCGCGATGGCATGGCCAAATCAGAGGCCTATGACCGGGTTAATGAAATGCTCAAACTGGTTCAGCTTGATGATTTTGCCAAACGCAAACCGGACCAGCTTTCCGGTGGCCAGCGCCAGCGTGTAGCCCTTGCCCGCTCACTGATCAAGCAGCCAAAACTATTGCTGCTCGATGAACCTCTTGGAGCGCTCGATAAAAAACTGCGCGAGGAAACCCAATTTGAGTTGATCAATATTCAGGAAACCCTTGGCGTTACATTTATTGTTGTCACCCACGATCAGGAAGAAGCCATGACCCTGTCAACCCGCATTGGCGTCATGGACGTTGGCGAAATTGTCCAGATTGGCGAACCACACGAAATTTATGAGTTTCCACAATCGCGTTTTGTGGCCGATTTTATTGGCTCGGTAAACACCTTCGAGGGTCGGGTAACTGATGATGCAAAAAACTATGTGCGCATCCATTCCAAACAGGGTGACTGTGATATCCATGTGGCCCATGGCGTCAGTTGCACCGACAACCAGAAACTGTGGTTTGCCGTTCGCCCTGAAAAAATGACCCTGTCGCGCAGCAAACCCAAGGGTAAATACAATTTTGTAAAAGGTGTGGTTGATGAGATCGCATATCTCGGCAATCTTTCTGTCTACCGGATCAAACTGGCCAGCGGCATGGTGGTGCGTGTCACCAAATCCAATCTTTCGCGCCGCAATGAAGAAGAGATCAGTTGGGACGATACTGTCTATGTTTCCTGGCCCGACAGTGCCGGTGTGGTGCTGATGCAATGACCCGGCCCTTTAACATTTCAATGCTCTTTGGCCTGTTGGCACGCCTTGGTCTGCGGGGTCGAACACTGGTCATTGCCATTCCGTTCTGGTGGTTGATGATCTTTTTCATGATCCCCTTTGCCGTGGTTGCAAAAATCTCTTTTTCCGAAGCAATCATTGCCCGACCGCCTTATTCCAATATTTTGACCTGGAGCGATGATGGCGTACTCCAGATAAAACTCATCCTGTCCAATTACGCCTATTTGCTCGAAGACACTCTTTATGTTTCAGCTTATTGGTCATCGGTCAAAATCGCTTTTTTTTCTACCCTTGCCGCCCTGCTGGTCGCCTATCCCATGGCCTATTACATCGCCCGCACCAGTGAGCGCCGCCGCAATATCCTTTTGATGTTGATTATCCTGCCCTTCTGGACATCGTTTCTGCTGCGGGTTTATGCCTGGATCGGCATTCTCAAAACCAATGGCATTATCAACAATGTTTTGATGTCACTGGGCATCACCTCTGAACCGATCATAATGATGCAGACCAACTTTGCCGTTTATGTCGGCATTGTTTACACCTACCTGCCCTTCATGGTCCTGCCGCTTTTCACCAATCTGGTCAAACTCGACAACTCACTGCTTGAGGCATCAGCTGATCTTGGGGCCAGTCCGACCACGACGTTTTTCAAAGTAACCCTGCCCCTGTCCGTGCCAGGTATCATCGCCGGGTCCATGCTGGTTTTTATTCCGGTAGTTGGTGAGTTCGTCATTCCAGCCCTGCTCGGTGGTCCTGACACGCTAATGATCGGCAAGGTTTTGTGGAACGAGTTTTTCTCCAATCGTGACTGGCCGGTGGCATCAGCTGTGGCCGTGGTCATGCTGATTTTGCTGGTTATTCCGATCATGCTGTTGCGCAATGCACAAAATGCCAGTGCCCAAAACCCGGGGGGGGCGACCTGATGAAAAAGACCTCATGGTTTGTCACCATCGCCACCGCACTGGGATTTGCTTTCCTTTATATTCCGATCATTTCACTGATCATTTTCAGTTTTAACGAATCCAAGCTGGTGACCGTCTGGTCCGGGTTCTCGACCAAATGGTATGGCAAATTACTGGAAGACCCGCAAATTCTCGGGGCGGCATGGATCAGCCTGAAAATTGCATTTATCAGCGCTTCGTTGGCCGTCATACTGGGCACTCTTGCAGCGTTTGTTCTGGTTCGCTTTCGGCGCTTTACCGGCAAACGGCTGATGAGCGGCATGATTACGGCTCCACTGGTTATGCCCGATGTCATTATCGGCCTGTCATTGTTGCTGTTGTTCATTGCCATGGAATCATTGATTGGCTGGCCGGCCGGGCGCGGCATGACCACCATCATCATCGCTCACACCACCTTTGCCATGGCCTATGTGGCCATCGTTGTACAATCACGCCTGTACGACATGGATGAAAGCCTTGAAGAAGCAGCGCTTGATCTGGGAGCCAAACCGGCCCGGGTATTTTTTGACGTCACCCTGCCGATGATCTCTCCAGCCCTCGTGTCGGGCTGGTTGCTGTCTTTCACCCTGTCCCTTGACGATCTGGTTATAGCCAGCTTTGTATCCGGCCCCGGTGCTTCCACCCTGCCAATGGTGATTTTTTCAAAAGTACGCCTGGGCGTCAGTCCCGATATCAATGCATTGGCCACCATTATTATTGTTATCGTTGCAATTGGTGTGGTTATTGCGTCAATCAATATGAAGCCCAAAAAGGATTATTAAAATGCCAGAACTAAAGGGCGAGCAAAAGGGCGATCAGGCCTTTCGCGCTCAAGGTCAGAACGAATCCTGGCATGAAATGACTTATGCCGGTGCTTTGAGCTTTCTGCGCCGCAAGTACAGCCGCGATCTCAAAGGCGTTGATGTGGTTGTCAGTGGCATCCCTTATGACTGTGCTGTCACTTTTCGACCCGGTGCCCGCCTTGGCCCGCGCGCCATTCGCGCCGCCTCGGTGCAACTGGCAGAACTCAAAGCCTTTCCCTTTGGTTTTAATCTGGCTGATGAATTGAATATCATCGATTACGGCGATTGCCACATCGACCCCCACCACCCCGAAACCGTGACCGACACCATCATTGCCCATGCCGATCACATTCTGGCCAGCGGGGCAAAAATGTTGAGCTTTGGTGGTGACCACTTTGTCGCCTACCCGCTGATCAAGGCCCATGCCAAAGTACACGGCCCTGTCACCCTCATCCAGTTCGATGCCCACTGCGATACCTGGCCCGATGATGCTGTACAGCTTGATCACGGCTCAATGTTTGCCCGCGCCGCCAGCGAAGGTGTGATCGATGTTTCACGCTCAACCCAGCTGGGCCTGCGTACTTTCAACGACAGCGATCACGGCTTTGAAATTCTTTCCGCCCCATGGATACATCGCAACGGTATTGAGGCGACTCTGGAGGTTATCAGGGAACGGGCGGGCGACACCCCGGTTTACATTTCATTTGATATCGATGGCCTTGACCCGGCCTTTGCCCCTGGCACCGGAACGCCGGTTATCGGTGGCCTTGCCTCCTGGCAGGCACTTGAGTTATTGCGCGGCCTTGGCTCGCTCAATCTTGTTGGCATGGATGTGGTTGAGGTATCGCCTGCCTATGACCATGCCGAAATCACCGCCATAGCAGCTGCCACCATCGCCCATGACTGGCTGTGCCTGCTGGCCATCAAGAACGGTGCAAAAACCAATGAGGTGGGCCGCTTATGAAAATCGGTATTTTACAAACCGGCCTGTGCCCGCCTGAACTGGTTGAGGAACACGGTGAATATGATGAAATGTTCAAACAATTTCTCGATGGCAATGGTTTTGAATTTGTCAGTTACCGCATTGTCGAAAACCAGTTTCCCGCCTCGGTCAGCGATGCTGACGGCTGGCTGATCACCGGATCAAAACACGGCGCTTATGAAGATCATGACTGGATTGCACCTCTGGAAAATTTTTTGCGCAAAGCCTATGGCAAAAACATCCCCATCGTTGGTATTTGTTTCGGCCATCAGATATTGGCCCAGGCCCTTGGTGGCAAAGTCGAAAAGTTTTCAGACGGTTGGGGTGTTGGCAAACAAACCTATGCGCTTGATAAAGCCGGTGGTGATGTGGAGCTGATGGCCTGGCACCAGGATCAGGTTACCGAGTTACCGCCCGATGCAAAAGTCGTTGGTTCATCGCGGTTTTGCAAATACGCCTTTCTTGCCTATGGCAACAAAGCACTGACCGTCCAACCCCACCCGGAATTTGGCCTTGAATTTGTCGAAGCATTGTTTGAGGCCCGCAAAGACATGTTGCCAGACCAGGTCAAGGCCCGCCAGAATGACGATCATTCCGGTCCTCTCGATACTGCCACCATCGCTGAGATGATGGCCCAGGTTTTAAAACAGGAAACAAAACCATGACCAACACCAAGCTGGCAAGCTGGTTGAAACCCCGCCCTCAAAGCTTCCATGAATGGTTGGCTGGGCGCAAAATAGACGAAGTCGAGTGTATTGTCTCAGACATTGCAGGCATTGCCCGTGGCAAAACCATGCCAGCCAAAAAATTTGTTAAACAGGAACGTCTGTTCCTGCCCACATCGATTTTTTACCAGACCATTACCGGCACCTATGCTGAACTGGAAAATGTTCGCGACCAGTGGACCGAGTCCGATATTCTGCTGACTCCCGACCTGTCAACCGCCACCGCCGCACCCTGGACCGGCGATGTCACCTTGCAGGTCATTCACGACATCACCAATCTTGACGGTGAACCCATCGGCCTTGCCCCGCGCAATGTGCTCAAACGGGTCTTGTCGTTTTATCAGGCCGAGGGCTGGCAACCCATTGTCGCCCCCGAGCTGGAATTTTACCTGACCAAACCCAATATAAACCCTGACCACCCAATCGAACCGCAAATCGGTCGCACCGGCCGCAAGGTGGTTGGCAGGCAAGCCTATTCCATGAGTGCGGTTGATGAATACGGCCCGGTGATCGATGATATTTATGACTTTGCCGAAGCCCAGGGCTTTGAAATCGACACCATCATTCAGGAAGGCGGTGCCGGGCAGATCGAAATCAACCTTGAACATGGCAGCCCGGTTGAACTGGCCGATCAGGTATTTTTCTACAAACGCCTGATCCGCGAAGCTGCTTTGCGCCATGATTGTTTTGCCACCTTCATGGCCAAACCCATGCAGGATGAACCGGGCAGCGCCATGCACATTCATCAAAGCATTATCGATGTCAAAACCGGTAAAAATGTTTTCAGTAACAAGGACGGCACCCCCACCGACCTGTTCTATGGCTTTATCGCTGGCCAGCAGCAACATCTGCCTTCGGTGTTTTGTATGCTCGCCCCTTATGTAAACTCCTACCGGCGTTTTGTGCCCGATGATTCAGCCCCGACCAATCTGGAATGGTCCAACGACAACCGCACCACCGGCTTGCGCATCCCGATTTCTTCACCCCAGGCCCGGCGGGTCGAAAACCGGATCGCCGGTATGGATTGCAACCCCTATCTTGCTCTTGCTGCAAGTTTGGCTTGCGGGTTTGCCGGTATGAAAAACAATCTTAAGCCGCGCGATGAAGCAACCGGTGAATCTTACGATTCAGAATTTACCGTGCCCCGTTCCCTAATGGGTGCTTTGGATAGTTTTAAAGAAAACAGCGAACTCACCAACCTGCTCGGCAATGATTTCTGCGAACTGTATCGCGCCGTCAAGGCATCGGAATCAGATGAGTTTTTACAGGTGATCTCCCCATGGGAGCGCAACCACCTTTTACTGAACGTATAAAGTTTCCCTCAAACTTTGGAGAACAACATCATGCAAGACAATCATTTGCCGACCAAAGAATTACAAGCCCTTGATGCGGCCCATCACATTCACCCCTTTACCGACCGGGCCAGCCTGAATGCCAAAGGTGCCCGGGTTATCACCAGAGCACAAGGTATTTACCTGTGGGACAGTGAAGGTGAAAAACTGCTTGATGGCATGGCCGGACTGTGGTGCGTAAACCTTGGCTACAGCCGCAAGGAACTGGCCGATGCCGCTCACCGGCAGATGATGCAATTGCCTTATTATAACACATTTTTCCAGACCACCCATCCTCCGGCTGTCATGTTGGCCCAAAAACTGGCAGAAATCGCCCCCGGTGATCTCAACCACGTCTTTTTCTCCGGCTCGGGGTCTGAAGCCAATGACACCAATATCCGTATGGTGCGCCATTATTGGGCCACCCTTGGCAAACCTGAAAAGAAAGTCATCATCGCCCGTAAAAACGGCTATCACGGCTCAACCATGGCCGCAGCATCACTTGGCGGCATGGCTTTTATGCACGCCCAGGGCGGACTGCCGATTCCCGATATCACCCACATCGACCAACCCTATTGGTATGGCGAAGGCGGTGATCAATCACCGGAAGAATTCGGCCTTGAACGCGCCCGCCAACTGGAAAAAGAAATTGACCGGATTGGTGAAAACAAAGTCGCCGCCTTTATTGCTGAACCTATTCAGGGAGCAGGCGGTGTCATCATTCCACCAGATACCTATTGGCCCGAAATCCAGCGTATTTGCGATGAACGTGATATCCTGCTGATTGTCGATGAAGTCATCACCGGCTATGGCCGCACCGGCAACTGGTTCGCCAGCCAGACCTTTAACATTCGCCCCGACATAATGACCACCGCCAAGGGCCTGTCATCAGGCTATCTGCCCATCGGTGCATCGCTCCTTTGTGACAAGGTGGCAGATGTGCTGGCCGAACAGGGAGGCGAGTTCGCCCACGGTTACACCTATTCAGCCCACCCGGTAGCGGCAGCCGTAGCGCTGGAAAACCTGCGCATTCTTGAGGAAGAAAACATCGTGGAAACTGTTGCGGCGCAAACCGCTCCTTACCTTAAACAGCAATGGATGAAACTTGCCGATCACCCGCTGGTTGGTGAAGCCCGCATTTGCGGCATGATGGCTGCCATCGAGCTGTCACCTGACAAAGCCACACGAGCCCCATTTGAGGGTGAAAAAGGTGCTGCAGGATTGCTGACCCGCGAAATTTGTTTCGCCAACGGTCTGATTATGAGATCGGTTGGCGATGCCATGGTCATTTCACCACCGTTGATTATTACCAAATCAGAAATTGATGAACTGATCACCCTGACCATAAAGTCCCTCGATCAGGCCCAAAAAACCCTTAGCGAAAAAGGTTTCCTGAAAGCGGCCTGAATGAATATCCTTTACGCCAATGACCGCCCCGGTAAATACCCGGCATCTTACTATCATGCCACGGCCCCGGAACTGGAAAAGTTTGCATCATTGCAAGGCGATGTAACCTGTGATGTCTGTGTCATTGGTGCCGGTTATACCGGCTTGTCAACCGCCCTGCATCTGGCTGAAAAAAACTACGATGTGATCCTGCTCGATGCTCACCGCATCGGTTGGGGGGCTTCAGGCCGCAATGGCGGACAACTGGCATCGGGCCAGCGGGTCGAACAGCGCGACCTTGAAAAAATGGTCGATATGGATGTCGCCAAAACCCTTTGGCAACTGGGTCGCGATGCCAACGCGCTGGTTCGCGACTTAATCAAAAAACACAAGATCAATTGCGATCTCAAAAACGGTGTTATCCACGCCAACCACCGCAATCGCTACACAAAGCACTCGCAAGCTGAAGTCGACCATCTCAACACCGCTTATGGTTACAACAAAATCTCATTCCTGGATCAGCAAAAAATTCGCCAGCTACTCGATACCAATGCTTACTACAGCGGTACACTCGACATGGGTGCCGCTCACTTGCATCCACTAAAGCTGGCTTTCGGTTTCGCCCGTGCCGCCGTAAAAGCAGGCGTTAGAGTTTTTGAACAAACCGAAGTGCTCAATATCGAGCAAACCGACCCGGCAAAAATTATTACCACCAACGGCACCATCACCGCCCGCTTTGCTGCCCTTGCCTGTAACGGCTATCTCGGCGATCTTGATAAAAAAACCGCCCGCCATGTCATGCCGATCAATAATTTTATTATTGCCACCGAGCCGCTAGACAAAGATCTGGCCACACTTCTGATCGCCAATAACGCTGCCGTGGCCGATTCAAAATTTGTTATCAACTATTACCGCCTGTCAGCCGACAATCGCTTGCTGTTCGGCGGTGGTGAAAACTATTCCTATACCTTTCCAAAAGACATCAAGGGTTTCGTCCGCAAGCCAATGCTTGAAATCTACCCGCAGCTAAAAGATGTCAAAGTCGACTACGGCTGGGGCGGTACGCTGGCCATCACCATGAACCGCCT
>UOEC01000093.1_pt1 | contig 23852 bp, 29 predicted proteins | sample 1988601 | NCBI WGS metagenome assembly UOEC01 (sample SAMEA4712195, study PRJEB27164) | hydrothermal vent metagenome | biome: marine basaltic hydrothermal vent biome; feature: marine hydrothermal vent; material: mineral | place: Pacific Ocean | collected 2011-06-14/2011-07-23 | depth 1719 m
TGAAATGGTGTTTGCTGGAATTTTGCAAAACCTTTTTTGAGGCTGATGATTTGAAATTGCGCCTGCGGGCATCGCACTTTCCTTTTACCGAGCCATCGATGGAGGTGGATGTGAACTGCTCATGGGTGGATGGTCAGTTGAAAGTTGGCGAAGGTGATGACTGGATGGAAATTCTGGGGTCCGGCATGGTCCACCCCAATGTGATCCGGGCCGGTGGACACGATCCTGACAAGGTGCAGGGTTTTGCCTTTGGTATCGGTATCGACCGGCTGGCAATGCTGAAATACGGTATTCCTGACTTGCGGGCATTTTTTGAATCTGACTTGCGCTGGCTGCGTCATTACGGGTTTTCTGCTCTTGATGTGCCGACCCTGGCAGGAGGCCTGTCATGAAATTTACCCTCTCCTGGCTGAAAGAATATCTCGATACAGATGCCTCGCTCGATGAAATCATTACTGCCCTGAACGATACTGGTCTTGAGGTAGAGGGCGTTGAAAATATGGCTGAAACGCTGGCTGACTTCACCGTCGCTCGCGTTAAAGAAGCCCGTCAGCATCCCGATGCCGACCGACTTCGCGTTTGTGATGTCGAAACTGCAAACGGCATGGTACAGGTTGTCTGCGGCGCGCCCAATGCCAAAACCGGTCTGATCGGTATATTTGCAAGTGCTGGCACACACATTCCCGGAACCGGTGTTGATCTGCAGACAGGTGTTATTCGCGGTGTTGAATCTGCCGGTATGCTGTGTTCGGAACGTGAATTGCTGATCTCGGATGAACATGACGGCATTATTGAACTTGCCGGAGATTTCGAGATCGGTACACCGGCAGCCATCGCCCTTGAGCTTGATGATCCGGTGATTGATATTGCCATCACCCCGAACCGGCCCGATGCGCTGGGAATTTACGGGGTGGCGCGGGACCTTGCTGCCAAAGGACTTGGCACCCTGAAGGTTTTCAAGACGGAAAAACGCCAGGGCCAGTTTGAGAGCCCGATCACGGTTTCGCTGGACTTTGCCGGTGACGACACAACACCATGTCCGCATTTTGTTGGGCGCTATTTTCGCGGCATCAACAATGGTCCGTCACCTAAATGGATGCAACAACGATTGCGCGCCATCGGTTTGCGGCCTATTTCAGCGCTGGTTGACATTACCAACTATGTCACCTTTGCCTTTGCCCGTCCGTTGCATGTTTTTGATGTGGCAAAGGTTAAGGGTAATATTCATGTCCGGCTGGCAAAAAAAGGTGAAACGCTGGCAGCGCTTGATGGCAAAACCCATGAACTTGATGAAACCATGACCGTCATCGCTGATGATAACGGCCCGGAAGCGCTGGGCGGGATCATGGGCGGTGAGGCCAGTGGTTGTCAGGAAGACACTACAGACGTTTTTCTCGAATGCGCCTATTTCGATCCGATACGAACGGCGACCACCGGACGAAAATTGAATATTCAATCAGATGCCAGATACCGTTTTGAGCGCGGTGTTGACCCGGCTTTTCTCTATAACGGTGTTGATATCGCAACTGATCTGATTTTGCAGATTTGTGGCGGCGAGGTGTCTGGCATTGTCGAAGCCGGGCAAACACCTGATACCAGCCGGTCGTTTTTTCTGCGCCATGACCGGATCAAAACCCTTGGGGGGATTGATATCGGGCTGGATGAACAGACCCGTATTTTGACCGCACTCGGTTTTGTCGTTTCACAGGCCGACGGCGGTCTTGACTGCAAGGTTCCAAGCTGGCGCCCCGACATTTATGGTGAAGCTGATTTGGTGGAAGAGATCGGCCGGATTGTCGGGCTGGACAATGTTCCTGAAGTCCCGCTGCCGCGCCATAGCGGCGTTGCAAAGCCGGTTTTGACCCTGTTGCAAAAACGTATGCTGAGAACTCGGCGGACGCTGGCAGCCAGCGGCATGCTGGAAGCTGTGACATGGTCCTTTTTATCGAGCGAACAGGCCGAACTTTTTGGTGGCGGCACGCCTGAACTCAAACTGGCAAACCCGATGTCAGTTGAACTTTCTGACATGCGCCCGTCACTGCTGCCCAATCTGATTACCGCTGCCGGGCGCAATGTGGCGCGTGGTTATAGTGATGTCAGTTTGTTTGAAGTCGGACAGGCTTATGCCGGTGATGAGCCGGAAGACGAAACACTTCGCGCTGGCGGTGTTCGCCGGGGCAGCATGATCCAACGCCATTGGGCCGATGAGGCTCGGGCGGTTGACTGTTTTGATGCCAAAGCCGATGCGCTGGCAGCCCTGAAAGCTGCCGGTGCGCCGGTTGACAGCCTGCAAGTGGTTCAGGGTGGGCCGGACTGGTTCCATCCCGGTCGTTCAGGCACCTTCCAGCTTGGCCCGAAAAACCAGCTTGGCTGGTTTGGTGAAATACATCCTTACGTTCTTGAAAAACTTGATGTCAAAGGCCCGCTGGTTGCTTTTGAGATTATTTTGAACAACATACCGCAAGGCAAAAAGAAAACGGCCACCCGCGCGGCACTAAGGACTTCCGACCTGATGGCGGTTAAACGCGATTTTGCCTTTGTGGTCGACAGTGGTGTTGCAGCAATCAATTTTGAAAAAGCTGCCAAAGGCGCCGATAAATCACTGATCAGCAATGTTTTGGTTTTTGATGTCTTTGCCGGACCTTCATTGGGCGAAAACAAAAAATCTGTGGCGCTGGAAATAACGTTGCAACCCAAGGATAAAACACTGACCGATGAAGACATTGAAGCGGTTTGTGCTAAAGTTGTCGAAAAGGTACAAAAAGCCACTGGTGGCGTTTTAAGAGGTTAAGGCGATGAAAGGCTATTGGGTTGCACATGTAACGGTAACAGATGCCGATCAGTATCAAAAATATATTGAAGGCTCTGGCGTTGCGTTTAAAAAATATGGTGCCGGAATTCTGGCCCGCGGTGGCCAGCACACCATACTTGAAGGCAATGGTCACGCCCGCAATGTCATCATTGAATTTCCTTCCTACCAGGATGCACTGGATTGCTATAATTCACCGGAATATCAAATGGCCAAAGAAAAACGACGCGATGCCGGCATTGCAGATATTTTGATTGTTGAGGGTGCCTGAATGAGCGCGATGCGATTGGCCATAGCAGGTGCGGGTGGCCGGATGGGCCGGACCCTGACGCGGGTTATCCATGAAAATGCAGATTGCGAAGTTGCGGGCGGTCTGGAACCTGCCGGGTCACGATATCTGGGGCAGGATATGGGTTTGCTGGCCGGCATTGGTGATATCGGTATTTCGATTACCGACAACCCACTTGAACTGGCCCTGTCGATTGACGGGATCATTGATTTTACCGTTCCTGCGGCAACTGTTGCCCTGTCAGAAATTACAGCGCAGGCGCGGGTTGTCCATGTCATTGGCACAACCGGATTTTCCAAAGAGGATGAGGCTGCCATAAAAGCAGCTGCCCGTCATACCCGTATTGTAAAGTCTGGCAATATGAGTCTTGGTGTCAATCTGCTTGCCTCACTGATCAAACAGGTTGCTGGTGCGCTTGATGAAGATTTTGATATTGAAGTTGTTGAAATGCACCACCGTCATAAAATCGATGCACCTTCAGGCACGGCACTGCTGCTTGGACAGGCCGCAGCAGATGGCCGGGAAATCGACCTTGATAATCGGGCTGTGAAGTCGCGCGTCGGGCATACCGGTGCGCGGGTTAACGGTGATATCGGTTTTGCGACCTTGCGCGGTGGCAGCGTGGTTGGCGAACATTCGGTAATTTTTGCCGGCCCCGATGAACAAATCATTCTCAGTCACAAGGCACAATCACGAGACATCTTTGCCAATGGCGCAGTGAAAGCAGCTCTGTGGGCACAAAACTCCAAACCGGGCCTTTACTCCATGACGGATGTTTTAGGTATCGAGTAGATATACAGGAAAAACTCTTATGAGCAGAACTCTCGTTCTTGTGCGGCACGGCCAAAGCGAATGGAACAAAAAGAATCTTTTTACCGGCTGGGCCGATCCCGGTTTAACTGAAAAGGGCATTGAAGAAGCCATTGAGGCCGGGCGTCTGCTTGCTGCAAAAGGGCTGCACTTTGATATTGCCTTTACCAGTGTTTTGTCACGCGCCCAGGATACCTTGACCCTGATGCTCAAGGAACTGGGGCAGAGCGGGCTGGAAACAATTTTTGACAAGGCCCTCAATGAACGCAACTATGGCGATCTGGTTGGCCTTAACAAGGACGATGCCCGCAAAAAGTGGGGTGATGAACAGGTGCATATCTGGCGGCGTTCTTTTGATACACCACCACCGGGCGGCGAAAGCCTGAAAGACACCGCTGAGCGGGTGTTGCCCTATTACAAATTGCAAATTGAACCGCGGGTACTGAAAGGTGAAACGGTAATCGTTTCGGCCCATGGCAACAGTTTGCGTGCTCTTGTGATGTCCCTTGAAGGGCTATCTGGTAAAGACATACTCAAGCGGGAAATTGCAACCGGTGTACCCCTTGTTTATCAGCTTGATGCAGATGGCTCGGTCATATCGAATGAAATTCTGACTAGCTGATATCGGCACGGCCAAGCGCCCGGTTTAGCACCAGATAAAAATCCTTGCGCTCATCGGGCCCAAGAAATGATGCTATTTCAATCACCTTGCCGTGGGAGTGAACCGTCAAGGCACCGACCAACTCGCGGGCCTTGTCTTCAGCCAGTTCAAGACGGACCCAATGCCGGTTCAGACGGTATTTTCGAGCTGGTTTTTTCGGCAAAAATCGCTGCACCACGAAGTCCCGATCGGTAATTTCTATGAGTTCGCGGGTTTCACAGTCAGAAAAGCTCTTCTTGAAAGCCCAATAGAGCAACAACACATCCAGGCCAAAAAAACCGAAAACCGGCCAGGCGCCCAGCCACATGAAATAGACCCCGACAGAAAAGCTCACTCCCCCTACCAGCAGCATCAGTATCAAAAAGCCCTTGGGCGACAAGGAGCGGTTTGGCATTAACACGGCGGAAAACTGAATTTTTTTATTATCTGTCATGTCTTTAAATATAACCGGGAACCGGGTAACTTCCATGGAAAATTTTGACGCAGACAGATTGGGCAGGCTAAAGCATGGCACGGCAGAAAAAACTAAAACCATCTGAGGTTGAAGAAGTGTTCCGTCGTTTCCGGGAAAAAGAGCCTGCCCCGCGCGGAGAACTTCATTCTGTTAACACTTACACCTTTCTGGTGGCCGTTGCCTTGTCAGCACAGGCAACAGATATTGGTGTTAACAAAGCCACCCGACCGTTGTTCGAGTTTGTTGAAACTCCCGAACAAATGGTGGAACTGGGTGAAACAGCCCTGCGCGACTATATCAAAACCATTGGCCTTTATCGCAACAAGGCAAAGAACGTTATCGCCCTGTCGCAGGCCCTGATCGATAACCACAACAGCACCGTTCCTGATACGCGCGAGGAACTTGAGGCGCTGCCCGGTGTCGGCCGCAAAACAGCAAATGTGGTTTTAAACAATGCATTTGGTCAACCAACGATCGCGATCGATACTCATTTATTCCGAGTGAGTAACCGCACCGGCATGGCCTTTGGCAAAACACCACTGGCGGTCGAGCTGGGGCTTTTAAAAGCGGTGCCAGAAACCTATAAACTTCACGCCCATCACTGGATGATTTTGCACGGGCGTTATGTTTGCAAGGCACGCAAACCTGATTGTCAAAACTGTCTGATTAGTGACCTTTGCACCTTCAAGAAAAAGGAAACCTGATCAGATACTTTCAGAATGGATTTTCTTGAAAATATGGACAAAGTAACTTGTTGAAAAAAGCGGCACGAGAACGTTCACAACAGGGATCAAAACCAGTCCGGCCGGAATAAGCCCAGCCGCAAAAATCCGGCCCATGTTTTCTTTGCGCAGGGCGTTGGCCTGAGCAACCGGTAAATGGCGCATGGCAATCATGCTGAAATATTCACGACCAAGAAAGTATGCGTTGGCAATCACCATCAAAATAGCGCCGATCCCAAAAAACAGAGTGGGTAAAAGCAGCAGATTGACCAAAAGAATCAACAAGCCAAATTGCAAGGCGATCAGTACTGATGTTGTCGTCGACAAGGGGCGACCGGGCGGATCTCCCTGGTAATCACGAAGCTCAACCACCTCGGCAATTTCATCCAAAAACAATCCGGCAAAAATCGCTGTTACCGGCGCAATCAGAAAAAACATTGCTGCAAAAACCCCAAGCCCGGTAGCGATTGCTATAAACGTTGACAGCCAGGGCCAAGGGATCATCGTCAACATCGACAACGAAACTTCCAGGGCGATAAATATCCCGACAAACAGCAAAATTGTCAAGCCAACCGACTTCCACAACACGCCACGAAATTTTTGCGACATCACGTCTTCAACGGCGCTGATTGCAGCTGAAATCATTCCTTTTGCTCCCGTAAAACCTACTCCACCATCAAGTAGTATCTGGCTGTCACAATAACAAGTATTGTTTCATTGACATCACTTGCCATACGGCGGCTTTTGCCTATACTCGCGCCGAATTTATCCGGTATTTTCCGTGGTTGGAGAAAATAAAATGACAACACGTTTTGATGTTCTGGGAATCGGTAATGCCATTGTTGATGTTATCAGCACGGTGGAGGATGAATTTTTAACAGACAACGGTCTGGTTAAGGGTTCGATGCAACTCATCGATGAAAACCGGGCCCAGGACATATATGATATCATGGGCCCTGGTATTGAAGTTTCCGGGGGATCGGCGGCAAATACGGTCGCAGGATTGGCATCGTTCGGCAACAAGGCGGCATTTTTCGGGAAAGTAAAAGCTGATCAGCTTGGCAATGTGTTTCGACACGATATTTCAGCCGCTGGCGTCAGTTTTGATACACCCGGTGCAAAAGACGGGCCTGATACCGCACAATGTCTTATTCTGGTAACGCCTGACGGTGAGCGTACCATGAATACCTTTCTGGGTGCTTGTGTGGAATTTGGACCAGACGAAGTTGAAGAAAGCATCGTTCGTGATTCAAAAGTAACCTATATGGAAGGGTATTTGTGGGATCCTGAACAGGCAAAACAAGCCTTCCTGAAAGCTGCTGAAATAGCGCGCGGCGCGGGTCGCGATGTGTCTCTTTCCCTGTCTGATGCTTTTTGCGTTGACCGGCATCGCGACAGTTTTCTCGAGCTAATCCGTCGCGATGTAGATATTCTTTTTGCCAATGAAGACGAGATAAAATCGCTCTATCAGGTCAGCTCATTTGATGAAGCGCTGCAAGCGGTGCGTCAGGACTGCAAACTTGCTGCCCTGACCCGGTCACGCGCCGGCAGTGTGATCATTTCAGGCGATGAGGTTCATGTTGTCGAGGCCCGCAAGGTCGATAAAGTTGTTGATACGACCGGGGCTGGTGACCTCTATGCCGCCGGTTTTTTTGCTGGATACACAAACGGCAAAGACCTTGCACGTTGCGGGCATCTTGGCGCCCTTGCAGCTTCTGAGGTGATTTCACATATTGGTGCACGGCCGCAAGAGAGTCTAAAAGATCTCGCCAGTAAAAACGGCCTGCTGTGAAATTCTACAACCTGCGAAGAGAAACCGAACTGACCTGGTGATCAGCTTCCTTGCGAACGATCAGGTCGGCTCGCTGGCGGGTGGGCTGAATATTTTCGCGCAAATTCAACAGATTGATATTATCCCAGATCCGGTTTGCCGTTTGGCGGGTATCAACATCGCTTAAACCGGCGTAGCGGTGAAAGTAAGACTGCGGGTTTTGAAAGGCGCCTTCGCGCAGAGAAAAAAAGCGGTCCACATACCAGGTCCGCAGAACCTCTTCATCTGCATCTATATAAATTGAAAAATCAAAAAAGTCCGAAACATAGGGTATCGCTTTGCCATCGCGTGGTGGGCGTCCGGTTTGCAAAACGTTCAGGCCCTCGACGATCAAAATATCGGGCTGATCGATAGTGATGGTTTTGCCCTCTATGATGTCATAGGCAAGATGAGAATAAACCGGTGCTGAAACACTGTGCTTGCCTGCCTTGATGTCAGAAAGGAAGTCCAGCAACTGCGGGGTATTGTAGCTTTCCGGAAAACCCTTGCGTTCCATCAGGCCTTCCCGTTCCAGTTGGGCATTGGGCAACAGGAACCCATCGGTTGGCAACAGATCGACCTTGGGGTGGTTGGGCCAGCGGGCAAGGAGAGTTTTCAGGATTCTCCCCATAGTGCTTTTACCGACCGCAACTGATCCGGCCATTCCAATAATATAGGGCACTTTGTGATCGTTAATGTGAGAGAATTTTTTGGTCGCATCAAAGAGCTTTTGCGTTGCGGCCACATATAAATTCAAGAGGCGCGACAAGGGCAGATAAACCGCAACAACCTCATCAAGATCAACCCGGTCATTCAAACCACGCAACTCATCCAACTCTTGCGCGGTCAATGTCAACGGTGTGTCATCGCGCAATTTTGCCCACTCGCGCCGCGAGAAGGTGCGGTAAGGAGATTGGGGCGTTATGTTATCGAGCATGATTACTCCTGATTTAAACCTTGTCTTTGCAAACTTACTTGCGTGAGGCTTTTTCCTGCAGCCCGCTTTGGCTGGTGCGCCGGTCAAGCTCTTCCATCACAGCGCTTAGTGGAATGTTGCGCGATTTAAGAAGAACAAGCAAATGGTAAAGCACATCAGCAGCCTCGGCAATGAGATGTTTTTCATCCCTGTCAAGGCTTGCCAAAACAACTTCAACTGCTTCTTCACCAAACTTTTTGGCACATTTTTCCGGGCCTTGGGAAAGCAGCTGAGCAGTATATGAGCTGGCCTGATCATCATTGGCCCGCTGGCTGATTGTTCTTTCAAGGTCTGCCAGCACTTCCAGTTTTGACAGTTTTGCTTCGTGGGTTTGTGTCATTTTTCCATCCTGATCTTTCAGTCCAGTCGTACAGCAATACCCTGTGAGGCCATATGCCTTTTTGCCTGTTCGATCGTATAGGTACCAAAGTGAAAAATTGAGGCGGCCAATACGCCAGTTGCATGGCCATCCCTGATACCGGCAACCAGATGATCAAGGTTGCCAACACCACCGCTGGCAATAACCGGTACCGGTACCGCATCTGCAATGGCTCTGGTCAGCGGGATATTGAAACCGTCTCCAGTTCCATCACGGTCCATTGAGGTCAACAAAATTTCTCCCGCACCAAGGGCAACAACTTTTTTGGCAAACTCTATTGCATCAATGCCGGTTGCTTCACGCCCGCCATGGGTAAAAATTTCCCACCGGGGTGGCTCATCAGACGCTGATACGGTTTTTGCATCAATTGCAACGACGATGCACTGACTGCCAAATTTTTCTGACGCCTGTCTTATCAGCTCAGGGTTTTTAACTGCTGAAGTATTGATCGAAATTTTATCTGCCCCGGCAAGTAACAGTTTTCGGACATCCTGGGTTTCTCTTACACCACCGCCAACTGTCAGGGGCATGAAACATTGCTCAGCTGTTTCACGCACCACATCAAAAATTATGGCGCGATCTTCATGGGAGGCGGTAATATCGAGGAAACACAATTCATCAGCACCAGCTGCATCATAAGCCTTTGCGATCTCAACCGGATCGCCTGCATCACGCAAATTAACAAAATTTGTCCCTTTGACAACACGGCCATCTTTGACATCAAGACAGGGAATAACGCGGGCTTTCAACATTTCATTTCACCTTGCTTTTTAGCAGTGACAAAGCCTCACCGGGGTCAAGGCGGCCATCATAAAGTGCCCGACCGGAAATGGCTCCCTGCAAAATGGCACAATCTGGTTGAACCAGACGCTCGATATCTTTAATTGATGCAAGCCCCCCACTGGCGATAACCGGTATGGTGGTGGAATTGGCCAACTCAAGTGTTGAATCGATATTCAATCCGGTCAGAATACCATCGCGATCGACATCGGTAAAAATGATTGCTGACACACCAGCGTCTTCAAATTGTCGAGCCAGTTCAATTACCGAAAGTTCAGACGTTTCTGCCCAGCCTTCAACTGCCACTTTACCACCTTTGGCATCGATACCCACTGCCACTTTGCCCGGAAAGGTTTTGCAGGCATCATGCACCAGACCCGGGTCGCGCACGGCAATGGTGCCAAGGATAACTCTGGTTATTCCTTTGCTCAGCCACATCGCAATTGTATCAAGATCACGAATGCCGCCGCCAAGTTGTGTTGGCAGCTCTGTTGCTGCCAAAATTTCCTCTACCGCAGCGCCATTTACCGGCTGCCCGGCAAAGGCCCCGTTCAGGTCAACAAGGTGCAAATACTCAAAACCCTGATTTTCAAAAGCTTTGGCCTGATTGCCAGGGCTGTCATTAAAGACTGTGGCCTGATCCATGTCGCCAAGCTTCAGCCTTACACACTGGCCGTCTTTGAGATCAATTGCAGGAAATAAAATCATGGTTGTTCTTTGCTTTGCCGTTTTACGGGGTCCATTTGAGGAAATTTGAAATCAGGGCCAGTCCCAGTTTTTGGCTTTTCTCAGGGTGAAACTGGGTGCCGACCATATTATCTCTGGCAACCATCGCTGTAACCTGTCCGCCATATTGGGCTGAGGCAACGCAATCATCATCACGCTCGGTACGAAAGTGATAAGAGTGGACAAAATAGGCATGCAGGCCGTTTTCACCGGTATGAATACCATCGAGCAAAGGGTGCGGGTTTGCGACATCAAGGGTATTCCAACCCATGTGCGGAATTTTCAGATCAGGGTCTGAAACTGATATTTTTTCAACCTGGCCTTTTATCCAGCCAAACCCGCTGGTTTGCTGTCCTTCAAGCCCGCGCTCAGCCATAAGCTGCATACCGACACAAATGCCAAAAAATGGTTTGCCCTTTGCATGTACCTGTTCTTGCAACACTTCTCTCATACCATCGATCGCCTGAACACCAGCGCGGCAATCGCGAAATGCCCCGACGCCGGGCAAAACAATTCGGTCAGCGACTGCAACCTGTTCGGGATCCGCCGTTACCAGAACGTCTGCTTTCAGCCCGTCTTCATATGCGGCACGCTCGAACGCTTTTTGGGCGGATCGCAAATTTCCTGACCCGTAATCAACAATTGTAATTTTCACCGGCTTGACTCTGCAAAGTTTGAATCTGCAAAATGAACTTCACCAGACCGCCTGCTAAAAACCCGCCCGGAAGTCACCTGAGAAAAAAATCGATGCTCAGCCGCGACCATATCTCTGGCGGCTATTGTCTCGCGCTCTCGGTAGCGGTCCCGATCAAGACTCCAGCGTTGAAGGTTATTGGCTTCGAACCCCAAAATCAGGTTCCCGGTTATCTTGGTGATGGTTAAAACCTCGGTTGGCAATTCGCCCCAAAACACAATAACCAGCAATGCGGCCTGGATGACCAGATAGACACCAAAAACGAACCACATTTTTTTGGATAAAAACCAGATACTGGGTAAAAATAACGCTGACCAGTTAAAGCCGTCCCTGACCAGCACGACATCCTGGGCAAGGCCGGTCAGGCTGGCTTCAGATTCCTTGCGATAATGTACAGTATAAAGGTTCATGAGTTCCGTTACCCGCTGAGGGAGCCTTTGGTCGATGGAATGACGTCTGCCTGGCGCTGATCGACCTCAACAGCCTGGCGCAGGGCTCGGGCCAAACTCTTGAAACAGCTTTCAGCAATGTGATGATTGTTGTCGCCATAGAGCGCTTCCACATGCAAGGTAATACCGGCATGTTGTGAAAATGCCTGAAACCACTCGCGAAACAGTTCGGTATCCATATCACCGACTTTTGGTCGGCTGAACTCTGCCTTCCAAATCAGGAATGGTCGGCCCGAAATATCCAGCGCGACACGAACCAGTGTTTCATCCATGGGCAGGTAACAACTGGCATAGCGGGTAATACCGCGCCGGTCGCCCAATGCTTTGGCAAGAGCCTGGCCAATTGCAATACCGCAATCTTCGGTGGTGTGGTGCATATCGATATGCAAATCACCATCAGCGCGAATCTTCAGGTCAACCAGGGAATGCTTTGAAAGCTGCTCAAGCATATGATCCAGGAAGCCAATACCTGTTTGAACATCAAATTTACCGGTTCCATCAAGATTCAACTCAACGGAAATACTGGTTTCTGTGGTTTTGCGTTCTACTTTTGCGGTACGCATTGCTGGTTTATTCCTGTTTTCATGGCTTGGATATTCCCGATGCCTTTTAGCAGGTCTTTTAGCAACCGCCAACTTTGTATTTTTGTTTGTTGTGCTGTAGAGATTAAACTGCAATCAACAAATTTGGTCTTTTAAATCAAACTTTGAAACCCCAAATAAACGACGTTGAAAAAACCGGAGCATTTATGTCTGACCAAAGTCAAATAAACCACCAAATACCCCAGTGGCACGGAACCACTATTTTAACCGTTCGCAAAGGCGACAAGGTGGTGATTGCCGGTGATGGGCAAGTCTCTCTTGCCAATACGGTGATCAAATCAAATGCCCGAAAGGTACGCCCATTAAGTACCGGCGGCGTTGTGGCCGGGTTTGCCGGGGCAACAGCAGATGCAATGACATTGTTTGAACGCCTGGAAAGCAAGCTTGAACAACATCCGGGCCAATTAACACGGGCCTGTGTGGAGCTGGCCAAAGATTGGAGAACCGATCGATACCTGCGTCGGCTCGAAGCCATGATGATCGTTGTTGATACATCTGTTTCGCTGGTACTAACCGGTACCGGAGATGTGCTGGAACCTGAAGGTGGGGTGATCGGTATAGGGTCTGGTGGAAATTACGCATTGGCCGCAGCACGGGCCTTGATGGACAGTGACAACGATGCTGAATTCATCGCTCGCCGCGCCATGGCAATTGCCGCAGAAATTTGTGTTTATACCAACGGCAATCTGACTGTTGAAACGCTGGATGCGGTTTGACATTGGCAAATAATTTTTAATCACTGGAATTGAAAGTAACAAAATGACGGATTTTTCTCCGCGGGAAATTGTTTCAGAACTGGACCGCTATATCATCGGGCAAAAAGACGCCAAGAGGGCGGTCGCTATTGCCTTGCGTAACCGCTGGCGCCGCAAACAACTGGATGATGATTTGCGTGAAGAGGTTTTGCCCAAAAACATCCTTATGATCGGACCGACCGGGGTTGGTAAAACCGAAATTGCCCGGCGGCTGGCAAAACTTGCCAATGCGCCCTTTATCAAAGTTGAGGCCACCAAGTTTACCGAGGTCGGTTATGTCGGGCGTGATGTTGAGCAGATAATTCGCGACCTTACCGAAACATCCATTTCGCTGGTTCGGGCGCAAAAGCGTAAAGAAGTGACAGCCAAAGCCCATGTAAATGCGGAGGAACGGGTGTTGGTTGCTTTGGTTGGTGAAACTGCCTCTGAAGCGACACGGAAATCATTCTCTGAAAAACTTCGTAGCGGAAAACTGGATAACAAGGAAATTGATATCGAAGTGGCAGATACCGGTGGTGGCATGCCCAGCTTTGATATTCCAGGCATGCCCGGTTCATCGGTTGGTATGTTGAATCTGTCGGATATGATGAGCAAGGCGATGGGTCCACAAACCAAAACCCGTAAAATGACTGTCAAAGAAAGCTATGAAGTTCTGATTGCAGAAGAAGGCGACAAGTTGCTGGATGAAGAAAAGCTGGTGGAAGAGGCCATTGATGTGGTTGAGAACAATGGCATCGTATTTTTGGATGAAATCGACAAGGTTTGTGCCCGGGCCGAACGACAAGGCGGTGATGTCAGTCGCGAAGGTGTCCAGCGCGATTTGTTGCCTTTGCTGGAGGGAACCAGCGTTTCAACCAAACACGGTACGGTTAAAACCGATCATATTCTGTTCATTGCCTCTGGTGCATTTCATGTGGCCAAGCCTTCTGATTTACTGCCAGAGCTACAAGGGCGGTTACCAATCAGGGTTGAATTGCGGGCTCTGACAAAAGAAGACTTCAAACGCATTTTAACCGAGCCCGAAGCCAGTTTAATCAAACAATATGTGGCATTGCTTGGCACCGAGGGGGTAACCCTTGAATTTAGCGATGATGCAATTGATGCGCTGGCTGATGTTGCTGTCAAAGTAAATACAAGTGTTGAAAACATCGGCGCGCGCCGGTTGCAAACAGTAATGGAACGGGTTCTGGATGAAATCAGTTTTACCGCCACTGATCGCGATGGTGAGACGGTTTCAATAGACGCAAAATTTGTTGAGGATCACATTGGTGACCTGGCCAAAAATGCTGACCTGTCACGATTTATTCTCTAAGTCTGCCTTTGACATCAAGCTCAGGTGTTGTGACAGTTGTTGTTCGCTCATTTGGGCAATATCATCAGCCAGACGATTTGCCAATTCGGTTGCTTTTGGTGACAAACCGCTGGTGTCAATGGTGATACGAGGATGGGAAAGTCTTGCCAGTTTAACAAGCTCTTCAGCATCATCCCAAATAATGTTGAAATAACTGATCGTACGTTGCAGGAGATACCAGCTTGGGCGCCCGCGATTACCGTGTTCAAGGGCAGATAAATATGCCGAGGAAACGCCAATCGCCTTGGCCATTTCTTTCATGGTGACCTGTTTTTTTGCCCGCAGCTCCCTGATGTGCTCACCAAATGGGGTCATGGCGAGCGGCCCTGTCTTGCCAGATTGCGCAGTTTTACATAAACCGCCCCACCGCCACCGTGCTTGGGATGGGCCGGTTGAAAGCCCGATACCAGTGTTCTGAATTCAGGTTCATGCAGCCAATCGGGCAGCGCGCTGCGCAAGCGGCCATTGCGCGAATCTGATTCGTGATACCCACGCCCGTGCAAGGTGTGTCTGGTAAATTGTGATGTTCCCTTACCGGTAATAACCAGAACCGTTCGGCAACCTTGTGCAGCACTGTTTGACAAGAACTGCCACAGTTTCATTCGGGCTGATTCTACTGTTTCGCCATGCAGATCAATCCGGGCATCAATATCGACCTTGCCGCGCAACAGTCTTTGTTGCTGGCGCCGGTCAAGACCCGTGAACTGGAAGGATTGTGGATGTGGTGATTGCAATACAGCTTTCTTGAGAGCCTTTACGGGCATTGTCGGCCTGGCGGGCTTTCGAACCAGCGGCGCAAATTCTTCCTGAAACTGTTCCAGCTCTTTGGCCAATTCAGGGTTTATCGGATCAACAGTTTTGCTGACCCTGGCCCACAAAGCAAAGTCGGGTACCACCCTGGTTGCCTGAATCCTTGTTACCTGAACCGATTTTTTTGGTTTGCCGTTCATCAGACTACTTAATCAGCTTTTTTGCCAGCGCATTTGGTAAAAGAACAATCATTTGCCCGGCAGCCTTCATTTGTCCGGCAATAATCGCCGCCTTTTCACCACTGCCCCAAAAGACATCACCGCGGGCATAGCCCCGGATTGCTGATCCGGTATCTTGTGCGACCAGTAGCGAGCGCCAAGTTTGCAGTGTATTGGTTTTGTCCAGCAAGATTTTGGTATCAAGCCAAATTGGTGTTCCCAGCGACCAGTAGCGGCGGTCAATCGCCAAACTTGTTTTCGGGGTCAGATTAACAAGTTGGGCGCCAACCGGTCCGAGGCTGGGATCCGTTTCAGGTAACTGCCGAAAAAACACAAATGATTTGTTTTTCCACATCAAACTCTGGGCTTTGGAAGGGTTGTGTGAAATCCATTTTCGAATGCTCTGCATCGAAACCGCCGCTTTTTCAAGTTCACCGTCTTCAATCAACACAGCTCCAATAGCTGTATAGGGCAAGCCGGTTTTTCCGGCATAGGCCAGGCGAATAACCGACCCGTCAGGCAGTTTCACCTGCCCGGAGCCCTGAACCTGCATAAAAAATGCGTCGGCCAGGCTTTTCAACCAGACGAGTTCAAGATTTTTACCCTTAAAAAGGCCTTGCTCAATTTCCTGGCGGGTAAAATAAGCCGTTGGTTTGCCTTTGACCAAACGCCCGTAACGAAGCCCGGATTGTTGTTCCTGAGTTTTGCTGAAAACCACCAAATCATCGGGTCGACTGTAAACGGGAACTTGATATTCTGGTGAACGCGACAGGCTTCCCTTGACTATCGGTTCAAAGTAACCCGTAAACAAGCCTTCTTTTCGCTTGGGATCATTCACCCGCAACGGTGTAAAATTTTTCTGAAAAAACTGGGTAATCTTTGCCGGGGCGGGTTTTTTTCCCAACCCTTCAGACAAAGCGCACACTTTACGCCAGTCGTTGTAGGTACCGCCGAATTTCGGGTTTTTGGAAAATGCCCGGCTGTCCTTTTTCATTTGGTCACAGGAGCGAACAAATGCCATCAGCGATTTTGTTTTATCAACATCACCCCAACCAGTTATTTGGCTGAAACTGATTTTTTCCAGAACAGGATCAATCTGCGCCATGGCAACCCCAGTTATCATCAAAAGGCTCGCTACGCTGGCAAAAACACCAGCGTTCCTGATTTTGCATTTTGCAGAAATCATGGGAAAACCACCTTGCCAGATATTTGGGATCAGGTATCATCGCCGTCGGTTGCAACCAGCCGCCAGTTGGGATCTCGTGAGATCATATTGCGCTCAAAGGTCCAGATGTCGGTTATAATTTGTGTTTCAGTGGCGTCACCCTCAATAATTTCTCCCGATTTATCACGCACCATTGAAACCATTTCACTGATAAACCGAATTGTCATCAGGGCTTTTTTGCCTTCAAGCTCTGCATTAACCAATTCAGCCTCATCAATTGCGATAAATTGGGTGGTCATTTCCATGCCCTGTTTTTTTCTTTCATCGATCGCCGCAGAAAATCCGGCAAAAACCTCTTTCGACAGAAGTGATTTCAGGGCCTTTTTGTCACCAGCGGCAAAGCCTGTGACAATCATCTCATAGGCTGCCTTTGCACCATCGATAAACTGGGAAGCTGCGAAAGTGGCGTCAAGAGAGCGAACCTGTTCCAAAACAGTGGCAATTTTACTGTCTTTTTCAGCAACTCCTTCCCAGACTGGCGTTTCTTCTTCTTCATGCTCCTGGTTAGAGGTTTTGGTTCCCGGCATTTGAACAACATTATCGTCATTCACTTCACCTTGCTTGTCAGAAGCAGGCTGATCCCGGTTTTCCTCGGACCGGCGTTCAAAGGGATCAAACGGCTCCTGGTGTCCGGTTTTCTGCCCCAAAACTCCACGCAGTTTAAAAAATATTACAACTGCCACGGCAATCATTATCAGGGTAACTGGGTCAAATGTCTCATTCATCTTCGGGTGCTAACTTTACAAAATAAAAACGGGTTTAAATTTAAATCAATGATACATATATAGTAGTCCACGGCAGACTCCAATGGTGTCTGCAAAAAACTGCATCGCATATGCGACAAATTTTTTGTGGCTTTGCGATGGATAATCTTTTTGAAACTACGGTGATCGCTTTGCCACTGGTGTTATTTACTCTTTTTGTACTGATCCCGATTCTGGAAATCGCAACATTTATTCAAGTTGGGTCACTGGTTGGTCTGCCGCTGACATTGCTGGGTATTGTGCTGACGGCGGTTATTGGTGCCATTTTGGTCAGACAACAAGGGTTTAAGGCCCTTAACGATGCGCGTGAAAATATGGCGCAACAAAAATCACCCGTGGAGCAGGTTGTCCACGGGGTGTTTATTCTGATCGCCGGGCTGCTGTTGCTAACGCCGGGCTTTTTAACCGATTCAATCGGGTTTTTATTCTTGATCCCGCCACTGCGCCTTTCGATTGCCAACAGGGTTTGGTCCTGGATCAAAGAAAACGGGACTATCGACATTCAGACCGGCAATATGTCTGGTAGCAGATATGAAGAAAAACCCGGTTCGCAACCTGACCGGCAAGACAGCACCATTATTGAGGGAAAAGCGGTAGAAGTTGAGGATGTCGGCAAGCCGGAAACTCCCTGGCGACCACCAACAAAATAAACCTCTTAATTGTGCAGAGTCTTGCAGAATGTGGCTATAAATGTTAGCCAACGCAACAACTTACCTCACTGTGCCCCGTTCATTTGGGGTAAATGTCAAAACCAAACCAAATGCGGGATAAATCTAATGGCTAAGGCAACCAAAAAAGCTGCGAAGAAAACAGCGAAAAAAGCCCCTAACAAAGCGGTAAAATCTAATGGCGCACCAAAAGGCGATGCACCGGCAGAACAAAACGACGGGCCGCCCTCACTCAATATTCTCGGGCAATACCTGAAAGACCTTTCTTTTGAAAACCCCAACGCCCCTCAGTCTCTGGCTATTCAGGACGGGCAACCGGAAATCAATATTTCAGTAAATGTAAACGCCAAAAACCTTGCACCAACTGATTTTGAAGTTGAATTGCACATTGAAGCCCAGGCTACCCATCAGGGAAATGCTGTTTTTGCAGCAGAATTGCTCTATGCCGGGATTTTCCGGTTGGAAAATATTCCTGAAGATGCCCTTCACCCAATTATTCTGGTTGAATGCCCGCGGATGATATTTCCGTTTGCCCGGCAAATTCTGGCCGATGCGACCCAAAAAGGGGGCTTTCCTCCCTTGATGCTTGATCCCATTGATTTTGCCAGCATGTATGAAAAACGCGTTGCCGAAGGCGATGACGAAGCAGTAACTGCTTAAAGGCAGGTATTTCACCTGTACGGGTTTTAAAGCCTCGCAAGAATTTTATTCTTTGCGGGGCTTTTTTTCAGATAATTCGATAAATTCCGACCAGAGGGTTTGCGCTCCGAACGCCGTTATCAGGGTTTGATGGGCCTGTTTTTCATTTTCCGTCAGCCGTGAGGGTAACGGTGTCGGTCTGATTTGACCAACTTTCGCCTCAACGACCTCAATGGTCTCTTGCTTTTCTTCCTGAACAGCCAAAGTGAGGGTTGTTTGCCGCCCGCCAATAAGTTCCAGATAAACACCGGCCAGTAATTCAGAATCCAACAGCGCACCGTGAATGTCACGCATTGAATTGTCGATTTTGTAGCGACGGCACAAGGCATCAAGGCTATTGGGGCCGGCTGGATGCTTTTTTCGTGCCAGCATCAAGCTGTCGATCACCCGATCAAATTTTAACAATGGCCGACTTATTGTTTTAAGTTCAGCGTTAAGAAATTTCATATCAAACGACGCATTGTGGATGATCAGCACATCGTCTTTTATAAATTCTTCAAATTCTTCAAAAACTTCTGCAAAGAGGGGTTTGTCAGCCAAAAACTCATTGGAAAGACCGTGGACCGCAAAGGCTTCAGCCGGCATGTCGCGTTGCGGGTTAAGGTATTTGTGAAATCGCTTGCCAGTCGGTAAATGATTAAACAGCTCAAGAGCCCCAATCTCGACAACTCTGTCGCCCGTTGCCGGATCAAGTCCGGTGGTTTCGGTATCGAGTACAATTTCGCGCATTTAAGCCTCCAACTTATTGGTGGGAGAGGTCAATTTAACAACTAGTTTTTTGACCTGTCCAAAAGTATCTTCCAGCGACTTGCCAGTATTTATGACATAATCTGCCTGCCGTTGTTTTTCTTTATCAGGTATTTGTCGGGCCAAAATCACGTCCAGTTTTTCTTGAGTCATACCCGGTCTCTGAAGGACCCGTTGGCGCTGTTGTTTTTCTGTCGCAGAAACAACAATAATGATGTCTACGTCCTTTGTCCGGCCGGTTTCAAAAAGTAATGGTATGTCCAGTATGATAAGTTTTGCATTGGCTTTTTGCTGGTCTGAAACAAATTTTTTTTCAAGAGACCGGACCATCGGGTGAACAATTTTTTCAATCCGGGGCAGTACCGTTTTGTCTTTAGAAATTTTTGCCGCAAGAAGTTGACGGTTTACTGCTCCATTTGTTATCACGTCTGGAAAGATTTGAGCAATCTGCCTTACTGCCTGCCCACCTTTTCTGTAAAGCTTATGAACTTGCTTGTCGGCATCAAAAACAGGATAGCCCAGTTTTTCAAACATGTTTGCCGTGGTCGATTTTCCCATAGCTATGGATCCGGTTAGGCCAACAATCATTCTGGTTTATCTTTTAACAAATCAGCCACAACTAAATCCCGCAGTTCTTTTGTAACCTCCGGGCGTATTCCGAACCATTTCTCAAAACCAGGCACGGCTTGATGCAAAAGCATACCCAGGCCGTCTACGGTCCTGTTTGCGTTCGCCTTTGCCTGTTTTAACAGGTTTGTTTCAAGAGGGTCATAAACAATATCTGCCACACATGAATCAGATGGCAGGTTTTGCAACGAAATTTCCAACGGGGGTTGGCCAACCATGCCAAGAGATGTGGTGTTTATCAACAGATCCGTTTGGTCCAAAAACTCTTCCAGTTTTTCCAACGGCTTTGCTTTTACAACAGAACCAAATTCTTTAGCCAAAATTTGCGCCTTGGCCATTGTGCGGTTAAACAGGTAAATCGCTTTTATGCCGTCCTTAATCAGGGTTGCTATAATTGCACGCGCGGCACCACCTGCTCCAATAATGGATACGGTCTTGTTTTCTGACTGCCAGGTTGTTGATTCTTTGAGGCTTGCAAGAAATCCATAACCATCCGTATTGAGTCCATACGTTTTTCCTTCTGAAACAAAAACGGTATTTACGGCCCCAATACCTCGCGTAACTTCATCGGTTACGATCACTTTATTGAAAACCATTTCCTTATGGGGGATGGTAACATTGCAGCCGCTAAACCCTTTGATTTCCAGCGTTTCGAGAAAGCTTTCCAGATCACCCGGCTCTACTGCCCGTTTTTCATAGGACCCGGTAATGGCATATTTTTTTAGCCAAAACCCGTGAATAAGTGGTGATCGGGAATGTTTTATCGGCCAGCCAATTACGCAAGCTTTTCGCATTACTGCCACCTTATGTCTCTATCAGGTTTTGTGATCGCAAAAAACCCAACAGCTTTAACATTGGCAAACCAAGAATTGAGAAAAAGTCGCCATCAATTATTTCAAAAAGCTGTAATCCCAGACCTTCAAGCTTATAACCGCCAACCGATGTTTTGACGCTATCACCTTCAGCCGCGAGGTATTTTCCCAAAAATTCCGGAGAAAAATTCCGCATTGTAAGATAGGAAGACTCAGAAACGCTCCACAGCGTTTCCTGATTTCTTATCACACAAACTGCCGTTTCTAACTGGTGTTGATTACCACGCAACGCCAACAATTGGTCTCGGGCATCCACATCTGAAACCGGTTTGTCATATATCCTTTCTTCAAACAACAAAGTTTGATCTGCACCAATAACATAGGCACCTGGGAACCGTTCTGAAACTGCCAATGCTTTTGCCTGGGCAAGAATCATCGCCAAGTCAGAAATTTCACCAGACTTAAGAAAGGTTTCTTTGATAATCTTTTCATCTACGTTTGAAACATGTTGCTCAAAAACCAACCCGGCATTTTTCATGAGGGTTTGTCGACTTGGGCTCTTGGAAGCCAGAATTAATGATGATTTGTCAGACATTGAATACCGTGGCCGGTTGTGGGTTATTGCTTTCTTTAAAGAGATTTAAGATTGCAGCAGCAGTTTCTTCAATGGAGCGTCTGGTTACATCCAGAACCGGCCAGTTATGGCGGGAACACAGCTTTTTCATGTAGTTCAGCTCCTTGGTAATTGCCGCCCGATCGCTATACAGGGTAGCAGTATGTTCATTTAAGGTATCTAGTCGATGCCGTCTGATCTGGGCGATACGCTCTGTAGAGGCAATGAGGCCTACCACCAGCGGACTTTTCAGGTTTTCAAGTTGTGGCGGGATTTTTACTTCTGGGAGCAAAGGAATGTTGGCAACCTTTACTCCCTTGTTTGCCAAATAAATACTTGTCGGAGTTTTTGATGTTCTACTAATACCTATTAACACAATGTCAGCGTTTTCAAGGTCCTGAACGTGCTGGCCGTCATCATGAACCATGGTAAAATTCAAGGCATCTATGCGGCGAAAATAATCTTCGTTTAAATTATGTTGAGCCCCTATTACCGGCTGGCTTTTCACATTCAAATAGCTGGTTAATGTGGTGATCACCGGGTCAAGAATGGAGACGGTGGGAACACCTATTCTGGCGCAATGCCCTTCAAGCTCGCGACGCAGATTTTCATCAATCATTGTAAAAAGTACAATGCCGGGTTGTTTTTCTATTTCAATAAAAACCCGCTCCAACTGCTTTGATGTCCTGACCAGAGAATAGGCATGTTGAATGGCTTCATGATTATTGTAACAAGCTGTTGTGGCCCTTGCTACTGTATCAAGTGTTTCACCGGTTGCATCTGAAACCAGGTGAATATGAAAAAACAATTGCTGTTTTTTATTCACTGTATTCTCTCTTTTCAGGGATAGTTTTACCGGGAAAAGCTGTGGAAGAAATTTAATTAAATCATCATTCTCAAGAGTATTGTTTTTTATCCGTAATTTTTCAACAAACTAAATTTTTCAAAATCTGTTGAAAACACTTTTTTGTGGCTGTGGGAAAATCTGTCAACAAAAGTAAGTTGTGTATAACTTGTCGATAAATTCACGCCAATACAATTAATTTATTGAAAAACCGTGATTATTTGTCCTGTTGTTTTTTGACCGGTTTTACTGATAACAAACCCTTTAATTAGATAAGTAATGATAAATTGTGGATGAGAGTTATCCCCGATTTCCACTGTCATACAACAAAAACAGACTCTTTAAGGTATTATTAAGAATGACCGAAAGTTCTTCATCTTCCTCAAGTGGAAAAGCATTGATAGATGTTTTAACCGGTTGTTCAAATACTCGCAGACCCTTGTGGTTTATGCGCCAAGCTGGAAGGTATTTGGAGGAGTATAGAGAAGTACGCAAGAAAGCAGGGTCTTTTCTTGACCTCTGTTACAATCCGGAAATGGCTGCTGAAGTAACCATACAACCGTTGAAAAGATTTGACCTGGATGCCGCAATCTTGTTTTCAGATATTCTGGTGATACCGCAAGCAATGGGTTGTGACCTTGGGTTTGTGCAAAACGAAGGTCCAAAGGTTTCCACTGTCAGATCACTGAGTGAAGTGGAGCATTTGCAAACCGAAGGAGTTGTAGAGTTTCTGGCACCAGTTATGGAAACAGTAAAGCTGGTTAAGCCAGAACTGGAAAAGCAAGTGGCATTTATTGGTTTTTGCGGGGCGCCGTGGACAGTTGCGACCTATATGATTGAAGGTGGAACTTCTTCTGACCGGTTTCTCGCCAAGAAAGCTGCTTTTGATGGAGAACCATGGTTTGATTTGATGATCGACAAGCTGGTTTTGGCATCTATTGATTATCTGGTTGCGCAAGTTGAGGCCGGGGTTGAGGTTTTGCAGATTTTTGACAGCTGGGCCAGTGATCTGCCCGACCTGCAACGCGAGAAGTATTGTTATGCCCCGATTGCGAGAATTATCGATGGTATTCGTGCCAGGGGTGTTACAGTACCGGTAATTGGTTTTGCCAAGGGGTTGGGTGCTGGTCAGCTGGATTTTTGCGACCGTATCGCTGTAGAGGCGATCGGGGTTGAGTCTTCTTTGCCGTTAAAATGGATTTCAGATAATCTGATAGAAAAAACCGTGGTGCAGGGTAATCTTGATCCAGTGTTGCTTGACGCGGGTGGAAGGGGGTTGGCTGACGGTGTTCGTCATATTGTCTCTAACCTTCCAAAAGAGCGTCATATATTTAATCTGGGCCATGGGGTTCGCCAGACGACTGATGTAAAACACATCCACGAAATGATTGATCTGGTCAGAGAGTTTGACCAATAGTGGCGTTTGAATAAAAAACGCTGGAAAAATTTCCTGTAGATGATATGAAAAGAGCAGGTATGCAGATTCTTGCTTGGTAAGATCTGCTGCTTCCTTCCTTTTAGCTGCTTTTGGACCATGTTTCAGTCAGCAGTATTTCTTAAACATAAGCGTGTTTTTCGTTGATAGCGTAACTTCGAGATAATGATATGACTGACTTGA
>UOEC01000200.1_pt1 | contig 23819 bp, 22 predicted proteins | sample 1988601 | NCBI WGS metagenome assembly UOEC01 (sample SAMEA4712195, study PRJEB27164) | hydrothermal vent metagenome | biome: marine basaltic hydrothermal vent biome; feature: marine hydrothermal vent; material: mineral | place: Pacific Ocean | collected 2011-06-14/2011-07-23 | depth 1719 m
TCAAAAATCACCTGCGCCCCATTGGCAAAATCACCAAATTGGGCTTCCCACAACACCATGGTGTTGGGTGCAGACAGGGAATAGCCGTACTCAAACCCGAGCACTGCTTCTTCTGACAGCATTGAATTTATGACTTCAATCTGGGCGTTATTGTCCTTTTCAATATAATTGACCGGCGTGTAACGCTCTTCATTAACCTGATCAACCAGCGTGATATGGCGGTGCGAAAAAGTTCCGCGCTGGACATCCTGGCCTGACAGACGGATGGGGTATCCTTCATTAAGCAAGGTGCCGAAAGCCATTTGTTCAGCCATGGCCCAGTCGATACCCTCGCCCGTTTCGATCATTTTTGACCGTTTATCAATAACCCGTTTAAGGGTTTTATGGACAGTAAAATCATCAGGCAAAGTGGTAATTGTTGTGCCAACCTTGTTCAGGATTTCTTTTTTGACACCGGTCATGCCGCGCCGCGGGTCTGACTGATCATTGGCTTTTGACAGGCCTGACCAATGACCATCCAGCCAGTCAGCCTTATTGGGTTTATAAGTATCAGCGGCGGAAAAATCTTCATCAAGTTGTTGACGATACTCGTTCAGCATCTGTCCAAATTCTTCCCGCGTCAAAACCCCTTCTTCAATCAACCGGTTGGCATAGAGTTTGGCAACATTGGTGTGCTGCCTGATCCGGGTGTACATATGCGGCTGGGTAAAAAAAGGTTCATCAGCTTCGTTGTGCCCAAAACGGCGGTAACAAAACATGTCAATGACCACGGGTTTGCCGAAGGTTTGACGAAACTCCGTTGCCACTTTGGCCGCGTAAACAACCGCTTCTGGATCATCGCCATTACAGTGAAAAATCGGCGCTTCAATCATCTTGGCCACATCTGACGGGTATGGAGATGAGCGGGCCCAGATCGGGCTGGTGGTAAAGCCAATCTGATTATTGATAATGAAATGGATAGAACCGCCACAGCGATGCCCGCGCAGATCAGAAAGCCCGAAACACTCAGCAATCACACCCTGACCGGCAAAGGCGGCATCACCATGAATGAGCAGCGGCATGCAACTGGTCCGGTCCGTATCATTTTTGTTGCGATCCTGTTTGGCCCGCGCCTTGCCAAGTACAACCGGATCGACAATCTCCAGATGAGACGGATTGGCCGTAAGGGACAAATGGACATTGTTGCCGTCAAACTGGCGATCTGAAGAGGAGCCCAGATGATATTTTACATCGCCCGAACCTTCCACTTCTTCAGGTGTCGAAGAGCCGCCTTTAAATTCGTTGAAAATTGCCGCAAAGGGCTTTTCCATCACATTGGCCAGCACATTGAGTCGTCCACGATGGGCCATGCCAAGCACAATCGAGTCCACCCCCATCGCCCCGCCGCGCTTGATGATCTGCTCCAGCGCCGGGATCATAGACTCACCGCCATCAAGGCCAAAACGCTTGGTACCGGTGTATTTGATGTTCAGAAACTGTTCAAAGCCTTCACCCACCACCAGTTTGCGCAAAATGGCTTTTTTGCCTTCCGGGGTAAATGTGATTTCCTTGTCCTTGCCCTCAATGCGCTGTTGTATCCAGCCCTTTTGTTCAGGGTTGGAGATGTGCATAAACTCCACCCCCAGGGTCGAACAATAGGTCCGTTTCAGGATAGCAACAATTTCCCGCAAGGTGGCTTGCTCAAGACCCAGCACATTATCGATAAAAATCGGTCGATCAAGATCCTCCTCGCTAAAACCATAACTGTGCGGTTCAAGTTCGGGGTGGGGTTCTTCATTGCGCAATTTTAAAGGGTCAAGATTGGCCGCCAGATGTCCACGCATCCGGTATGCCCTGATCATCATCAGCGCCCGGACTGAATCAAGAGTGGCTTTTTTCAGTTCTTCAACCGACAGCTTGTCACCGCGGCTTTTGCCGGCAATCTTTTTTTCCAACTCCTTTTCAGCAACCGCCCAGTCACCATCCATGGCCGAAATATATTCACCATTGCCAGCAATTGGCCAATCGGGCCGCTTCCAGGATGCCCCGCGTGCTTCGGCACTTACCTGATCAGGCTCATCTCCAAGTCCGGCAAAATACTTTTGCAGGTCAGGGTCCACACTGTCAGGGTCTTTTTGATATTGTGCGTAAAGCTGCTCCAGAAATTGGGCATTGCCGCCATAAAGGAATGAGGTGCGGTCAAACACTTCATTTTGTTCTGTCTTGGCCATCTCCCTGTTGGTGTCGCGTTATGACCGCGATCACCCTCCCTTGTTGAGATTATTCGATTACTTCAATCATCGTCGTTCCTAGTTGCGCCAGAGAATCAGCCACGCGAACACCGGCTGATTGCAGCGCTTCAATTTTACCTTCCGCGCCACCTTTACCGCCCGAAACAATGGCGCCAGCATGGCCCATGGTCCGGCCCGGAGGCGCCGTGCGACCGGCGATAAAACCAACCATCGGTTTTTTGATTTTGTGTGACTTGATAAATTCGGCCGCTTCTTCTTCAGCCGAACCGCCAATTTCACCGATCATAATAATCTGTTTGGTATCATCGTCAGCCAGAAACATCTCCAGCACATCGATAAATTCGGTACCCTTGACCGGGTCGCCACCAATGCCCACACAAGTGGTCTGACCAAGCCCGACATCGGTTGTCTGTTTAACTGCTTCGTATGTCAAGGTGCCTGATCGCGAGACAATTCCGCAGGAACCAGGCATATGAATATGGCCCGGCATAATGCCGATTTTGCATTCACCCGGGGTGATCACACCGGGACAGTTGGGGCCAACCAACCGGCTTTTTGAACCACACAAGGCCCGCTTGACCTTAACCATATCGAGCACCGGAACGCCCTCTGTGATGGTGACAATCAGTTCAATTTCTGCATCAATCGCCTCAAGAATGGCATCAGCAGCAAAGGGCGGTGGCACATAAATCACCGTTGCAGTTGCCCCGGTTTTTTCAACCGCTTCGCCAACCGTATCAAACACCGGCAAATCAAGGTGAGTGGTCCCACCCTTGCCCGGTGTCACCCCGCCAACCATTTGCGTACCGTATTCTATCGCCTGTTCGGTATGAAAGGTGCCCGTTGAACCGGTGATACCCTGACAGATAACCTTGGTGTCTTTTCCAACAAGAATAGCCATTATCCAGCCTCCTTTACCGCTTGCACAATTTTTTTGGCGGCATCGTCCAGGTTGCTGGCCGATATGACATTCAAACCGGATTCATCAATAATCTTCTGACCCTTTTTCACATTGGTTCCTTCAAGGCGCACCACCAGTGGCACTTTCAGGCCAACTTCTTTGACAGCGGTAATCACTCCGTCAGCGATCACATCACAACGCATGATGCCGCCAAAAATGTTGACCAGAATGCCTTTGACCTTTGGGTCCGATGTAATGATTTTAAACGCCGCTGTAACCTTTTCTGCCGTTGCTCCGCCGCCTACATCGAGAAAATTAGCCGGCTCTGAACCATACAACTTGATAATATCCATGGTACCCATGGCAAGGCCCGCTCCGTTGACCATGCAGCCGATTTCACCATCAAGTGTGATGTAGCTGAGATCATATTTTGAAGCTTCCAGTTCCTTGGCATCTTCCTCGGTCTCATCGCGCAATTCCATGATGTCGGGATGCCTGAACAGGGCGTTACCATCAAAGCCAACCTTGGCATCAAGGCAGATCAGATCGCCATCGCCATTAACCACCAGCGGGTTGATCTCCAAAAGGCTCATGTCTTTTTCGGTCACGGCCCGATAAATCTGGCCGATCATTTTTACGCACTGCTTGACCTGCACACCTTCAAGCTTCAGCGCCGCTGCTACTTTGCGCCCCACATAAGGAGCATAACCAGCCACCGGGTCCACGTGAATGGTGTGAATTTTCTCTGGCGTTTCTTCGGCCACTTCCTCAATATTCATACCACCTTCGGTTGAGGCAACAAAGGCGATGCGGGATGTTTCACGATCAACCAGACAGGATAGATAAAGCTCGCGCTCAATGCTTGAACCCTCTTCAATGTAAATCCGGTTGACGGTTTTACCGGCTGGCCCGGTCTGATGAGTGACCAGGGTCATCCCCAGCATGCGTTCTGCTTCTGCCTTTACCTCATCAATGGACTTGACCACCTTGACGCCGCCGCCCTTGCCCCGACCGCCAGCATGGATTTGCGCCTTGACGACCCAAACCGGCCCGCCAAGTTCTTTGGCAGCCGCAACAGCTTCATCGACACTAAAAGCAGGAATGCCATGGGCCACAGGGACACCAAATGATTTCAGCACTTGCTTGCCCTGATACTCGTGAATATTCACTGCAACTTCCCCCTTACGCCAGATCCGGCGCGATTAATTTTGCCGCATCCATTAAACCGGATACCGCCTTGATTGATTTTTTCAGCAGCGCTTTTTCATCCGAGCCCAGCTTGATTTCAACGATTTTTTCAACACCGCCAGCCCCAATAACTGTCGGCACGCCCACATACATGTCCTTGATGCCATATTCGCCATTGACACAAGCAGCACACGGCAGAACCCGTCGTTTGTCTTTCAGATAACTGTCAGCCATGGCGATGGCCGATGAAGCCGGGGCATAATAAGCTGAGCCATTTTTAAGCAGGCCGACAATTTCAGCCCCGCCATCGCGGGTACGCTGGACAATATCGTCAATTTTTTTCTGGGTGGTCCACTTCATGTCAATCAGATCGGGCACCGGAATACCGGCAACTGTTGAATAGCGCACCAGTGGCACCATTGTGTCGCCATGACCACCAAGCACAAAGGCGGTTACATCTTCGACCGAAACATCAAATTCCTGCGACAGGAAATAACGGAAACGGGCTGAGTCCAGCACACCTGCCATGCCGACCACCTTTTTCTTGGGCAGGCCGGAATATTTTTGCAGCGCCCAGACCATCACATCAAGCGGATTGGTCACACAAATTACAAAAGCATCGGGGGCGTATTTGGCAATTCCTGCGCCAACCTGGCTCATGACTTTCAGGTTGATGCCCAGAAGGTCATCACGGCTCATGCCGGGTTTGCGTGGAATGCCTGCAGTGACAATCACCACATCGGCCCCGGCAATGCCTTCATATTTGTTGGCACCTGAAAGGTCTGAATTAAACCCTTCAACGGTTGAGCTCTGGGCCAGATCAAGGGCCTTTCCCTGAGGAAAACCCTCTACAATGTCAAAAATTACGATATCGCCGAGTTCTTTTAAACCAGCCAGATGAGCCAGAGTACCACCGATCATTCCGCCGCCGATGAGAGCGATCTTGTTGCGCGCCATATACCTAAACCTGTTGTGTTTGTTTTTGTTATTGGTGCGCCCGGGTGTAAGGTCTGAGGGGACCACCGAACTTGGGCCTGAAACCCGGCACCATCTTGCTTCAAATCGTCGCTGTAGTAAACCCCTTGAGCAAAAGCTTCAAGTGGCCATTTGGCATTAATCCAAAATAATTTCTTTTAACTGGTTTTTGACCAGTATTGGCGCGATTGCATCTCGACCAACCGGGACGCCGTGCGACCAAATTCAAACACATGCGGGCCTTGCGTATAAAGAGCCTCAGGCATGGCATCAGCACTCACCACCAGTTTCACACTGCGATCATAAAAGGCATCAATCAGGGTGATAAAGCGCTTGACCTCATTGCTTTGCTCGCGCCCCAAAATCGGCACATGTTCGATGAACACGGTTTTAAAATTGCTGGCAATGGCAATGTAGTCAGCGCCCCCCAGAGGCTGCTCGCAAAGATCGCCAAAACTGAACCGCGCCACCGAGCGTGCCGCCATGGGAACCACCAGTTCGCGCCCCTGTATTTCCAGCACCTGAGGCTGACCGGTTTCAGTTTCGGTCAGTTGCCGCCACAATTTCTGCAACTCGATATCAGCCTCTTTAGAAAGCGGTGCCAGATAAACCTGCTCACCGGCCAGTTTGCCCAGCCGGTAGTCAGAAGCGCTATCCAGCGCCACAACATCCATTTGCCTGTTAAACCGTTTGATAAAGGGCAAAAACGCGTGCCGGTTAAGCCCGTCTTTATAAAGATCATCCGGCGGGCGGTTAGAGGTTGTAACCACCACCACACCCAAATCAAACAGGGTATCAAACAACCGCCCCAAAATCATCGCATCGGTAATATCAGTGACCTGAAACTCATCAAAACACAGCAACCAGGTTTTATCAGCAATCTGCTTGGCCACCAGTTTGATCGGGTCATCATCGTCCCAGACCTGCCCGGTCTTTTGCCGCTGGCGAATGGCAAAAACTTCCGCATGAACCGATTGCATGAAGGATAAAAAATGGTCACGGCGCTTTTCTGCAACAGGAACCACATCAAAAAACAGGTCCATCAACATGGTCTTGCCACGCCCGACATCCCCCCACAGATAAACCCCGCGCGGCGGGGGCGTGTTATCTTCCTGAGCAAAAAGGCGTGAGAAAAACCTGCCATTGTTTTCTGGTTTTCGCTCAGCAAGCTGGCCGCACAACTCATCCAGCCGCCTGACCACGGCCAGTTGCCGCTCATCGGTTGTCAGCATTCCGGCCCTGACCAGACCGTTGTACTTTTCACAAAGCAACTGAGACAAATGACAACCCCGTTATAAAACCCCACTATCAACCTTGTCACCACAGGCTTGCCCGTTGTCAAGGATACAAGCTGACGGGTCGTCTTGCTGGCGCAGATTTTTGCAGCTAGGGTAAAACATTCACCATCACAATCGGGAAAAACCTGTTGAATATATTAGAAAATCCGTTTCTTGGCACCGGCATAAAAGAGCTGAACAGCAATATTCCTTTTCCCTCGTGCGATGTGGCAAAACCTGCCGCCTTACTCAAACAATGTCCGGTTTTTGCGCCAACACCATTGCAGCAGTCACCAGCCCTTGCGCAAGAATGCAGCGTTGCCGGTCTGTTTGTCAAAGACGAACGCGACCGGCTCGGGCTTGGCAGTTTCAAGGCGCTGGGTGCGGCCTATGTTATCGCCTGCGATGCGGCAGAAACCGGTTCGAGCCAGCAGAACAATTGCCTTGCCGGGGTGACTTATGTGACTGCCAGTGCTGGTAATCACGGGTTATCAGTTGCCAGCGGCGCTCTGGTTTTTGGGGCAAAGGCGGTGGTTTTTCTGGCCGAATCGGTTCCTGAAAGCTTTGCCCGGCGGCTACAGGACAAAAATGCCACCGTCATCCGCCATGGCAACGATTATCAGCAAAGCATGGAAGGCGCCATCGCCGCCGCCGACAATAACAATTGGCGTTTGCTCTCAGACTCGTCCTGGCCGGGGTATTTCGATGTGCCCTACCGGCTGATGGAGGGTTATCTGCAACTTGTCCAGGAAACCATCGAGCAGATACCGCGCCCGCCAGACCACATCTTTTTGCAAGCCGGAGTCGGTGGATTTGCCGGTGCAGTAACCGGTCTTGTCAGGCAAAAGTGGCGCGACCATCCCAAAATTATTATCGTTGAACCTGCCGCTGCTCCGGCCCTTCAGCACAGCATCAAAGCTGGCGGGCCGGTTATTGCTAATGGCCCGGTATCTTCAATGGGCCGCCTTGACTGCAAAGAGCCATCGCTTATCGCCCTGAAAGGGCTGGCCCGCGATGCAAACTATTTTGTTACCATCAGTGATCAGGAGGTCGAGAGCACCTTGCCATTGCTGGCCCGTCACGGACTGGCGACAACCCCGTCAGGGGCCGCTGGTATCGCAGGCCTGATGATGGCCAAAACCTGTCAAAGCGATTTGCAATTAAATTCTCAATCCCATGTGCTGGCCTTTATCACAGAAAGTTCATGAGCATGCCCGAGCCCGCGCGCGGATTTGAAATCAGCGAATTTAAAACCCGGCTGGCACGGGCACAGCAAATGATGAACAAGGCCGGTCTGACCGGACTTTTGCTGACCACTGAACCAGAGGTCGGATATTTCACCGGGTTTTTAACCCGCTTCTGGCAAAGCCCTACCCGACCGTGGTTTTTGATTGTACCGGTTGCTGCCGACCCCATTGCGGTTATCCCGTCAATCGGTGCCCAATTGATGGGCAAAAGCTGGATCAGTGATATCAGAACATGGAGTGCACCCAACCCTGATGATGACGGCATCAGTCTGCTTGCCGATACTTTGCGCGAGGTTTTTCCGCCAGATGCACAAATTGGCCTGCCCATGGGCCATGAAACCAGTCTGCGCATGCCGCTGACAGACTTTAACCGGCTAAGCAGCAAAATATCCCCGCTCACCTTTACCCCGGCAGCAGGCATTATGGCCCGCCTGCGGATGATCAAGTCTGAGGCAGAGATTGCCAAAATCAGCCACGCCTGCTCAATCGCCAACCGGGCTTTTGAACGGGTACATGAAATTGCCACCACTGATATTCCCCTTGATGAGGTGTTCCGCCGCTTCCAGGTGTTATGCCTTGAGGAAGGGGCTGACTGGGTCGCCTATCTGGCCGGTGCGGCCGGGCCCTCAGGGTATGGTGATGTAATATCACCGGCAACCGGGGCTCGCCTGTCGCCCGGTGATGTGCTGATGCTCGATACCGGCCTGGTTCATGATGGCTATTTTTGCGATTTTGATCGCAATTTCGCCATTGGCCAGACCACCGGAGCAGCAGCAGCCGGCCACAGCCAACTGATGGAGGCCATTGATGCCGGCCTGAGCGTGGTAAAACCGGGCATTACCGCTTCGGCGGTCTTTCATGCCATGGACAAAATCGTAACCGGCGGCAAGGGCCATAGCGATGCCGGACGACTTGGTCACGGCCTTGGTATGCAGCTAACCGAATGGCCTTCCCTTATCCCCGATGACCACACCGTATTAAAGCAGGGCATGGTGTTGACCCTTGAACCTAATGTTCAAACCGGCTCAAATCAGATCATGGTGCATGAAGAAAACATTGTGGTAACAACAAACGGTGCCCGATTGCTGTCAAAACTGGCTGCCCCGCAATTGGAGGTTTTGTAATCGTCAATGACCCGGTTTTCCTATACCAGCGACCACCCAGATGAAAAACCGGCCACCATCGGTTTGGTGGTTTTGCAGGCCGACGAGACCCTTGAACATGATTTCCAACGCCTGATGCCGCCGGAAAAAATCATCCAGCACGTCACCCGCCTGCCCAGTGATAGCACCGTCAGCCATGACGGACTGGCAGCCATGCAGCAATCACTGGCGTCAGCCGTCGGTCTGTTTCCGCAAGCGACCCAATTTGATGTTGTTGGTTTTGGCTGCACCTCGGGAGCCTCGATTATCGGGGCGAGCAATATAGCAAAACTCATCACGTCGAACTGCACCACAGCAAATGTCACCGACCCGCTCAGCGCTCTGATCGCGGCATGTGGCATGCTGAAACTCAAAAATCTCGCTGTACTCTCGCCCTATGTCAAAGAAGTCTCAGACGCTCTGCGCGCCAGCTTGCAACAGGCCGGTATCAACAGCCCGGTGTTTGGTTCATTTGAAGAACATCGCGAAGAAAAAGTGGTCGGCATTGACCGCAAATCCATCTTGAATGCAGCAATACAACTGGGAAGCTCACCACAGGTCGATGCAATCTTTCTGTCCTGCACCAACCTGAAAACTCTTGATGTTATTGCCGACATCGAAGCCAAAATCTTAAAACCCGTCCTGTCAAGCAATCAGGTTCTGGCCTGGCATATCTGCAAACTGGCCGGGATAGAACTTAAGCACAGGAACAAGGGCCATTTGTTGTCGGGCCAAACCACAACATAAAGTTTGATTTTTTATCGACTCTACGGCTCCAACTGATACTGCGTCGCTCTGGCAATCACCAGTTCCTCATTGGTTGCCACCACATGCACGCTTATTTTTGAGCTTTGCGTGCTGATCGTTACCCGGTGGTCGTCATTTTCCGCTGCATCAATCTCTATCCCGAGCCAGCCAAGCTGCTGACAAATTTTCTTGCGGACCACGGCAGAATTTTCACCAATTCCGGCGGTAAACACAATCGCATCCAACCCTTCCATGGCTGTTGCATGGGAGCCAAATTCACACGCTGCTCTATAGCAGAAAAGATCAACGGCCTCTGCCGCACGCGGATCACTGCTTTCCTGCAATTCACGCATATTGTTGCTGAAACCTGAAACCCCCAGCAAACCGGACTCCCGATACAGCAACTGATGGACCTCATCAACGCTCATGCCGCGCTGTTGAATAAGATGCAGCACAGCGCCTGCATCAAGTGTGCCGCTGCGCCGCCCCATTATCAGACCATGCAAAGCGGTAAAGCCCATGGAAGTGGCAACGCTCTGGCGATTGTTCATCGCGCAAATACTGGCCCCGTTACCAAGATGGGCAACAATCACCCGGCCATCGGCTTTACAACCGGGTAACTCGCCAAGCACACTGGCGATGTAGTCATAAGAAAGCCCGTGAAAGCCATAACGGATAATCCCCGCATCGCTCAGTTCATGGGGAAGGCCGAACAATTGCGCCAGACGCGGTTGCGTCCGGTGAAAGCTGGTATCAAAACAGGCCACCTGCAAAATGTCCGGTGATCGCTTTGAAATCGCGGTAACTGCCGCCAGATTATGCGGCTGATGTAGTGGTGCAAGCGGCGTTAACTCGTCCATCTGCTTGAAGGTCTCAGAGGTAATTTTTACCGGACCGTCAAACACCTGCCCGCCATGCACAACCCGATGCCCCGCTGCAACAACTTTCAAGCTGCCGTATTCACTGTCGACCCAGTCAAGTAACCCCTGCACCAGCTCGCCATGCCCGGCATCGCCGCCAAGGTTCTCTAAATGCCCCTCAGCCAGTTCCTTGCCCTCACCATCAAACGCCACAAAATCCGGCGCCTGCCCAATTCCGGCAATCTTGCCCTTGATCAGCGGTTGATCGCCGTCAGAACCTGCCGGGTAAAGCGCAAATTTTATCGATGAAGAACCTGAGTTGATTACCAGTATGGTGTCGGTCATGGAGCAGACATCACTTCCACTCTCGAATATCCACAAACCGGCCTTCCAGTGCCGCAGCGGTTGCCATGGCTGGGGACACCAGATGGGTGCGGCCTTTAAAACCCTGGCGGCCTTCGAAATTGCGGTTGGAGGTTGAGGCGCAGCGCTCGCCGGGGGCAAGCTTGTCGGGGTTCATGGCAAGGCACATGGAACAGCCCGGCTCGCGCCATTCAAAGCCTGCGTCAGTGAAAATTTTATCAAGGCCTTCGCTCTCGGCTTGCGCTTTTACCAAACCGGAACCCGGCACCACCATGGCATCAACATCTGCATGCACCGACTTGTTGCCAATCATTGCCGCTGCGGCTCGCAGATCCTCGATGCGGCCATTGGTGCATGAACCGATAAACACCCGGTCGATTTTTACATCGCTGATATTTTCACCAGCACTCAGGCCCATATAATCCAGTTTGCGCTCAACCGCAGCGCGGCGGGTTTCATCTTCGATCACGGCCGGGTCCGGCACCTGACCGGTAATTGCCAGCACATCCTCAGGGCTGGTGCCCCAGGTGACCAATGGTGGCAGAGCGCCCGCATCAAGGGTGATTTCCTTGTCAAAATGTGCACCCTCGTCAGACTTGAGTGTTTTCCAATAGGCAACCGCGGCATCCCAGTCAGCCCCCTTTGGAGCTTTCGGTCGGCCCTTGAAATACTCAAAGGTTTTTTCATCCGGCGCAATCATCCCGGCCCTGGCCCCGGCCTCAATGGTCATGTTACAAACCGTCATCCGGCCTTCCATCGACAGGGCTTCAATTGCTGGTCCGGCAAATTCAATCACATAACCGGTACCCCCGGCAGTACCGATTTCACCGATAATCGCCAGAATAATATCTTTGGCGGTAACGCCTTTATTGAGCGCACCGTTGACGGTCACCCGCATGTTTTTAGCCTTGCTCTGAATGAGCGTTTGCGTTGCCAGAACATGCTCGACTTCCGAAGTGCCAATACCATGTGCCAATGCCCCGAACGCCCCGTGCGTAGATGTATGACTGTCACCGCAAACAATTGTCGTTCCCGGCAGTGTGAAACCCTGCTCGGGACCGATAATATGCACAACACCCTGGCGCTCGTCGGTTTCAGAATAATATTCGATGCCAAACTCGGCCGCATTGGCGGCCAGCGCATCCACCTGCGTTTTGGCTTCCGGGTCAGAAATCCCGGCACTGCGGTCGGTGGTCGGCACATTGTGGTCAACCACCGCCAGCGTCTTGCCAGGCGAATGAACTGTGCGCCCGGCCATGCGTAATCCTTCAAAGGCCTGCGGGCTGGTCACTTCGTGCACCAAATGCCGGTCAATATACAAAAGACAGGTGCCATCGTCTGCCTTATGGGCCAGATGGTCATCCCAGATTTTGTCATAAAGTGTGCGCGCAGCCATAGACTTGTCCTCTTAATCAGATTGTTTGCATCATTTAGCGCGGATCAAAACAAAACAAAAGACTTTCATTTATTCAACACGTCCCGGGGCAGATATGGTTTCGCGGTCTTGATGCAAAATCATCGCCAACAGGTCAGGTAATTCAGCCAGCGGCGAGGACGCATCGGGTTCGGCCAGTTGCTGTAGCCCCAGTAATGCGGCGTAAAGCAGCCGGGCGTTACGCCGGGCCAGATTCCGGGGTTGCCCGACAGCATCCAACAGCTGTTGCACATAATCGATCCGCTGCCGGTCGACTTTTTGCAACACGGTATGCACCAAAACGTCATGGCGCGCCCAATCGCGGATCGCTGCCTCGGCGCGCGGTCCACCATAGGGTTCATCATGGCCCGCCATTACCAGTTCAAAAAGTTTGCGCAGCCGGTCCGGTGCAGTGCTGGCACTCTGGTCCACGGTTTCGATGACAGCTTGCGTAGCCTGCTCCTCCCAATGAACGATCATTGCCGCGCGCAGATCAGCCACATCCTTAAAATGCCAGTAGAAAGAACCCTTGGAAACTTTGAGGTCACGGGCGATGGGCTCGACCTGGATCGCTTGCTGTCCGCCTTCGGTAAGGGCGCGGAATGCGGCAACAATCCAGTCGGTCCGGTTAAGGCGGGTTTTGGAATTCATGCACTACCATACGCCGGGGTATTGACAAACGCAACCAGATCGCCGTACATACGCCAGCGTATGGAACGGGAGAAAGAATTATGAATTACTGGTTTCTGGCGGCTGCGGGCCTGTCCGCACTTACATTTGTGGCCCATGTGTTCGGCGGCGGACCCGAAATTCACATACCGGTATTGCAAAGCCAATTGTCTGACTATTTTAAAGCGGTCTTTTCGGTGATTTGGCATGCCATCAGCGCAATATTGATATTAAACAGCCTGGTTCTGGTAAGCGCTGCGATGAATTGGCCTGGTAGTCATTATGGTGCAATGATCGTGGCGGGCCAGTATCTTTCCTTTGCGATACTGTTTGTTTTTTATGGACTGAACCGCCTTGATACACTGGCTACGATGCCCCAATGGATGGTTTTCACAGCTATCCCCGTGTTGATTTTTATTGCCCTGCGGTCCCACAAACAGCCCCTGGCAAAGGCCTAGAACATGTGGGCAATTGCAGCAACGATAGGCATTATCCTGACGGTAACCGCTCTGGTTCATTTATATTGGGCACTTGGCGGACTTTGGCCAGCTAACTCGCCCGGTGAACTGGCGCAAACAGTGATCGGAGAACCCGGCCGTGAAAAATTGCCTCCCCCTCTTGTTACTGTATCAGTTGCCGGCCTGATTTTGGCGGCCGGGTTCATTCCGGCCCTGCACCTTGCTGATATCCCTTCGGTGCTGCCGGACTGGTTAAGCCACGGTACGTTGTGGCTGTTGGCGTTTGTATTTATCAGCCGCGGGGCCGTGACTTATCTGTGGGTGACAAAGGCTGAAAAATTGACCGAACCGTTTCGCACCTTGAACTTCAGGTACTTTTCTCCGCTCTGCTTAATCCTTGGTACCGGATTCGCCATTTTGGTGATGTTTTCCTAGAGCAGTAAAAAAGGCCGGACAAATGTCCAGCCTTTTTAATTCTTTTATGTCGATCGACTGATTAGTCTTCCTTTTCTGCCTTTTCAGCAGCTTTTTGGTCGACTTTGGCCCGCGGGGCTTTGCCTGCCATCAATTCCTTGGCCTGCTCAATCCACTCTTCGCGCTCAATACGGCCTTTCAGGTCAAGCTTGGCATCATAGTCAGCCACATCATCAGCTGACCAGTCTGCGATTTGCTTGAATGAGTTGATACCTTCAGCAGCCAGTTTTTTAGCCAGTACCGCACCAACACCTGACAGCAATGAAATATCATCGGTTGAAATCTTGTCGACATTTTTCTCAGCCGATACTTCGATTTCTTTTTTAACCTGACTACGCTGTTTTTCAGCGATACGGGCACGCTTGCCGGTCAATCCGCGAAGATAATACAGCTTGGCCCGGCGAACTTTACCATGACGCAGAACCGTTACACCTTCAACAAGTGGCGAATACAGCGGAAATACCCGTTCTACACCCTCACCATATGACATTTTTCGCACGGTGAAATTCTCATGGATGCCACCGCCGGAACGGGCAATCACTACACCTTCGTAATTCTGAACCCGTGAACGTTCACCTTCACGAATACGCACCGCCACAACGACCGTGTCACCGGGGGCAAAATCAGGAAGTTCGCGCTGAGCATTGATTTTGGCAGCCTCTTCGGCTTCCAATTGGCCAATAATATTCATCGTCTTATGTCCTTGGAATAAATCTTTGGGCGCTTTTTACCCGATTTCAGGAAAATTGCAACTGTTGTCTTGTTTTTGTGACCTTTTGCAGCCCAACAATTTGTCACACGGTAAACAGGTGCAAAATGAAAGAATTCCGCTAGGGACCTGGGGGGTGTCCCTATCTATTTCAGAAACTCCTTCAATTCTTTATTCTCTTCCTGCAGTTGCAAAATCTGCTGACGCATGGTCGCCAGTACCGGTTCAAATTCCTGAACCGTCAAGCGTTGGGGAATGTGGGCCGGGCAGTTCCAGTCAAAGGCTTCAACATCAATCACCACAGCCCGCTCAGGTTTTGCTTTATAACCCTCCACATGCAGGTCATTTATCAGCTTTTCATCATCATCAAACCTTGCCCGACCCAGAAATTTCAGCCTCCGGCGGTTGGGGTAATCCATCAGGATCAGCGACACCCTGTCATTACCGGTTAAATTACCAACACTGACATATTGCCGGTTGCCGCGGAAATCAGCATAGGCAACAGTTTTGCCATCCAGCACTTTCAGAAAACCGGGCGGCCCACCGCGAAACTGCACATAGGGCCAGCCGGTCTCGGAAACCGTTGCCTGATAAAACCCGTCCCGGGCAGCAATAAAGGCCGCTTCACCCTCTCCCAACTGCTCAGCTTGTTCCGGGTTTGCCTCAAGCAATTTTTCATAAAACGCACCAGAACCCATTTTGTTCTGAATATCCCGCACAGCTTCAGTAAAGGCGATTTCTGCAAATGCATAGGCCACAATAAAACTTCCTGATAACTTGACAAGAATGGCACAAAGTGTACCGATCGGTAAATATTGACTATTAAAATGTACTGATCGGTACACCCTGTCAAGTTGAAATTTTGTCGGAGAAAAGTGTGCGTACATCCAAGCAAGACGAACTGGTGGAAAAGGCCCTGACAATTTTCAACCGCAACGGCTTCCACGCCACCGGCATGGACATGCTGGCCAGGCAAACCGGCATTTCCAAGACGTCAATGTACAAATACTTTGCCACCAAGGAAGACCTCATTCTGGCAACGCTGAAATTGCGCGATGAAAAATTCCTCCGCTGGTTCACAGTCCGCGTTGAAGAGCTGGCCGCAACACCTGAAAAACAATTGCTCGCCATCTTTGATGTGCTGGCTGAATGGTTCGCGCAACCCGAGTTCTCCAACTGCATGTTCATTAAAGCCACGGCTGAATACCAGTCGCCCGACCACTCCATCCACCAACAGGCTGCCCGACACAAAAAACAAAAACTCGCCTACATCACAAAACTGGCAAAAGCAGCAAAATACCCCAACCCCACAACCATCGCCCGCCACCTCATGCTCCTGATAGAAGGCGCCACCGTAATCGCCCATATTGGCTTTACAAAAAACCCGGCAGGCGATGCAAAATCAGCGGCACAAAATACGTTGGCCAATGCAGAAAAAACAGCATAAACAGGCTTAATGAGACAACAAAAGCCGCTTTTGCACTGGTTGTTGCTGATATTGGCCGGGGCTGGATGGGGCTGGTCTATCAGTCTGACCAAAATCGCCGCCGAGTCCGGCTACCACCCACTGACCCTTATGTTCTGGCAGCTGACCATAGCCATTTTTCTGCTGGTGACCTGGATGAAGGTAAATCGCATTGCCTTGCCGGTCAGCCCGCAACATCTTGTTTTTTACTGTATCGCCGGCGTACTGGGAACCGCGCTGCCCAACAGCCTGTCTTACTATATTGCCCCCCATCTTCCTGTCGGTATCATTTCAATCGTTTTTTCCCTTATTCCAATGATGGCCTTCACTCTGGCTATTGTTTTTAAAAGCGAGAAATTCGATCTGGTCCGGTTTGCCGGTGTCCTGCTTGGCCTGGTTGCAGTTTCACTTTTGATCGTCCCGACCATTAGCTTTCAGTCAATCATCAGCCCGTTTTGGATATTTCTACTGTTGATTTCTGCATTTTGTTACGCATCCGAATCAATTTACGCAGCCTTCTTCATGCCTCTGCAAGATAATCCCCTGACCATATTGACCGGCATGACCATCGCTGCCCTTATTATTATTTTGCCCATAATGCTGGCCGTTGAGATACCTTTTTCCATCCAGAATTTTCTCGGCAAACCGGAATGGGCCCTGATAGGCTCTACCCTGCTCCACATAGGTGCCTATGCTACTTATCTCTATCTTATCCGTCACACCGGTGTTATTTTCACCAGCCAGATTTCCTACATCGTCACCCTGTCCGGCGTGCTCTGGGGCCTGGTCATCTTTGCCGAAACCCACAGCTTGTGGACCTGGGCCGCCTTGGTTGCCGCTATTGCAGGACTGGGCCTGGTGCGCCCGCGTCAAAAGAGCTGATGTGCTGCAAAAGCTGCTCTCACCCTCCACAAGCCTCAATCACGTCCTCATAAGTCCGCAAGCCCGTCCGGGGCGCGTTGACCAGCACGGCCATATTGCCCGGCAAGTGCTTGTTATCATACATGCGTTTGTGGGCTTTGGGGATATCGCGCCAGGAGAACACTTCTGACATGCACGGATCAATGCGCCGGTTGACCATCAGCTTGTTGGCTTGAGCAGCCTGCTTGAGATGGGCAAAGTGCGAGCCCTGAATGCGTTTTTGATGCATCCACACATAGCGCGCGTCCATGGTCAGATTATAGCCGGTTGTGCCGGCACAAAAAACCACCATGCCACCGCGCTTGACCACCAAACAGGAAACCGGAAATGTCGCCTGACCGGGATGTTCAAACACCGTGTCTACGCTAACACCCTTGCCGGTGATATCCCAGATCGCCTTGCCAAAGGCCCGGGCATTTTTGGTCCAGACCTTAAATTCATCACTATTGACCGTCGGCATCTCGCCCCAACAATCAAAATCCTTGCGGTTGATCACCCCCTTGGCCCCCAGCGACATAACAAAATCACGCTTGTCTTCATTGGAGATTACCCCGATGGCATTGGCCCCGGCAGCAGCGCAAAGCTGTACCGCAAACGAGCCAAGTCCGCCTGATGCGCCCCAGACCAGCACATTATGACCAGGCCGCAAAATGTGCGGGCGGTGGCCAAACAGCATCCGGTAAGCGGTTGCTAGTGTCAGCACATAACAGGCTGATTCTTCCCAGGTCAGATGTTTGGGACGTGGCATGAGTTGCTGTGCCTGCACCCGGCAAAATTGCGAGAACGAACCGTCAGGCGTCTCATAACCCCAGATACGGTTAGTGGGCGACAGCATCGGGTCACCCCCATTGCACTCCTCATCATCCCCATCATCCTGATTGCAGTGAATGACCACCTCATCACCAACCTTCCAGCGCTTGACCTTGGAGCCCACTGCCCAGACGATGCCTGAGGCATCAGAACCTGCGATATGAAACGGCTGCTTGTGGACATCAAATACCGAAACCGGTTTGCCCAGCCCGGCCCAGATGCCATTGTAATTGACCCCGGCCGCCATCACCAGAACCAGCACCTCATGGCTGTCAATCTCCCAGGTCGGCAGCACTTCCACCTGCATCGCCTTGCCAGGCTCCCCATGCCGTTCCGGCCTGATCGCCCAAGCATACATTTCTTTGGGCACATGGCCCAGAGGCGGCAACTCACCAATTTCATAGAGGTCTTTCATCTGTCTCTCCTGCTGACTAAGAGCCTTGTGACGTTTTTTATTATGCACTGCACTATACACTTTCACAAATTTTATTGCACTGCAACAAAAGTTGTAATTTTTATCACCGCGCCACAGCCCTATGGTTTTGTTAATCAAAACTTAACTACAACGCCAAGTTTCATTTTTAAAAACTACAATCCCGGGTTACTCTAACCTGTTTATAGTTGGCTCGTGTTGTTCAACAGAAATTTGTTCGGGGAATACTAATGGAAAGTTTGGTAAGTTTTTTAGGCGTAGCGACCAGTGGCAGTACGGTCAGCACCGCCATCGATAATATGTTCGATATCTCTTTTTCCTCGGTCATTCTCGTTGTTGCTCTGTGTTTCCTTGGCACTAATCTGGTCTCCAACCTGACCGAGCGCAATTCTCCGCTTGAGTATGTCACCACATTTAGCAGCCTCTTTATCGGTGCACTGCTCGCCAACTCGTTGATTTCCGGCATTGTATTGCCGGTGAACAGTGATCTAGCCCAAACCGCAATCGCGGCAAATGTGGGAATGACAATTTCTGGCCTGCTCGTTCTGGCCGTTTATGGCCGTGAAGGCTTTCTGAACAAATAGGTTCCTGAAAAGCCGGAAATTCCACCTCTTCAAAAGTCTTGGTTGCACTGCAACATTTTCCATGCTTTGTTGCTGTGCATGAGTAGAACGCCAAAAGACCGCCGCCCAAAAGACAGGCCATGGATTTTCCGCACCTATGCCGGTCATTCCACCGCCAAAGCCTCCAATGAGCTTTACCGGACCAATCTGAAGAACGGCCAGACCGGCCTGTCGGTTGCTTTTGATCTGCCCACCCAAACCGGTTATGACAGCGACCACCCACTGGCCCGCGGCGAAGTCGGCAAGGTAGGTGTGCCCATTTCCCACATCGGCGATATGCGTGAACTGTTTGATGGCATACCGCTTGAGCAGATGAACACCTCACTGACCATCAATGCAACGGCTGCCTGGCTACTGGCCTTGTATGTAGCGACCGCCCAGGAACAGGGTGTCGATCTTGCCAAACTGACCGGCACCACCCAGAACGACATCATCAAGGAATACCTGTCACGCGGCACTTATATTTTTCCACCCGATCATTCCCTGCGCCTGACCACCGACACCATCAATTGGTCGTTTCGCAACCTGCCCAAATGGAACCCGATGAATGTTTGCTCCTATCATTTGCAGGAAGCAGGCGCGACACCCGAACAGGAATTGTCCTTTGCTCTTGCCAATGCCATCGCGGTGCTTGATACCGTCAAGGCCTCGGGCTTTGTCTCTGATGAAGATTTCCCCAAAGTCGTTGGCCGTATCAGCTTTTTTGTTAATGCCGGTATCCGCTTCATCACCGAGCTGTGTAAAATGCGCGCCTTCACCGAACTGTGGGATGAGATCACTCGTGAACGCTACGGCGTAAAAGAAGAGCGCTACCGGCGTTTTCGTTATGGGGTGCAGGTCAACTCTCTTGGCCTGACCGAACAGCAGCCGGAAAACAACGTCTATCGTATTCTGCTTGAAATGCTGGCTGTGGTGCTGTCCAAAAACGCCCGTGCCCGTGCCGTACAACTGCCCGCCTGGAACGAGGCGCTCGGTTTGCCGCGGCCCTTTGACCAGCAATGGTCCCTGCGCATGCAACAGATCGTTGCTTACGAAACCGACCTGCTTGAATATGCCGACATCTTTGATGGCTCCAAAGAAATCGAGCGCAAGGTCAATGAGCTCAAACAATCAGCCCGCGCCGAACTTGAGAAACTGCAAACCATGGGCGGTGCCGTGGCGGGCATTTCCAGCGGTTATATGAAAGAGCAACTGGTCCTTGCCAACACTGCCCGCCTGAAAGCCATCGAAACCGGCGAGACGACGCTGGTTGGCGTCAATGCCTACCAGCACGGCGAACCCTCGCCTCTGACGAATACCGGGGCTACTATTCTGACCGTTCCTGACCATGTCGAGCTTGACCAGATCGCCAGCCTGAAAGCCTGGCGCAAACAACGCGACGCCAGCGCCGTTGCCGAAACACTCCAGGCCCTTAAAAGCGCCGCTGCCGGCAGCGAAAACATCATGCCAGCTTCCATTGCCTGCGCCAAAGCCGGTGTCACCACCGGCGAATGGGGTGCCATCCTGCGCGAAGTGTTTGGCGAGTTCCGCGCCCCCACCGGCGTTGGCGTGGTATTTTCCAGTCATGGCGGTGACATCGAGAAAATTCAAAACGCCGTTGCGGCCCTGACAAAGAAACTTGGCCAGCCACCCAAACTTCTGGTTGGCAAACCGGGCCTTGATGGCCACTCCAACGGCGCTGAACAAATCGCCGTCCGAGCCCGCGAAACCGGCATGACGGTCATCTACGACGGCATCCGCCTGACCCCTGAGCAAATCGCAACGACTGCCCAGGAGCAATCTCCCCACGCCATTGGCCTGTCGATTTTGTCGGGCAGTCATATTTCTCTGGTCCGCGATGTCATCAACAAACTCAAAGAGGCAGGGCTGGGCGATATTCCGGTCATCGTTGGCGGCATCATTCCCGATGATGACATCAACGTACTCAAACAACTGGGCGTTCGAAAAGTTTACACCCCGAAAGATTTTCAACTCAACACCATGATAACCGAGATTGTTCAGGTGATAGACGACAGTTGCACCTGAGTTCAAAGCCAATTAAACCACCACTAACGACCCAACCAACTCCCGGAGAAAAAATGCCCTACACGACTGTGAATGACCTGCTGAACCAAAACAAAAACTGGGCCGCGGCCCAACTGGAAACCGACCCAAAGTTTTTTTCCAAACTGGAAAAGGTCCAAAAGCCTGATTACCTGTGGATCGGTTGCTCGGACAGCCGCGTCCCGGCCACCGAGATTGTCGGGCTAAAACCGGGTGAAATGTTCGTTCACCGCAACATCGCCAACATTGTTCCCCATGGTGACCTCAATTGTCTGTCGGTCATTCAATATGCCGTTGAGGTTCTTGGTGTCAGCCACATTATTGTGGCCGGTCATTACGGCTGCGGTGGCATCCGGGCGGCAATGGAAAAAGCTGACCACGGCAGCATCGACAATTGGCTGGCCTACATCAAGGACATCTATAGCCAGAACTTTAACGAGATCAACGCCCTGCCCGACCCCGACCAGCAGGCAGACCGATTGTGCGAGTTGAACGTAATGACCCAGGTCAGAAACGTTGCCAAAATTTCCAGCGTCCAAAACGCCTGGCGACAAGGCCGGGATATAACGGTACACGGCTGGATATACCGCCTGAGCGACGGCATCTTGCACGACCTCAATGTCAACGTGAACGCCACCAGCCAACTGCACGAAGCGTTCCAGATCGAAGCAGACTAACAACCGTGAGAAAACCATATGCAAAATGACGCTATGACCCCGGCCCAAATGCTGGCAATGGACCCACCAGAAGTAATTTATGGCCCGTTAATCGTTCTTTTGGGCGCAGCAGTTATCGTTTCACTGATCGTCCTAACCGTGATGTGGATCAAAAAACGCCGCGCTGCCAAAGAACAATTGCAGGACAGCTAAAAGCCTTTCTCCCCGAGCCAACATTGGGGTTTTTAACAAGAATCCGCAGCGGAGGCGGTTATGACTGCCGACTGAGGCCCGGCGCTTGCGCCGCGCCCGCGCAGGCCTGAGCGGACACGCAGTGTCCGCAAAGATACGCCGTGAGCGATATGCAAACCTCTCAGGAAATCTCCAGGCACAGGCTCTAAAGCTCGCGGCACTCCTCCTGTCAATGGTTTCGGTAGCTGTCATCGTAGCCCCCCGTAACTCGGCCTTTACCCAGAGCTGAAATTACGGCAACCGCCGCCATAATACCTTCAATCCACTTCTTTAAAACACGTGTAAATAACCGCCGGTTTTTTGCTGATGGCACATTTTTCTGCTGCGGCTAATTCATCAAGAATTTGATAATCCATATAAGGTGCGATGAGATAGCGGCTCTCACTTTTGAGCGAATTACCGAGGCGGTCCATTGGCTCGTTGTACTCAGGATCGAACAGTTTGATTGCATCGCGCAAGGCATTGCCGTTGATGAAGTTGTCCGGCAGCTGGTCAAACGGGCCGTCATAATAATTGTTAACCTGGACGTTGGGTCCGAACACGCCAACAAGAGTTTTGCGCATTTCTCCCGGCCTGGTGTAAAAAGCAAAACCGGTGCGCCGACCGATAAGTGTTCGCTTGAGGCCTTCTGTCTTTACCAGTTCATCATTGACCGGAACCGTTTCATCGAGCACATAGTGAAACTGTTTGAGCCGGTGATCAAACAGCAAAAAGAACCGAATGCCTGATTCATCAAACACCGGCCCCAGAAAAATTTCGGCCTTTCGCAACAAGCCATCCGGCGGGCGCACGCCGGAAAGATCGTTCAGTTGGAAAACGACCTCCTTGCCATCAAGCTCAACCGTGTAGACGAGACGTTTAGATTTTTTGATCGTGACGCCATGGTCCGGCCCAATAGTCACAAAATTGTCGTTGGGCTCCTCCAGCCATTCGCTCGTCGCCTTGAAATAGATAAAATATATTTTACCCTCATCGCGCAGTCCTGGCGCAAACCGCATGTTACCGGCATATTCGACACCGCCGTGATAGAACCGGAAATAATAATAATTTTCAGTTGGATAGACTGTTACGTTTTTCGGCAACTGACTGAACACAAAGCGAAAAACTTCAACACTGTTGGTTATGTCCAGGCCCGTGCGCGCCGACAATGCATTGATCCATTGCTCATTGGTATAAAGACCGGCGGCACGATTGTTACCGGCCAGAGAATTTTCAGCAACGGCTCCGAAAGCGGCAACGATGAGCACCACAAACCGTATGGCACCACCGATACGGTCCATAAATTTATGTATCCTGGTCAAAGAAGTATCCTGGTGGGTTGGAACTAAAAACGGCAGCCCCCGTTTAGAAGGGCTGCCGTATTATTTGAGGCTTTCGCCACAGGGGCTAGTACCAGCCCCACCGGCGGCTGCGACGCCATAAATGACGACGGCTGCGGCGGCGGTAATGACGGCGACGACGGCGGCGATTGCGGCGGCTGCGGCGCCATAAATGTCTGCGTCTGCTGCGGCGCCGTAAATGCCTGCGTCTACGGCGGCGTCTGCGTCTGCGGCGTGGGTGACTGGCTTCGGCAGTTGAGGACGTCAGTCCACCGATAAGACCTGTTGCGACAAGAGCCGCCGCACCAACCAGCACCATGCGGCGGGCGGGATCGGGTTGGTCACTTTCAGTCACTTCAGGTTTGCGGGTAATTGACCTCAACATGGCCCACACGGCCCAAAATGTTGAAATAACAAGATTTTTCATACAAGCACCTATTTGTAGTTGCTGTTGCGCCCCTTCACGCTAGGTAATAAGTACACAAGTTAGTCAAAAATGCAATGATTTAATCGAACGTATGCGTCCGGACGCGCCTACAGTTCAAATTACAGTTACGGTAAACACCCAACTCATTCCAGCAAACATAACGCCTGTATTCCAGAATCCGCAGCGGAGGCGGTCATAACCGCCGACTGGGCCAT
>UOEC01000091.1_pt1 | contig 23294 bp, 23 predicted proteins | sample 1988601 | NCBI WGS metagenome assembly UOEC01 (sample SAMEA4712195, study PRJEB27164) | hydrothermal vent metagenome | biome: marine basaltic hydrothermal vent biome; feature: marine hydrothermal vent; material: mineral | place: Pacific Ocean | collected 2011-06-14/2011-07-23 | depth 1719 m
TTGCCGTCTGAGAACACAGTTCCCGCCACCGAGCGGGTCTGGGTTTCTGATTTGACGATCAGACGGATGTAGTTTTCATACACACCGCGCTTTGTCTGGCGCACCTCATCAACCTTGATACCGCGTTCTTTGGCCATCACCGGGGCTGAAACCATATTGACCTCACCCAGCAGTGGTTTCATCAGACCGGCAAGCAGTGCCGACGTCAGTGCAGAAATATTCATCTTGGCCACTTCACCGCAATATTCGATGGTGACTTCATTGAGGGCCGAATTGGTCAATTGACCAGCAAAGGCGCCAAGCTGTTCAACCAGCCGGATAAAGGGCTTTAATTTGGGGGCTTCTTCGGCGGTGATGGAGGGCATGTTGAGGGCGTTGGAAACTCCGCCCAGCATCAGGTAATCAGCCATTTGTTCGGCCACCTGCAACGCCACATTTTCCTGAGCTTCGGATGTTGCTGCCCCTAGATGGGGCGTGCAGACAACATTGTCCATGCCAAACAGGGCGTTTTCTGTCGCTGGCTCCACCTCAAACACATCAAGGGCAGCGCCTGCCACATGACCTGCTTCAAGGGCAGCTTTAAGGGCAACTTCATCCACCAGACCGCCGCGGGCGCAGTTGATAATCCGTACGCCCTTTTTCATCGCGTTAAGGGCTTTGGCGTCAATGATGTTGCGAGTTTTGTCCGTCAGCGGGGTGTGGAGGCTTAAAAAGTCAATACGCTTGAGCAATTCGTCAAACTCAACTTTTTCTACCCCCAGCTCAACTGCCCGTTCGGATGAAAGAAAGGGGTCAAAGGCAATGACTTTCATCTTCAGGCCAAGCGCCCGGTTGGCAACAATCGAACCAATGTTGCCGCAACCGATCAGGCCAAGAGTTTTGTTGAAAACCTCAACCCCCATAAACCGGCTCTTTTCCCATTTGCCATTTTGCGTTGATTCATTGGCCATGGGAATTTGCCGGGCCACCGATAACATCATGGAAATGGCATGTTCAGCCGTTGTTACGGTGTTGCCAAAGGGGGTGTTCATTACGATGATGCCGCGATTTGAGGCTGCTGGAATGTCAACATTATCAACCCCGATACCGGCTCGGCCGATCACTTTGAGATTTTCAGCCGCCGCGATTATTTTCTCGGTCACCTTGGTGGCAGAGCGAATGGCCAGTCCGTCATAGTCTTTGATCGCGGCTAACAGGGCCTCTTTGTCTTTGCCCAGATCAGGTTTGAAATCAACTTCCAGACCGCGGTCCTTGAAAATTTGAACAGCGGTTTCACTCAGTTTGTCAGAAATAAGTACGCGTGGGGCCATAATGCCTCTCCTTCGCAAAGTTGTATTGTTGTTAAATTAGCTGGATGCCTGATCAAAGGCCCAGTCGAGCCAGGGGGTTAAAGCCTCAAGATTGGATGCCTCAACCGTTGCCCCGCACCAGATGCGAAGCCCGGCAGGGGCATCGCGGTAGGCGCCAAGGTCAAGGGCAGCACCTTCTTGTTCCAGCAGCTTGACCATGGCTTTGGGCAAGGCTGCTTTGGCGTCATCATCAAGACCTTGCGTGGTGCTGGCAGAGAGTTTCAGACACACTGAAGTGTTTGAGCGAATGGTGGGATCAACCACCAGATGCTCCACCCAAGCGGTTCTTTCAACCCAGGCATTGATTACCGCGGCGTTGGCATCGGCTCGCTTGATCAAGCCTTCCAGACCACCGAGGTTTTTCGCCCACTCCAGCGCCTGAACATAGTCTTCCACGCAGATCATCGAGGGGGTGTTGATGGTTTCGCCTTTGAAAATCCCGGCGTTGATTTTGCCCTTTTTGGTCAATCGGAAAATTTTTGGCAACGGCCAAGGCGGGGTGTAATTTTCCAGCCGCTCAACCGCGCGTGGCGACAGGATCAACATGCCGTGGGCTGCCTCACCACCCAGAACCTTCTGCCAGGAATATGTCACCACATCCAGCTTGTCGAACTCAAGTTCTTGCGCAAATGCAGCCGAGGTGGCATCGCAAATGGTCAGGCCCTTGCGGTCTGCGGCAATCCAGTCAGCGTTGGCAACGCGGGCGCCTGACGTGGTACCATTCCAGGTGAACACTACATCTCGATTGAAATCCACTTGGCCCAAATCGGGTAATTCACCATAAGGCGCTGTGAGAGTTCGGACATCGTCAAGCTTGAGTTGTTTGGCAACATCGGTTACCCAGCCAGCCCCAAAGCTTTCCCATGACAGCATGTCAACACCGCGCTGGCCGAGTAGTGACCAAAGGGCAATTTCCATTGCACCGGTGTCAGAGGCAGGCACAATAGCGATGAGGTAATCATCGGGCACCTGCAAAACCTGCCGGGTCAGATCGATGGTATATTGCAGGCGTTTTTTACCCTCGCCTGATCGGTGAGAGCGTCCTGTCATGGCATTCTTGAGAAGATCGGTATTCCAGCCGGGCAGTTTTGCACAAGGGCCGGAAGAAAATTGCGGATTGGCCGGCCGCAATGCCGGTTTTGACACCAAATTGGTTATGGTCATTTATGATCACCCTTACAGATGCTAGCCTCTCGTTGGGGAGAGGTGTCCCACTGCGCGATGTAATGATTTGGACCTGTGGCGTCAACCGGTTATTTTGTCATAGGCATTTTGGGGCATAAAAAAACCCGGGAACACCAATGTTCCCGAGTTGGGTTAGAAAATTTTACGTAGTGGCCTTCAGTAAATTACCAGGCACCAAATTGATAGCGCACGCCAAGTTTAATTTCATGGGCACTGAGATCATCAACGGTTATAGGTGTTGCACCACTTGAGCGGGCAAAACCCAGATCCACGTAACGATAAGCCAGATCCACTTTAAAGTTTCTGGTCAAGTCATAGGAGATACCAGCGGTTAGATTATAAGCAAGATCAGCGCGGCTGGCGTCGGAGGAACCAACTGGCAGAGAAACGCTGGTTAGCCGGTTATAGGCAATGCCGATGCCACCACCCAGATATGGGGTAAAGCCGTTGTAATTGGTGATGTCCCAATAGGCATTTACAAACCCGGTGTAGGTTGAAAGGTCAGCGTCAAGACCGTTAAATGCTTCGGTTAGTGATGATTTAAATCGATATCCGCCGGTGATTTCAATACGCATGTTGTCGGATACCTGACAGCCTACACCGGCTTCAATAAATCCCTGAGCGGCTACTTTTTCATCAGTAGCACTGCTGGTACCGCCACCCCAAAGAGCGCCTTGCTTGGTAATGTCCGGGCGTTCATAAAATGCTCCGCCCACGTCACCGCGAACGTAAAGACATGATGCCTGATCATCTACAACTTCGACATATTGTGGCGGCGGAGGGGGAGGGGGCAGCTCAGCTGCAATACCCATATTTACGCCGATAAACCCTAAAACACTGGCGCCAGCCAGCAAACCAACACGAAACTTCATAACGCAACTCCAATTTGCAGGTCAAAAACTTCCCTGCGATCCTGACAAACTCGCACGGCTTACAAAACAAGCCCGAGCGATTACTCAAACTGGAGTATTAACCAAACCAATTAAGAAGGGATTAAGGATAATAAAAAGTATTGTCAGCTGTTGTCCGGCACAAAAACAGACGCCAGTTTGCAGCCGAGAGTATTGTGTCGGAATCAGTTATTAGAAAGTCGGAGGCGTTCAGGCCGCCTGTTGCTTGAGCACATCTATGATATCTGAAACCACAGAATGAACCAGGGCTTCGTCTTCGCCTTCGGCCATAACCCGGATGAGGGGCTCGGTGCCCGAGGGGCGGATGACCAGACGGCCGGTTTTGGCAAGACGCGATTCACCGTCTGCAATGGCTTCTTTAACGACAGCCATTGACAGTGGCTCGCCTTTTGAAAATCTGACATTCCTCAATATCTGGGGAAGAGGTACAAACTGGTTACACAATTGCGATACCGGTTTGCCGGTTTCTTTGACTTCTGCCAAAACCTGCAATGCGGCTATCAAGCCATCGCCGGTGGTTGAGTAATCTGACAAGACAATGTGACCGGACTGCTCGCCGCCGACATTAAAGCCACCTGCCCGCATGTGCTCTACCACATAGCGATCACCGACTTTGGTGCGGGCAAGGCTAAGTCCCTTGTCGGTCAGGTGGCGTTCCAGGCCAAGATTGGACATTATAGTGGCAACCAGACCGCCACCCTTTAGTTGGCCTTTTTCGGCCCATGACGTGGTAATCAATGCCATAATCTGGTCGCCATCAATTGTCTTGCCATTTTCATCGACAATTAAAACCCGATCAGCGTCTCCATCAAGGGCAATGCCGATATCGGCGCGCACTTCGCGTACTTTGCCGATAAGTTTGGCGGGTGAAGTTGAGCCACACTTTTCATTGATATTAAAGCCGTCCGGCTCTGTGCCAATGGTAATGACTTCCGCGCCCAGCTCCCACAACGCCGCCGGGGCAACACGGTGGGCGGCACCATTTGCGCAATCCACTACAATCCGCAATCCTTCCAGCCGCAATCCACGCGGCAGGGTGCGTTTAACTGATTCAATGTAGCGGGCCTGGGCATCTTCGATCCGGGTCGCGCGACCAAGATTTTCCGGCGTAGCCAGTAAATCACTCAAATCCTTGTGCATCAAATCTTCAATGGCTGCTTCCTGCTCATCAGAAAGCTTACGCCCCTGACGGTCAAACAGCTTGATGCCATTGTCCTGATGCGGATTGTGGGAAGCAGAAATCATTACCCCCATATCAGCCCGCAGCGAACGGGTCAGCATCGCCACACCAGGGGTTGGCAGCGGCCCGAACAAAAACACATCCATGCCGACGGATAAAAATCCGGCGGTTAATGCCTGTTCAATCATGTAACCGGAAAGTCGGGTGTCCTTGCCGATCACCACGCGATGGCGATGGCCACCATTTTGGTGAAAACTGCCCGCAGCCATGCCTACTTTCAGAGCCATTTCAGCGTTCATTGACCAGGAATTTGCCTGGCCACGAATTCCGTCAGTTCCAAAATACTTATTTTTTGACATAATAGTCTGATCCCCAGCAGAAAATATCATTTCGGCCAAAATCTACTACAAACTTGCAACCGAATGGTTAAAACCTAGAATTGTGGTGAATTTTCGCTCGCCTGCCATATTTGCACAGCTTGAACAGTTTCACCAACATCATGGACGCGTAAAATCTGTACACCTGACTGCAAGCCGTTCAAAGCTGCTGCCAATGAACCGGGCAGCCGTTTGTTGGCATCCTTGTCACCAACAACAGCTCCGATAAAGGACTTGCGCGATGCGCCCAGCAAAATTGGCACGCCAAGCCCGTGAAACATGGCAACTTCATCAATCAGTGCCAGATTATGGCGCACGGCTTTACCAAAACCGATGCCTGGATCGATGATGATCTGGTTTTTGTCGATACCCGCTTGCAGGCAGGCTGCAATACGGTCTGACAAATAGTCATAAACATCCAGCACTACTTCATCATATTGCGGATTGTTCTGCATGGTTTGCGGGGTGCCTTGTGAGTGCATCAGACAGATCGGCAGACCGGTTTTTGCAGCGGTTGTCAGGCTGTCGGGCGAAAAAGTCAGGGCGGTTACATCGTTGATAAACCCGGCACCAGCGGCAGCTGCACGTTTCATGACCGAAGGTTTACGGGTGTCGATAGACAAGATGGCATTCACATTGGCCAGCCCTTTGAGTCCTTTGAGAACTGGAACGATCCGTTCAATTTCCTGATCATCGCTGATAGGTTCTGCTCCCGGACGGGTCGACTCTCCACCAATATCCAACATGCTTGCACCATCGCGATGCAACTGCTGGCCATGGGCAATGGCGGCATCGGATGCAAGGAATTGTCCGCCATCAGAAAAGCTGTCCGGGGTTACATTAACAATCCCCATGATTTGCGGTTCGGTCATTGGCAAACCGGCGATTGGAACGCGTGTCGCGGTAATTTGTGCGAGCAGATCCGATAACGCCACTTCGTTGCTGGCTGCTACCTCAGGGTAGGACAACCAGTTGCGCTTAACCCGCTCGCCATCACGGCGAACAACTTCAACCAATGAGAATGCTGACCACGCGCCAGCAATCAAGCCGGCTTTGCCCTGTTCAACAGCCAGTCTGCCAGCAATGCCACCAAGCCAGCCAGCGGGCCGGAGATAAACTCCAGCTTTGCTGGCAGTCATGTTTGCGGTTGCGGGTCCATGGCTTCAGAACCTTTGCCGCCTTTACCCTTGGAGCCTTTGGTGGTTGGCACTGATGATGCGCGCTTGCCTTTTGGCTTGTCATCATCATCACGGGTGAACTTTTTACCCGATAAAATGGTGGCGATTTCATCGCCGGTCAGGGTTTCAAATTCAAGCAACGCCTGGGCAACTGCTTCAAGGCCTTTTTTGTGCTTTTTCAGCAATCTGGTTGCTTCGGCATAGCCCTCATCGACCAAACGTCGAACCTCTTCATCGATAATCTGGGCGGTGCTTTCAGAGGTTGCCTGATTGCGGGCAACGGAATGACCAAGGAAAACTTCTTCCTGGTTTTCGCCATAGGCAACCGTGCCCAATTTGTCGGAAAAGCCCCATTGGGTCACCATGGCGCGGGCCAGTTTGGTGGCTTGCTCAATATCAGAAGAAGCACCAGAGGTGATGTTTTCGGGACCAAAAATGAGCTCTTCAGCCACCCGGCCACCCATCAAAATCGCCATGCGCGAGGTCATCTGTTTGTATTTCATCGAATAGCGATCACCCTCGGGCAATTGCATCACCATGCCCAGTGCCCGACCGCGCGGAATAATCGTGGCTTTGTGCACAGGGTCAGTGGCCGGTACTTTCAACGCCACAACCGCATGGCCGCCTTCGTGATAGGCGGTCAGGGTTCTTTCTTCTTCTGACATGGCCATGGACTTGCGCTCGGCCCCCATCATCACCTTGTCTTTGGCTTCTTCCAGATCAGCCATGGTGACCATGCGCTTGTTCAGTCGTGCAGCCAGCAAGGCACCTTCATTGATCAAATTGGCCAGATCAGCACCGGAAAATCCGGGTGTTCCGCGGGCCAGAATTTTGGCATCCACATCAGGGGCAAGCGGCACGTTACGCATATGAACTTTGAGAATTTTTTCGCGGCCATTTACATCAGGCAAGGGCACAACCACCTGACGGTCAAAGCGGCCTGGCCGCAGCAATGCCGGGTCAAGCACATCAGGTCTGTTGGTGGCAGCAATCAGGATAACCCCTTCATTGGCCTCAAAACCATCCATTTCAACCAGCAACTGGTTAAGGGTCTGCTCGCGCTCATCATTACCACCACCAAGTCCGGCACCGCGATGGCGACCTACCGCGTCAATTTCGTCAATAAAGATGATGCAAGGGGCATTCTTTTTGGCCTGTTCAAACATGTCACGTACCCGCGAGGCACCAACACCGACGAACATTTCAACAAAGTCAGAACCTGAAATGGTGAAAAACGGCACCCCTGCTTCACCGGCAACGGCGCGGGCCAGCAAGGTTTTACCGGTGCCAGGAGGTCCGACAAGCAAAGCCCCTTTGGGAATTTTACCGCCAAGGCGCTGAAACTTTTGCGGGTCTTTGAGGAATTCTACGACTTCTTCAAGTTCTGCCTTGGCTTCCTGGATGCCGGCGACATCATCAAAGGTGATTTTGCCATGGCGTTCGGTCAGCAGTTTTGCTTTTGATTTGCCAAAGCCCATGGCTTTTCCTGAGGAAGACTGCATCTGGCGCATGAAGAAAATCCACACCCCGATCAACAGAATAAACGGCACCCAGCCCAGAATACTGGTCAAAACACTGTTTTCGCTAATCGGCTTGGCTTTGATATTCACACCCTTGGCCCGCAAGGTTTTCACCAGTTCGGGATCTGCCGGGGCAACGGTTTTAAACTGTTGGCCGCTGGAAAGTTTGCCGGAAATAAATTCACCAGCGATAACCACATCACGGATGTCACCATTCTCAACCTTGTCGAGAAAAGCCGTATAGCTGATTTCACTGGTAGGTGTACGGCTACCCTGACCCTGATACAAATTAAACAGGGCAACAAGCAAAACAGCAATGACCACCCAGACTGCAAAATTGCGGAAATTATTCACCGGCAAAAGTTCCTTATGATTTCTCTTAAAAGAGTTCGCTCAAAAATTTTTTGGCACCCCCCAAAAAGGCACCCATACAAATTGCCTTATAACATAGTTATTGCGGCAATACATTCCAAGGTGACAATTAGCGTAAACAGCGATTATTGCGCAATTAGGGCGTTCTCGATGTTGATTGAGTCTTAAACTCCAATCGGAACTTTCACAATGCCTTCGGGTAGCGAAGATAGATGGATCATTCCGGCAGTGGTGCGCTCAAGATGAGGAATTGTGAATTTCCCGGTTTGATCAAAGAATGCTGGCAATGAGCAGGCAACAAAATGTGGCAGGGATTGTGGGCGCTGGTGGGGGGCTTGATCAATGAAAAGACCGTATGGCTGGACATTTTGGGTATCATTGAAAATGAAGCGGTTGTCCCAAACATGCACCTGCCTTTGTAGATCAGGGACAATTCGGCCAAATTCCCGACCGATTACAAACATGTTTTTGCGCATGGCGATTTGAGCACCGGCCAGGGTGTGTTTGTTGCTGGTGTCCAGGGTTTCAAGCAGGCGTTCGACCTTTGCCATGCGGACAGCAATTTTACCGCCACCTGCCCACATGATCAGGCGATTGAGAGTGCGCAGGCAAATTTCATCGGGTTGGGCTTCAAATGTTGCCCGGTCTACTTCGCAATGGCCGGTTTCAAAAACCGTGACTCCATCTGCCATAAACCGGTCGGTCATGGTCTCAAGGGCTGATCTTGCCCGCCGCAAGCGTTTGGCCGACAGGCCAAGCGCCTGGCTGTCAACGCCAGCATTTTCAATCGCCGTCATTGAGCCGCGTACCCGCACCCGTTCAAATTGTTCATTTTGGTTGGCCGGGTCTTCGAGCCAGTCGTGCCCGGCATTTTTGAGAACCTGTTGCAAATCATCAGGCGAAACCTCCAACAGCGGGCGATAAACCGCCAGGCCGAAAATCTCAGACCGACCGGCCATTGCCGACAGGCCATCCACGCCGCTGCCGCGAGCCAGCCGCATCAGCATGGTTTCAGCCTGATCATCGCGGTGATGGGCGGTAACAACGCCATCAAAACCGTTATCACGGCACCAGTTTGCCATCAATTGATAGCGTCCGGCCCGGGCTTTTTCCTGTATGCCTGATGTCGGACCATCATGCTGCCAGGATAAAATATTGCATTGCAAACCCAGCGCTTTTGCCCATTTGCAAACCTGTCGGGCATCCTGGGGCGCTGCTTCGCGCAGACCGTGATCGATGGTTAAAACGTAAAGTGAGTCCAGCTTGCCGTGGGTTTTGGCCCATTGGGCCGCTAACCACATCAGGGCGGTTGAATCTGGGCCACCCGATACCGCAAGGGCCAGTTTGGAATGTTGGTTCAGGCGGTCAAATAGTGGCTGAAAGGGGGCGTTAGCATCTGGCACGCTTCATCTCTTTTTTTGCCCGCACCACTGCGCCGTTCGATGATTTGTACTTGCTGACCACCGATTCATAAACCCCGCAGCTTTGTGATTTTTGACCCAGCTTGCCCATCGACATGCCAAGCTTCAGCAAAGTGTTGCTGGAGCGTCTGGCTTTGGGATATTTGCGGTAGCCCTGCAAATAGCTTTGAGCCGCGAGGCGGTAATTTTTCTGCACGTAATAAGTCTCACCCAGCATGAATTGCGCGCTTGGGGCAAGTTTATGCTTGGCGTATTTGCGCAGGAAGGATTTAAAACCTGATTCTGCAGCACCATAACGTCGCGAACGCAGTGCTGCCCGTGAGCGGTCATACAATTTCTTGGCCAGCGATCCGGTGGTGACCTGCCCGCCATCAAGGGTTTGGCGCTCGACCCCGCCGGGTACAATTGGCCCGTCATTTTGCGGTGGCAGGCTGGCGACTTGCGGGTTGTTTTGTGTTGCCGGTGCCCTCGGGGCTGAGTTTTGCCAGCTTCCCGGTGCTCGCGCAATTGGGGCTACCGGCACACCTTGTGAAAACACGCCAGGCTGTCCTGAACCAGATTGGCCAGGTTTGTCGATTTCGACAAAAATTTGCGGGTCATTATTGACGTCGTACTGATTGAGATCAGTTTCTGCAAAGGTTGGGCTTCTGGTTGGCAGTTGGGCTCGTTGCCGGGTGAGTGGTGGTGTTGCCGACCCGGAACGACCGCTGTTTGTTTCCAGCCGTCGCAAGCGGGCATCCATGGACTGCAATTGCTGGCGCATCTGGCGCACCTCGTTGAGCAGTTGCCGCAATTGCTCGGTGGATTGGGTCTGGGCAAACCCGCCTGAACCGCCGCCGCCATTATTGCCCAGGTTTTTAACATTTTGCTCCAACCGGATAATCCGGTCAAACAATGCGTTCCACTGTGCGTTTTGTGGGGTCGACTGAGCCAAAGCGCTAGCGTTTGCCCCAATGCTCAATGCCACTATCCCAAACAGAACTTTAGATGTGATCGGCAATTTCATCACGCCGTCTCCAATAAATTTTATTCCTGCTTTAACATACCCTGCAGGTGGCAATATCTCAACACTGTATAATCTTGTATAATGGCCCAAATTATGACCAAAGTCTCAGGCTGAGGCAAAAAACGCCGGATTGTCAAATCCACGCTGCTCTTTGCCGTATTCCAAAGGTGTGCCGTCCAGTGTTACCACCTTGCCTCCGGCGGCAACAACAATTGCATGACCTGCCCCGGTGTCCCATTCCATTGTCCGGCCAAAGCGCGGATAAAGATGGGCTTCTCCGGTGGCAATCAGACAGAATTTCAGTGAAGAGCCAGCGCTGACAATGTTTTTGACGCCTTTTTCGGCCAACCAGTCCTGCGTCTGCTGATCACGGTGAGAGCGGCTGGCAACAGCCACCACGTCTTGTAACGGCAAGGCAGGGGTTGAAAATTTTTGCCAGGTGATATCGGCCAGGTCATCACCAACAGAAAAACTGGCCTGCCAGGCTCCTTGTTTGCCCTCCGGTTTGCCATCTGGTTCAAGAGTGCCGCAAAACAAACGACCGATTGCTGGAGCAAAAATCACCCCGGTAACCGGGCGACCATTTTCGATAACAGCAATATTGACAGTAAATTCGCCATTGCGGCTGATGAATTCCTTGGTGCCATCCAGCGGGTCAACCAGATAAAACCGTGGCGCTGCGACGGGTTTTTTACCACCCGCAACCGCCTCTTCTGCGATCACCGGAGTTTGCGGGTCAAATTCAGCAAGGCCTTTCAGGATAACGGCTTCAGCTTCCACATCAGCGCGGGTTACCGGTGAGCGATCATCCTTTAACGTTACCTCGACCGGTTTGGCGTAGATGGCCATGATAACAGCGCCCGCTTCAATCGCTATGGCGGTTAGTGAGCGCAGGTTCTCTGGTGGAGTGTCTTTTTCATTCAGAGTCAATTTGACACCTTTTGATTCGCTGTTTGTAAACCAAACCCGTTGTACAACAGATTGGCTCATCGACAATGGGTGAGAAAAACCTGAGTCGAAACAAGGGCTTGATTCAACATAAAACTTTCCCCTTGGCAAGCAAGGCGGGTGTTTTATAACCAATTCAGTCGAGAAATTGAACCTGGAGGGAAAATGAACAAGAATAACCTGTTGGAAGATATTGATCTGGCTGCACTGTTGTGCAGCAGGGTATGCCATGACGTTATTTCTCCGGTTGGCGCGATCGCCAACGGTCTTGAGATTCTCGAAGAGGAAGATGATCCTGAGATGCGCAAAATCGCATCGGATCTGATCACCCAATCTGCCAAATCAGCTTCTGCCAAATTGCAATTCTGCCGCATGGCATTTGGTGCAGCTGGCAGCATGGGCACCCTGATCGATGTGGGTGAGGCTGGTGACATTACAAAAATGTTCATCGGTGAAGAAAAAATTTCGCTGGTCTGGAATGCCCCGCGTGAGCAGCGGCCCAAATCAGAGGTCAAATTGCTGCTTAATATGGTGCTAATGGGTATGAGTGCGATCCCGCGCGGTGGTGATGTTATCGTTGATGCCAGCCCCGACAGTCTGACTGTGCGAGCAGTTGGTGACCGGGCTAAAATTCCTGAAAAATCACTGGCGGTGATGAATGGCGATTTTGAAGCCAGCGAACTTGATGCCCGTCTGGTGCAGGTTTATTACGCCATGCGGTTGGCCAGTGAGGCAAAATACCAGATGTCAGTGGGCATGGCAGGTGATGACGTGGTTTTTGGTGCCAAGGCGCAAACTGTTGCAGCCAGCGCCCCGATGCAGGACATCGCCTAACCCAACAGCCACAACACTGCGGTTACGCTGAACAAAGCTACAAATGTTCCCACACCGATGGCACCTGAGACGGGCGCAACCGATGCCTTATAGCGGGTGGCAAACAGATAGGCATTGGCGCCCGGTGGCAGGCAGGCAAACAGCACAATGATACTGGCGGTTAGTGGTGGCAGGTCGAAAACTTTAAAGGCCATGATTGCCGCCACCAGTGGAAACACGGCCATTTTCAGCACCAGAATAATGCTTACGCCGCGCATGTGACCTTTCAGCCCGAAAGCTGCCAGCGACAGGCCAAGGGCAAACAGAGCCGCTGGCACGCCCGCCTCTCCGAGCATGGTAATTGTCCGGTCGGCAATCGGGTGCAGGCCCAATCCGGTTGCGCCCCACAAGGCCCCGGCCACCAGGGCCATGACAATCGGGTTTTTGGCCAGCGACAAGACCAGTTCTTTAAGGGTTGCGGCCAGCGAGCCGCGCCCACGCCCTACCCATTCTGCCCGCAAAGTGGCAATAAACCAGTGGACCGGGGCGTGTATGGCAACAATCAAGGCAGCAGGCACAACGGCAGCCTCGCCATAGTGGGCAAAAGACAGCGGAATACCCATCATCACCAGATTGCCAAAGGATGAACCCATAGCGGCTGCTGCTCCGCCAGCCGGTCGTAAAGAGGGAATTTTTGGTGAAATCAGTACCGCCAGCAACCAGATGATCGCCACGGCACCAAAATAGGCAGCCCATAACCGCCAGGGAGCCGACGCCCCGATATCCACCTTCATGGCGGTGCGAAACAACAGGGCGGGAATGGCAAACAGAAATACAAAATTGTTCAGCCCGACAACGCCTGCCCCCTCCATCAGTTTAAAGCGGGCAGCAAGGTAACCCAGTCCGATCAACAGAAAAACCGGCACAACCGTTATCAAAATCGCGTTCATGGCAAAACTTTTCCGTTGCAGAGAGTATTTAATCTACCTATCGTTTTGCCACACATAAAGACAGGAAAAGTTCATGTACACATTGGTCGGTATTCTAAAAACCCGCGCTTTTCGCGTTTTGTGGTGTTTGGAAGAATTACAAGTTGAATATCAGCACATCGCCGCCATTCCGCACAGTGATGAAGTTTCAAAGCTTAATCCATCGGGCAAGGTCCCGGCACTTCTTGTTGGTGATGACGTCATTCTGGATTCCGTTGCCATATGCCAGTTTCTGGCCGACAGGCACGGACAACTGACCCACAAGGCCGGCACCATCGCGCGTGGCCAGCAGGACAGCTGGACGCAATTTGCCCTTGATGATGTGGAGTCCCCTTTGTGGACACATGCCAAACACAGCTTTTTTCTCCCCAAAGAACTGGCCATTGCCGATATCGCCAGAGCTACCAAACACGAATTTGACCGGGCCATGCAAGTGCTCGAAACCCGTCTGGGTGATCGAGAATTCGTTACCGGCGACACCTTCACAATCCCCGACATCATCCTCACCCACTGCGCCAACTGGGCCCAAAACATCCCCAAATGGGATATTCCCAAAGGCCCGGTGCGCGATTATGTGGAACGCAACCGGACAAGGGCCGCGTATTTGAAGACGATGGAGTTGAGAGAAGCAGAGTAGGGCGCGCAGGTCAGTCGACACAATTGACCTGTTTCCTTCGCTGGAGGTTTTCACCCCTTCCGGGGTGAGGGTTTGCTCATATCACTCACCATCTGGTGCGTGAAACTCCATGTCCAGATCATCGAGCTTTTCTGCCATGTATTTGCGCGCATCAGTGATGGCTTGATTGTATTGCGATGGACCGATTTGGTTGAGCATGAAATTCACAATCTCATCTGCTTTAAATTGGCTCAGCCGCTCATCAAATTCAGTTGCAAAGAGGTTCACCAAAGCTTGTGATATTTCTAATTTGCGTTTTTCGTCCAGCTTGATTCTCATGGTTGCAGAATATACCAAGCCAAACCACACAACAATGGCGATTTTCCGGACAGAGACAAAGCCACGTTTACTTCTGCAACTCTTTCGCCCTTGCCCGTGCGGTTGCCTTTTCTTCTTTGGTTGCAGCTTTGGCAAAGGCATCGAGTTTTTCGTCAGTTCGCCCACCTTCTGAGGCCAGCAGGTGCCATTTTATGGCTTCTATGGTGTCCTGTTTGAGGCCGCGGCCGGTCATGTACAGACGGGCGATGCGGTTTTGGGCGATGATGTTGCCGTTGCGGGCGGCAAACAGCAGCCAGTCGGCACCGATTTTTTCATTGCGTTGTACGCCCTCGCCGCGAAACACCATAACACCGTAATCAAGGGCAGCATCTGATACCCCTTTAAGAGCAGCGCGTTTGAACCATTCAGCCGCTTTTACCGCGTCTTTTTTAACACCCTTGCCTTCCAGATAAAGCAGGCCGAGATTGTATTGCGAGTCACCAAAACCCTGGGCCGCTGCCTTTTCATACCAGTTGATGGCTTTTGGCCAGTCCGGTTGCCCCCCCGAGGCACCGGAAAACAACAGGGCAAGGTTGTGCATGGCCGGGACGTGTCCGCCATCGGCGGCTTTTTCGAGCCAGGATTTACCTTCCTTGTCGCGCACCTGGCCATACCGGCCATCAAGGAAAATCATCGCCAGTGAAAACATTGCACCTACATGTTTTTGTTTGGCAGCAGCCAGATACCATTCAGCAGCGGTTTGGGCGTTCTTTTTAACCCCGCGACCGTTTTCAAACATTGTGCCGAGCATGGCCTGGGCATCAGACATGCCTTCATTGGCCAGCGGTGCGGCCACCTGATAGGCTTCCTTGAACTTGCTGTCGGTGTAAAGCGCCTTTGCCTCATCAAATGGTGCTGCCGCGACAGGCAAAATACCCAGCGCCAGCACGGCAACAACCACAAGGAATTTGGCTTTAAACTGTTTCAATCGGGGTTTCCTTAATCATCGCATTATAACCGCGCACCGTCTCGCTGGCCGCTTGTTTGTTTGCCCACATGCTGTGCGGCGGGCAGATAAAATCAACCCTGCTGGCCACGCCAGCGCTGGCCTGCTCCATCGCCAGCGGTTCGATCACCACACAGGGCACCTCAAATACCCGCGCCCACCAATGAGCAATGGGTTCACTTTCCCCATCAGCTGCCGCGTTGTCAAAGGCGACATAATCAGCACCTGCTTCACCGGCTGCCATGGCGCTGTGACGCTCGTTGCCACAAAACACTCCAATGATCTTGTCGCTGCCCAACTGTTCGCGGGCTTCATGCAAATTTGGTCCGGCACCATCCAGCTGAACACCGTCAGCACCGCATATTTTTGCGGTTTCAACATCATTCTCAATCAACACAGCAATTCCTGCTGCCTGAGCCATCTGAGTAACCGCCATTGCCGCTTCTCGTAATTTGTCAGCATCCTGGTGCCTGATCAACAGGCTGGCAATATCGCCGCCAGAGATCGCTGCTGCCAAAAGTTCTTTTAAATCAGCCGGATCAAAGCAGTCCGGTGTGGCAAGGAAAAGGCGGCAATAGGACGAGGTGGTGGCAGCGGACATGACAAATCTTTATTACAGAATCACTTGCCATGAATATGGCACGCCAGAGCGTTGTTCGGAAAGAGTTCCGTTAACGGCTATTTTTTAGCTAATGCATCCAACTGGCGCTGCATGGCGCTGAGTTGGTCTTTCAGGGCATCAAAATCATCGGCCGATTTTTCTTTGTTGGTTTCGGCAGGCTTTGTCGTGTTGTTTTCTGCACCCGGATTAAACATTGCGCCCATGCCGCCCATAGACCCGCCGCCCATAGAACCGCCGCCCAGAGAACCCATGGCCTGTTGAAACATCGCCATGTTCTGTTTGGCCATTTCTTCGCTGATTTTCATTACATCGGCCCCGCTAAAAGCCTTGGCCACCTGCTCCTGCATGCTTTCCTGGCCTTGCGAGAAAACTTTCATGGTGTGTTCGAGGTAAGAGGGGACAACGGCCTGCATGCTGTCGCCATAAAAACCGATAAGCTGGCGCAGAAAGCTGATTGGTAACAGGTTTTCGCCCTTGGCTTCTTCTTCAAAAATAATCTGGGTCAGCACCGAACGGGTAATGTCGTCGCCCGACTTGGCATCGCGCACAACAAAATCCTCACCGGCTTTAACCATCGATGACAGGTCATCAAGGGTCACATAAGAGCTGGAGGCAGTGTTATAGAGCCGCCGGTTGGCATATTTTTTGATGACGGTTACATCGTCAGAATTTTCTTGATCGCTCATCGGGTTTTCCAACTGGTTCCATGGTTGCCTGATTTTTGCGCTTTGCACTGCACAATTGCAAGTGCAAAAACCCGTAATTGTTAATTAGACGCAGGTCCAATAGCGGAAATGGCGCAAAAAACCTAAGAAGGGAGACAATAACTGCTCGACAAGTTTTGCAATCCGGCACATAATGCTGCACTGCACAATTTATGATCTGGGAGAATTTGAAAATGTCTGCTTCAGAAACAACAATCGTTATTGCCTCTGCCGCGCGAACTCCGGTGGGATCCTTTAACGGCGCCTTGTCTTCGGTTTCGGCCCATGATCTGGGCACCATTGCCATCAAGGCGGCGATGGAGCGGGCCTCGGTTGACCCGGCTGATGTGGAAGAAGTGATTATGGGGCAAATACTGGCGGCAGGCAGCGGCCAGAACCCGGCCAGACAGGCAGCTATCAACGCCGGTATTCCTGATACGGCTTCTGCCTGGGGTATGAACCAGCTTTGTGGCTCGGGCCTGCGCGCTGTGGCACTGGGCGCCCAGCAGATTGCCGATGGTTCGGCTAAAGTGGTAGTAGCAGGCGGGCAGGAATCCATGAGCCTTGCGCCTCACTGCCAGCATTTGCGCAATGGCGTCAAAATGGGCGATTACCAGATGATCGACACCATGATCCGTGATGGCCTGTGGGATGCCTTTAATGGCTATCACATGGGGGTTACGGCTGAAAATGTTGCCGAAAAATGGCAGATCACACGTGACGAGCAGGACGCCTTTGCCGTTGCCTCGCAAAACAAGGCGGAAGCTGCACAAAAGGCAGGCAAGTTTAAAGACGAGATTACCCCGGTCACCATCAAAACCCGGCGCGGTGAAACCATCGTTGAGGATGATGAATATATCAAACACGGTGTAACGCTTGAGGGTGTGCAAAAACCACGCCCCGCATTCAAACGTGAAGATGGAACCGTAACTGCTGCCAATGCCTCGGGCATCAATGATGGTGCCGCTGCCGTGGTTCTGATGAGTGAAGAAGAAGCCAAATCGCGTGGCATTGAGCCAATGGCCCGCATTGTCTCCTGGGCCTCGATTGGTCTTGACCCGGCGATTATGGGTGCCGGTCCGATTTATGCATCGGCCAAGGCGCTGGAAAAAGCGGGGTGGAAACATGAGGACCTCGATCTAATCGAAGCCAATGAAGCCTTCGCCGCCCAAGCCTGTGCGGTGAATAAAGACCTCGGCTGGGACACCGACAAAGTCAACGTCAATGGCGGCGCTATCGCCATCGGCCATCCGATTGGTGCATCGGGTGCCCGCGTTTTAACCACTCTGCTTTTCGAAATGCAAAAACGCGATGCCAAAAAGGGTCTTGCCACTTTGTGCATCGGCGGCGGCATGGGTATTGCCATGTGTGTTGAGAGATAGAAAAAACTCCCTCCCCCTACCGGGGGGAGGGTTGGGTGGGGGGTTGTTTCAGCATTGATATGAAACTTGTTGTTTGTGAATGTGCTGCAACAGACCCCCACCTTAATCCTCCCCCCGGCAGGGGGAGGAAACTTTAAACAATTTTTTTGAGGGAACGAAAACCATGACCAGAACTGCAATTGTAACCGGCGGTACGCGCGGCATTGGGGCTGCCATTGCCAAAGCACTCAAAGCCCAGGGCCACAATGTGGCCGCCTCCTATGCCGGTAACGATGATGCCGCCAACGCTTTTAAGGCAGAAACCGGCATTGCGGTTTACAAATGGGATGTGGGCGATTTTGAGGCTTGTGCCAAAGGCATTGCGCAAATTGAGGTTGATTTTGGTCCGGTTGATATTCTTATCAACAATGCCGGTATTACCCGCGATACCATGTTCCACAAAATGACACTCGATCAGTGGCAGGCGGTGATGAACACCAACCTCAACGGCCTGTTCAACATGAGCCGCAATGTCTGGGAAGGCATGCGCGAGCGCGGCTTTGGCCGTATTGTCAATATTTCCTCTATCAACGGCCAGAAAGGCCAGATGGGTCAGGCCAACTATTCAGCCGCCAAAGCCGGTGACATCGGTTTCACCAAGGCGCTGGCCCAGGAAGGCGCCCGCAAAAACATCACCGTAAACGCCATCTGCCCCGGCTACATCGGCACTGAAATGGTTCTCGCTGTACCCCAGGAAGTCCTCGAAAAAGCAATTTTGCCCCACATCCCGGTCGGGCGCTTGGGCGAGCCGGAAGAAATCGCCCGCTGTGTAGTGTTCCTGACCGGCGATGATGCCGGGTTCATTACCGGGTCGACACTGACGGCCAATGGCGGGCAGTATATGGCTTGATCGGCAAATCCGATCTACTCCCGCAGCGCCAAAATCTGATCGATTAACTTGGGGTCGTCCCATTCGCGGCCGCCGATGGCTCTGAGGGCTATGCGGCCCTTGGGGTCAACGATGAAAGTGACGGGCAGGCCGACAAGCGGCCAGGCGCGCGAGACTTTTGAGCTTTTGTCCATCAGTACCGGAAATTCAACGCCAAAGTCGGTCAGGAAGGTCCAGACCTTGTCTTCGGTGCCGCCCACATGAACAGCCAGCATCATTACGTCTTTTTCTTTCAGAATGTTCCAGGCCCGCTGCATGGAAGGGATTTCCTTGCGGCATGGCGGGCACCATGTAGCCCAGAAATTGACCACCACCACTTTGCCGGAAAAGTCAGAAAGTTTGACGTTTTTGCCATCCAGATCAGGCAGTTCAAAATTCTTGGCAGCAGGCTTTGCTTTTACGTCGTGCAGCAATTGCGCATTGGCATTTGTGGCCGGCATGACAAATGCCAAAATTGCGGCAAGGACAAACAGGCGTCTGAAAAAGCCATAATCAAATCTGTAACTATTCATTATCCGCACTCCAGGTTTTCCAATGTGGTTTTTCGTATCTCGCTGCCCTGTGCCCAGACGACCCGCAGGTCAAACCGGGTTTTTGGTGGCAAGGCAAAGGTTAGCAGTCCCCAATTATAATCGGTGGGATTGTATTGTTGCCGGGTTGGAAAAAGGGCCCAGTGAAAGGCAATGGCCGGGGTTTCACCGACCTCCCGTTTTTTCCAGACATCGGCCCAGACCTGCCGGGTCATCGGCGGCGTTTCCCTGCCATCAACAATCACCCGCCATTTGGTCAGATCGATTTCGATACCCGCATCTTTTTCGCTTTTTCCCTCATTGCCGATGGCACTGCGAAACACGCAGCCTGTCTCGGCAACATGGCGGGCATCTTTGGAGGAAAAATCCCGACCGATGAAAAACGCCGTAACCACATCTGTTGCCAGGGGTGCAATTTCCAGCTGCAAACCGTTGCCTGCCCATTTGCGCGCGCCGTCCTGTTGGGCCACGAGCGGCAGCGCTGAAAATGCCAACAACATTGCAGCAAGGTTCAAGGTTACAAGCCTGTGGCTTTGCGGTAGCGCCATGTTGAATCAGTTCCCCAAAAACTCATCAACGGCATCAGCGGCATCCTCGGCAGCAAAATCAAGGAAGTAATGATCGGCACCGTCAACCACAGTCAGGGAAACCTTGTCACCATCAACCATCGGTTTTACCGCTTCGATCAATCCTTCAACCACGTCATCCTTTTCACCGGCAATGACCAGTATCGGCACGGAAATTTTTGGCAACAGGGATGGCGTATCAAGCCGTTGATCGGGCTTGTGGTAAGAGACAAAGGCAGCCGCAGTGCTTTGCACATCCCGGCAATAGACAACGCCGGTTTTTTCAAGCATCTGGTTACCCTTGCCGTCAGCAACAAGTTTTTCAGCTTTGGCCAGCACGACGTCAGCATCAAAACCAAAGCGCCTGTTATAGGTCTTTTTGGCTGCCTCTTTGTTCCAGGTGGCCGGGGCCAGCAGCACCAGTTTTGTCACCGCCCGATCAGGTCGCTCGGCCGCAAACCAGGCAACCTGGTTACCACCGCGCGAATGCCCCATCAGGGTAATATCTTTTGCCCCTTGCGATTTCAGCCAGTTGAGCCACAGGCCAATTTCATCCAGCGCGTCGGTGTTAAGGCCGGTGATCGGGACTTTGCAGTCATACATGCCGGCCCGGTCATTGAGCCCAAGCCCAAGGTTAATCGCCAGCGAGTTCCTGCCCCGCTCGGCCAGCAGGCTTTGCATGGTTTTGATGATTTCCATGCGGTTGTGGGCCAGCGTACCATGCAGGATGAGCACAACCCCATCGCTCATTTTCTTGTCATCCGCCATAACCAGTTCGGCATTGAGTTTTATGCCATTTTGAGAAAGCGAGACCTCTTTGGCGCTTGCCCCTCCTCCTGACGGGATCACCAAAATCATTGCCAATAGCGTTATGGCCGCCAACTGCCTGAAACATGAACCAGGGTTTATCATCAAAAGCCTCTCAATTACGTTTTCGAAAATTATGTTTATCTAATAGGGAGTTTGCGTGGCAAGCAACCAAAAAAACCCACCTGAGACGAAACGCTCTGTTGCTCTTGCCGGTGTTTTTCTGATATATTCAATTCATCGAATTTAATTTTCAGGATACTTTGCCCATGTGCACCAAATGCATTATTCGCGCCGCAATAATCGCTGCCATCACCATGACCACCAGCACCCAGGTCGGTCACGCCACCCCGGCTAACGATGCGCTGGCTGCAGAAGCCCGCGGGATTGTCAAATCCTTTGCGACAGATCTCAAGCAAACGCTGGTTAAAACCATGAAGGGCGAGGGACCAGTTGCAGCGATTGCGGTGTGCAATGTTGCAGCACCTGAAATTGCTGAAGAAAAATCCACCGGTTCGGGTTGGAAAGTCGGTCGCACTTCGGCAAAACTGCGCAATGCCGAAAACGCACCTGATACTTGGGAAGCCAAAGTATTGGCCATGTTTGCGACCAAAAAAGCAGCTGGTGAAGACCTCAAAACCATGCAGTTTTATGAAACCGTGGAAGAAAACGGCAAAAAAACCTTTCGCTACATGAAAGCGATACCTGTCGGCAAGGGTTGCCTTGCCTGCCACGGTGAAAACGTCAAGGACCCGGTCAAGGCCAGCCTCAAGAACCTCTATCCGCAAGACACTGCAACCGGCTTTAAGGTAGGTGATTTGCGCGGAGCCTTTACATTGACCAAGCCATTGAATTAAGGTCTGCTCACTATCAAGTCCAACACGTCGACCTGGGGCAGGCCGACACTTTTTGAGCGGAACACATGTCTCTTTCTGAAAAAATTGCCATTATAACTGGCGGTGCCAAAGGCATTGGCCTTGCCTGTGCCGAACGCTTTGCCCACGATGGTGCCAAAGTTGTCATTGCCGATGTGGATGAAAGCGAGGGGGAAGCCTCTTGTGAAGCCATTCGCGCTGCTGGTGGCGAAGCCTCTTTTATCCATTGCGACGTTGGCAAAAAGCTTGATGTCCGCAACATGGTCACCGGCGTTGTCGACCTGCATGGGCAGATCGATATTCTAATCAATAATGCCGGTATTATCGCTGGCGGTGACTTTCTTGAAATTTCCGAGAAAGATTTCGATCAGGTTATCAAGGTCAACCTGAAAGGGGCTTTTCTGGTTGGTCAGGCGGTGGCCCGGCAAATGGTGGCCCAGTGTGAAAAGGGCGGTGAACCCGGCTCGATTGTCAACATGTCGTCGGTCAATGCGGTGTTGGCCATACCAACGCAGGTGCCTTACACGATGTCAAAAGGCGGTGTCAATCAGTTGACCAAAATCATGGCCCTGTCCCTTGCTCCGCACAATATTCGCGTTAACGCCATTGGTCCCGGTAGCATTATGACCGACATTCTAAAAGCGGTGGCCAACAACAAGGAGGCCAACGACCGCATCATGTCACGCACCCCGCTTGGGCGCATTGGCGATCCGCAGGAAATTGCCTCAATCGCAGCTTTTCTGGTGTCGAAAGATGCCAGTTATATCACCGGCCAGACCATCTATGCCGATGGTGGCCGGATGCCGCTGAATTATACGGTGCCGGTTGAGGGCTGAGACTTATTCGGCCTCTTTTTTGGTGGCGTCTTTTTTCGTACCGGCCAGATCACCAAATACAGAATCCGCATCATATTTGGTTTCTTCTTCGGGTGCCGGGGGTTTCACGCTGGAGCCATCAAGCAGTTCGCCCAGCGAAATGGCTGGCGCCTCAGGGGCGGCAACGGTTTCGCTGGCTGGAATAAGGGTTGGGCCACCTTCATTGCCAAGGTCGGCTGATATCTTGCCAGCCTTTTTTGCCGCTTTCATGACCATTTGATCGAGCATGATCTGGGTGCACAGGCCAAGACCAACCGGGTCAACCGGCTTGATGTTGGCGGAATTCCAGTGGCTGCGGTCGCGAATGGCGTTAATCGTTGGCTTGGTCGTTCCTACCAATTTCATAATTGCCGAGTCGGGCAATTCAGGATGATTGCGCACCAGCCATGAAATCGCATCGGGCCGGTCCTGACGACGCGAAACCGGTGTATAACGTGGTCCTTTGCGCGGCTTGGTCATCGGAATTTCTGTTTTCGGCTTGGCCATTTCGAGCGGGTGGCTGGCATCAGCCTCTGACTTTTCAATCTCATCGCGGGTCAATTCACCAGCTGCAATCGGATCAAGCCCCTTAATCCCCATTGCCACATCCCCATCAGCGATGCCCTTGACTTCCAGCTCGTGCAACTTGCAGAAATCAGCAATCTGGCGGAATGTCAGCCCGGTATTGTCAATCAGCCAGACAGCGGTAGCCTTTGGCATAAGAGGTGCACGCGACATGAGTTTTCTCCTTGTTCAAAGCCGCCGGGCGAGCCCGTTATCCCGGCTTTGCAACTAAATTTGGTAAAATGAGTGGGAATGGTTTCTGTATAAAGCTGA
>UOEC01000117.1_pt1 | contig 23291 bp, 19 predicted proteins | sample 1988601 | NCBI WGS metagenome assembly UOEC01 (sample SAMEA4712195, study PRJEB27164) | hydrothermal vent metagenome | biome: marine basaltic hydrothermal vent biome; feature: marine hydrothermal vent; material: mineral | place: Pacific Ocean | collected 2011-06-14/2011-07-23 | depth 1719 m
ACACGGTTGCAGAAGCCGCGTTGCCGGTTTCTACCAGTTGGTCGGCCATTTTTTTGTATGTGGCAAAGGCTTTGGGGTCAAAGGTTTTAAAAGCTGAATAGTATTTCCAGCCGGTTGGGCCATACCAGGCCGCACTGGCTATTGCGATGATGCCGACAAGCATCAGTATGTTTTTGATCAATTTCACTGGAGTAATCCCCTTTTATCCGCCTTGGTGGTTATTATATATTACGATAGTGGAATATGTTTGTTGGTGCAATGGTTTTCTTGTGACCTCAAAAAAGAACAAAAGGTGGACATTTTTTGGAAATTTGCTATAATGTTCGGCATGTCTGAAGATAAAACCACCATAAAAACCACCACAAAAACCATTGCTGGCGAGAAAATTCGCAATGAAATCTGGAACCGGAAATACCGCTTCAAGACGCGCGATGGGGTGCCTGTTGATGAGACGGTTGCAGGCAGTTTTCGACGGGTGGCAGACGCGCTGGCGGTGCCGGAAAAAAGCACGACGCGAAAAAAGTGGGCGGATAAATTTTTTGATATTATGGCTGATTTCCGGTTTTTACCCGCCGGGCGCATTCTGGCCGGAGCAGGGACCGGGCGGGCGGTAACGCTGTTTAACTGTTTTGTCATGGGACGGGCTGAGGATTCCATTTCAGGCATTTTCAATGAGCTTAAACATGCCGCTCTTGCCATGCAGCAGGGTGGTGGTATTGGCCAGGATTTTTCGACTCTACGACCGGCTGGGGCCGAGGTTAAAGGAGTTGGGGCCGATGCTTCGGGGCCTTTGAGTTTTATGCATGTCTGGGATGCCATGTGCCGGACTATCATGTCAGCCGGGTCGCGGCGCGGGGCGATGATGGCGACACTGGCCTGTGACCATCCTGATATTGAGGCTTTTATCAGCGCCAAGCGTGATGGTGGTGTGCTGGCGATGTTTAATCTGTCGGTGCTGGTCAGTGATGCCTTTATGGCAGCGGTCAGGGCCGGGGACGACTGGCCGCTGAAATTTGATGGCAAGGTTTACAAAACCATCAGTGCGCGGGGATTGTGGGACGCGATCATGCGGGCCAATTATGACAGCGCCGAGCCGGGGGTGATTTTTATCGACCGGGTCAATAAGATGAATAACCTGTCTTATTGCGAAACCATCTATGCCACCAACCCGTGCGGTGAACAACCACTGCCGCCCTTTGGTGCCTGTTTGCTGGGGTCGGTTAACTTAACCGCGCTGGTAAAGGAGCCTTTTGCTGACAAGTCGCGGCTGGATGAAAAGCTGTTGCGCGAAACGGTAACAACGGCAGTGCGGATGCTTGATAATGTGATTGATGTTTCGCAATTCCCGCTTGAGCAACTGGCCGATGAGGCAGCAAGCAAACGGCGTATCGGGCTGGGTGTGACCGGGCTGGCTGATGCTCTTGCCATGTGCGGCATTCGCTATGGCAGCGACAAGGCAGTTGAAATGTCAAAAGGCTGGATGGCGCTGATTGAGCAGGCAGCCTATCGGGCCAGTGCAGCGTTAGCCAAAGAAAAAGGGGCTTTTGATCTCTATGATCGAAAAGCCTATCTGGCAGCGCCAAAAATTGCCGGGCTTGATGAGGCAACGCGCATGGCCATTACTGAGAATGGTGTACGCAATGGGCTGGTTACGTCGATTGCCCCAACGGGCACGATTTCACTGTTTGCCGGTAATGTTTCGAGCGGCATTGAACCGATTTTTGCCTATGAATATTCGCGGCGGATTTTGCGCTCTGATGGCGGCCATGATGTCGAGACGGTGACTGATTATGCCGTTGCCTTGTTTCGCAAGATGTTTGGTGATGAGGCCGTGTTGCCCGATTATTTTGTTTCGGCCCATCAATTATCACCGGATGAACATCTTAACATGCAGGCTGCTTTGCAGCTTCATGTGGACTCAGCGATTTCAAAAACCATCAATTGTGCTGAAGATATCAGTTTTGAGGATTTCAGTGCGATTTATCAAAAGGCTTATGATCTGGGTCTGAAAGGCTGTACCACCTACCGGACCAATGCCATTATAAATGCGGTGCTAGAGACCGAACCGGTATCGGTGGACGTGCAAACGGCTTTGCCGCTTGAGGCACCGGTTGTGCCCTCTGGCGGGAAGGGTGACATTGTTTATATGCAGCAACCGCTGGAGCGGGAAAAATCGCTGCCCGGCTTTACCTACAAATTGAAATGGCCCGATTCTGCCCATGCCATTTACATCACCGTCAATGATATTATTCAGAACGGTCGGCGGCGACCGTTTGAGGTGTTTATCAATTCAAAAAACATGGAGCATTATGCCTGGACCGTGGCCCTGACGCGAATGATTTCAGCGGTGTTCCGGCGCGGTGGTGATGTGTCCTTTGTGGTTGAAGAGCTCAAAGCGGTGTTTGATCCGCGTGGCGGGCAATGGATGGATGGCAAATATGTGCCAAGTCTTTTGGCGGCCATCGGCGGGGTGATCGAGCGGCACATGATCGATACGGGTTTTCTGAAGGCTGGCGACAACGGGGCCGACAAAGCAGGTGCCGAGCGTCTTGTCGTCGGTAATAACGGTGACCCGGTTGGCGCTATTTGCCCGAAATGCGGGGAGGCGGCGCTGGTGTTTCAGGAAGGTTGTGTGAGTTGCCTGTCCTGCGCCTATTCCAAGTGCAGTTGATTTTTTGTTGACAGGTAGAGTTTAGCGTTCTATCTTTGTTCTCACAAAATGGAGAACAAGAGAATGAGTGAATTAAACAGCCTTGAAGGATTTCGTGACCGGTTTTGGTATTGGCGCGGCAAGTCCGGAACCCGCTATATTCATTCAATTTATGCCCCTGATGCCTGCCCACCATTGCCTGGTGCGATTTTTGTCACAGTGCAAAAATTAACCAGCGGCAAGCGGGCGGCTGTGGAAGTGGGGCGGTTCTGCCAGGACTGGGATTATGTGCAAGGGGTGATCGATGATTACCGGGTCGGTTTTTCGGGCATTGATGAAATTCATGTGCATTTGCTGGCCAGGTCCGATGACAATGCTGATGAAGTGATGCATGACCTTGTTGCCGGCATTGGCCCGCGTCCGGTGTTTACCGGCTTTCACGAAGACACATCATCAGTGCCTGCCAGGCAGCCTGGTTTGCCCGGTCTGCTTGATCAATGTGTTCCCAAGGGCGCTTATGAGCCCACTTGTGAAAGCACTTTGGCCAGCGCCTGAACGTTTTCATCTTCAATACCCAATTCCTGCAGATGCTCAGCTGATGACATGACATAGTCGTGGCAGTTGCCGGACTGGCCGATGCCCTGTCTGATAAATTGCAACTGTTTGTCGATGCTCAGTTTACCAGCATATTGCTGGTGATCGCGGTCAACCAGAAAAGTCAGGGCGGTGACATTTGTGCTGTTGCTGGCCAGGGTTATTTCCTGAAAACTGTCGAGATAAACAGAAGTGACCTGTTCGCGCTCTTGTAAATATTTAAATGTTGATTGCCAGTTTTCCGGCGCGACCGAATAGGCGATGCCGGTGCAGGAGCCGCCATGGTCAAGGCCAAACACCAGACCGGGTTGTTCTTTAGTGCCGCGGTGAACGTGGGAATAAACGCACAAGGAGCGATGGAAACCATCCAGTTCGGCAATTTGCCGATCAACAAACTCAAACCCCGGCCGCCACATGAGCGAACCATAACCGAAAATCCAGTGATTGTTGTTTTCGCTCCCCCTCATTACCGGGCTTGTCCCGGTAATCTATTGCCAAAGGGTGGATCACCGGGACAAGCCCGGTAATGAGGGAAGGGGAGGAAGCCGAATAGGCATTGTTTTTGTGCGTTCATTTATCTTTTGCAGTTTTATCAACAACGTGATCACGACCAAAGTCCGGTTCGGCGGTGTCTTGTCCGGCCTCAATAATACCGCGGCGGGTTTCGCGCGAGCGGGTGAAAAGATCGAACAGGGCATCACCATCGCTCCAGCGAATTGAACGTTGCAGGGCGCTGAGGTCTTCGGAAAAGCGGCCGAGCATTTCAAGCACGGCTTCCTTGTTGGTCAAAAACACATCGCGCCACATGGTTGGATCCGAGGCAGCGATACGGGTAAAGTCGCGAAAGCCGCCAGCGGAAAACTTGATTACTTCGCTTTGGGTGACATTTTCAAGATCGGACGCGGTGGAAACAATGGAATAGGCAATCAGGTGGGGCAGGTGACTGGTGATGGCCAGCACATTGTCGTGATGCGATGGGGTCATAATTTCAACCGGACTGCCAAGGGCTAACCAAAAGTCACGTAATTTGTCCACAGCGGTTTGATCGCTGTTCTCAAGGGGGGTCAAAATGCACCAGCGATTGGTAAACAGTTCAGCAAAACCAGATTCCGGTCCTGATTTTTCCGAACCGGCAATGGGGTGGCCAGGAATAAAATGAACGGTGTTTTGCAGATGGGGTTCGATGGCGGCAACAACTGCTTTTTTTACCGAACCGACATCAGTGAGAATGCTGCCGTCTTTGAGTACTGGCGCGATTTCGCGCGTAATAGCTTCCATTGCCCCAATTGGCGCACAGATAATGATCAGGTCAGCGTTGGCGGCTGCTTGTGCAGCGGTTTCATGGATAGAATCCACAAAGCCGATTTTGACAGCCGTGTCGCGGGTTTCCTTGCTGCGAGCGTAACCGGAGACGTGATCTGCCAAACCAAATTTATGAATTGCAGCACCAAGGGACGAGCCGATCAGACCAAGGCCGATCAGGCAGACGCGGTCAAACAATTTGGTTTCATCGCTCATTATTCTGGCTTTCCATAAATTTTCCGAGCAGTTCAACTACTTTTTTATTGGCTTGTTGTGAGCCAACGGTCAGGCGCAGGGCATCGGGCAGGCCATAGGCATCCATGGCCCGCAGCACCACGCCATTTTCGTTTAAAAAGGCGTCTGCGGCATGGGCTTGACCGGCTGGAAAATGCAGCAACAAAAAATTGCCGACGCTTGGAGTAACGCCAATGCCGAGTTCGCCCAATTGTTCACTCAGCCATGACAGCCATTGCTGATTGTGGGCAATGGCCTTTTCAAGGTGCTCGGTGTCGTTGATGGCGGCTACTCCAGCGGCAATGGCTGGCGCATTGACATTAAAGGGACCGCGCACCCGGTTCAAAACATCAGCGATGGCCGGGGCGCAATAAGCCCAGCCCAGCCGCAACCCGGCCAATCCGTAAATTTTGGAAAAGGTTCGGGTCATCACCACATTGTTGCTGGCGCCAACCAACTCGATCCCTGCTTCATAATCGTTGCGTTTGACATATTCGGCATAGGCCGCATCGAGCACCAGCAGACATTCTTCCGGCAGGGCCGCGTGCAGTCGTTTGACCTCATCAAAGGGCAGATAGGTGCCGGTCGGATTGTTGGGATTGGCGAGAAACACAATGCGGGTTTTGTCGCTCAATTTGCTGATGATCTCATCGACATTGGCGGTGTAATCGACTTCATCGGCAATCACCGGTGTTGCGCCATTGGCCATGATGGTAATGGGGTAAACCAGAAACCCGTGTCGGGTGTAAATGGCTTCATCGCCAGGACCGAGATAGGCCGCTGAAATCAGTTGCAGCAGTTCATCTGAACCGGAGCCACAAACAATGTGATCAGCATTGAGACCAAACCGGGTAGCGATCGCCTGACGCAGGGCACTTGAACCGCCATCGGGGTAAAGTTCAAGCGTTCCGGCAACATCTCTGAACGCTGCGGTTGCTTTCGGGCTGGCCCCCAGCGGGGTTTCGTTGGAGGACAATTTATAAACCGGGCCGTTATAGCTGACTTTGCTTTTACCCGGCACATAGGGGTCGATGTCCAATATGCCCGGCTGGGCGACCGGGCCGGATACAGCTTTGTCAGTCATTGGGCTAAACCTCAAAAGGACTGGGATAGCGGCCCAGAACCTTTAACGCAAGATCGCTGTTACCGCTCAACAGGCCGACAAGCGGACTTTGGCTGGTGGTCAGATAGCCGGGCAGGCTGGTCAGCATATGGCCGCCTGCGGTTTTAACTTCCCACAACGGGGCCGGAACAAAATCGCGGGGCAGTCTGCCACGGGTAACCAAAAGGGTTTCATCATCACCGGTTGGCTCATTGTTGACTTTGCCAAGAATGATCATGTGTTGATCTTCAAAGGGAATGGAAAGAATAACCGAGAGTTCGGCAAAGGTGCTGTCGGTAAAATGATCGACCCAGTTGGAAGCGGCTGCCACGGCGCACAATTCCACATTGGATTTAATGGCAGAGTTAAGGGCCATTTTCACTTTATTGTAGGGTTTTAGAGGGAAGCCGATAAAATGGTCGGCAAGGGCCTGACGGGCGGTCTCGTTGGCCAGCAGGTCGCTTGAAACATTGATCTGAACCGGGGCCTGGGCAAGGGTTGAGCGGCAAATGATGGTTCGCCAGAGACGGACGATCAGATCATCGGGCACGCGGCTGTCATTGCCCTGGGTCAAGCGGGCAAGGATCATGGCTTCGCGGGCCGGGCGCAGGGGCAACTGGTCGCCGGTGTCGTTCTGTTTGGCCATTTTGACCCTGGCGATCACGTCAAAACGCTCTTGCAGCAGGCGCAAAATTCCATCGTCGATTTCGTCGATCTCGCGGCGTATTTCCTCAAGATCGATTATGTCACTGGCCTGTTGGTCCATGTTTTTTCCGCTTGTGCAAGGCATTTTCCGTCTGTACCCCACTTGTAATTGCCTTGAGGGGAAAAATCAAAACATGTTTTCAGCGACGGTGAGATTGTAGAGCCGGGGCCGGGTTGGTTTGCGGGTTGAGTTGGCGGATGCGGGCTTTAACGGCTGGTTCCTTGGGGATCGAATAAACCTGTTTGGTGGCTTCGACAATCAAAACGCCACTGAAACCGGGAGAAATCCACATGCCGGTGCGCTCAATGGCCGGTGCCGAGCGCAGCAAAAAGCGATGGGAAAGAGGCGGGATGAACACCGCATTTGACCAGCCGGTCGGAACAAATTTTGCTTCCCGCAGGTTTTGGGTAACCTGGCCGCGGGTGAAGGGGCGGCCATAACCAAAAGGAGTGTTGTCGAAACGGGCCCACATGCCGCGCCGGTTGGGGGCAATGATAACGATTTTCCCCTGGGCGCTCATCACTCGCCACAGCTCAGCGAGCATATCGGGCAAGTGGTGGGTCAACTCGATTGAATGAACCAGCAGGGCAAAGTCGATGGAGCTGTCTTGCAGCGGCAATTCGGCTTCTTCAACCATTGCGGTCAGTCCCGGTTTGCCGGGTGGCCAATGGGTTGCACCGAGCCGGGCAGGCATGAAACTGAACACTGACTGGGCTTCATTTTTCCAAACATCAAGATAAGGGTTGGCATAACCCAGCCCCAGCACATTTGCCCCTTTGAGGGATTTCCAGCGCGAGCGTACCCGATGGGCAATCAGACGGCGGGCAACCTGTCCGAGCCGTGAACTGTAAAATTCACCAAGATCAATGACATCCATGGGATCAGTTTAGCATTAAATTTTGCGGCTGTGCGGCAAAATTCAGATCTCCTGCCAGCTGGCCAGGTGGTCCAGACCGATTAGTTCTTCGTAGGTTTGGCGTGGGCGGATGACCGAGAACTGGGTGTCGTTGACCATGACTTCGGGGATCAGCAGGCGGGTGTTGTAGGTGCCTGACTGGACGGCGCCATAGGCACCGGCGGTCATTATCGCCAGCAATTGACCGGGTTCAGTTTGCGGTAAAGTCTGGCCGCGGCCGAGGTAGTCGCCGGTTTCACATACCGGGCCAACAATATCGGCGACCAGTTCTGCATCGCTGCTGCCGGGTTGTTGTACTGGCTTGATGTGATGGAAAGCTTCATATAGCGTCGGGCGAATTAGGTCGTTCATGGCCGCATCAACGATGACAAAATTCTTTTCATCGCCCGGTTTGACGTGAATGACACGGGTGACCAGAATACCGGCATTGCCAGCGATCATGCGGCCTGGCTCCATCACCAGTTTGCAATCAAGATCGCCAAGGGTTTCTTTCACCATGGCGGCGTATTCTTGTGGGTGCGGGGGAATGTCGTTGGAGCCGCGATAGGGCACGCCAAGGCCACCACCCAGATCGACGTGATCGATGGTATGGCCGTTTTGGCGCAGGCGCACAACCAGTTCAGCCATCAACTGGTAGGATTTGCGAAAGGGTTCAAGGTCGGTGATTTGAGAACCGATATGCATATCGACACCGGCAACCCTGATACCGGGCAATTCGGCAGCGCGGGCATAAACAGCTTCGGCTCGCAAATATGGCACGCCAAATTTATTTTCAGCTTTGCCGGTGGTGATTTTTTCGTGGGTGCCGGCATCCACATCCGGGTTGACCCGCAGCGAAACTGTTGCCTCCTGACCAATGCGGGTGGCAATGGCGCTGAGGAGTTCAAGTTCAGGTTCGGATTCCACATTAAAACACGAAACACCTTCGCGCAGACCCAGCGACATTTCGCGGGCGGTTTTGCCGACCCCGGAAAAAACGATGCGGCTGCCGGAAATGCCAAGGGCCAGAGCGCGGCGCAGTTCGCCTTCGGAAACCACATCAAGTCCAGCCCCCAGATCGGTCAGGGTTTTGAGAACCGCCTGATTGGAATTGGCTTTCACCGCATAGCAAATTTGGTGGTCAGTACCCTCAAAAGCTTTGGTCAACACCTGATAATGGCGGGTCAGGGTGGCCGATGAATAGCAGTAAAATGGTGTGCCGACGTCCTCTGCAAGGGTGTGCAGGTTGACCCCTTCGGCGTGCATAACGCCGTCTTTATAATCAAAATGATGCATGGGAAGGCCTATATCAGTCCATCAAGAACGGACTTTTCGTCCTTGTTTTGCTGGTTTTCGACACCGGGCGGCAATTCAGGACGGCCGTTTACGCCACAGGCGGCAAGAAAGCCTGAAAGGGAAAGTACGACAATAATGTTGCGCCAGAAGTTCATAAAAACACCCTAGTCAATCAACCCAGCTTCTTCAACCAGCGTTTTGCCTCTTTGGCAACGTTTTTGGGTGCGGTGCCGCCAAGGGATGTCCGCGAGCTTGCAGATGCTTCAACGCTCAGCACCTTAAAAACCTCTTTGGTGATGCGTGGTTCGACTTTCTGCATGTCTTGAAGTGACAGTTCGGCCAAGTCCACTTTTTGTTTTTCTGCCAGGGCAACCAGTGTGCCGGTAACGTGGTGGGCATCGCGAAAGGGCATAGCCAGAGCCTGCACCAGCCAGTCGGCCAGATCAGTCGCTGTAGAAAAGCCGCCAGCGGCGGCGGCGCGAAGAATATCCTTGTTGGGTTTCAGGTCATTGACCATGCCGGTCATGGCTGCCAGGGCAAGGGAAAAATTGTCAATGGCATCAAAGGCCGGTTCCTTGTCTTCCTGCATGTCTTTTGAATAGGCCAGTGGCAGGCCTTTCATTACCACCATCAAGGCTGTCAGAGCACCAAGAATCCGTCCAACCTTGGCGCGGACCAGTTCGGCGGCATCGGGATTGCGTTTTTGCGGCATGATCGATGAGCCGGTGGAATATTTGTCGCTCATGGTGATGAATTTGAACTGGGCCGAGGACCAGATCACCAGTTCTTCAGCCATCCGTGAGAGATGCATGGCCGAAATTGCGGCAGCACTGAGGGTTTCGAGAACAAAATCGCGATCAGATACCGCATCAAGGGAATTGCGCATCGGGCCGTCAAACCCGAGGGCTTTGGCGGTCTGGTTGCGGTCAATGGGAAACGAGGTGCCAGCAAGGGCCGCAGCGCCCAGCGGGCATTCATTCAAGCGTTTTCTGGCATCGGCAATCCGGCTGCGATCGCGGCCAAACATTTCCACATAGGCCATCATGTGGTGGCCAAAAGTGACTGGCTGGGCGGTTTGCAGATGGGTAAAACCGGGCATGATAACGTCGGCATGCTTTAAGCCCTGGTTGGCCAGCGCTTTTTGCAAGGCTTTAAGCTGGTCATCAAGCATGTCGAGACAATCGCGGACATAGAGTCGGAAATCGGTGGCGACCTGATCGTTTCGTGACCGCCCGGTGTGCAGGCGTCCGGCGGCATCGCCGATGATTTCTTTCAGGCGCTGCTCGATATTCATGTGAATATCTTCCAGTGAACGCGAAAAGTTGAACTGACCGGACGATATTTCTGATTGCACCTGCTTTAAACCACGTATAATTGCTTTGGCATCGGCTTTGCTCAGGATGCCTTTATCGGCCAGCATTTGCGCATGGGCTATGGAGCCTGCAATGTCCTGGTTATAAAGGCGCTGGTCAAAACCGATAGAAGCGTTTATTTCTTCCATGATCTGGGCGGGTCCAGTGGAAAACCGGCCACCCCACATTTTGTTGGTCATAGTAGTTCTCGGCAGTAACAGACAGGTTTAATTAATGACGGATGATACAACACCCAAAAAAAGTTCTGCAAGAACCGGATTGATACTAGCCGGTTTTGCGGTCCTGATTGCAGGTGCCTACGCGGTTTACTCGATAAATGGCAACAATAGCAACATTCAAGATAGCAAAAATGCCGCTGAAGCCAGCACCGAGGGCGTTGCTGCGGCACCTGAAGGCCTGACCAAAGCGCTGGCCACCGGCGCGCTGAGTGCTTTTTTGATTCATAAAACCCGGCGCGATATTGCTGAATTGAATTTCAAGGATGGTGAAGGTAATGATCTGACGCTGGACAACTGGAAAGGCAGAGTTGTGCTGGTCAACCTGTGGGCCACCTGGTGTGCACCGTGCCGCAAGGAAATGCCGCATTTTGCCGATTTGCAAAAACGGTTTGGCGGGGCTGATTTTGAGGTGGTTGCGATTAGTGTTGACCGCAAGGGAGTTGAGGCATCGGGCCGTTTTCTGGTGGAAACAAAAGCCACCGATCTGAACCTCTATATTGATAAAACCACCAAAGTGCTGGGTAAGGTCCGGGCTGTTGGTCTGCCAACTACGATTTTGATTGACCGGCAGGGCAAGGAAGTTGGCCGTTTACTCGGCCCGGCGGTGTGGAATGGCCCGGATGCTGTGCGGCTGATTAAAACGGCGATTGCCGAAAAGTAACTATTTCAACATTGGTTCGATCACCGGCAGCAGGCGTTTGACGATTTCATCGATGCCTTTTGCCGTCGGGTGCAGGCCATCGGGCTGGTTGAGGGTTGGGTCGCCAGCGACACCTTCGAGAAAAAACGGGTAAAGGGTGACGCCTTCCAGCTTGCCGAGATCGGTGAAAATAACCTTGAACTCATTGCCGTAGTCATCACCCAGATTGGGCGGGGCGAGCATGCCGGCCAGCAGGACTTTTTTGCCGTCCGCGCGCAATCTGGTAACGATTTCGGTCAGGGACTGGCGGGTTACAGAAGGCTCAATGCCGCGCAGGGCATCATTGGCACCAAGCTCGACAATTACCAGATCGACATCTTTACCGATTGACCAGTCAAGGCGTTGCAGGCCGCCGGTTGAGGTATCACCGCTTACCCCGGCATTGGTGATGGTGACATCATATCCTTTGGCCCTGAGGGCGGCTTGTAATTTTACCGGATAGGCCTCTTGGGATGCCAGCCCGTAACCGGCTGTCAGGCTGTCACCAAAGGCAACGATGGTGACCGGTTTTGCCACTGCCGGGTTGTTAAATGCAGCGGCCATCACCACTATTGTAAACAACAAAATGAAACAGCGACGGAATTGGCGGTGTTGTGCGTTTAGTGTTTCGAGTACTGTCATCAAATTGAACCGGTGAGTCGTTGTCTGGAGGGACTTGAATACAAAATGGATGTAAAACTGGAACAAGGTCAAGATAAGACGGCATTGAGCGCTTCGCCAATTATTTCTTTATCACAGGTTGAAGTCACGCTGGAGGCCAGTGCCGGTCCGGTTGAAATTCTGCGCGGGGTCAATTTTGAAGTTGAGGCGGGAGCTGCAGTTGGCATTGTCGGGCCTTCGGGGTCTGGCAAAACCACCTTGTTGATGGTTCTGGCCGGGCTTGAAGGGATCAATGCCGGGACGATTGAGGTGTGCGGGCATGATCTGTCAAAAATGGATGAGAACGAACTGGCCGCTTTTAGGCGCGACCATGTGGGTATCGTGTTTCAGTCCTTTCATCTTATTCCGGCCATGACGGCGCTTGAAAATGTTGCGGTGCCGCTGGAATTCAAGGGCACTGCAAATGCTTATGATAAAGCCACTCAAGCGCTGGAACGGGTCGGGCTGGGGCATCGCCTCACTCACTATCCAGCGCAATTGTCGGGCGGTGAACAACAGCGGGTGGCGATAGCCCGTGCCATGGCGGCCGGGGCCAGCATTATTCTGGCTGATGAGCCAACCGGTAATCTTGATCGCGAGACCGGGGAAAACATTATTGAGCTGCTGTTTGACATGCAACGCGAAAACGGCACGACCTTGTTGCTGGTTACCCATGACCCTGATCTGGCTGAAAAATGCGACCGGGTGTGTGAAGTGCGCGACGGGTTGATTGATTGAGATGCAACAGCCAAGCCTGATTACAACACTGAAACTGGGTTTCAAATTTGCTCGTCGGGAATTGCGTTCGGGCCTGCAGGGCTTCTGGATTTTTCTGACCTGCCTGATTTTGGGCGTTGGGGCGATTGCCATTATCGGCACCCTGTCGGTTTCCATTGAACGAGGCATGACCGAGCAGGGCCAGCCGTTGCTGGGCGGTGATGTTGAGTTTTCGGTTATTCATCGCCAGCTTGATGACAAGGAACTGGGGTTTGTCAAAACCTTCGGTACGGTTTCTCAGGTGGCGACCATGCGCGGCATTGCTATTGCAGAGGGTAGCGGACGGGCGCTGGTTGAGGTCAAGGCGGTTGATGATCTGTATCCGCTCTATGGCGAGTTGCGGTTGCAAGACGGCAGTAATTTTAAAGCCCGCCTGGGTAAAACCGATGGAAAATGGGGGGCATTTGCTGAAAGCTCCATTCTGGCGCGTCTGAAAGTCAAGCCGGGCGCGGTGGTTACCATGGGCGAGGCCAGTTTTGTTATCCATGAAATTATCCAGCGTGAGCCCGACCGTATTGCTGACGGACTGATCATCGGACCGCGACTGTTGATCAGTACCCAGGCCCTTGCAGCGACCAAACTGGTCAAGCCGGGATCATTGGTGCGCTGGCATTACCGGGTGAAATTTGCTGATGAAAAAACTGATCTTGGGGAACTGGCCGATACGGCGGCAGAGCAGTTCCCCGATGCCGGTTGGCGTATTCGCAATCGCGATTCAGCAGCCCCCGGGGCCCAGCAGTTTTTATCGCGGCTGACGTTTTTTCTTTCGCTGACCGGCCTGACGGCGCTGGTGATTGGCGGGGCGGGGCTTGGCAATGCGGTGCGGACCTTTTTGGACCGGCACAAAAGCAATATTGCGACGCTTAAATGTCTGGGGGCTTCTTCGCGTTTGGTGTTTGTGACCTACTTTATTGAAATCATGATGATTGCATTGCTTGGTATTGTGCTTGGTCTGATGCTGGGGGCAGGGCTGCCGCTGGCGACCATGTCGTTTATGCAGGCGGTGTTGCCCATTCCCATAGCCCCGGCGGTGGAAATTACCCCCTTGTTGCAGGCTGGTGCGTTTGGTTTTCTGGTGACAATTGCCTTTAGCCTGTGGCCGCTGGCCCGGGCCAAGGACACACCGGCATCGGAATTGTTTCGCGGCAGTATTGCGCAAAAATTCAAACTGCCACAGGCCAGTGTCTTGTTTGCCATCGGGCTGACTGTGGTGCTGATTGTGGCGCTGGCGATGTTTGCTTTTCCAAACCGCCGGATTACGGTTTTATATCTGATTGGCATAAGTTTTGCCTTTGTAGTGCTGATTGGCCTGTCGCGGCTGGTTATGTGGCTGGCCAAACGGGTTGCCAATTCGCGGCACGGGTTTTTAAGGCCGCGGCGGGCGGTTTCGCGACTGGCTATTGCCAATCTTTATCGCCCCGGAGCGCCAACACCCTCGATTATCCTGGCCCTTGGGCTTGGTCTTAGTTTGTTTGTGACGCTGGCACTGATTGACCAGAATGTCTCCAAGGAACTGCGAACAGCCGTGCCGGCGCAATCACCATCGTTTTTCTTTCTTGATGTGCAAAACACTGTGCTGGATGAATTTAAAACCTTTGCTGATGAGCAAAAAGGGGTGATCAAAACCGGTTCGGCACCGATGTTGCGCGGCCGGATACAAAAGCTTAATGGCAGGCCGGTCAGGGAAACCAAAATCGATCCCCATGTGGGTTGGGCTTTTCGCGGTGATCGCGGCCTGACCTATTCAGCTGAATTGCCAGCAGGTTCGGTGATTACCAAAGGCAAATGGTGGGACAAGGATTATGACGGGCCGCCGCTGGTATCTTTTGCCGATGAAGTTGCCGAGGGTGCCAATCTGAAAATCGGCGACACAGTGACGGTCAATATTCTTGGCCGCAGTATTACCGCTGAAATTGCCAGCTTCCGGCGGGTCGAATGGCAATCGTTGCGGATCAATTTTGCCATGGTGTTTTCACCCGGCACCATGCGCGGTGCACCGCACACATCTTTGGTTACCGTGACCATGGATCAGCAATATGAAGATGAATTGCTGGCGGCGGTTTCAGGCAAATACAAGGCCGTGACCGCGATCCGCATCAAAGATGCCCTTGATGCGGTCAACGATCTGCTGGCCAAATTGCTGCTGGCCATTCGCTCGGCATCTTCCATTACCATGGTTACCGGCATTCTGGTGCTGGCTGGAGCGCTGGCCTCTGGCCTGTCGACGCGCACCTATGATGCGGTGGTATTGAAAACCTTCGGGGCGACCCGCACCCAGCTGATTTATGCCTTCATTTATGAATACGCACTGCTTGGTCTGGTCACCGCCGCGTTCTCGGTGTTGATCGGCTCACTTTCGGCCTATGCGATCGTTAGCTTTGTCATGGAAATGAACTGGAGTTTTTCCTTCACCACCGCCGTTGCCACGGCCCTGATCGCCATGGCCCTGACGATAATTGCCGGACTGTTGACCACCTGGCGGGCGCTGACGGCCAAACCGGCGCGGATTTTGCGGGCTGAATAATTTGTGATTTGTATTTTGGTTGATAATATGTCAGTATTGTTTACCTAATACAATTTTCCGGTGCCCAATCGATTCCGCCGGTGCAAGGGATGGTTTTGTGATGCTTGCCGATGTTAAGCTTGATGACAAATATGATCTTTCCAAAACGACAGTTTTTTTGTCGGGAACTCAGGCTATTGTCCGCCTGACGCTGATGCAGAAGGCACGCGATGTAGCGGCCGGGCTGAATACGGCTGGTTATGTTACCGGCTATCGCGGCTCACCGGTCGGGGCGCTGGACCAGCAATTTGTCAGGGCGCAGGCGTTTATTGACAAATACGATGTGAAATTTGAACCGGGGATCAACGAAGATCTGGCTGCTACGGCTCTTTGGGGCTCGCAACAGGTGGCGATGCGTGGTGAGGGGCGTTTTCAGGGAGTGTTTGGCATCTGGTATGGCAAGGGGCCGGGGGTTGACCGGACCGGCGATGTGTTTCGCCATGCCAACTCGGCCGGGACCGCTGAATTTGGCGGGGTTTTGGCGCTGGCTGGCGATGATCATGCGGCTGAATCTTCCACCGTACCGCACCAGTCCGAATTTGCCCTGATGGATGCAATGATGCCGATTTTGAATCCGGCCGGGGTTCAGGAAATCCTTGATTACGGTATTTTGGGCATTGCCCTGTCGCGGTTTTGCGGGTGCTGGGTCGGGCTGAAGGCGGTGCATGACAATATTGAATCCACTGCCATTGTCGATGGATCGATTGACCGGGTGAACATCAATATTCCGAGCGATTTTGAGATGCCGGAAGGCGGGTTGAATATCCGTCCTGGCGATGACCGGTTTGAGCAGGAAGAGCGCCTGCATACCCACAAGCGTTTTGCCGCCACCGCTTTTGCCCGGGCCAACAAGCTCGATAACATTATTATGAGTGGCGGGCGCAAGGCGAGAATTGGCGTGGTTTCGACCGGTAAATCCTATCTTGATGTCTGTCAGGCGCTGGATGATCTGGGTATCGATAATGCGACAGCAGAAAAGCTTGGGTTGCGGTTTCTGAAAATTGGCATGGTCTGGCCGCTGGAACCGCAGATTGTATCGCGGTTTGCCAAAGGGCTTGACCTGATTATTGTGGTTGAAGAAAAGCGCTCGCTGATTGAAACGCAAATTCGCGAGCAATTATTTGAGTTGAAAACCCGGCCTGTGGTGATTGGTAAAAAGGACGAAAAAGGCGAGCACTTGTTCCCGGCGTTTCGCACCCTTGAGCCCAATGCAGTAGCAGTGATCTTGGCTGATCGGTTGTTGAAAAAACGCAAAAACAAGGATGTGGCGGGGAAGCTGGAGAATATAAAAACGGCGATGGGACGGGTTTCCAACACCGGTGATCTGGCTGAAAGGGTGCCGTATTTCTGTTCTGGATGCCCGCACAATACATCGACCAAAGTGCCCGAAGGCGGGCGGGCCTATGCCGGTATCGGTTGTCACTGGATGGTGCAAATGGTGCCGGGCAGGCGGACCGAAGGGGCAACCCATATGGGTGGCGAAGGGGCCAACTGGATTGGCGAAGCACCGTTCTCGACGCGCAATCACATTTTCCAGAACCTTGGTGACGGGACTTATAACCATTCGGGTGTTTTGGCTATTCGCGCGGCGATTGCTTCGGGCGTCAATATTACCTACAAAATTTTATATAATGATGCGGTGGCCATGACTGGTGGCCAGCCCCATGAGGGTAATCTGAGTGTGCCGCAAATTGCCTCACAAGTGCGGGCTGAAGGTGTTGAGCGGATTGCCGTGGTTTCTGATGAACCCGACAAATATCCTTCCAATGCGGGTTTTCCCGGTTATGTGTCATTTCACCATCGCGATGATCTTGATGAAGTTCAGCGCGAACTGATGGAAGTTCAGGGTACTACGGTGCTGATTTATGACCAGACTTGTGCGGCTGAAAAACGACGTCGGCGCAAGCGCGGCACTTTTCCTGACCCGGCCAAACGGGTGTTTATCAACGAGCTGGTTTGTGAAGGTTGTGGTGATTGCGGGGTGCAATCCAATTGTGTGGCGATTGCTCCGCTTGAAACACCCTTTGGCCGCAAGCGTCAGATCGATCAGAATATGTGCAACAAGGATTATTCTTGCGTAAACGGCTTTTGTCCAAGCTTTGTCACTGTGCATGGTGGCGAGTTGCGCAAACCGGAAAAACCCGAAGCGGTTGGTGAAGGCCAGATGTTTGAAGTTTTGCCGGAACCGCAATTACCCGATATTTCTGAACGCCCGTGGAGCATGATCATTACCGGTATTGGCGGGACCGGGGTTGTTACCATCGGCCAGTTGCTTGGCATGGCAGCGCGGCTGGAAGGCAAGGGCACCGGGATTATTGATATGGCTGGTCTGGCTCAGAAAAACGGTGCGGTTGTCACTCACATGAAAATTGCCGCAAAACCTGAGGATATTTCAACCATTCGCATTGCAGCGGGCGGGGCTGACTTGTTGCTGGGCTGTGATCTGGTGACATCGGCGTCAGAACGCAACCTGTCGCGGCTGGCCCAGGGGCGGGCTCATGCGGTGATCAACTCACACGAAGTGATGCCAGCGCAATTTACCAATGATGCCAATTTCATGTTGCCGGGTGAAAACATGATGATGCAGTTGCAGGCGCGCATGAGCCGGGCCGATGCTCATTTCACTGATGCCACGGCGATTGCTGAACGGTTGCTTGGCAACTCCATAGCGGCCAATTTGTTCACCCTTGGCTTTGCCTGGCAAAAGGGCCTGGTGCCACTGGGCGCTGAGGCCATTGAAAAGGCGATCGAGATTAACGGTGTAGCGGTGACTATGAACCAGCAGGCGTTTTTGTGGGGGCGGCGGGCGGCCCATGACCTCAAGGCGGTCGAGACGATTGTCGGGCGGACTGCTGAGACATCTGTAAAAGAAACCCTTGATGAGATGGTCAACCGTCGGGCAGCGTTTTTGGCAGGTTACCAGAATGAGGCCTATGCGGACGAGTATCGCAAATTTGTTAACGGCGTGCGGGCGGTTGAAACGGAAGTGGTTGGTGGTGATAAAAAACCGCTAAGCAAAGCAGTAGCACGGTATTTGTTCAAGCTGATGGCCTACAAGGATGAATATGAAGTGGCTCGGCTATATAGCGATGGGGTGTTTGAAAAAACTCTGGCTGAAAAATTTACCGGCGATTTTGAGCTGAAATTTTATTTGGCACCACCCATTTTGGCCAAGCGTGATCCGGTGACCGGGCGCCCCCGTAAAAAAGTCTTTGGCCCAAGAATGATGCAGGCCTTTGGCGCGCTGGCGAAACTGAAGTTCCTGCGTGGCACAGCTTTTGATGTTTTTGGTAAAACTGCCGAGCGGCGGGCCGAGCGCGCAGCAATTGGTCAATATCGCGATACAATTAACTCGCTACTGACAGGTTTGACACTCGGCAATGCTAAACTGGCTAGCGAAATTGCATCCGTTCCTGAGCATATTCGCGGCTTTGGTCATGTAAAAGAGCGCCATATCAAAGAAGCAAAAGCCAGGGAGGTGGAATTGCTTAAGGCCTATAAAGCTGGACGAACACGTGCGCCAACACCCATGGCAGCGGAATAGGGAGTTAGTGGATGACCTCACAGGCGGAAAAAGCTAAGGCGTTTCGCGCCTTGCATGAAGCAGACGGTATTTTCGTCATTCCCAACCCATGGGACGTAGGTAGTGCCAAAATGCTTGAGAACCTGGGCTTCAAGGCACTGGCGACCACAAGTGCCGGGCATGCTTTTTCGATGGGTGTGCCTGAAGGTTTTACCACCAATCAAGACGTGCTGGAGCATTGTTTTGTATTGTCAGAAGCAACGGGTATCCCGGTTTCTGCTGATCTGGAAATGGGCTTTGGTGACAGCCCCAAGGAAGCAGCCGAAACGATCCGGCTGGCGGCTCCAACCGGGTTGGCAGGGTGCTCCATAGAAGATCACACTGGGCGACTGACCGATCCGATTTATGACTTTGAACTGGCGGTGGAAAGGATTGCGGCAGCTGCAGAAGCAGCGCGCGGTCTTGAGCATGACTTTATTCTGACGGCTCGGGCAGAAAACTATCTGCATGGGCGCCCATTTCTTGATGACACCATCAAGCGGCTGGTGGCTTTTGAGGAGGCTGGTGCTGATGTGCTTTATGCGCCCGGCTTGCCTGATCTGGACGCGATCAGGCAGGTGTGTAGCGCACTCGCCAAGCCGGTCAACGTGGTGATGGGATTGCCGGGAAAAACCTTCAATATTACCGATCTTGCTGATGCGGGCGTTAAACGTATTAGTGTGGGATCGGCCTTTGCCCGGTTGGCCTATGGCGCGATGTTTGACGCAGTGCAGGAAATTCAACAAGGCGGCACTTTCGGTTTTACCGACCGGGCAGCAGGGTTTGCCGACATAGAGAAACTGTTGAAGTGAGTGGGTAGATTCCATTCAAGGACTGTTCTGCTGGAATGACGAAGGCAGGTACCTGAAGTATGTGGGGGGATCGTTGCAAAACACTTGGACAAAACATGGGACTTTATCGAGCACTCTGCGTAATCCCCCCACCTTTCTTCCCCTCGGCAGGGGGGAAGATACTTGCACGGGGGTTGTGGCCACCTGACAGGTGACAGTGCAAGCAAGGCACTTAAAGCATGGCCTGGTTTCAGTAATTCACCCGACATGCTTCAAGAATTTTTTGGTCGTGTCTTTAACTCGACAATCGCCGTTTAAAACCGGTGATCATTGACTTGACCAGATTTTCCTTGTGCTCATAGCTGGCGTAAATGACGCCGACAATGTGCAGGAAGACCAGAACCAGGGTGGCGTTGGCGGTGAGTTCATGCAACTCCTCCATCCATTCAACTCCCCAGAACATATTTGTGGTTGAAGCAATGCCTGATACGATTGCTGCGGTCAGGGTGACCAGCAAGGCAATGGCCATGGCACCGCCAGCCGGGTTGTGACCGATATAGCGTTTGGCTTTGCGGGTGAGACTGTCGCGCAGGTATGCCAGAACTGTCGTTGGTTTGTAGATAAAGTCGCTGAAACGGGCGTGTTTGGAGCCAACAAAACCCCAGATAACCCGTAAAATCAGCAAACCGCCAATGACATAACCGGCGATTTCGTGGACCTTGTCCCACTCATCTGCGGTTATCCAGGCAATGACAAATGATATAACCAGCGACCAGTGAAATATGCGGACAGCGATGTCCCAGACTTTTACGGTTGCCGATTCCTTTGCCGATTCCTGTGCCAATCCTTCTGTCGGTCGCCCGGGGCGACCGACTTCGGTTTCATGGTTGGTTATTGTCATGGTTTAGGACTTGTTTTTGGTTCTGACGATTTTGCCGGTAATCGGGTGCATGTACAATTCAACCCGGTTGCCGTTTTTGCCAATAGCATAAACTTCATAACAGCCATCATCGCGTTTGACCCGGCGGACATCATAGCCCTGGCCTTTGGCGATTTCTTTAACGGCATCGCGGCTCATCCACTGACCCGAGACGTTGCCGCAATAAGCATCGTCGCTGGCAAATGCAGGTGTTGCAAAAGTCAAAGACATGGCCGTGGCGGTGAGGACAATAATTTTTTTCATAACGTTTCCCTAATTGGAGTTGTAAAATATTTTCAACAAGCGACCACCGCCTGCTGAATGATTGTTTCCTAGCATCGGGCTGCTGACGGTAATCTTACGGGTCTTGTCAGGTTTCTGTCAGGTTTCGGGCAAGTTTCGGGTTGGTTGGTATTTTTTGAATTCTACTGCAACCAAAGTGATACACATTTTTGCATTTGGTGCTTGATTTTGTAACATAAGATTGCCAAAGTCAGAGGACTGGCAAAAAGCCCGCAAAAGGGTGTGTCCGTGTTTTGAAGGTTTGAAGTTTTCTGGGAGGGGAAATTTTTGAATAAAACTGGCTCTTTGGACGAGGATACTTTTCCAAAACTGTTGCTGCGCAATGCAAAGAAATTTGCTGATCGCCCGGCTATGCGTGAAAAAGATTTGGGGATCTGGCAAACCTGGACCTGGGCTGAGGTGCTTGAAGAGGTGCGTTGTCTGGCCATAGGGTTTTCCGGGCTGGGCATTAAAAAGGGCGACAAGGTGGCGATTGTCGGTGACAACCGGCCGCGACTTTACTGGAGCATGTGCGCGTTGCAATCGCTTGGTGCGATACCATTGCCGGTCTATCAGGATTCAGTTGCCAAAGAGATGGGTTTTGTTCTTGAGCACGCTGAGGTTAGTGCCGCGGTGGTGGAAAATCAGGAACAAGTGGACAAGATGCTGGAGATTGGCGAAAGCTATGAAGGCATCAAAAATATCATTTATGATGATCCGCGGGGTCTTTCCAAATACAAAGTTACCGGGTTGCATTCGTTTAAATCGGTGCAGCAGGCCGGACGCGAAGCGCTTAAAAAAGATGGCGTTGAGGCTGGCTGGCTGGCCGGGGTTGAAAAAGGCAGCGGTTCAGATACAGCGATTTTTCTCTATACATCTGGCACAACCGGGCAACCCAAGGGGGTTGTGATGACCATGGAAAACATGGTCTGGGTGGCCAGAACCGCCAACCGCTTTGACAATCTTGATGTAAACGAAACGGTCATTGCGTATCTGCCCATGGCCTGGGTCGGAGATCATGTGTTTTCCTATGCCCAGTCTTATGAAGCTGGTTATTGTGTCTGTTGCCCGGAAAGCCCTGAAACTGTAGTAGCTGACCGGCGCGAAATTGGCACCACATATGCGTTTGCCCCGCCGCGAATTTATGAAAACATTATCACCCAGACCATGGTCAACATGGAAGATGCCAGCAAGCTGAAGAAGAAAATGTTCGATTATTTTCTCGATGTTGCCAAGAGGACCGGTGAGAAAATTCTTGATGGCAAAAACGTGCCATTAAAAGACAAACTGTTATACATGCTGGGCGACTTTATGGTCTATGGGCCACTTAAAAACCGCTTTGGTCTGTCCAAAGTCCGCGTCGGTTATACGGCAGGTGAGGCCATCGGACCGGAGATTTTTAAATTTTACCGCTCGCTTGGCATCAATCTCAAACAGCTTTACGGGCAGACTGAGGCCGGGGTGTATATCACCAATCAGCCCGATGCGGAAATTTATGCTGATACCGTGGGCAAGCCGCTTGAAGGGATTGAAGTTAAAATTGCCGATAGCGGTGAAGTGATGTTCCGGTCACCAGGCGTCTTTAAAGAGTATTATAAAAACCCCAAGGCGACCAAAGAAACCAAAACCAAAGATGGCTGGGTGCATTCAGGCGATGCCGGGTTGTTTGATGAGCGCGGGCATCTGAAAATCATCGACCGGGCCAAGGATGTTGGCAAGTTGAATGACGGTACGATGTTTCCGCCCAAATACATCGAGAATAAATTGAAATTTTTCCCCGATATCAAGGAAGTGGTGGCCTTTGGCGACGGGCGTGATTTTGTCAGTTGTTTTATCAATATTGATCTGGTGGCGGTGGGGTCGTGGGCCGAACGCAACAATGTTTCCTATGCTTCATATCAGGAACTGGCGGCCAACCCGGACGTTTACAAAATGATTGAAAAAAATGTCGATGCGGTAAATCGTGAGCTGTCGGGCGAGGATATGGTGGCCGGGGCGCAAATCAAACGGTTTTTGATTTTGCACAAGGAGCTTGACCCTGATGATGGGGAGATCACCCGCACAGCCAAAGTCCGGCGCTCTACCATTGATGAACGTTATGGCGTGCTGATCAAGGCGCTTGATGATGAAAAAGTTACTTCACAACACATCAAGACAGAAATGACCTTTGAAGATGGGCGCAAGGGGATTGTAGAAGGTGATGTGGAAATTCGTACGATGCAGACCTATCCGCCAAAAGGTCAGATGCAGGAGGCAGCTGAGTGAACACGACGATTGCACCCGGTGAGGTCTTGCTCGCACTTGATGATGTATCGCTGTCTTTTGGTGGCGTCAAGGCGATCAGGAATGTCGGCTTTGATATCAAAAAAGGCGAGGTTCGCGCGATTATCGGCCCCAATGGGGCTGGCAAAACCTCGATGCTCAATGTGATCAACGGGTTTTATCACCCGCAAGAAGGCACCATCACCTACAAGGGCGTCAAGCGCCATGACATGAAACCTTATGTAGCGGCAACGCAAGGGATTGCGCGCACCTTTCAGAACGTGGCGTTGTTTCGCGGCATGTCGACGCTCGATAACATCATGGCCGGGCGGACGCTCAAGATGAACAAGAATTTTTTCTGGCAGATGTTTTATTACGGTCCGGCCCGTGATGAGGAAATGGAGCACCGTGAAAAGGTTGAACATG
>UOEC01000106.1_pt1 | contig 22883 bp, 12 predicted proteins | sample 1988601 | NCBI WGS metagenome assembly UOEC01 (sample SAMEA4712195, study PRJEB27164) | hydrothermal vent metagenome | biome: marine basaltic hydrothermal vent biome; feature: marine hydrothermal vent; material: mineral | place: Pacific Ocean | collected 2011-06-14/2011-07-23 | depth 1719 m
CACCGCCTACACTCATCACCCGGAAAAACTGGTCGAAAAGCAAATGCAGTTCTGGCAAACCCAGAACGAACTTTGGACCAATGCCTGGCAGCAATATTTGGGTCAGGGTGAGCAACAAACAACACCGGTCAAGGACCGCCGCTTCAAGGATGAGAGTTGGCACGAAAATCAGGTATTCGAATTCCTCAACCAGTCATACCTTGCCGCCACCCAATGGGCGCAAAGCTTTGTTGAAGAAGCCAGCGACCTTGATGAGCATGAGCGTAAAAAGGCAAAATTTTACGCTGAACAGGTCACCAATGCCATGGCACCCTCAAACTTTGCCTTCACCAACCCGGAAATCATCAAACTGACCCTGGAAACAAACGGGGAGAATCTGGTCAAGGGTGCAAAGCAGATGGCCCAGGATTTAAAGACCGGAAAAATCCGTCAGACAGATTTCACCGCCTTTGAAGTCGGCCGCAACATGGCCATGTCACCGGGCAAAGTCGTTTTCCAAAATGATCTGATCCAGCTCATTCAATATGAGCCAACCACGCCGCAGGTGTACAAAAAACCCCTGCTGATCATCCCGCCATGGATCAACAAGTTCTATATCCTTGATCTCAACGAGAAAAAATCCTTTATCAAATGGGCCGTGGCGCAAGGGTTAACGGTGTTCATAATTTCATGGGCCAACCCCGACATCTCTCTTCGTGAAAAAAGTTTTGAAGACTATATGAAAGAAGGCCTGTTGGCCTCGCTCGATGCCATAGAAGCAGCAACCGGTGAAAAGTCGGTCAACGCCATCGGCTATTGTGTCGGGGGCACCCTGCTTGCTTCAACTTTAGGGGTTATGGCCCAAAGAAAAGACACCCGCATCAACTCGGCAACCTTTTTTACCACTCAGGTTGATTTTGAAGACGCCGGTGATCTGTTGGTCTTTGTTGATGAAAAACAGATCAGCGACATCGAAGCAGCGATGGTTGAAACCGGGTTTATGCCCGGTTCCGTCATGGCCACCGCCTTTAATCTGCTACGCTCCAATGACCTTATCTGGTCCTATGTGGTCAACAATTACCTGCGCGGCAAAGAACCAATGCCGTTCGACCTTTTGTGCTGGAACGCCGACAGCACCAATCTCACCGAGGCAAATCACTCTTTCTATCTGCGCCAGTGCTATCTCGAAAACAATCTGTCACAAGGCAAAATGCAACTGGACGGCGTCACCATCGACCTGTCAAAAATCACCATCCCTGTCTACAATCTCGCCGCCCGCGACGACCACATCGCGCCCCTGCCCTCAGTCTTTAAACTGGGTAAACTTTTCAGTAGTCAAACCCGTTTGGTCGTTTCCGGCTCCGGCCACATCGCCGGTGTCGTAAACCCGCCCACCGCCAAAAAGTACCAATATTGGCTCAATGACGACAACCCCGACAATCTCGATAACTGGCTGACAAACGCCACCGAACACGCCGGTTCCTGGTGGCCCGACTGGAAAAAATGGATCACCCCAAAATCTGGCAAGAAAGTCCCTGCCCGCCAACCCGGCGATGGCAAGTTAAAACCGCTTGAAGATGCCCCCGGCAGCTATGTAAAGGTCAAAGGGACGTAATAACACCTGCCCCCTGCGCGGGAATGACGGAGCGGTTACACTTCGCAAAACGGGCACAAATGTCGTTTTCTGCCATGATGGCGCGCACAGGGCAGCTAGGTTTGTCTTTAGAGGAGACAACCAACATGGCACGCAGGGCAAATCGCAGAGGTGAACGCAAACAACGCGCTGTTGTGACAATGCCTGCCTATATCACCCGTAAAATCGGCTATGTGGATTTCCTGCGCGAGGAACAACTTGTCCTTATAGAGAATCAAGCCGACTGGATCATGCAGGAGGTCGGTCTTGAATTTCGTGATGATCCAGTCGCCCTTGATATCTGGCGAAAAGCCGGAGCGGACGTTAAAGACACCCGCGTTCGCCTGCCCCGTGGCATGGCCCGAGATCTGTGTAAAACCGCCCCGTCTGAATTTACCCAGCACGCCCGCAACCCGGAAAAATCAGTAAAAATCGGCGATGGCCACACTGTATTTGCAGCCGTTTACGGCCCACCTTTTGTCCGCTGTCTTGAAAAAGGCCGCCGCTATGGTTCGCTGGAGGATTTCGAAAAATTAGTCAAACTGGCTTACATGCTGCCCGCCATCCACCACACCGGCCATGTGATTTGCGAGCCCTGCGATATCCCGGTCAACAAGCGCCATATGGATATGATTTACACCCATATGAAATACTCCGACAAACCCTTCCTTGGTGCCATCACCGAAAAATCGCGCGCCGAAGACTCTGTTGCCATGGCCAAAATCCTGTTCGGTGAAGATTTCATGGCCGACAATTGCGTCATCATGGGCAACGTCAACACCAATTCGCCATTGCTGGTAGACCGTGTTGTCACCGATGACATCCGCACCTATTCAGCCGCAGGGCAAGGCATGATTGTTGCCCCCTTTATTCTCGGTGGCGCCATGGGGCCGGTAACTACCGCTGCATCCATTGCCCAGGCTTTCGCCGAAGCCATGGCCTGTTGTGCCTTTTCACAACTGGTCAAACCCGGCTCGCCCTTTGTTCTCGGCAACTTCCTCTCGTCCATGAGCCTTAAAACCGGCGCGCCGACCTTTGGCATGCCCGAACCGGTTGCCTCCAACTATATCATCGGCCAACTGGCCCGCCGTCTTGGCGTCCCGTTACGTTGCGGCGGCAGTTTGACCGCTTCAAAAGTCGCCGATGCGCAAGCCGCCGCTGAAAGCGCTGACAGCATGCATTCAACCGCCATGGCCGGTGCCAACTTTGTCCTGCACGCTGCCGGATGGCTGGAAGGCGGCCTTGTCACTGGCTTTGAAAAGCTGATTATCGATGCTGATCGCCTGGGGGGATATCAAAAACTGCTCAGCGGCATTGAGCTTGACGACAATGGCCTTGGCAAAAACGCCTTTGACGATGTCGAGCCGGCCGGTCATTTCCTTGGCTCAGCCCACACCATGGCCAACTACGAAACCGCTTATTATGACGCTCAAATGTCTGACTCCAACAGTTTTGAACAATGGAGCGAGGATGGTGAGAAAGACACCGAGCGCCGGGCCTTTGAAAAATGGCAACAAATGCTGAAAGAATACCAGACCCCAGCCCTCGACCCGGCCAAAGATGAAGAATTGCAGGCGTTTGTCGCCAAAAAGAAGGAAGGAATGAAAGATGCCTGGTACTAAATTTCCCACCCATGCAAAGGTCGTCATCATCGGCGGCGGTGTTGTCGGTTGTTCAATCCTTTTCCATCTGGCCAAATTCGGCTGGAAAGATGTGGTACTGCTCGAACGCGATGAACTGACCTCCGGCTCAAGTTGGCACGCCGCCGGGCAAATCCACACCATATCCTCAGACCCCAATATTTCGCGCCTGCAAGGCTACACCATCAACCTCTATAAAGAGATTGAAGAGGTTTCCGGCCACTCGGTTGGCATGCACAACACCGGCGGTTTTTACCTCGCCTCCACCCCGGACTGGCACGACTATCTCAAACGCGAACGCTCAAAAGCCCGTTATATGGGCCTTGATCAGGAATTTATTTCCGTTGAAGAAGCAGCCGAGCGCCACCCGCTCATCGACCCGTCCCACTATCTCGCTGCCCTGTGGGACCCGCTTGATGGCGATGTTGATCCCTCCGGTGTCACCTGGGCCTATGCCAAAGCGGCCAAAGTCCACGGCGCACAGTTTCACACCTATACCCCGGTCATCGAAACCCGCCAAAAGAAAGACGGCAGTTGGAATGTGGTCACCGAAAAAGGCACCATCAATGCTGAAATGGTGGTCAACGCCGCAGGTCTCTGGGCCCGCGAGGCTGGTCACATGGGCGGTATACATTTGCCGGTCCAGCCGATGGAACACCACTACTTAATCACCGAAGCCATACCCGAAATTACCGAGCGCATGCAGTCTGGCGGCCAGCGCCTCCCAGCTGGCATTGATTACGAAGCTAACATCTATTTCCGACAGGAACGCGACGGCATGCTGCTCGGTACTTATGAACCCCGCGCAACGCCCTGGAAAGTTGACGGCACCCCGATGGACTTCGGCCACGAACTTCTGCAACCCGACCTTGACCGCATTGCCGACCGCCTCGAACTGGCCTTTGAGCGCATTCCGGCGTTGGGACGCACCGGCATTAAAGACATGATCAACGGCCCCTTCACCTTCGGACCTGACGGCAATCCGATGATCGGACCGGTTCCCGGCATGACCAATTATTGGGCAGCCGTTGGTGTTATGGCAGGTTTTTGTCAGGCCGGAGGCGTAGGCCTGTGCATGGCTGAATGGATGATGGATGGCGAACCTTCCATTGATGTCTGGGCCATGGACATTGCCCGCTTTGGCAACTACGCAACGCCTGATTACGGCACCATCAAATCGACCGAAAATTACGAACGCCGTTTCGTGATGACCTTTCCCAATGAAACCTTGCCGAAAGGGCGCCGCCAGAAAACCACCGCCCTTTATGACCGCCTGATCGCTCGCGGTGCAGTGATGGGTGACAGTTTTGGTCTTGAACACGTCCTGTGGTTCGCCGATTGTCCCGACGACGCCCACGAAGAACCAACCTTTAAGCGCTCACGCGCCCATGACTATGTGGCAGCTGAATGCAAAGCGGTGCGTGAAGCTGTTGGCGCCATCGAGATCGCCAACTTTGCCAAGCACGAGTTTACCGGCCCCGGCGCCCGCGCCTTCCTTGACAATCTGCTGGCTGGAACAATCCCCAAACCCGGCCGTCTCAACCTCACGCCAATGCTAAGCCCCAAAGGCAAATTGTACGGCGATTTCACCGTCTCATGCCTTGATGATGAAACCTTCCTGCTTTTAGGTTCAGGCGCGGCACAAGAAATGCACCGCCGCTGGTTCGACACGCATTTACCGGAAAGTGGTGTTGTTTACCGCAACCGATCTGACGACTACCACGGCATCGGCATCTCCGGTCCAAATTCCCGCAAACTCCTGTCACGCATCACGCGCGAGGATGTTTCAGGCAGCGCATTCCCCTTCCGCGATGTCCGTCAGACCTTCGTCGGCGGCGTTCCTACCATCGTTGCGCGCGTTTCATTTTCGGGCGAGCTGGGTTACGAAATTTACTGCGCCCCGCAATTCCAGCTCAAACTGTTTGAGGAAATTGAAGAAGCAGGTTCTGACCTCGGCCTGAAATGGTACGGCAACCGCGCCCTGATGTCCCTGCGCCTTGAGAAAAACTGGGGAGCCTGGACGCTCGATTTTCGCCCCGATTTCACCGCCGCGCAATCAGGCATGGATTTTTTCATCAACTGGAAAAAAGATTTTATCGGCAAACAGGCAGCCGAAAAAGAAAAACAAACCGGCCCCGACAAATGCCTGATCACCATGACCATCGACACCGACGATATCGATGTTTCCAACGACGAAGCCATTCTCAAAGATGGAAAATGCGTCGGCTACATAACCTCCGGCGGTTATGCCCACCACATCGGCAAGTCCATGGCCCTGGGCTACGTTCCGCCAAACCTCACCGCTGATGGCACCGAGCTGCAAGTCGAAATCAACGGCCAGTTCTTTAGCGCTAGCGTCATCACCAAACCACTATATGACCCAACCGGGAGTAAAATGCGGTCTTGATTTTTTCAAAACTTTTCCGGTAAACTCTACAGTCATTACAGCTTTTACGGAAACCAATAAGATGCTCTCCATCGGCCAACTGGCTAACCGCACCGGGGTTAAAATTCCCACCATTCGTTATTATGAAAAACTCGGATTGATCCAACCGCCCCATCGTTCTCAGGGCAATCAGCGCCGGTATGAACCTGACGCCCTCAAACGGCTCAGTTTTATCAAGCACAGCCGCGATCTTGGCATAAAAATCAAGGCCATACACGAATTGATTGATCTGAGCGAAGACCCGCAAAAACCCTGCGCTGAAGCTGATCGTATTGCCCGTGAACATCTCAGCGACGTCCAGAACAAAATCGCCAGCCTGCAACTCCTTGAAAAAGAACTCAAACGCATTTCATCCCAGTGCCACGGCAAAACTGTCGGCCAGTGCTATGTCATCCAGTCTCTTTCAGACCACACCATGTGTCTTGATGACCACTGAGCTGTTTAAGGCTTCCCGGCCAGTCCTTCCAGAATTGGGCAATCGGGTCGGTCGTCACCATGACAATTTTGCACCAGATCTGACAGGGTTTTACGCAAACCCGCCAATTCGGCAATTTTTTTGTCGATTTCTTCAAGATGCCGCGTTGCCAGCGATTTAACATCGGCGCTCGCCCGGCTGCCATCTTCATACAAAGACATCAACTGGCGACACTCGTCTATCGAAAACCCCAACGAGCGAGCCCGCCCCAAAAAGCGCAATTTGTGGATTTCCTGATCGCCATAATCTCGATAACCATTTTCCCGGCGCGGCGCCGCGACCAGCTCGATATCGTCGTAATAACGCACGGTTTTGACCGGCAACCCGGCCCGCGATGCAGCAGCTTGAATATTCATGGTAGTTACCTCGGTTTCATTGCTGATTACTTTCAATATCAATAACATTACAGTTAAAGGAAGGTCAATGAATATCTGAAAACTTAAAGAATGGATTCACAAACCTCCATCCCTCATCACCGGCCTTGTGCCGGTGATCCATGGCTACCATTGCACTGCATGTGGATTATCGGGACAGGCCCGGTAATGAGGCAAGGACGTACAAGCAAAATTAAAACGATATGCTTGTCTTATGGTACCCTTGGCTCTTGGGCAAAGACCATTCCAATTGTTGTCATTCAACAAAAACCCTGACACTGGCGGCTCTGCCCACCGCATCAAGCACTGTCAAGGTCGAATACCCGACAGAATCCGGTTGCCACTGCACCTGTCGCCGCAAAGTCTTATCAAAAACCGGCTTGCCGTTGGCCAACCAGCGAAAAGGCGCGGTGCCGCCCTGCATTTTGAGGAATAATGGCATTTGTTCCTGGCCCGAATCCAGCCCAAGATCAACTTTCACCCCGTTTGGCGGATAGACAATTTCCGGTGGCTTTTCACCCCTGGCAAATTGTTGGATCAGGGTGCCGCGCGGAGTGAAATTTTTCAGGACATCAGGCAATTGCCGATTGTTCAAAGCCAAAACACCGGCTGGCGGGACCGGAAGCCTGGCAGAGGTTTTTTGAATGCGGGCAAAAGCTTCAAACAGAATCGGCGCTGCAACACTGGCCCCGGTTATGCCCGGCACCGAAGCACCATCGGGCCGCCCGACCCAAACACCGATCACATAGCGCCCATCAAAACCCACCGACCAGGCATCGCGATAACCATATGATGTCCCGGTTTTATAAGCGATATCAGGGTTATCAACAGCCCCTTGCGGTGCAGCAACCCCGGCCAGGGCATTTTGCACATACCAACTGGCCACTTTCGCCAGCGACTGCTGGTTCTCTTTTTCTGTGAGGGGTTTTACACCATCCACCAGCCGAACCGCCTTGCCACCATTTGGCAGGGCAGTATAAAGCTGCACCAGATCGCGCAGCGAAATCCCCAGTCCGCCCAACCCTATGGCCAGACCAACACTCTGGTTTTTAGGCAACTTTACCGCCACCCCGGCCCGTCGAAAACGAGCCAGCAATTTGTCTGGCCCAACCGATTGCAGCAGTTTGATCGCCGGAATGTTAAGGGAAAACTGCAACGCCTGGGCCACACTCACGGTACCCTGATAACTCAGGTCAAAGTTGCGCGGACGATAGCCGTCAAAGTTCTCGGCTGTATCTTCAATCAGTGATGCTGGATGAACCACGCCCGCCTCAAAAGCCAGACCGTAAATAAATGGTTTCAGGGTCGAGCCGGGCGAGCGCAGGGCATTGATCATGTCCACCTCGCCTTTTCGGGCAAGATCAAAGAAATTCGGTGAAGCAATCTGGGCCAGAATTTCACCGCTGCGATGATCGGCCAGTAAAATCGCCACCGACTGCTTTTTACCCATTTTGGTAATTTGTTCGGAAGCCAGTTTTTCCAGCGCTGCCTGCTTTTGCTGGTCAAGAGTGGTCTGCACTTTACCTGCCGTTTTAAAACGCCCCGTTTTTTTGTAGCCCTTGCGCGCCTGATCGCTCAAATGGGCGGCAAAAGCAGGCAGGGCTTTGCGCCCCGCATGCAAGGCAAAGGTTTTGGCCCGCTCACCATCTCCATCGCTCACCACGCCCTCACCCACCATGCGCGCCAGAACCCGCTTGCGCGCCGCCAGCGCCTGCTGGTAATTGCGGTCAGGTCGCCTGCTTTCCGGTGATTGCGGCAGAGCCACCAGCAAGGCTGCTTCTGCTGTGTTAAGCACTTTGGGTTCTTTGCCGAAATATGCCAGTGAGGCCGCCCGAACCCCTTCCAGATTACCGCCAAAGGGGGCGAGATGCAGATAAGCTGTCAGAATTTCCTGCTTGCTCAGTGCCTTTTCAAGCTGCAAAGCCCGACCGATCTGCCGTAACTTCACCGCCAATGACCGCTTGCTCGGCCCTTCCAGCAAACGCGCCACCTGCATACTCAAGGTCGATCCGCCCGACACCACCCGGCCATGCTGCAACATCTGTCCGGCAGAACGCATCAGCGCCAAAACATCAACCCCGGGATGACGGTAAAACCGCTTGTCCTCATAGGCCAGCAACATTTTGATATAACGCGGATCAACATCCGTCACTTTAACCGGCAACCGCCAGCGCCCTTTTGGGGTGGCAAAGCCTCGCAATAATTTGCCATTCCTGTCCTCGACAACAAATGAGTTTTGCGCCAGCTTGCTCAGGTCAAGCGGGTAGGACCGATCAAGCCACTGCACCCCGGCCAGCACCGCAATCACAGCACAGGCACTCAGGAACGGTGCAAAAATCCAGCCTGGCGCTGACCCGTCTGGTGTTGACCCGTCCGGGGGTGATATGTCAGACCGTTTATTCAAGGTTTGGGACCAACTACCTCAACCACACCCTGACTGGTGCGAGCCGAAAGGTGTGGCCGGTACATGTCTTCAACCACCGCTGCTGGCAGGACATACTTACCCGGTGAAACCGCCCGAACCACATAAGCCAGTGTGATCTCGCGACTGTCACCCCTGTTGCGATTAAAGGCTGCCACAAAACGATCATTGCGAAACTCCGTATAGGCCGCAGTGGTGCGTTTCAGCCAGTCAAAATTGCGCAACTCAGCACTCGACACCAGCCGTGGATTATCAATTTCAAAACCGGCCGGCAGCAGATCGTTGACAACAATGCGTGACGGCCAGGTATTCAGCTCCTTGATCGACAACACCACCACAAATCGCTCATTCTGGGCAACTGTCGAGGGATCAATTTCCTTACCGTCCCGGGTATAATATCGCTTTTTAATCTCAAACCCGTCGCCCCCGGCAGGCAGCGCTTCAGTCGGCACGCCGGTCACCGTGACCACCGCTTCGAGGCTTTCGTTCGACCTGTTGGCAATCGTCATGCCACTTGCAACTTGCGTTGCCGACAGACTGCGGGACAAATTACCTTTCTGCAGGTCACCGTTCACCTCAAGCGAAATTTTGTCCGAATTGGCAAATAACGCTCGTGCCGCCAGCAACAGCCAGGCGTTTTCCTGCGTACTGGTATAAGGTTTTCCAAGCCGTGCACTGGCCACCTGCGGCACCAGTTGCGAAACAAAACTCATGGCCGGGCGCGCTTCTGCCGCCAGCGCCAGAATAGCGGCCCGGTCACGCAGTGAAGTCCCGTAATCATCGCGGGAAAAGCCTTCTGGCAGTGGCTTGTCAAGAGCGGCAAAAGCAGCTTTAAAGGCCCGCTCACTCGGTAGTTTTTCACCATAAAAACCCAGGCTTGCCGCCAATTGAGCCTTGGCCAATGGTGAAACAAATTTCTCAAGCTGGGAATTTACAAAATACCGCAAATCACCAATCGAGGCCCGCTTGTTACGGGCCAGCACATACAGCGCATAGGCAATCTCATTGCCTTTTTCTTGAAGGTTGGTGTCGTAGGACAATGAATTTTGCAAATTATCCAATGCCAGTTTCATCGCTTCCACTGGCACGTCAAAGCCTTTCTCACGCGCCCGCGTCAGAAAATCTGAAACATAAGCATCCAGCCACAGATTGTCAGATCCCGGCGACCACATGCCAAAACTGCCCGCTGCTGCCTGGAAACCGACAACCCTGGCAATCGCGCCCTGGACCCGTTTGCGAATGGCAGGGTCATCGCCAAGTCCGGCCTGACTGGCCACTTCACTAAGGTAAAGCAACGGCATGGCGCGGCTGGTTGTTTGTTCCGCACAGCCGTAAGGGTAACGATCCAGCGACAACAACAGCGACGGAACATCAAGCCCTGCTGCTCGCGAAACCCCAACCGACATGGCTGTACTTCCCGGCAAAAACCCGGCCAGAAAATCCTTGTCCAATGTCAATTGCCCGCCATTGGCCGCCAGTTTCAGCACCCGCTGCTGACTGATTGGTAGTTGCGGAGCCCGCACTGGCACCGCCAGTGCTTGTTCAACCGACGGTCCGGCTGTGCGTGACAGTCGAATACTCAACACACCATCACCAACCTCAACCCCGCGAACCGGAATCGCTACAGCCCGTTTTTCTCCTTCATCAAGAGTGACCATCATCCCGTCAACCGGAAGTTCAGCAGCCAGCTTGCCGAAGGTTTCAACGCTCAACTGGTAGTCACCTGCTGGTCCATCTGTGTTGGCAATGTCCAACCGCAAAGTGGTTAGATCACCAGGACTGAGAAACCGCGCGACAGTTGCCGTCAACACAATCGGGTCGCGCACAATAACATCAGAGCTGGCATCACCAACACCAGATTTGCTCCACGCCACCGCCATCACACGCACCGTGCCATTAAATTGCGGCATCTCGAATGTCACATTGGCCTGACCCTGCGCATCAACCTTCACAATACCTGAGTAAAACGAAATCAATTTTTGAGTTGGCGGTGAACCTTTGGCACTCAGCCCTTCGACAGCATCGCCTCCCGAGCGTATCAGCCCGGTTGCCCCGGCAAGTCCGTCAATCAGCTTGCCATAAACATCATGCAGCTCCAGACCAAGCTGCCGCTGACCAAAATACCACTTGCCCGGTTGGGGTGGCTTGTAACGGGTTAAATTCAAAATCCCCACATCAACGGCTGCAACCGTTACATAGGCATCCTCACCCGCTGTCAGACCGGAAATCTGCACCGGTATTTCAAAAGCCCGGCGCGGAGTGACTTGTTTGGGCAGGTCCAGTTTGACCTGCAATTTGCCCTGGCCCGGATCAACGCCCAGCCACTTGATGCCGATGGCCCGGCTCGGCATTCTTTTGGCTTTTTCATCACCAGCACGATAGAGCGTGACATTAACATACGCCCCGGCGCCCCAATCGGCCCCCACCGGAATTTCTACCACACTGCCTGATTTGGCCACGTCAACGGATTTTGTCCACAACAGGCTTTGCGCCCCGACTGTTATTTGCGCCTTGCCGGCAAAGCGCGGAGAAATCTGCACCCGTGCCACATCGCCGACTTTGTAGGTTTCCTTGTCGAGCGCTATTTCAAGCCCGTCCGGTGTTTCGGTCGAAGTTGTTTCCACATACCAGCCCGCCGTAAATGTAACACTGGAAACAGGCCCGTCATTGCCGCCTGAGACCTGCAGGCGATACCGCCCCCATTCAACCGGCACATTTATCGCGGCGGCGCTGTCGCTGAGTGCATCCAGCGTCCCGGCAGATATTTTTTTGCTCGATATGACCGGCTCATAGTTCCAGCCACCATCAGAGGAATACCACTGGTAGCGTCGCTCTAGCTTGACCAGCGACCACTTAAGCCCCGGTATCGAAATCCGGTTGCCATCAGCCGCAACACCGACCACCTCAAACCTGGCATCCTCGCCCTCCCCGATACTGCCACCATCAAACAACGGCTTGATGCCAATCAATTCTTTGACCGGGGCAACTGGCAGGGAAATATCGCGCTCCACCGCCCGTCCACCACTCTCACGCATCAAGATTTTCAACCGCGCTTTGAACAGTCCGGTTTTAGTTGGCAACAGGGCTGGATTGAGCGCCAGCACCGACTTTCCATTTTCATCCAGTGCGGCAAGGTCTTTCAGGTTGGCTGTGCGCGCCGCCGGTTTCTGATCATCCAATCCGAATAGATAGCCCTTGAAACCGTCAAGCTGGTTGGTCGCTGTGAAACGTACATCGCCTTCAAGGAACATGCCTGCTGCCGGTGCGCCATACAAATAGCGCCCGTCAATCTCAAAATTGGTCGGCTCGTTCCGGGAAATTACTTTGGCTTTGGTGGTTAAATCAAACTCAATCCGGTCAGGAATAAAATCTTCGACAAGCACCCGCTTTTCAGCCAGTGCGACACCCTTGGGATCGGCATACAACCGCACATACCAGGTGCCGGTCATGGCATTGGCCTGCAATTGATATGACAGGGAATAACCGCCAGCGCCCTGGCCTTTGACCACGCGCGTTGCTTCCAGCTTGCCATCAGGCCGCTCGAGTTTCAGGGTCAGCGGCACACCTTTAACACCATTGGACTTGTCATCGCGCAACAGCGCGGTGATCTGAATGGTTTCACCGGGCCGGTAAATTCCACGCTCAGTGTACATAAAAGCATCAAGCGGCCCCGGCGTTTTGCGCCCGGTGACACCGCGGTCAGAAAGATCGATTGACGATTTACGCAAATCCACCAGCACAAAGTCTGCCCCGTCACGCCGTGCCAGCACCAGTCCAGGCTCCATTGCCCCTTTGCCGCGCAAAAGACCGGCATCAAGTTTGGCATAACCATCTGCATTGGTTTTTGCGATCCCTAAAATGTCGTTGGAGTTGGCAAGCAACTGAATATCAACATTGCCAATAGGTTCAGCACTCGACAAGCTGCGGGCAAACACATGCAGTCCATCATTCCCCCGCATGGCCGTCAAACCGATATCGGAAACCACAAACCATTGTGTTGCCTTGGCTTTCCAGCTTTCAGTTTTTGCACCGGCCGGAGACGCAATCAGAACATATACGCCCGGCTGGCGCGTGGGCAAAGCTTCATCAACCGGAAAACTGGTTGTAACTTCCTTGTTTTGCAGAGGTGAAATGTCCATGGTCCCTGACCAGACCTTGACGCCATAACCACTTTCGATTTCTGAAATTGAATATCCATCCAGAGATTTCAAAAATTTTCGCCGCCCAATAACATCGTTCAGTGCCCGCTCACCAATCCGGTACAAGGCAACATCAGCCTTGCTGGTATTAACAGATACAACGGGAATGCCTTTGCTGCCGAGCCGGGGCAAAACAAAGCTGCTGCTGCTAAAACGCAAGAATGGGTTGCGGTCGCGGACGAATACATTCAGCGTCACCGGTTTTTCAAGAACTTCGCTAAATTTACCCGGCAACCCGGCACGCAGCGAAATGCGGTAGGTTTTACCGTGGTTGACGCCATTTACACACAACTGTCTTTGCTCGATATCCAGTCCATTGACCGGCTTTCCATCGACCGTTAAAAAGGACGCGTAATCGGTTGATTTAACGAGATTTTCAGAAAATTGGACACAAATTCGGGGTGCCGCCGTATCCGCATTGACGCTATGTTTAACGACCCTGAAGCCCTGAGCCTCACGCAAACTGGTAAACGCGGTCCGGTGAACCGCCGAATCAACCAGGGCCAATGATGCCTTATAAGATTCCAGCGCCGGACGGTATTTTCTCTGCCGTACCAGCGCTTGCGCCAAAAAGGCCAGCGCATCTGCCCGCCCTGACGTGGTTCTCGAAAGTTGATAAGCCCTGATGGAAGAATAAACACCCACTTTCGGAAATTCGCGTTTTTCGTTGTTATTTTCCGGCGTCGCGGTCAGAACTGTGCGGGCAAGTTGCAACCAGTTATCAAAGAATTTAGGATTGATACCCGCTGCTTCCTCATAAAAACCCGAGGCCTCCGCCAGTTTTCCAGCCTGCTCAGAGCCATGGGCTTTTGTTCTGGCATCTATATCGCTAACAGCTTTTTTGCCATGCCTGGCAATAATAGTGTTTTCATACCGCACCGATGCATCAAGAATTCTTTGGCGCAAAAATTCGAGTTTGGGTGCTTCAGCCAGTTCCGGCTCGGCGGGCTTTTCTTGGCCAATCACACGCCCGGCTATTGCCCCTTTAAAAGACTGCAATTCTCCCACTTCATTTTTCAGAAAACACCATTTGGCTTTCTCGTTATAGGTAAAAGCCTTGCAGTTTTCGTCCCCCAGGCAGCTTTTTTCGCAAGTGGCCAATGGCACGTCTTTGATGGTCTTGTAATCACCACCAAAATAATCGGCCCCCTGATTAATAATAACCCGCCGCTCCTGGCTTTGCGCTGGAACAACACTGATAAAGAGTACAACAACCAATGCTGAAATTAACTGGAAGGGGCTTTGTAGCAACATGGGAAATCTCCAGAATTCTATGAATAGCATATACCACAACATTAACGGAACGTAAGGGTTTGTCCAGTCTCAATTGCAAATCATTCTAAAGCCATTTGCGGCAATCTCGTGCCGAATTTATGCATTGACGGATGGCTTTGACTCGTGCCAAATGTGCAGACGTGGTGCTTTGTGATCAAAAGGGATCAAAGCTGCAAAAGGGAACATGGTAAGGACGACCCTCAAAGGGACCAATTCCATGACTGCCCCCGCAACTGTAGGCAGCAAGGTTTGTTTGAAAATGCCACTGGAACCCTCAGGTTCCGGGAAGGCCAGACAAACCGCTAAAAGCTGCAAGTCAGGAGACCTGCCACGTGGACTGAAAAGGTAAAGGGAAATCCTTCCCGCCTTTAACGAGCAACCACGGAGGGTGTAACGCTCATGACAACACAAACAACGACTTTATCTGGTATTTCCGTAAAAGAACGCATTATGGTTGGTTTGACCGCTTTGGTGTTTGGCCTTTTTTTGGTCCTGGTATCGGGTTTTGCAGGCTCTAATGTCCTGCATAACGCTGCCCATGACACCCGTCACTCAATCGGCTTTCCCTGCCACTGACCAAGCCAGTTTTCTTTTTGGAGATTATCCCATGATTATGCGCGTATTATTCGCGGCAATCCTTGCTGGATTTGTCGCCGGTCTTGCCATGACCACTATTCAGAGCCTGAAGACCACACCATTGATTCTCAAAGCTGAAGTCTTTGAGGGGGCCAATGTTCACGAACACGCCCCCGGTGAAAACACCGTTGAACACAAACAACAGGAAGCAGCAAATGCAACCGCCGAAGTGGAATCACAGACATGGACCCCGACTGACGGGTTCGAAAGAACCGCCTATAGCTTTTTGTCCGGCATCATTGTTACCATCGGCTTTGCCCTGATTCTGGTTTCGGCATCACTTCTCACCAACATCTCCATAACCCCGGCAAATGGAGCGTTTTGGGGCTTTGTCGCCTTTGCGATTTTCACCCTGCTCCCGGCTTCAGGTTTGCCACCCGAATTACCCACCATGGATGCAGCACCGCTGCCGTTCCGTCAGACCTGGTGGTGGGCCGCCGTGGCAGCGGGCGCGGCAGGTGTTGCCTTGATCGCGTTGCGCGGTGGTGTCTTGTTCTCAATCATCGGCGTTGCGATTATGATCGCCCCGCATATCATCGGTGCCCCGCAGCCTGAAAGTCACGATACCGCCATCCCTGCTTACCTTGTCCAAAGTTACGTCGCCAATTCGATCCTGTCGATGGCGGTAACCTGGGTCGTTGTCGGTGTTGCCCTGGGCTTTACCATGAAGTCGCAAAAACTGGTGGAGGCGTAACACCATGTCCCTCACCCAAAAAATACCTGCAACGGTCGTCACCGGGTTTCTGGGGGCGGGCAAAACCACCCTCATTCGCCACATGTTGGAAAACGCTAACGGCAAGCGCATCGCCCTGATTATCAATGAATTTGGTGACATCGGCGTTGATGGTGAAGTCCTCAAAGGCTGTGGTGAGGAAACCTGCCGCGAAGAAGATATTGTCGAACTGGCCAATGGTTGCATCTGCTGCACCGTTGCCGATGACTTTATCCCGGTAATGAAAAAACTGATCGAGCGTGATGATGCCCCCGATCACATCGTCATCGAAACCTCGGGGCTGGCCTTGCCACAACCGCTGGTAAAGGCTTTTAACTGGCCGGAGATTTCCTCATCGGTCACAGTTGACGGTGTTATCACTGTAGTCGATGGTCCGGCTCTCTCAGAGGGCCGCTTTGCCCATGATCACCACGCCGTTGATGAACAACGCAAAGCCGACCCTGAACTGGACCACGAAAGCCCGTTGCATGAATTGTTTGAAGACCAGCTGTCCTGCGCTGACATGGTGTTAATCAACAAGGCCGATTTGCTCAGCGAGCACGACATTGAACATCTGATTGCCGATCTCAAAAAAGACGTCCGCAAAGGCGCAACACTGGTCCCAACCCGCCATGGCAAAATGGATATCAACGCCCTGCTCGGCCTTAACGCTAATGCCGAGGCGGATATGGACACCCGAAAATCCCACCATGAAGAACATGGCGAGGAAGACCACGACCATGATGATTTTGAAACCTTTGCCGTGTCATTGGGCGAGATTGCCAATCGTGACGCATTACTCAAGAAACTGCAGGCAACCATTGAAAAGCACGACATTTTGCGCCTGAAGGGTTTTGTCGCCATAAACGGAAACCCCTCGCGCATGGTCGTCCAGGCAGTTGGCCCGCGCCTTAACACCTATTTCGACCGCCCGTGGTCTGATACCGAAACCCCGGCAACCAATCTGGTGGTCATCGGCTTGACAGGGCTCGACCAGAGCGCCATTCAAGCCGAATTGACAGGCTAGCCAATGCATCTGCTGGCCACCCAGTCCGGTGTTGTAGACGGCAATGCCGAAGCGGTTGATCTGGCCCAGACCCCCGGCGACATCGTCATAATATCGGCAGCCGACAGCGAACTGGCATCGCTGGCCAATGCGTATGATGCACTGTCCGCAATTCCTACCCTGCGCCTTGCCAACCAGATGGCCCTTGGCCACAACCTGTCCGTCGACACCTATATCGACACCACCGCCCAACACGCCAAACTGATTATCGCCAGGGTGCTCGGCGGCAAGGCTTATTGGACTTATGGTGTTGCCCAACTTTCTGAACTTGCCCGTCGCAAAAACATCATGCTTGCCCTGCTGCCCGGCGGCAATGAACAGGATGCCGAACTCTCCAGCCTTTCCACCCTGCCAGCCCAGTCCTGCGAGCGCATCCGCCAGTATATCGCCCATGGCGGTGGGGCAAACGCGCAAAACCTGCTGAAATTCTGCACTCATCTGCTTGATAATCAGCACCCATCACCAGCACCCCCGCAAGAGCTACCCAAAGCAGGACTCTATCGCCAAACCGAAAATACCGGCAAGGCCACCATCGCCATAACCTTCTATCGCGCCCTGATTGAAGGTGGCCTGACAGCCCCGGTCGACGCCCTGGTTGATGCAATCACCGCCACCAGCAACCGGCCCGTTCCGATATTCGTCTCAAGCCTTAAAGACCCCGATTGCGCCACTGAAATCCACAAAATTTTCAAAAACAACCCGCCAGATGTCATTATCAATGCCACAGGTTTTGCGACCGGTGATGACAACCCGTTTACGCCATACAATTGTCCTGTCCTGCAAGCAGTCTTTTCCGGGACCAGCAAAGACAACTGGCACGACAGTCCGTCCGGCCTGCCCGCCCGCGACCTTGCCATGAACATCGTCTTGCCCGAACTGGATGGCCGGATCATGACCCGCGCTGTATCGTTCAAGGCCGACCACCTTTACCATGAACCCACCCAGTGCCGTATTGTCACCTATGAGCCGGTTCCCGACCGCATCGATTTCACCGCCAAACTCGCTGCCAACTGGGCAAATTTACGCCAAACACCCGCTAAGTCGCGTAAACTGGCAATAATCCTTGCCAACTACCCCAATCGCGATGGCCGCATCGGCAATGGTGTTGGTTACGACACCCCGGCCAGCACCATCAGCATTTTGGAGGCCCTTAAAGAGGCCGAATATTCTGTCCCAAGTACACCCGAGACCGGCAATGATTTAATTGAACAGCTACAGCAGGGTCCAACCAACGCCCAATTGCGCGACAATGGCAGAGACATCGCAAAACTTCCGTTGACTCAATATCTTAAATTTTTTGACCAACTTCCTGAAACAATACAAAAACAGGTCACTGATCGCTGGGGGAAACCTGCCACCGATCCATTTTTCAAAAACGACCATTTCCATCTGGCGGTCATAGCCTTCGGCAACGTAGTTGTCGCCATTCAACCCGCCCGCGGTTACAACATTGACCCAACCGAAACCTACCACGACCCGGCCCTTGTCCCACCGCACGGTTATCTGGCCTTTTACCTGTGGCTGCGCGAAAATTTCGGCGCTCAGGCTGTCATCCACAATGGCAAACACGGCAATCTTGAATGGCTGCCGGGCAAAGCCGTGGGCCTGTCCAAAAACTGCTATCCCGAAATTGCCCTTGGCCCGATGCCGCAGCTTTATCCCTTCATCGTCAATGACCCCGGCGAAGGCACCCAGGCCAAACGCCGCACCAGCGCCGTCATCATCGATCATTTAACCCCTCCGCTCACTCGCGCCGAAACTTACGGCCCCTATCGCGATCTCGAAGCCCTGATTGATGAGTACTACCTGGCTTCCGGCCTCGACCAGCGACGCCTCGACAGCCTGCGCCGCCAAATCCTCGACCTCACCCGGTCATCCGGCCTTGATGAAGACGCCGGTTTTGCTCAAATCAGCGATGAAGATGAAAAACTCCAACAACTTGACACCTACATTTGTGAATTGAAAGAAGCCCAAATCCGCGATGGCCTGCACATTCTCGGCCAAAGCCCGCAAGGCGATCTTGAAACTGCCCTGCTGGTCGCTCTGACCCGCACCCCGCGCGGCATAGGCGAAGGTGGCGACGCCTCGTTAATCCGAGCTTTGGCAGAAGATTTTGGCTTTGAGGGCTTTGACCCGTTTGACTGCGTGCTGGGCGAGGTTTGGCAAGGTGAAAGACCCGACGAATTGCTAATACTGACAAACCAGCCCTGGCGCACCAACGGCGATACAGTGGAACGGCTGGAATTGTTGGCTGACAAATTAGTCACTTCTATCGTCATTCCAGCGCACGCTGGAATCCAAAAGCCAAACGCAAATACCGATGTTACAGCACTGGTGGATTCCAGCGTGCGCTGGAATGACGATAAGGGGGCAACCACCAAAGTCCTGCAAAACATCCAAACCCACATCCGCCCGGCCCTGCAAGCCTGCGGCACCAACGAAATCGCCAACCTTCTCACCGGCCTCAACGGCAATTTCGTCCCCCCCGGTCCCTCTGGTGCCCCCACCCGTGGCCGCCTTGATGTCCTGCCGACCGGCAAAAACTTTTATTCCGTCGACAACCGCGCCATTCCCACCCCCACCGCCTGGACCCTTGGCCAGAAGTCTGCTGAAAGCATGCTGATCCGCCATTTTCAGGACCACGGCACCTACCCTAAAGCCATGGGGCTAAGCGTTTGGGGCACCTCAAACATGCGCACCGGTGGCGATGACATCGCCCAGGCCCTTGCCCTCATCGGCGTTAAACCCAAATGGGACCACGCAAGCTGGCGTGTCACAGGTTATGAAATCATCCCGCTGGCAAAACTGGCTCGTCCGCGCATCGATATCACCTTGCGCATTTCAGGCTTTTTTCGCGATGCCTTTCCGACCCAAATTGAGCTGTTCGACAAAGCCGTCCGCGATATCGGCGCGCTCGATGAACCAGCCAGTGACAACCCCATCGCCACCCGCATGAGACAAGAAACGGCCGATCTACTCAAGACCGGCCTCGATGAAACTGAAGCCGCCCGCCTCGCGGGCTTTCGAATATTCGGCTCCAAACCCGGTGCCTATGGGGCTGGCCTGCAAGCTCTCATTGATGAAAAGCTGTGGACCGAACGCGCCGACCTGGCCGCCGCTTACATCACCTGGGGTTCTTATGCCTATGGCAAAGACGCAACCGGCGAGCGGGATGAGAAAGCTTTTAGCCGCCGCCTCAAGGCTATTGAAGCTGTTGTACACAATCAGGACAATCGCGAGCACGACCTGCTCGACAGCGATGACTATTACCAGTTCGAAGGCGGCATGACGGCAGCGGTTGAACAAACCTCGGGCACCCGCCCGCTGGTCTATCACAACGATCATTCGCGCCCGGAAAAACCCGTCACCCGCACCCTGGAAGAAGAAATCGGCCGCGTCATGCGCTCACGCGTTACCAACCCCAAATGGATCAACGGCGTGCGCCGCCACGGCTATAAAGGCGCTTTTGAAATCGCCGCCACAATCGATTACATGTTCGCCTTTGCCGCTACTACAGGCGCCGTCAAATCCCACCATTTCGAACTGGCTTATGACGCCTTTATCAACGATGTTGACGTGCGCCAGTTCATCAAAGACAACAACCCCGAAGCGCTTAAAGAAATTGCCGAGCGCTTTAACGAAGCCCTGACGCGCAATTTGTGGACTCCCAAATCAAACTCAGCCTACACTGTACTCAACCAGTTGATGGAGACGACCAATGATTAAAAAAGCCGACATGACACCACAACAACTCGATGCCCGCCACACCGAGAAAATGAAAAAGAAAAAGGCCGCACGGGAAAAAATTCTGGCCACCAAAACCATCGAAAAGGGTTTGATCATTGTCCACACCGGCAAAGGCAAAGGAAAATCCACCGCCGCCTTTGGCATGATTTTCCGCTCCATCGGCCACGGTTTCAAAACCGCCGTCATCCAGTTCGTCAAAGGTGGCTGGGACACTGGCGAGCGCACCATATTGGAAAACTACCCCGACCTGTGCACCATCAAGGCCGCCGGTGAAGGGTTCACCTGGGAAACCCAGGACCGCCAGCGCGACATCGAAATGGCAACCCTTGCCTGGCAGATGGCCAAAGACGCCATCATGGATCCACAATACAAAATGGTCCTGCTCGATGAACTCAATATTGTCCTGCGCTATGACTACCTGCCCATTGCCGAAGTTGTTGAATTCCTCAAACAAAAGCCACAAGATACCCACGTCATCATCACCGGCCGCAACGCCAAGGAAGAGTTGCTGGAAATCGCCGACCTCGCCACCGAAATGGAACAAATCAAACACCCGTTCCGCTCCGGCGTAAAAGCCCAGGCCGGGGTTGAGTTTTAAGGCGCAAAACCCTGCCAAGGGTCGTTTTCGACCTTGACCAAAACAGGCCCACCCCATAGGGTCATCGATACAAATGCAGCGCCTTCCAAACGATGAAGGCTGAAAGCGAAATTGGTGCGGTTGACCCATATCGGGAACCAACGCCAGTGGCTGTGATCAAAACCTCCTTCGTCGCGAAATGCGACGGGCGTTGCCCTGTTTATGAAAAGCGCAATTTGAGGTTTGAAATGTCCAGCAAAAATACAGAAAGTAGAGAAAAACTTGGCGTCATGCTCTGCGGTCACGGCAGTCGTGACATTGAGGCTGTCACCCAGTTCGCCAAATTGTCTGAGGCTCTTAAACAGCGCCTGCCGCAATATCCGGTGGAATATGGCTATCTCGAATTTGCCAAGCCGATCATCCGCACCGGCCTTGATGCCTTGAAAGAACAGGGTGTCACCCGTGTTCTGGCGGTGCCGGGCATGTTGTTTGCTGCCGGTCACGCCAAGAACGATATCCCGTCAGTTCTCAACACCTATGCCGCTGCCAACGACCTGCAAATCGACTATGGTAAAGAGCTGGGCATTGACCCCAAAATGCTAAAAGCTGCTGCCGACCGCATTCAGGAGGCCATCGATAGCGTAGATGACAGTGTGTCCTTGCATGAAACCCTTTTAGTTGTTGTTGGACGTGGGGCATCAGATCCCGATGCAAATTCCAACGCTTCAAAAGTCACCCGCATGCTGTGGGAAGGCTTTGGCTTTGGCTGGGCTGAAACCGCCTATTCCGGTGTCACTTTCCCGCTGGTTGAACCGGCCCTTGAACACGCGGTAAAACTCGGCTTCAAACGCATCATTGTGTTCCCGTATTTCCTGTTCACCGGCATTCTGATCAAACGCATTTACGATGGTGTTGATGCAGTTGCTTCCAAAAACCCCGATATCGAATTCGTCAAGGCCCCCTTTCTCAACGATCACCCCAAGGTCATCGACACCTTCGTTGAACGGCTCGAGCAAATCCTCGACGGCGACAACCACATGAATTGCGGCCTGTGCAAATACAGAACGCAGGTTCTGGGCTTTGAGGCACAAGTCGGAGAAGCCCAGGAAAGCCATCACCATCATGTCGAAGGCGGGGCACACGATCATAGTCACGATCACAGCCATGACCACCACCACACACCCTACCCCCACGCTGACCACCCACTGGGACCGGTGACGATGAAGAAGGATTGACAACATGTCCCCATTTTCGTCATTCCAGCGAACGCTGGAATCCAAAAACCCGGTCAACGCCATACCGGGCCGCACCTTGTGGATTCCAGCGTTCGCTGGAATGACGAAAGTGGTCGGTTCAGGAAAAGTCCCATGACCTACCTCACCAACCCGGATGAAATCTACCAGCGGTCCTTTGAACTCATCAATCAAGAAGTCGACCTGTCGCACCTGCCCGCTGACACCGCCCCTGTTGCCGAGCGGGTAATCCACGCTTGCGGCATGCCCGAAATCCTGCCCGATCTGCGCATCACCGATGACCTCGCCTCAGCAGTCACCACCGCCCTGCAAAACGCCGCGCCGATTTTTGTTGATGCCGAGATGCTCAAATCCGCCATCATTCCCCGCATGTTACCAGCCAGCACCAATGTCATCTGCAAACTCAACCACCCCGATGCGGCCACCATCGGCAAGGCCAAAAATATCAC
>UOEC01000203.1_pt1 | contig 22666 bp, 17 predicted proteins | sample 1988601 | NCBI WGS metagenome assembly UOEC01 (sample SAMEA4712195, study PRJEB27164) | hydrothermal vent metagenome | biome: marine basaltic hydrothermal vent biome; feature: marine hydrothermal vent; material: mineral | place: Pacific Ocean | collected 2011-06-14/2011-07-23 | depth 1719 m
CTGTCAAAGGAAATGAGCTTTTCAAGCAACTGTGTGGAGGTAAAATCAGACATTAGTGAACCGCGCCGTCCTGCGCAGGTTGATCAAGGGAAAAGGCCGGAATTTCCACCTCGAAAGGCTGTCCCTTGTCGGTTTCCATCTGGTAAGAACCGCTCATAAAACCTGAAGTCGTGGCCAGTGGGGCGCCGGACGTGTAGCTGAAGCTCTGTCCTGGTTGGATCACCGGCTGTTCACCCACCACCCCCTCACCGCGCACTTCCTGCACCCGGCCTGCAGCATCGGTAATTTGCCAGAAACGGGTGCGCAATTGCACGGTTTCATCACCAGTGTTTTCAATAACCACGGTGTAGGCCCACACGAAATAGTTTTCTCGCGGCTTTGATTGCTCAGCCAAATATTGCGGTCGGACAACAACCTTTATATCGCGGGTGATGCTTTCATACATAACAGGTTTTCCACTGACTTGATCAATGCTCAACAAAATTCTTGTGCCTATGGTTTCCTTATGAAAGAAAAACACGCACAATGCACGCCCTGATTTTACATAGAGGAATTTGATTCGGTATGACCACACAAGCTGCAAACGGCATTTTGCCGGCACATGTGCTGAGGAAGTATTTCGACGAAGGTTTGTTGACCACAAGCGTGCCGCTTGATGCCGATCAGATTCAACCCGCCAGCCTCGATTTGAGATTGGGCAAAACGGCTTATCGGGTGCGAGCCTCTTTTTTGCCCGGCCTTGAAAACACCGTACAAGACCGTCTTGAAGAATTGGCACTGCATGAAATTTCGCTCGAAAACGGAGCGGTGCTTGAAACCGGATGTGTCTATATCATCCCGCTGCTTGAAGAACTCAACCTGCCTGAAGGAACCAGCGCTGCCGCCAACCCGAAAAGCTCCACCGGACGGCTGGATATTTTCACCCGGGTGATTGCCAATAACGCCCAGGAATTTGACAAGGTGCCAGACGGTTACAAGGGGCCGCTTTACGCTGAAATTTCCCCGCGAACCTTTACCATCCTTGCCCGCACCGGATCACGGTTATCGCAAATTCGCTTTCGTCAGGGAACCGATGAGCCCCGCGATGAGACCATTCACACCCTGCATGAAAAAAAACCACTAATCACCGGTGGTGCCCTTAACGTCAGCAACGGGTTGGCTTTGAGTGTTGACCTGGCAGGTGCTGACCAGCAGCAACCTATCGGCTTTCGGGCCAAAAGGCATTCCGGTCTGGTTGATGTTGACAAGAAAGCAACTTTGCAGGTGCTCGATTTTTGGGAACCGATCTGGCAGCGTGACAACCTCATCCTTGACCCTGACCAATTCTATATTCTGGCTTCCAAAGAAGCTGTCCGGGTGCCGCCGACCCATGCGGCTGAAATGGTGCCTTACAATCCGCTGGTGGGTGAATTTCGGGTCCATTATGCCGGATTTTTTGATCCGGGATTTGGCGATGAGAGTGGTGGCGGAACCGGTTCACGAGCGGTACTTGAGGTGCGCTCGCACGAGGTGCCCTTTATTCTCGAAGACGGCCAGATCATCGGGCGTCTGGTTTATGAGGCTCTGACCGAAAGTCCTGAGCAGGTTTATGGCCAGGGTATTGGCTCCAACTATCAAAAGCAGGGCCTTAAACTTTCAAAACATTTTCAAGCCTTTGAAGCAACGCGCTTTTGACCCGAGCGTTCGTGGATAAAGACATAGAGGCCGGCACCACCGATTAACACGATACCGATCATGGCTTTGAAATCAGGGATTTCACCCCAGAACAAATAACCCCACAAAATCGCCAGCGGCAGAACCACATATTCAAATGGTGCAATGACATTTGCCTGAGCCACTCTGTAGGCCTGAGAAAGCATGTAAGCAACCACGGCAACCAGAAAGCCGCAAACAATCATCAACACCAACGCATTTGTATCGGGAAAACGCCAGGGCCTGAGTAAAAACTCAAGGGCCGGGCCACCGCTTGCAGCAAACCTGCCATCACCGACCGTCAAACCAAAAGCCACCGAGACAATAATAAACACCACACCAATATAAAACGACATGACTGATGCCTTGTCAGTGACCCCCAGTTTGCGGGTCATTAACTGGGTCAGGGCGTAAGCAAGGGCGGCAAAGACCGGCAACAGGGATTCAGGCTTGAAGGAACCTGTGCCAAGACCGCTCATCAGAACAACACCCATGAAGCCTATTGAAATTGCCATCCATTGCCGTCGGCTGACATATTCTCCCAACAACGGAACAGACAAGCCGGCAATAATCAGCGGAGCCACATAAAACAAAGCAGCTGCTTCAGCAATCGGCATGACCGCCAAAGCCAGATAAAACGCCATATTTGCAGTAACAATCATCAAGCCGCGGGCAAAATGTAACATCGGCCGTTTGGTTTTCAGCAAACCAAACCCGCCTTCAAAATGCACAATGATCAGTGTCAGAAAAAGCGCAACCACCGTGCGTATCAGAACAATTTCATGCAAAGGGTAATCAGGAGAAAGCCACTTGATCACAACGTCCATAATGGACATGGCAACCACGCCAGTCACAGCACATGTGATGCCTAATGTTCGGTTTTCCTGGACCAATTTGTCTCACTCTCCCCAGATTCCAGCTTTGCAACTATATTTTCAAACATACAGCATATTTGCAATTTAGTTCCAATTAAACCACAGGAAGGTTAGGGAAAAGTTAGCGCTTTCCTTCAAATCAGGCAGTGCAGCTTCCGCCACCCAGTACACAAAACTTCGCGCAATGCGGATGATTGAGCTTCACCGCGCCATTATTGAAATTGCCCCCGTTTTTTACAAGGGATTGTGCAAGGTTACTGCCCATGTCAAAACCCGCATCATAGGGAAGCAGAGTACATGGCAAGACCGTTGCGGCATTGGCGTCTTTGCGCCGCACCACCATACGGCTGGTGGCACACATGACGTCATCTGGCACCTTGCCCAAAATTCCCCAGCAGGCGGTGGTGATTTCGGGCACATCGACCTGCTCATCCATTTCCGGGAACAAAATCAGCTGACCGTAATTTTGCGAGTCTACCGGCCAGTTGTGACCGGCAATCAGTGTGGCATAACCCTGGCGTTCGGTTTCTTCAGGTTCTCCCCAACACGTACGCCCAGCTATGGCAATATTGAAATTGTTTTGCGATAACCAGCCAAGGCCAGCAAGTACTTTGGACCATGTTTCAGCACCACGTTCAACTTCGTGCAGGTCTTTGGTGTAGTGATCAAGACTGACCCGCAAGGCAAGCTGGTCGGCATATTTGGCGTTAAGACTGATCAGGCCCTGTTTAATACGTTTTCGCTGCATGGGCTGCATGGCATTGGTCAACACCAGGACATTGAAACCACGCTGCAATGCTGCTTCTATCATCTCCAGAATTTGCGGATTCATAAAAGGCTCACCGCCGGTAAAGCCTATTTCAGGTGTCGCAAGATCCAGTGATTTGATTTCATCATAGAACGCCAAAGCATCATCAAGGGTGAAATAAACCAGTTGATCATTGGTGGGTGACGATTTGATATAGCAGTTTTTACACTCGATGTTACACAGGGTGCCGGTGTTGATCCACAAGGTTTCCAGCCTGGTTAAATCCACCTCAGCCCGGGCATCACCTTGCAGGGTTTTTAGCGGGTCAACAAATTTGCGCAAATCAATGGGTTGGAAGTCTGCCCGTATGTCTTTTGGTTGCTCATTCATGAGCTGGACATTTAATGAAAATCAACAACAATACAACCCGGAAACGCCCAATTATCAAGAAATTGTGATTTCGTGAACACGTGTCATTTCTGCCGACGGCTAAGCTTTGACAGACCATGAGTGGTCTTGTTCCAGTGGAAGGGGTGGGTGATGAATTGTTTGACCGCCAGCCAACCGGCAAGTGAAATCATAAGCCAGTAAAAAGGCATAGCCAAAATACTCCAATACAACCTGTGTAAACCACGAAGACGCAAGGCAACAAATCCTGCAGCCAGTGTGACCGTGTAACCGGTCAGGAAAACGGCTATTCCTGTTCCCACCAGCACAGTATCTGAAATGCTGTGGGCGGGCGGCGCGAGCGAGCCGGTTGCTACAGACCAGATAATACCCAGCAAGAAAAACGGATGGACAAGGGTTGAAATAACTATCCCGGCCATAATGACCTGAACGATCAGAAAATCCACCGTGCCGAGCTGGCGACGCAAAACAAGCGGATTGCGCATGTGGACAAACCAGGTTTGAATCCAACCCTTTAGCCAACGGGCGCGTTGCGACATCCAATTACCAAGGGCGTTGTTTGCTTCTTCAAATGTCGATGTGTTGATCACATCTGCCCGCCAGCCAAAACGGGCCAGCCGAATGCCCAGATCAGCATCTTCGGTTACGTTAAACGGATCCCAGGCGCCAAGCTCGCGCAACGCCCGCATGCGAAAATGATTGGACGTACCGCCCAGAGGCAGGGGCATGTCGAGGCTGGCAAGCAGCGGTAAAACCAGATCAAAAAGAACCGCATATTCGATCGTGAATTGCCGGGTCAGCCAGTTTTCATTGGCATTGTAAAATGTCAGACGCGCTTGCAAACACACAAGGTCCGGGGCGGCGGCGGCAAAGGTTTCTGCAGCCAGCCGTAATTGACCCGGCTCTGGAATATCTTCAGCATCAAATATCACCACCAGCTCACCGCGAGCAAAATGCAACGCATAATTTAGCGCTTTGGGCTTGGTCTGGGGTTTGGCATCGGAGACAACAATAACCTCAAATTGCGGCGGCAAAGTCAACTTGGCCACTGCTTTGCGCATATCTGTATCAGTTTCTTCCAGAACCAGTTTGATGTCGAGTTTTGACACTGGATACTGTATTGCAACCAGGCCCCGGAGCAACTGGTCCAACACGCTGGTTTCACGAAACAGGGGAACCAGCACGGTGTAAACCGGCAACTCAGCATCGACCAAAGATCGGCTTGGCGGCGCTTTTTTCTTATCCACCGGTACCAGGCTAGCCAGCCGCAAACCAACAACACAGAAAAAAGTTATCGCAAACAGTCCTGCCAGCACAACGAAAGTTGTGGCCGGTACGATCCACAGTCCCAGTACCGTCACAACCGTCACCAACACCAAAAACAGTGTTTGCATTGCTGTAACGCGTTGAGAAGCGCTGTAGGCGGGCACATCCTTGGCCAGGTGAAAGCGCGCATTGTGCAATATTTGTTTGCCAAAAACTGTTTGCAAGGCAAAAAGCATGTCGCCAGGGTGGGCCCATGCGATCACTTCGACCTGCCGACGACGACCGAGTGCAACAGCGTGGGAACCAGCTGCTGCATACAAAACCTTGCCCGGCATAAATACAAATGGCAACAGTCTGGTGGCCAACGCATCGCGGGCCTGGGCATCGGTCAATTGCCTGCATGCCTCGATCAGCTCCCAGCGCTCAGCCCGCGGCAAGGCATCGGCGCGCGCGCTTTGCCTGGCACTGGACACGCCAGATGCACTGGTCAGACTTTCAGTGATTTCCCTCTCCCCGGTCAATCGATGAATAATATTACCCTATCAAAAACATATTGTGGGGGCGGGTCAATCAAAAACACAAAAAAATTAAGTGGCAAGTTCCTGTCTCATATGGCAAATCTAGCCTTGTTTTGTTTTGTACTTGATTTTCCCCGGGGTGTTTTTTTGAAAAAGTTCATTGGAAATATTTCCGCATCGCTATTTTTAGCGATGGTTGCAATTTATCTTTCTGGCGCAACATCGCCGGTTTATGCACAGGAAAAAAATGCGTCCAAACCTGTTGTCGTGCCGCTGTTCCGGCACATAGACCCGACAAAGAAGGACCCTGACTTCAAGGCCTATCAGGTTATCCGGTTTTCTGTAACCGATGACTTTCCACCCTTTAGCTATCGCACTGGCAATGGGGCGCTGACCGGTTTTAACATCGCGGTTGCCAATGCCATGTGCCGGATTTTACGGGTAGAATGCCTGTTTTCGGTTAAACCGTTTGATCAGGCCAACAAGGCGATTGAAAACAAAGAAGCTGATGCTGTTCTTACCGGCCTTGCTGAAACCGCCGAAACAACAAAAACACTAGCATTTACCCGACCGTATTATCGGTTTTCAGCGCGGTTTGCCGTGCGCAAGATTTCAACCATCAAGACCAATAACACACGCGCCATGGCCGGAAAACGGCTCGGGGCAATTGCCGGCACCCAGCATGCAACATTTTTGAAGGACACTTTCCGGCGATCCAAGTTGCGCGAGTTTGACAACGCTGACGATGCCTTTGAAGGTTTGCGGACAGGGGCGGTTGACGCCTTGTTCGGCGATTCATTACAACTGATGTTCTGGATCACCGGAGCAAAGTCAAAAGACTGCTGTCGTTTTGTTGGTGATGCCTATGTGGACCAGAAAACCTTCAGCCAGCCCATGGCCATTGCCGTTGGAGCTGATAACAAAAAACTTAGAGACCTGCTTGATCATGCCCTTGACCGCTTGCAGATTTCCGGGCGCTACAGCAAAATTTTCCTTCAATATTTCCCCCTTAGCCCGTGGAGCGATGGTGATTCCAAACCGAAAAATGCTACATGACAAATTTACTGGTTGACGGGCCAAAAGGTGCACCTGCGCTACTGCTGGCGCATGGCTCAGGCGCACCTATGGACACACCATTTATGAACGAGGTGACCGCTTTTGTGGTTTCCCACGGGATGCGTGTGGTGCGGTTTGAATTTGCCTTTATGGCCGGGCGGCGAACCACCGGCAAAAAACCGCCACCACCCAAAGCGGAAAAGCTGATTGGGGAATTTTTGCAGGTATTGGAAGAAATTGAAGCACCGGCTGTATTTATCGGCGGTAAATCCCTGGGCGGACGGGTGGCCAGCATGATGGCGCAACAATGCTTTGATGAAGGTAAAGCCGCCGGGCTGGTTTGTTTGGGCTATCCGTTTCACCCGCCGGGCAAGCCGGACAAATTGCGCACAGACCATTTTGCCAATTACAACTGCCCAAGTCTTGTCTGTCAGGGCGAGAATGACCCGTTTGGCAAGCGGGTTGAAATTGAGCAATATGATTTACCCGCCAGTTTGGGGTTTCACTGGGCCCCTTTTGGCAACCATGATCTGGCCCCACCCAAACGCTCAGGTCTAACGGCACAGGACAACTGGAGCGATGTTGGCGCAGCGGTGGCCAGGTTTATGAAAAATCAGGAGCTTTGATAACGGGCCGTGGCGCTGCGCTCGATTGCTGACGTCACCAGTTTGTCCAGTTTAAGGGCATCGCGCAAACGAGCCAGAAAACGAACTTCTTCCTGGGCGATATTCAGATCTGAAACCGCAATCTCGACTGCAAGTGCGTAAGCTGTTTCGGTCAGATCTGCTGGAACGGCTTCACCGATAAGGGCAAGTACTGCATCAAGGCCGCCGTCAACCTGCAGCATCTCGGCACATTCCTGGGTTACATGGGTCAAACGCTCTGGGTCAAATTTCTTAAAAACCGGCAGGGTTTGCACCAGTCGACCAATGCGGGTCAGTTCTGTGTCGCCAACTTTTGCATCAACAGCAGTAATCGTCACCATGCCATAAATCAGGGCCTGATGCAGGCTTACGGTATTTTCCATTTTTTAAACTCTCTTATTTGATTTGCCCAACTCATAAAGCCTTATGGCTGGTTCGTAAACTGTTTGACCTGCTCAAGGGCATCAACCAGCCCCATGCGCTCGATTTCCATACCATCGGGAAAGGCGGTGGAAAAACGCGAAGCCAGACGATTATCGAGTATAACAAAAACCCCGCGATCGGTTTTGCGACGGATCAGACGGCCAAAAGCCTGACGCAGACGCAAGCGGACGATCATGTCCTGCCAGGCCGCCCCACCAAAGGCTTTGCGTCTTGCCCGCTCAAGAATTGTCGGCTGGCCCCATGGCACCCGGTCCTGAACGATCAGGCGCAAGGAGGAACCGGGCACATCCACCCCGTCGCGCACCGCGTCTGTGCCCAGCAGGCAGGCATTTTCTTCGGCCCGGAACATGTCAACCAGCGTGCCGGTATCAATCGGGTCTACATGCTGGGCAAACAACGGATACCCAGCTTCCAATAAGGGTTCTACCAATCGACCATGGACAGAGCGTAATCTTGAAATCGCGGTAAAAAGACCAAGGGCGCCCCCGTTGGCTGCGATAAACAATTCACGATAGGCGGCAGCCAGATGGTCCATATTATCGCGGCCCATGTCGTTAACGACAATAATTTTCGCGTTGGCCTGATAGTCAAAGGGCGATGTATGGGCAACCCGGTGGACGCTATAAGGCAAATGGATTGCGCCGGTGCGCATCTCGGCATTTTCCCAGTCATCGGGAGCTTGTGGAGGACGATCTTTCAGCGTGGCCGAGGTTATGATAATGCCATCAGCCGGGGCCAGAACGGTACTGGCCAGCGGCAGGCTGGGATCGACCCAATGGGAATGCATGCCAAAATCAAATTCGCGGCCAAACTGGTAGTCGATGGCAAACCATTCAACAAAATCGCTGTGAACTTCCTCCACCAGCCGCCCCAGCATGTCGATCCAGCCTGACAACATCAACTGGCTGCGGCGCTTAAGGGAACGGGCCAGCGCTTCGATGCGCAAGCGCTCTGAGGTGTCTAACTCACCGGCCTCGGTATCAAGCTTTTTTATCAGCGTGCTGGCAAGGCCATCGAGCGGCCGTTTAAGATCAATAAGGGCAGCGGCCAGTGTTCCAGCCTCTGCCACCAGCCCGTCAACAAGCGGGCGGCAGTCGGTTTCCAGCCGGTGACCGCCATAGCGCCCATCGGTGCGGGCAATGACCTGCTGGCGCACCCCTTGCAGGAATTTTTCAGTCGCCCCCTCACCCAGCCCCGCCTCAATGCGGGCCTGCCAGCCCGGGCCGGGCAGGCACAGGGAGGATTGCTCGATCTGGCGCAAGCGGTTTTCAGCTTCTTCATCATCATCAATCAGTTCGGCCAGCCGGTCCTTCAATGACCGGCCCCGACGGCGCTGGGTTTCAGCCCCGCGCACCCAACGGCGAAGTTCAGCGGTTTCCATGCCGGTGATGTGAGAGGAAAAGGCATTGTCAGCGGCATCAAACAGATGGTGGCCTTCATCAAACACCAGACGACGAAAACCGGGGCTTTGCTGTTCTTCCTCATCATCACCGGTTTTTACCGGCCCCAACGCCTGTTCGAGCGCTGCCTGATGCATGACCAGCGCATGATTGGCGATCACCAGATCGGCCTGTTTGGCCGCGCGAACCGACTTTTCGATGAAACATTTGCGATAATGGGGACAGGCGGCAAAGATACACTCGCCGCGCCGGTCGGTCAGACCAAGGGACATGGGGGTGACGGTGCGCCCGTCGCGCACCCGTTCGGGAAAGAACAGGCTCATCAACCAGGCAGGGAAATCGCCACCAACCATATCGCCATCGCGCGAATATCGCGCCCAGCGCGCTACCAGTCCGGCCATCAAAGCGGTTTTGGGGTTGGCGGCAGTCATGCGGGCAAAAGCTTCTTGCGTATTGAGCAGGCAGATGTAATTTTCCCGCCCCTTGCGCACCACCACCTTGCGACGACGATCGCCGGGATCAGGTATAACCTGGTGGGTTTCCTGTTCAAGCTGGCGCTGGAGGTTTTTTGTATAGGTGGAAATCCATACCGGAGCCTTGTTGGCCTCAGCCCACAAGAAAGCTGGAGCCAGATACCCGAGAGTTTTGCCAAGGCCGGTTCCAGCTTCTGCCAGCACAATGTGGTTTTCGCTACGTTGTTGGCGGGCCGCAAAAGCACCGGTCACAGCATCACAATAGTCATACTGGCTTTGACGGTGCTCAGCTTCAGCCCCCAGAATTTCTTTCAGGAACTGCTTGCTTTGTTCGGCTTTTACCGGCTCGTGGCTGCCGGGCGGGCGCGGGCCTTCATCTTCCCACTCCTCCAGCCGGTCCCAGACATTCAGACCGGTAATGAAATCATTCAGTTTCAGATCAGGAGTGCTGGCCCGAAAGGCATTGAGCACCACATCGGCCCAGGGCCATTTGCCCCGCTTGAGAAAATTGGCGATTTCTGCTGCTTCGCGAATATGGGGATAACGGGGCGATGAAAGACGGGCCAGAAGATCGCTAACGATGCTTTTCAGGATGTCGATCTGCGCGCCTTGTGTTGCCAGCCCAAGGGCTTTGGCCAGCCCTGTTGGTGTTGGTGTCGCTGCCAGACCGGGGGCGGCAAAGGCAAACAGTTCACAGACATCAAAGTGCCGGGTATCGCGGGCTTTTTGGACAGCCTGTTTGTCGCTGCTTTTGCCCGATGCAAGGCGCTCAACCAGATAGGTTGCATGGCAAATGATGCTCGGTGTCTGACCGAGAAGATTGATTGCCTGCCCCCTGCCAAGACGCTCAACAGTTCCTTTTGGTTGCCAGATTTCAACTCCCGATGCATCAGCGATGATGACAGGATGCGTTAAAGGAGACGTAATCGTCTCTTGAATTTTGCTGGCTTCTGGTTCAGACATTTTCGGCAAGTAACAAATCAATCATGGGTTGGCGAATCTTTCGCATTGCGCCAACCTGCCACAAACACAAGCAGTAGTTAAACAAAATGACCTCAAGCCCCGTAGATAGCGCTTTGCGCGATGAAGCAAACAATTCCAAAGCCTGGCCTTTCCTTGAGGCCCAAAAGCTCATCAAGCGTATTGAACGGGGTGTTAAACAGGGGGGTAAAACGCCAAAGGAAATTATATTCGAAACAGGCTACGGACCTTCCGGCCTGCCCCATATTGGCACTTTTGGCGAGGTTTCGCGTACCTCCATGGTGCGTCATGCTTTTGAAACACTGAGCGATATTCCAACCCGGCTGTTATGTTTTTCCGATGATATGGATGGCCTGCGCAAGGTGCCTGACAATGTGGAAAACAAAAAAGTACTGGCCGACAACATTGGCAAGGCGCTGACCAATATTCCCGATCCCTATGGCACCCACGACAGTTTCGGAGCGCACAACAATGCCCGATTGCAGTCGTTTCTTGATGATTTCGGATTTGATTACGAGTTTATCTCATCTACCGATTGTTATAAATCAGGGCGTTTTGATGCCGCATTGGTGCGCGTTCTGGAAAAGTATGATGAGGTGATGGCAATCATGCTGGCGACCTTGCGCGAAGAACGCTCGCAAACCTATTCGCCTTTTTTGCCCATTCACCCTGAAACACAAATCGTCATGCAGGTGCCGCTGGATGAGGTCAATGTGGAGGCGGGCACCATTGTCTGGCGCGATCCTGATACGGGTAAATCATATGAAACCCCGGTGACTGGCGGGGCGTGCAAATTGCAGTGGAAACCGGACTGGGCGATGCGCTGGCACGCGCTGGGGGTTGATTATGAGATGGCTGGCAAGGATCTGATCGATTCTGTAAAAGTCGGCAATAAAATCTGCCGGGCGCTGGGTTCGCAACCACCTGAAGGGTTTAATTACGAATTGTTTCTGGATGATCAGGGGCGTAAGATTTCCAAGTCCATCGGCAATGGCCTGACCATTAACGAATGGCTGCGTTATGCCTCGCCTGAAAGCCTGCAATTGTTCATGTATCAAAAGCCGATGACCGCCAAGCGGCTGTATTTTGATATTATCCCGAAAAATGTTGATGAATATTTTTCTCACCTCTCGGGCTTTGAGCAGCAGGACCTGAAACAGCAGTTAAGCAATCCGGTCTGGCACATTCACAGCGGCAATATTCCGCAAGGTGACATGCCGGTCAGCTTTGCCCTGTTGCTCAATCTGGTCAGTGCCTCCAATGCGCAGGATAGCGAAGTGTTGTGGGGCTTTATCGAACGTTACGCGCCCGGAACAAGCCCTGAAACTCACCCTGATCTGGATAGAATGGTTGGCTATGCGATCAACTATTTTGTTGATTTCGTCAAGCCGACCAAATCTTTTCGTCTGGCCGATGAACAGGAGAAAAAAGCGCTGGAAGATTTATCGCAACGTTTGGCCGATTTACCCGCCGACAGCGATGGCGAGGCGGTGCAATCGGTGGTTTATGCGGTAGGCAAGGACCATGGCTTTGAACCCCTGCGGACCTGGTTCGGGGCGCTTTATGAAGTGTTGCTCGGCCAGAAACAGGGACCGCGCTTTGGCTCATTTGCCGCTCTGTACGGGCTTGAAGAAACCCGGGCGCTAATTGCCAAGGGGCTGGCCGGTGAACTGGTTACTGACTGACCCAGAGTACCCGGGCAACCCAGTCCATCTCATCAAGCTGGAAGGTCAAATCTTCATGGTCAGGGTTAAAGGATGACAGCTCGATGGTTTTGGCGGTCTGGCGTTTGAGGATTTTAAACAACACCTGCCCGGCAAAGGTTTTGGCAACCACCCGGTCGCCACGGCGGCAGTTGGCATTGGGTGACACAATCAAAATATCACCCTGCCGATATACCGGCTCCATGCTGTCGCCACTGACTTCAAGAGCATAGGCGTTGCCGTCATCGACCTTGGGCAGGCTGATTTCCTCCCAGCCACCACCAACAGGAAAACCGGCATCATCAAAATATCCCCCGGCACCTGCCTGGGCCATGCCGATCAGTGGAATGGTCGGGCCGCTGGCATTATAACCGCTGGTCTGGTTCATAAAACCGACAAAAACCTCAAGCGGGGTGCCGGTTGCCATCAACACTTTGGAAATGCTGCGAGTTGAGGGCCAGCGGGGGTTTCCGGCATCAGTCAATCGTTTTGAAAAATTGAAAATGGTAACATCAAGACCCCCTGCCCGGGCCAACCCGGCAAGGCTAAGGTTTTTGTGTTCGGCCAAAAGATCAATCGCATGCCAAACCTGTTTATTACTGAACATCACACGCTCTGCATTTATTCCTATTTTGTTCTTGCCAATATAACCCAAAACAAATTCCGTGTCCAATTGCTATTTGTGCTTGTCGGTTTTCTCCACGGTGACTATGTTTGCGGCAATATGAGTACAGTGATTTATAAAATCTGCAGCCAGTCTGAATGGCGCACCGCCCGGCAGTCGGGTGCTTATGAGGGGTCACCAGATGACGCCCGCGACGGCTTCATTCATTTTTCAACCGCCACACAGTTAAAGGGCACGCTTGCCAAACATTTTGCCGGGCAGGCTGATCTGGTACTGGTGGCTGTCGATGGTGCGGTGTTGAGCGATGATCTGAAATGGGAAAAATCGCGCGGCGGTGATCTTTTCCCGCATCTTTACCGACCTCTGGCAACCAGCGAAGCCAAAAATGTCACGGACCTGCCCCTTGTCGGGGGCAAACATCTTCTGCCTGAGCTGGAAACACGCTGATGGCCGGTTTTTTTGACATTGTTGGCCCACTGGTGCGGCTGATTGATGCCGAGACGGCTCACGGGGCCGCAATAACAGCGTTAAAGTCAGGTTTGCTGCCCTCACCTACCCCGGTTGACGATGACCGGCTGACGGTTGAGATGTGTGGCCTGTCGTTCCCCAATCCCATTGGCCTGGCACCGGGCTTTGACAAAAATGCCGAGGTGCCCGATGCGATGCTCAAACAGGGGTTTGGCTTTGTTGAGGTGGGAACGGTTACACCCCTTGCCCAACAGGGCAATGACAAACCCCGGCTGTTTCGACTGCCAGAGGACAAGGCGGTTATCAACCGGATGGGCTTTAACAATGACGGGGCCGATGTGGTGCTGGCCCGCCTGACCGCTCGTCGCAAATCGGGCGTTGTCGGGGTTAATATCGGGGCAAATAAAACAACTGATGACCGTGAAGGCGATTATGTTTCCGGCATCAAGGCCTTTCATCGGGTGGCTGATTATCTGACGGTCAATATTTCATCACCCAACACGCCCGGCCTGCGCGGGCTGCAATCACGCCAGGAACTGACCAGCCTGCTTGATCGCCTGAATGAGGCGCGCAAGGAACTCAACAGCACCACACCCATGCTGCTTAAAATCGCCCCTGATTTGATCGAGGATGAGCTTGCTGATATCTGCGAGGTTTGCCTGAGCGGGGCGGTGGACGGATTGATCATATCCAACACTACCCTGTCGCGCCATGGCCTGCGATCAGATGTCCGCAATGAAGCTGGTGGCATGTCCGGCCAGCCGCTGTTTGAATTGTCCACCCGCATGCTTGCCAGGGCCAGCAAACTGACCGCTGGCAAGCTGCCGCTGATTGGAGTTGGCGGAGTTTCAAACGCCGAACAGGCCTTTGCTAAAATTGCTGCCGGGGCCTCATTGGTGCAACTTTATTCGGCCATGGTTTACAAGGGGCCACAGCTGGCAAATGAAATCAACACAGACCTTGTAAACCTGCTGGCCAAACACAATCTCAGTTCCATAGGAAACGCCATCGGCAGCAATGTTGATAAATGGCTATAAACCAAGAGGATGCGATGACTAAAATCCTGCATAATCCGCGCTGCTCAAAATCGCGGGCAACACTTGATCTGATCAAATCAAAAGGCATCGAGCCTGTGGTGATTGAATATCTCAAAGACACGCCCAGTTCTTCAGAACTGATTGACATTTTGACCATGCTTGGCAAAGGGCCACGCGACATTATCCGGCGCGGTGAAGCGGTTTACAAGGAACTTGGATTAGATGACCCTGATCTGAACGACGATGTGCTGATTGAAGCGATGGTCGACAATCCGATTTTGATCGAACGGCCAATTGTTATTACAAATGGCAAGGCGGCCATCGGGCGTCCGATTGAGAATGTCGAAGCGATTTTAAAATAGCGCCCGTATCAGGGGTGGCATTCTGGCAACCAGGGTAATTGCCCTGACAATGAAAAAAATCATCAATGCTGCCCACAGTCCGTGATTACCGTAAAGAGGCGTTAAGACATACCAGGCGGCCAGATAAATCATCACCGACAACAACATCATGTTGCGCAGGTCTTTGGTGCGAGTGGCACCAGTGAAAATACCATCGAGCAAAAAACAGGCAAAGCCAATTACCGGAGCTGCAACAGCCCACCAAAGATAGGTGCGGGCGGTTAGGCGGATGGTCTCGTTCACGGTCAAGAGATCGATGAAATAAGGACCGATGATCGCATAAGTTAAAGCTACAAAAACAGAAATAATTGCCCCCCACAACGCCGTCAGTTTTACCGATTTCCAGAACAGCTTGCGATTGCGGGCCCCAACCGCCTGCCCGGCCAGCGCCTCAACCGCAACAGCAAATCCATCAAGGAAATAGGCGCTGGTGATCAACAGGTGCATGAGGATGGCGTTTGCAGCAATAATCGTGTCACTGACCTTGGCACCCTGGGCGGTAAAAAATGCAAAGGCAAATGTCAGGGAAAGGCTGCGGACCATGATATCGGCATTGACTGAAATGGTGCGAATGATTGACGGTTTGTGCAGTATTCGTTCCTCGGACCACTCCCCGCCGATTTTTGCCAGCACCCGCCAGATCAAAATTCCGCCAAATGCAGCAGCAATAATTTCAGCCAGCAATGTACCATAGGCAACGCCATCGGCGGTCATTGACAGGCCCCAGACGAAAAACACATCAAGAACCACATTGGACAGGTTAAGCACCAGTTGTATCGCAAAAGCATAGCCGGTTTTACCCATGCCGATTAACCAGCCCAGCATGACATAATTGGCAAGGGCAAAGGGGGCTGACCAGATGCGGATTTCGAAATAAATCCGGGCTTCTGTTTCCACCGCCGAGGAGGCTTCAAGCAGCCAGAATGAGAACACCTCTATAAATGGCCCAACGCCAACAACAATGATACCAATAACACTGGAAATCATCAGCGCACGAACCAGAACGGCCCGCAATTCGGTCATGTCACCGGCACCAAAGGCTTGCGCTGCCAAACCGCCGGTGCCCATGCGTAGTGAGCCAAAACCCCAATAGATTATGGTGAAAATCAGCGAGGAAACGGCAATGGCACCGATATAGTGCGGTTCTGGAAGTTGGCCCAGAACGGCTGTATCAACAATGCCGATCAGGGGTTCTGATAGGTTGGACAGCATGATCGGCACGGCAACGGCCAATACCCTTTTGTGGGTAATATTACTTGTCATGCTGTTTTCAGTTCTCGCTAATTCAGTTTAAGGTTTACCCATGCTATCTGAGTCGTCATCCGTCAATACGCAAAGTGACCTGCTGCCGGTTTTTGACCGCTGGTTCAAGTCACGTGGCTGGCGCCCGAGAGCGCACCAATTGGCGGTGCTTGAACATGCGGCAAACGGGCAAACCTGTTTGCTGATCGCCCCGACGGGTGGGGGTAAAACACTGGCCGGGTTTTTGCCCAGCCTGGTTGACTTGGCAACAAACAAATCTGATGGGGTTCATACCCTGTATATTTCCCCCCTGAAAGCGCTGGCGGTTGATATCGCGCGCAATCTGGAAACCCCAATCACAGAAATGGGGCTTGATATCAGCGTTGAAACCCGCACCGGTGACACGCCGCAATCAAAAAAGAGCCGCCAGCGATATAACCCGCCAGACATTTTGATCACCACGCCGGAACAGGCATCGTTGCTGATTGCCCATGAGGGGGCGGGTAAATTTTTTGCCTCACTAAAATACATCGTGCTGGATGAATTGCATGCACTGGTTGCCTCCAAACGCGGCCTGTTGCTGTCTTTGGCCCTGAGCCGGATTGCAACATTGGCACCAGAGGCCCGGCGCATTGGGTTGTCAGCAACAGTGGCCGAGCCGCAATTGCTTTGCCAATGGCTTGGAGTTGACAGCAACCCGGCCCGGCTGGTGATGGGAACCGCCGGGGCGATACCGCAAATTTCCATTCTTGAAACCGCTGAGCGGTTGCCATGGTCGGGACATTCGGCCCGTTATGCCATCCCTGAAATTTATCAGCTGATCGGCAAAACAAAACTGGCGCTGGTATTTGTCAATACCCGCTCACAGGCCGAACGGCTGTTTCAGGATTTGTGGGAGGCCAATGAGGACCATTTGCCGATTGCGCTGCATCACGGCTCGCTCGATGTCGGCCAGCGCCGCAAGGTTGAAGCGGCAATGACCGGTGGAAAGTTGCGGGCGGTAGTCTGCACCTCAACCCTTGATCTGGGCATTGACTGGGGTGATGTGGATTTGGTGATCAATGTTGGCGCACCGAAAGGGTCAAGCCGTATTCTGCAACGGATCGGGCGGGCCAATCACCGGCTGGATGAACCGAGCCGGGCGGTATTTGTTCCCTCGAACCGTTTCGAAGTGCTTGAGTGTGAAGCAGCGAGAGTGGCAGCAAAACTTGGCGAGCAGGACAGCGAACCACCCATGGGTATAAAGCGTGATGTATTGGCTCAACACATAATGGGATGCGCCTGTGCCGGTGAGTTTGACGCCGATGAACTTTTTAATGAAATTTCGGTTTCTGCGCCGTGGGAAGAACTTTCCCGGCAGGCGTTTGACGCGGTACTCGATTTTGTTGCAACGGGCGGTTATGCCCTGTCGTCGTATGATCAATACGCCAAGCTGAAGCAAAACAAGGACGGCAACTGGCGCTTGTCCCACCCGCGTCTGGCGCAAAATTACCGACTTAATTCAGGCACCATTGTTGAAGAGGCAATGATCAAGGTCCGGCTGGTCGGGGTGCAGAAAAAGGGCGGAAAGCCAATGGGCCGATTTGGCGGCAAAATGCTGGGCGAAGTCGAAGAATGGTTTGTTGAGCAACTGGCGCCCGGTGACACGTTTCTGTTTGCCGGGCAGATTTTGCGGTTTGAAGGCTTGCAGGAAATGAGTGCCATGGTGTCTCGCAGCTTTGCCAGCGAGCCAAAAGTACCATCGTTTTATGGCGGAAAATTTCCCTTGTCGACCTATCTGGCCGGGCGGGTGCGGGCCATGCTGGCCGACCCGAAACAACAAAAGGAACTGCCCGCTCAGGTGCGCGACTGGCTGAATATCCAGCGCTGGAAATCAATTCTGCCCAAAGCTGGTGACATGCTGGTGGAAACTTTTCCGCGTGCCAACAAGCACTATCTGGTGTGTTATCCCTTTGATGGCCGCCTTGCCCATCAAACCCTGGGCATGCTGGCGACACAACGGCTGGAGCGGATGGGCGCCCAACCTCTGGGCTTTGTCGCTAATGATTATGCCCTGGCCATCTGGTGCGTGCGCGATCTTTCGCTGGCCCTTGAAACCGGACAGCTTGATCTGGCAAAACTGTTTGATGAGGATATGCTGGGTGATGACCTGGAAGCATGGCTGGCGCAATCCAGTCTGATGAAACGCACCTTTCGCGATGTGGCGATTATTTCCGGACTGATCGAGCGACGCAATTTCAAGGGTGAAAAAACCGGGCGGCAAATGACTGTTTCCAGTGACCTGATCTATGACGTATTGCGCAGCCACCAACCCGATCATGTGCTGTTAAAGGCAGCCTATGATGATGCGGCAGCCGGGCTGATTGATGTCAAAAGGCTGGGGCAGATGCTGGCCCGGATTAAAAATCATATCATTCACAAACCGCTGGAAGCCGTATCACCCCTTGCAGTGCCGGTGATGCTTGAGATTGGCCGCGAACCGGTTTATGGGCAAGGCGATGAGGCGTTGCTGGCCGAAGCTGCTGATAATCTGATTGATGAGGCGATGGCGCTTTTATGATTGAGTTTTGCTCCCTGCAATTACAGCCTGACCTTTCCGGAGCGCTGTATATTCCCGACTATGACACTTTGCTGGTGGCTGATCTGCATTTTGAAAAGGGGTCCAGTCTGGCCCGTTTCGGGGTGACCATTCCGCCCTTTGATACCCGCTCAACCCTTGATGCTCTTGAAGATGTTGTGGCGCGGGTAAAACCAAAAACCCTCATTTCGCTGGGTGACAGTTTTCATGATCGTGACGGGCCGGGACGGCTGGGAGTTGATGAACTCAAGCGGATTGGCACACTGGCCAAACAAACCGATCTGTTATGGATTACCGGCAATCACGACCCTGAATTGCCCGATGAACTGCCCGGCGATGTGGCTGAACAAATCATCCTTGGCAATCTGACCTTGCGCCACGAACCAACACTGTCGGCAAAGGGGGAAATTTGTGGTCATCTGCACCCGGCTGCAATAATCAAACAGCGCGGCAGGCGGGTGCGACGGCGATGTTTTGCGGCCAACAAAAACCGGCTGTTCATGCCCGCTTTCGGGGCCTATACCGGCGGGCTGAATGTCACAAGTGAGGCCTTTGCACCTTATTGGGGCAAGAAGGGGTTTGTTGCGTTCATGCTTGGCAAAACGGCCATACACCGCTTCCCGTCACGGGTACTGCTCTAGGAGCGAGCCTGTAATTGTTGCAACAGACCATTGGTGACCATGCCGTTGACTTGCAGGCCGTTTTGCAACTGGAACAGGCGAACAGCGTTGGCAGTGCGTGAACCCATCACACCATCGACCTTGCCAATATCAAATCCCATTTTTGTCAGCAATGTCTGGGTTTGGCTAACCAGCGTTTTTCCTGTCAGGTTGGGCTTTTCACCGAGCTGCGGTTTGGCTGGAGCTTTTGTCCCGACCTGCCATTTGGTGTCCTTGATGGCAACATAATTGCCCAGTTTCAAAGCCGGTTGTGGACGCCATGCAGCAAGGCGTTTTTCAACAAACTTGATTTCTGGTGCGGACAGAAAGTTTTTCAAGGTATGGGCCTTCACACGAGCATCTTTATCGCCGCGCTTGGCCGCCAGCGAATACCAGTAGAAAGCTTCTTTTTGATCACGCTTGCCGGTCAGCCCGCGTTCAAAAATTACCGCCAGATTATATTGGCTGTCTTTCAAACCATGGTTGGAAGCTTTTTCGAACCATTTTCTGGCCTTGGCAAAATCGGTTTGGCCGCCAGTATCACTGGCGTAAATAACCGCCAGATTATGCATGGCTTTAACATTGCCGTTTTCAGCTGCACGTTCATACCACAAACGGGCAGCGTTTAAATCTTTGGGAACGCCGTTGCCGCGTTCAAACAGGGTACCGAGCCGATACTGGGCCGGGGGCAAGCCGGTACTGGCAGCTTTTTGATACCAACGGGCTGCCTTGGCATAATCGCGGGCCAGCATTTTACCATCCGCATATCGGGTGGCGATTACAAATTGAGCTGATGAATCACCCTTTGCCGCAGCCTGGCGCAATTCAACCGTACCAACAGCTTCGGGTGGCAGGTTTGGATCAGCCGATTGAGCTGAATTTTGCGCTGCTGCACCTTGTGGTGCTCCTTGTGATGGAGGAGCAGTGCGCGCTGCGGTCTGAATATTTAACGGCGACTGAATATTGTGAGTGGGGCTGGGCGCTGGCGGCAATGACGCGGTTATTACCGGATCGGTGGGAGCCGCCAACACAGGATCACTGTTCTGATTTGAGCTTTCAAGCGCCTGAGGGCCAGGCATGCCGGTCTGCTCAGCTGTTACTGTTCCCGAAATTGGCCTGGAGCTTGAATTGACAAGATTGTTTTGCGGCAAGCTCAGGGAAATCTGTTTAACCAGATTTTTTGTTTCCTTTGCCGGGGCAATTGTCTGGCTCGACTGTTCTGGCGCCGGGGTTTCAGCAGGGGTTACTTTTGGTTGAATAACCTTTTCCTGAACACTGGCAGTTGGTGCGGGTGCGCCACCTGAATTTCCACCAACTTTGCTGAAGGCAAAAGCACCTGCGGCAATCAGCAAGGCCAGACCGGCCATGATCAACCGCTTGCGACTGGTTTTTGACTCACCGCTGGTTGCTGGATCAAGGGTTGGTTGATCGTTGTCTGCGGCAACTTTTTTCTTTGTCAGAAATGGTAAGGAAAACAGCGAGCCGGATTTTTTAGCGGCATTGCCTTTACCATTCTTATCAGCACTATTGCTGTTTGGCATGATTTTGTCGGTTAAAAACCCGGCACCCTTTGCAAGGGGGTTGCTGGTTTGCGGAGACGCTGACTGCGAAGCAAGGCGAGCCTGGGCAATATAGTCAAGTGGTGCCTCAGCAGCCTCCTGGATTGTTTCTGGAGCTGTCTCTTGCACAACATCAGTTTGCTGGTCGAAAGCTGCTTCAGACAAGTTAATTTGTATGTCGACTGGCAAAACAGGCTGAGACAGCACTGCAATCAAAGGCTTTTCTTCTTCCGGGGCCATTTCCGTCATCTGATCAGGTACTGGACCAGGCTCGAACGCCGGTGAAACATCACTTACCATTTCAGTGTCGGGTTGCAGCAAAGGCTGTAGTTCCTGGGCAACACTATCGTCCTGCAAATGAGATTGCACCGCAGCCTGCCAATCTGCACCACTGGTGTTTTCACCATCAGCATTTTCACCGTTGTTTTTTGGCAAAGCTACCGGGGTTTCAACTGCTGGCTGGGGCGCTGCGGGTGCCGTGGCATCGTGCGTTTCCATATCCGAGAGTTTATTGATGATCTGTTCAAGGGTTTCGTGAACCGCTTCAAGGGTTTCCTGATTGTGCTGCTCGGCAGCTTGTGAGCTTTGCCGGACTGCTGCAAGGCCCTGCTCAAGCGCAACCAGCTCAGGTGATGGACCCTCATTAGCTGTTACCGGCATGCCTTGTTGCATGATTTCGTCAGCCACGCGTGTGGCGGCTCCTTCGGCAAGCGTGTGAACTTCTGTCTTGTTTTCTTCAATCGCTGAGTAAAGCTGGGCAATCGATTGTTCTATGGTGGTCAGGGCACCAAGTTTTTCTTCGGTGGCTGCCATTCGGTCGGCAACCATGGATATTTGTGATTCCAGGGCTGAAAATGCAGCGCCGTCGCCCTCTTGACCCAAAGTTGCCGCCAACTGTTGATCAAGACCGATAATCCGCTGTTCCAATTCGGCAAATTGCGGTGCCATGTGCTCGGTTACCGGTTTTTCATCCAGCCGTTGGGTCAGTTCCATCAGGCGCTGCTCCATGGCCGCAATGGGCTGGCTGTCCGGGCCTGCTGCCACACTTGTGGTCAGTTGCTCAATGGCCATTTTCAGGGACTGCACATCCTGATCTGATGCCGAATCAGCCTTGATATCGTCAAATCGCTGATTAAGCGATTCGATTTCGCTACGGATAGTGTTGAGCGTGTCACTGGCCGGGGCCGACTGGACCATCAGGGTCCGGGCTTCACCAATCAGGTTGGCAACCCGCTGTTCCACCAGCCTGGTTTCTTTTTTTGCTATATCCATAGCGCTGACTTCAGCCCGTTTTGTCATTGCATCACTAGAATGACGCACAGCATCTATTTGCTCGCCAATACCAGCCAGTCGTTCTTCAAGGTAAGTGCGGGTTTCTTCCTGATCCGAGGCAGCTGCCTGTTCGTGCCGAATGGCAAGTTCGGCAACCCGGGCATCAAGAGCAGCAATTGCCGGACCGGTCTGGCTGACAGCGCCGCTTTTGGCATGTTCGACCTTTTTGGTCATATCCGACATGCGGTCCTGCATATTGCCCAGGGCATCGCGATTGCGTTTTTCACTGGTTTCGATGTGGTCGACGATATTGCGCAGGGCGGATTCAAGCGCTTTGAACTCGGGCGATTGATCTTGTTCTTCTGACGTCGATCCGGTTAGTTTTTCGTCAATTGTGTCAAGGCGGGTGTTGATCGCCTGAAATGATTCGCCGGTTTGCGCTTCGCCACGCTCAATGCGCTCAATCATTTTTTCAAGCGCCCGTTCAGCGACCGGCTCATTGTCGTACTCAACAAAACGGTTTACCGCCGTCGCCTGACCCTTTTCTGAAAGCGCATTCAACTGATCTGCCAGGTCCGATAACCGATGATCGATTTTCGATGCTTTTTTGGCGGCTG